>Ga0299907_10001085_pt1 | contig 14955 bp, 14 predicted proteins | sample RVTome_16_FD_198680 | JGI IMG/M metagenome (GOLD analysis project Ga0299907, IMG submission 198680) | Soil microbial communities from uranium-contaminated site in the Upper Colorado River Basin, Wyoming, United States - RVT152D67 (version 2) ... | reverse complement strand
CAAGGAGCTACAGCAGGGAACCGAGGAGGCACAGAAGCTGCTTGCGTTCCTCCAGGAATCATTCGACTGGGACATCCGGCCCGACTCGGGGCTGGGTCTCAAGCCGATCTCGATCACCGGCTCGAAGCGTCTGGTCAGGGCGGCAATCAACTATGCGCTCGAGTACGGCCGTGAGTCGGTGACTCTGGTCCACAAGGGCAACATCATGAAGTTCACCGAGGGCGCCTTCCGGACCTGGGGATACGAGGTCGTGAAGGAGGAGTTCTCCGACGTCGCCGTGAGCTGGGAGGACAGCGGCGGCGATCCGGGCGATAAGCTCCTGGTCCAGGACGTCATCGCCGACGCCATGTTGCAGCAGATCCTGACCAGACCGGGCAATTACGACGTGATAGCCACCACCAACCTCAACGGGGACTACCTATCGGATGCCCTGGCCGCTCAGGTGGGCGGGATCGGCATCGCTCCCGGTGGGAACATCAACTACGAGACCGGTGTGGCCATCTTCGAGGCCACTCATGGAACCGCACCCAAGTATGCCGGCCAAGACAAGGTGAACCCGGGGTCGGTAATCTTGAGCGGGGAGATGATGTTCCGCTACATGGGGTGGCCCGAGGTGTCAGACCTGATCGTCAAAGGACTCGAGGGGGCGATCGCCGCCAAGAGGGTCACCTATGACTTCGAGCGGCTCATGGACGGTGCCACCATGGTCAAGACGTCCGAGTTCGGGGACGCCGTCGTTGCCCACATGTAGCGATCTAGGCTCGGGATCATGCCCGGGGAGTTCTTCTTCCTGACCTTTGGCGGTCTCGGCATCTCCCTGGCGGGTTTCGCCGGGCTCATATTCGTTCTCGACCGCAGGAAGGATCCCGATCACCCGATCGCCCGCTGGCGGGTGATGCATATCGGCAGCACCGGCCTGTCGATCGCACAGACCGGTCTGGTCGTCTTCCCCGCCTTTTACCTCTCGGACTCAGTCGAGCTGACCGTGAGGATCACATCCCTGATCGGCCTGCTCCTGTTCTCGGGCCCCAAATTCAATCTGCACCGTCGGAGTCCCGCCTGGCCCAACGAGCGGCGTCGTCAGGTCAACATAGCCATCGAATTCGCCACCGCCATCGGCTGGATCATCAGCGTCGTCATCGGCAGTGTGGGGTTCCTGATGCTCCTCTTCGTGGTCTGGATCTCAGGCGGCATCGGCACCTTCATGACGGCGATCACCGAGTTCCGCCTCGACAGGGACGTCGTGGATCCCCCATCTGACCCCGAATCCCTCGCCGGCCCCTAAAATCAGCTCGATCCGGGAGCCCCTTGACCACTATTCAGATAACACGCGCCAGTGATGTCCTCCCCCCCGAGGAGGTAGCTGCCCTCCAGCCCACGATCGACGAGATCAACCGGCTCAAGGCGGAACGCAACGCCATCGTCGCCGCCCACAACTACATGACGCCCGACATCTACCACCTGGCGGCCGACATAACCGGGGACTCGCTGGCCCTGGCCAATCTCGCTCTCGAGACCGATGCCGAGGTCATCGTCCTCGCCGGTGTTCACTTCATGGCCGAGACGGCCAAGATCATCAACCCACGGAAGACGGTCCTCATCCCCGATCTCAGGGCCGGCTGCTCCCTGGCCGACAACATCAACGGCGCCGACGTGCGCCGTCTCAAGGAGCAATACCCGGGTGTCCCAGTCGTCACCTATGTGAACACGTCGGCCGAGGTCAAAGCGGAGTCGGACATCACCTGCACGTCGAGCAATGCCGTGGCCGTGGTGGAGTCACTAGGTGTCGATCGCGTCATCTTCACCCCCGATCAGTACCTCGGAAAGTGGGTGGCCACCCAGACCGACGTGGACGTGATCCTGTGGGAGGGCTCCTGTATGGTCCACGAGCGCTTCACCGGCGACGAGATCAGCGACTACAAGCGTCAGATGGGCGACATCCTGGTGATTGCCCATCCCGAGTCGCCACCCGACGTCCTGGCTGTCGCCGACTATGTCGGCTCGACCCACGGCATGATCAATTGGGTCAAGGAACGCCAGCCCGCCGAGGTGATGATGATCACGGAGTGCTCGATGGCCGACAACGTCGCCGAGTCGACGCCTGACACCACATACGTCCGCCCCTGCAACCTCTGCCCCCACATGAAGCGGATCACCCTCGGCAACATCAAGCGCTCTCTCGAGACGATGACGTATCAGGTCGAGATACCCGAGGTTGTCGCCGAGAGAGCCCGCAGGGCCGTCACGAGGATGCTCGAGGTAGGCCGGCAGGACTGATCTGCAGATGACGACCATCATCCGACTCGACGCTCCGATCGTGGTCGGTGCCGGAGTGGCCGGGCTCTCGGTGGCCCTCGGGCTCGAGCGTGCCTTCGTGATCTCGTCCAAGGAGCCCGGGTCGACCTGGTGGGCGCAGGGCGGGATCGCAGCCGCATTAGGCGAGGACGACTCCCCACAAGCCCATGCCGCCGACACCGTCGCAGTCTCGGGAGGGCTCGCCGTCGAAGACGCCGTCGCTGCACTCACCATGGGGGGGCGGGAGGCCATCACCCGGCTGGTCCGGCTGGGCGCCGAGTTCGATCGTGACGATCAGGGCGAGCTGTTGCTCGGCCGTGAGGGCGGTCACCACGCCCGACGTGTGGTCCACGCCGATGGCGATGCCACCGGCGCCGAGGTGATGAGGGCGTTGAACGATGCGGTGACTTCGGCAGAGACTGTCGACGTCATCGATGGCAAGGTGGTCGAGTTGGCTCGGGTCGGCGAGCGAGTCGTCGGCGTATTGACCGCGGACGGAAAGCGACGGACCGTCTATACCGCCCCTGCCGTCGTCATGGCCACCGGCGGCGCGGGCAGGATGTTCAAGGCCACCACCAACCCGGTGGGTGTCACCGGCGACGGGATCATGATCGCCGCCCGCGCCGGGGCGCGGCTCGCCGATCTCGAGTTCGTCCAATTCCACCCTACTGCGATGAACGCCGGGAAGGACCCGATGCCACTGCTCACCGAGGCGCTGCGTGGTGAAGGCGCCAAGCTGGTCGATGGCTCCGGCAGGCGCTTCATGGACCAGTACCACTCGTTGGCCGAGCTCGCCCCCCGTGACATCGTCGCCAGGGCCATCTACTGGCAATATGACCGAGGCTCCTCCGCCTACCTCGACGCCCGGTCGATCGTCAATTTCCACGAGCGCTTCCCGACGGTCACGGCTCATGCCATGTCGGTCGGGCTCGACCCGACCGAGGACCGACTCCCGGTCTCACCCGCTGCCCATTACTACATGGGCGGGATCGACGCCGACACCTACGGCCGAACCTCCGTCCCCGGGCTGTGGGCTGTGGGCGAGTGCTCGTCGACGGGAGTGCACGGCGCTAACCGGCTGGCCTCCAACTCCCTGCTCGAGGGTCTCGTCTTCGGTGCCCGGGTGGCGGTCGACGTCAGCGCCCACCAGATCGAAAACGATGGTGGGATCGAGGTTCCCAAGGAGGGTCTCGACCTCCCTCTGGTGGCCGGCCCGGTCATCGAGGAGCTCAGACAGCTGATGTGGGACCGGGTGGGCCTGATCCGCACCGGGTCGGGGCTCTGGGAAGCGCGCAAGTCGATCCTCGAGATGGAACCGGTGCTGGGACGGACCATCGCCGGGCGAAACGCAGCCGATCTGGGGCTCCTCATGGTGATGGCGGCTCTGCGCAGATCCGAGTCGCGGGGCGGCCACTATCGGGCCGACTACCCCGAAGAGGACCCGATGCAGGCGATGCGGGCCTTGGTCGTCCCGGGCGCAGAGGACACGGTTCGGGTGGGCCGGTGACTCCGGAGGACATCGAGGACATCGTCGACCGTGCTCTGGCCGAGGACCTCTCCAGTCGCGGGGACATCACGAGTGAGGCCATCATCCCTCCCGATTCCCGATCGAGGGCCGTGATCGTGGCCCGCCAGGACGGCGTGGTTGCCGGGCTGGAAGTGGCGCGTCACGTCTTCGCTCGGGTCGACCCGGGCGTTGTCTTCGAGACGAAGTCCGTCGACGGCGACCGGGTGAGCGCCGGGTCGGAGCTGGCTTTCGTGGAGGGCCTATCCCGGTCGATCCTCACTGCCGAGCGGACCGCCTTGAATCTGCTGGGCCGGATGTCGGGTGTGGCCACGGCCACCGCAGAGTTGGTCGGTGCCGTGGCGGGGACTCCCGCCCGGATCACCGACACCAGGAAGACGATGCCCGGGCTCAGGGTGCTGGACAAACATGCCGTGGCAGCAGGTGGGGGAATCAACCACCGGATGGGGCTCTACGACGCCGTGATGATCAAGGACAACCACATCCGGGCGGTGGGCGACATCACGGACGCGGTCATGCGGGCACGGGCGGCCGTGGGCCCCGGGACGCCAATAATCGTCGAGGTGGAGGATCTCGAGCAATTGCAGGAGGTTCTCGCCTGCGACGCCGATCGGGTGCTGCTGGACAACATGACCCCGGAGCAGCTCTCGCAGGCGGTGGACCTGGTGGATGGGCGATTCGAGACCGAGGCGTCCGGCGGGGTCACGTTGGACACGGTTCGTCAGATCGCCGAATCGGGTGTCGACTTCATCTCGGCCGGCTGGATCACCCACTCGGCGCCACAGCTGGACGTGGCCCTCGACTTCGGGTGACGACGCACAAGTAGCCTCGAAGCCATGCGAGACCCAATCAGAGTCGCGGTGACCGGTGCCGCCGGTCAGATCGGATACAGCCTCGTCTTCCGGATCGCGTCGGGGGAGATGCTGGGAGCCGATCGGCCGGTGATCCTCCAGATGCTGGAGATCACCCCGGCTCTCGGTGCTCTCGAGGGGGTGGCGATGGAGCTCGAGGACTGCGCCTTCCCCCTCCTGGCCGGGATGGTGAAGACGGACGATCCTGGCGAGGCCTTTGTCGACGCCGAGGTGGCCATGCTGGTGGGGGCGATGCCCCGCAAGGAGGGCATGGAGCGTTCCGACCTGCTCGCCGCCAACGGCGGGATCTTCCAGCCACAAGGCCGGGCGATCGCGGCGTCGGCACATCCGGAGGTCAAAGTGCTGGTCGTGGGCAATCCAGCCAATACCAACGCCCTCATCGCGATGAGCAATGCCGACGGTATGAGCCCCAGGAATTTCACCGCCATGACCCGACTCGACCACAACCGCGCCATCAGCCAGCTGGCCACCAGACTCGGGGAGCCGGTCGATTCGATCAGACGCATGACCATCTGGGGGAACCATTCCAACACTCAGTACCCGGACCTGTTCCATTGCGAGGTCAACGGCAAGTCGGCATATGAGCTGGTGAACGATCACGACTGGGTCGACACGGTGTACATACCCAAGGTGGCCAGGCGTGGTGCCGAGGTGATCTCGGCCCGTGGCGCATCCTCAGCGGCGTCGGCCGCGACGGCCGCGATTGGCCACGTCCGCAACTGGGTGATGGGCACGCCCGAGGGGGACTGGGTGTCGATGGGCGTGGCGTCCGATGGCTCCTACGGGGTTCCCGAGGGCCTCATCTCCTCATTCCCGTGTGTGGTCCGGGATGGTGACTGGCAGATCGTCCAGGGTCTCGAGATCGACGAGTACTCCCGCACCAAGATCGATGCTTCCGTGGCCGAGCTCGAGACCGAGCGAGACGCCGTCCGGGAGCTGGGCTTCATCTAGGGAGCGATCAACACCCCTCCGGCCAGCGGACGTGCTGGTTGGCTGAGAGCCCGGTCAGAAGGATCGAATCCCGCTCACCCGGAGGGATGAGACGGACGTCTACCTGGTCGACGTCCCCAAGGCCGAAGTGGGCGATCGGGAGGACCCCACCGGCATAGCCCTGCGTGACATTGATCTCGCGTGCGCCCAACAGGCCGTCGTCGTCACTGACCTCGACCCGCCAGCCGATGCCGAACCCGGCCGATCCAGCGATCGAGACCTCGAGCCAGTTGCCCCCCTCGGTCTCGTTGCGGAGCATCAACGATGGGAGAGCCGGCTCCCACTCGAGGAGGAAGACGTCGAGTCTCCCGTCACGATCGATGTCGGCGGTTGGGGCCGCCACCCAGTACTGCGGGTCACCGAGACCGTCTGGAGCCTCGAATCTCGGAAGCCCGTCGTCGAGACCGCGATGGACGAAGATCGCCGGCCCGTCACCGGCGGATGCAGACGTCAGCAGGTCGGGCCACCCGTCGTTGTTGAGGTCGTTGAGCTCGACGTGGGGCGCCTTGGTGGGAAAAGGCTCGATTCCCGCCCGTTCGGTGACGTCCGTAAAGGCTCCCTCCCCATCGTTCAGATAGAGCCTCACGGCCACCATGGTCCCCTGCTCGACCGTGCTGTTGAAGTGGTGGCCGACGGCCATGTCGAGATCGGCGTCCCGGTCCACGTCGGCGATCGAGACCCCGGCGACATCGTCCTCGGGTCCGTGGCGCTCCCATACGAACACTGTCGAGTCTGCCTCGGTGAATCTCCCCTCACCGTCGGACAGGAATAGACGGTTCGAGCCACCGACGAAGACGTCGGGCCTGCCGTCGCCGTTGAGATCGGCTGCCGAGACGCCGAGGCCGTGGACGCCCTCCGGTATACCGGCTTGCCGATCGACGGAGAAGCCGAGGCCACCGTCGTTGTGGAGGAGGAGCCCTCCGTCACCCGCCGAGTGGTCCTCGGCGATGAAGATGTCGAGGAGACCATCGAGGTCGTAGTCGAAGACGGCGACGGCCCGACCCGCATGCCCTGCCGGGATGCCCGGGTCTTCGACTGGTGTCAATCTCCCACCGACATTCTCGAGCACCTGACTGGGGACCTGGCCTTGCTCAATGTCGCTGACGTTCCTCGAGACGACCAGGTCGAGGTCGCCATCGTTGTCCAGGTCAGCCGTCACCCCACCGGAGCTGCGGGAGAACACTTCGGGCAGGGAGTCGTCGGGTGCGAATCCGCCCTCATGACCAATGAGGAGACGGTCGGGGGCACGATCCTCGGCTCCCCTTTGTAGATATGCCTCGAGGGGACGATCGGAGTAGGTGCCTACGTAGAGGTCGGGCCGATCATCGTGGTTGACGTCGGTCCAGATGGCGGCATGGCCGTGCATTCCCTTGAGTGGCTCGAGCGCGCCGATGTCCTCGGTGACATCGGTGAGTGAGATCCCTAGTTGAGATCCTCCCCCATCACCCGTCCAACAGGTCAATGTTGCCGGCTCGTCCGCGGTCAGAGTGGTGTTCGGTGAAGCGGACGGGGCCGGTGGGGTCACTTCCTGCCCGATCACACACGCCGTGGCCATGACCGCGATCGAGAGCATGGTGGCCACGGCCCTCATGGCAGCTCGACGGCCAGCAGGATCACCTCCCCGAAGCCATTGCCGTCTGGCTCACTGGCGTTGACCCCGAGATACACGGTGTTCCCGTCCGGGGACACCGTCACGTTGTAGGTACCGCCGACCAGGTAGCCGAGACCGTCCAGGACCAGATCGGCCAACTCGGCCACCACCGTCTGCTCCCCACCCTCGGTGTCCACCATCATCAACGGAGAGGCCCACTCCGATGAGTCGCCGTGGGCCCCGGGCATGTAGTAGAAGGCCGATCCGTCGGGCGACAGTGCCATGCTCGCCGTGTACCCGAGAGCTTCACCTAGCTCGTCGATCGACCCGTCCGGGTTCATGACGAAGAACGTGTCCGGCTCCCTGGTCACTCCGTAGACATGCCCCTCCGGTCCGGGCGAGGTGGCGGCGCGCAGCCATTGACCTGGCAGTCGTGCATCGTGGGTGGTCTCTTCCCCAGTATCCGGGTCGAATCGGGCCAGCTCGGCGCCTCCTACCGAGTAGAAGGCATTTCCCTTGGCGTTGACGAGGACGCTGCGATACCCGACGTGGGGCTCGTCCGGTCCCACGTGGACCGTCTCCTCTGTCATCACGTCGTAGGCGAAGAACGGACCGCGGTCGGTGCCGTCACCCTTGCTCACGGGGTCGACCGCCTCTCCGTAGACGAGGCCGAAGGACGATGCTCCGGCCAATGACGCCTGGCCATGCAGCTCCACCGGCACGTCCAGCGGGTCCAGCGTCGCCCTTGTGGGATCGAGCCGGAAGATGATGTCACCCCGATAGTTGCCCTCGAACACGATGTCGCGGAACGTCCCCCAGTAGGTGGAGAAGTAGATCTCGCCGCATGATCCCTCGACCATCTGGGAATGGATCTTGCCGTAGCCCCAGGTCCCGGTGACATGCTCTACGTAGGAGAGGACGTCGGCCACCATGGTCAGCGAGTTGGTCGCCGGGTCGTACTCGTAGACGAAACTGTTCCCATCCACCCCGCGGTGATCGCCGATCGCCGAGTAGTGGCGTCCATCGTCGAGGACGATGCCCTGTCCCCACTGTGACCATGGGTGGCCCTCATAGTCGGGTCGGGGATAGAGGGCTCCACTGACCCTGGCGCCGTTGGATTCCCCGAGCTCAACGAGATCGACCTCGTCGCCTCTCTGCAACGGGCTGCCCCGGAACTCCGGGCAGCCGGCCTCCCCCTCGGCGACGGCGGCGCTCGACGAAGGGCCGTTGCCGGTACCCGCAGGCGTCGCCCCCCCGGCGCAGGCGGCGAGCAACGATGCGCCGACCAGTAATGCCATCCTCGCCGGGCCCCCAACCGACTCGCCCCGCCACATGGAGCGAACCCTATCGGCGGCGGCGGGCAACGCATCACTGCCGGATTCTCGACCCATGAGAAGACCCGGCCCGCCGCGGGCCGGGTCTTCGATGGATAGCGAACGCTCGGTCAGCCGACCGGCTGGCCGCTCTCGTCGAACTCCATCACAGGTCTCACCTCGACCTTGCCGTGCCACGCCCCCGGGATCTGCTGGGCGACCTCGAGCGCGGCATCGAGGTCGTCGGCCTCGACCAGGTAGAAGCCGCCGAGGACCTCCTTGGTCTCGGCGAAGGGGCCGTCGGTGACGACGAGTCTCCCGCCACGGCCACCCTCGAAGTGGACCGTGGTGGCGGTGGCGGTTGGATGGAGGGCTTCACCGCCGGCTATGACCGAGTCATTGTTACGGCCAAACTCGGTGTATTCCTCCATGACCGTCTGCATTTCTTCGGGAGTCGGCTGACGTGTCTCGTCGGCCGCGTCCCCATAAATGAGTGCTGCGTACTTTGGCATCCTGTCTCTTCCCTTCTCTGAACGGTGCCCATTCGTCCTAATGACGAAGCTACCCCGAGGGAATCGACAGCTCGGCCGACAGACGGTTCGAGGGACCTAGTAATCGACGTCCAACGATGAAACCGCTGCGCCCCATTGCTGTATCGCCGATTGGTGCATCATCAGCTTGGCCAGGTTCCCCGACACTTTGAGCTTGCCAGTCATGAAGGCGGTCTGGGTGTTCAGCTCTCCTTTGGAGATCGCGGCCGCGGTGTCGTATGACTGACGCACGGTGACATCCGGGCTCTCCAACTCGCCGAGTGCCATCTTCGAGCTCCCCCCACGGGAGGAGAGGTAGTAGCTCACCTCACCATCAGGTGCGTCCTCCGTGACGAATTGGATGCCCAGGTCGGCGGCACCGATGGCGTTCTTGAACCCCTCGTGATCATTGAGAGCGGTGGTCACGTCCTGGACCCATTGCTCGGTGAGGAACTTGGACACGGGTTCTCCTTGATCAGTCGACCGGGCGGGATCGTAGTGGGCGACGCGAACTTTGAGCGAATACTCAATTGATGAGTTTGGCAATCGAGGTCTCGGCGCCCCGGCTCAGCTTGGTCAGGGGCTCTCGGGGGTGGCCGGGCTCGAGCCCGGCCGCCTTGGCGGCGGCCTTGACACCGGGAATACCGTGACCCTCGACGTCCCCGCTGATCGAGCTGAGCCGCCTCTGGAGACGCCGTGCCGAGGCCGGGTCTTCCTTGGCCAGGGCCAGAGTCCTCAGAACCAGGTCCGGGACGTAGTTGCCCGAGCCGGTGATGGCCCCGTAGCAGCCCACGGCGATTGCACCGGTGAGTGCCTTGGAGGCGCCGGAGTAGAGCAGGAAGTCTCCCGGCGCGGCGTCGAGGATCGACTGGAGCCGGACGACGTCCCCCGAGGAGTCTTTCATACCGACGATGTTCTCGTGACGCGACAACCGCCAGACCAGCTCGAGCGGGAGGCTGTAGGCGGTCACCGAGGGGACCGAGTAGAGGAAGACCGGGAGGGAGGACCGATCGGCGATAGTGCGGTAAAAGCGCAGCATCGCCTCTTCCTGGCCGCGGCTGACCGTGGTCGGCGTCATAACCAGGAGACTGTCGGCTCCGGCGTCCTCTGCCTCGCCGACCATGGCGAGCGCGGTGCGTGTCGACTCGGCGGCGATGCCACACATGAGGTGCGCCTTGCGGCGGCGTAGCGACTTGATCAGCTTGGTCCGGTCTCCGGGCTCGAGGTAGGGCCCCTCCCCGTTCGACCCCCCGATGACGAAGCCTTGCATCCCGTGCTCGACGAGGGTCCGCACGTTGCGGACGTGGGCGTTCTGGTCGATGTCACCGGTCCGTGTGAACGGGGTGATGAGGGCGGGCATGTAGTCGGGCGGGGTGATCACCCGGGCGAGGTTAGGGCGGCGACACTCACCTGAAACCAACGATTCGCTACTTGACCAACTCGAGTGTGGGGTTCGGATCGCCACCCGGTGACCCGGGTCGGGCCTGACAGATGTTGTCGGGGAGCATGCCGCAATCGAGGACGATGGAGGCAAGGCGGTCCAGGTTGTCGTTGTTCCTCCCGCAATCCTGAGTCTCGCCTGCGTCGTGTCGACCCCAACGTTGCCCGCTCCCCCCTGGGTCACATGCACCGGCAGCACCACCGCCTGTGATCAGGGTGTAGAGGGTCTGCATGTACGCAGGAGTGAACTCGTTGAAGTGCACACACTTGGTCCCGCCAGACACAGGGCAGACGCTGGGATCGGTGGTCAGGTTCGATTCAGCCAGCAAAGGGATCCAGGCGAAACGGGGCGTCTCGATCAGATCAGCCGTGAAGAGTGGGTCGTGGGTGGGAAATGACCACAACGTGAGACACTCGAGCATCTTCTCCTTCTTGTCGAAGTAGTCCCATGACCCGGTTGACCGGTTGTCGTAGATGTCTTCACACTCACCCGGCCAGCTCAATCCTGCGTAGTCGTCCATGAAGTCCCAGAGGGGCTTGTTGTCCATGCTCTCGCCGAGGAACCTGTAGGTGGACTGTTGATAAGGCCCGGTCTTCAGCCTGGCGGGGACATTGTTCCCGCCGGCGGCACCCGGTGGCACTGAGTTCGAGCAACCTCCGCCGTTGCTCGTGAGCATCCCACAACGGAGCTGGGCGGCGCTCAGACCGGTGGTCAATGGCATGGTATTGACACCCGACACGGCCACCGGAGCACAATTGTCCTCTACCACCTCAGGACCTAATGGATTGGATGTGCCCACCACGTAGTCCGGCTCGAATTGGGACATGGGATGGTCGATCCCGACGGCTATCGAGTAGTCGATGAGATTCGACTTACAGGTGACAGCTCCGGTGGCGTTGTTGAAGTAGACCAACGGGTCGAGTGTCCCGAAGAACTGTGAGTTGGGGTCGTACACGGTCTCGTCGCAGGGGTCGGGCTCGGTACCCAGGCTCGGCGGGATCCCGACACCATTGCCTGTCATGAGGGGAGGGATGGCAGGGCCGGACGAGCTGGTGCGCAGACATATGACGTCGCCGCCGGAGACACCGGCCAGAGCCACGAACGGTGGTCCTGATCCACCTCCCGGGAAGAGGATGCCGAGTGCCTCTGCCTCCGCGTTGATCGAGAGCGTGTTGAACCCCATGACACGACCGAAGGCAGTGTCGATCACCTGCTCGGGCAGGACGACTCGGATCCGCCTGAGGAAATCGAACGATATGCATGGCGTGGCTGGAGTGACCGCGGGATAGTTGATGGAGACCACTTGACTGAGCGGAGACGGGTCGGTGCAGGCCTCCCAGGCTGCTGTCGGGACATTCCGCACATTCAGGTTCACATAATTGACTATCTCGTCAACGACCTCCTGGACGGATCCACCTGTGACCAATTCCACCGCCCCCGCCATCACCGCGGTATCGGCTCCCGTTTGATCGTGGCGTCGCTCATTGGCGCCGAGCCCGTAGTCGATGGCGATCGCGGCAAACCCCATCATCACCAGCAAGGTGAGGGCGACCAGGATGACGCTGGCGCCGCGATCGTTCTGAGTGTCCGAGTGGACCATCAGCAGGTCCCGTCAGCCGAGGTGCTGTCCCAGCTCGAGTCCTGCTCCAGTCGGAAGTCGGCATCGGCCGAGATGGTGGTGGGCAGGAATGCCTCGATCAGCCCCAGCCCCGAGAGAGAGGACAGATTCGTCGCGGTCACGACGACTGTGGCTTGATCTCCCAGCTCGCCACTTGCACCGTCGGTGAAGTCAACCGTGATGACCGTCCCCGAGCTATGGACGTCCATGGAGTCGCATGTGTTTGTGAGGAGGTTGGCGTCGTTGACCGCCGCTAGCCGCGCTCCCTCGTGCGCCCCATGCTTGACCTCGTTCCACTCGCCCATGAGGAATCCGAACTCGATGATCCCCAACAACAACAGGATCAAGAACGGCGCGATCATGGCGAACTCGACCAGGTTGGCTCCCCGGTCCCGTCTATCTCTCATGTAGCTCCGCATCACAATCCTCGGTCGTGTGAGCGACGGCATGGTCTTGACCGTGCCCACGCTCCGTAGTCAATCAGCAGTCCACGAAGATGATTTTCTTAGGGAGCAGTTGACTCCGCCCACAATCCTATATCACTCTCCGTGGTCAGTCCATGGGCAAGATGGACTAGGGGTTTCATCGGCACTGACGGCTCGAAAGTTGAGGAACGAGTTGGGTCTGATGGACCAGCGGGGCGATGTGTCGCCTGAAGTGATCGGATTGGCTACCGAAAGAGGTGCAGCGCCCTGACCGAGGCGGTCGCTGGGAAGAACTCTTGGGTGTCTGGGTGGAGCATCCCGAGCTCGAGTTGAAATGCCGTCACCGCTTCGACATCGTCCTGACCCATGGTGTGGCTGTGTCCGCAGTTGATCGTGGGACTGGCGGCCAGGTCGTTGGGACAAGCCAGATTTCCGCCTGTTTCTGCCGGTGAGAAAATGGTGCGACATCTGTTGGCGTCGCAGTTCTGATAGATGGTTTCGATCCAGACCGGCGAGAAGAAGTCGATCAGGTAAGACCCGGGGCCGGTCGGGTAGAGGGTGAAGATCGGGACCGCCGCAAAACGTGGGTGCTCTTCGATGTCGACACCGAATATCGGTCCTGCCGTCCATGCATCGAGACAGTCGATCATCTCCTGATGAGTGTCGACCGGACCGGAGACTGATCCACCGGCCCAGGTGCAGTTCGGGTCGTCCAGATATGTCCAGAGCGGCGTGTCATCGAGTGCGAATCCGCGCACGGAGGCCTGTCCTGTCGACCAAGTGGGGTTGTACTCCAGCCGACCGTCAGCCGCCCCGAAGGCTTGACCGTTGATGGCGCCCGACACTCCGGTGATGAGACCTTCGGTTGCGCCCTGAGTGGGCGAACCAGGCTGCACTTCAAGCTGGTTGATGTCTTCGGACTTGTTCGGACAGACGGTGTGGTCGTGGACCACCGTGTCGCCGGGATCCCACTCGACCATGATGTGGTCGGTCCCTTTGGCGACGTTCACGCCGCTTCTGACGTTCGATGTCCCGTTCGCACAAGTCGGCGGATTGTCGAGGTCGCTGCTGGGGCTCCCGTAGAGCGCCACATCGAGATACCCAAAGAACCCGCTCTGTGGTCCGTCGCAGGGAGGAACGGATTGCGGTGCCTGATTTGAGAAGAGGCAAACGTGCGAGCCGGTGCCCGCAGTCCAGGGCACGATGTCGGCGGTCGCCCGACTCGATTGTTCGGCTTCCGCCTCGCTTCGAACAGTTATCGAGTTGAACCCGATGACGGCGGCAAATGTGGTGTCTACGACGTCGTCAGGAAGAACGACACGAGCTTGAGCGAAGTTCTCGGTGAACGAAACGCAATCCGTCAGCGACGATATGACGATGTACTCCGGTGGCCGTGACGTGTCAGAACAGGCGGACCAATCCAGGGAACGACCGGGGAGGTTGGCGGCAACCACGGCCTGAGCTTCGGCGGCGCCTGCGTCTTCCGGGTTTGGACCTGTGGCCTTCGCCAATGCCGCCAAGGAGGCGAAGTCAACGGCCGCCTGTGCCTGTCGCTTTTCACTGAATGCTCTGCCGCCATCAAGGGTGACTGCGGCGATCCCCATGAGAAGCACCATGACGAGCGCAACCGTTAGCGCGGTCGCACCACGATCGGTTCGAGTTCCTGCTACGGACACGGAGCGAGATCCTGCCCGTCGGCGAATGTCGATGATTCTTGCTCGATACGACCTTCTACCGACGAGCTCATGGTTGGCATCGCGCCCCAGAAGACTCCAAATAGGCCCGTCAATTGGCGGACGTTCGCAGTGACAGTCACCGAGATCTCGCCTTCCTGGATGATGTCGGTATTGAGCGTGATCGCGGTGACATCAGTGCCCTTGACCATGTCGTCGACACAAGCTCTGGCTTGAATGTCGGCCACGGGAGCGTTCACGATGGCAAGTCGGAGGGTCTCTCGGGCCTTGTGGCGGACGTCGATTTGCTGTGCAAGCCCCCAGCCAAACTCAACGATGCCTAGCAGCAACAGCACCAAGAGGGGCATCATGATCGCAAACTCGACCAGACTCGCCCCGCGATCAGATCGACTCTTCAAGTACTTGTGCATCGCACACCCCAGCCCTTGGCCCAGCGCCTACCTAAACCACCCATTGAGAGCGCCTGCTCCGGCGTGATCCTAATGACGCTAAGCGATTCAACGAATGGGCAGAACAGACTATTCGCTTGTGGCTAGTCACGCCGACGAGCTGGTCTCTCAGCCGAGATCGTCGACCAGGAACACATTCTTGAATGTGAAGCCGGGGTTGTCGGGATCGAATGGGTAGGTGGTGCCACCCGAGCCTTGGCACTCGACGTTGG
>Ga0299907_10001084_pt1 | contig 14966 bp, 12 predicted proteins | sample RVTome_16_FD_198680 | JGI IMG/M metagenome (GOLD analysis project Ga0299907, IMG submission 198680) | Soil microbial communities from uranium-contaminated site in the Upper Colorado River Basin, Wyoming, United States - RVT152D67 (version 2) ... | reverse complement strand
CGAGTAACCCCACTCGTTGTCGTACCAGGCCACGATCTTGATCACCTTGTCCTGAAGAAGGAGGGTTGACGCCGAATCGACGATCGACGAGTGCGGGTCTCCGATGATGTCACGCGAGACGAGGGCCTCGTCGGTGACGCGGAGGGCGCCTTTCATTCTTCCCTCCGCCGCTTCCGTCATCGCGGCGTGGACCTCGTCGATGGTCACGGAGCGGCTGAGGAGGGCCGTTATGTCGCTGACGGAGCCGTCCTCCACCGGCACCCGATAGGCCATGCCGGTCATCTTCCCGGCCAGTTCCGGGATCACAAGGGCGGTGGCGTCGGTGGCGCCCGTCGTGGTCGGGACGATTGAGAGGGCTGCCGCCCGCCCCCGCCTCCGCTTGCGGGCCGGGGTGTCGACCAGGGCCTGACTGCTGGTGTAGGCGTGGATTGTCGACATCATGAGGTGCTCGATACCGAACGAGTCCGACAGGACCTTGGCCACGGGGGCCAGGCAGTTGGTGGTGCACGAGGCGTTGCTGACGACGAAGTGCTCCGCGGGGTCGTATGTGTCGTCGTTGACGCCATAGACGAAGGTGGCGTCGGCGTCTGAGGAGGGAGCAGAAATCACCACTCGGGCCGCTCCCGCTTCGAGATGGCCGGCGGCGTCCTCTCGGGTACGCATCGCTCCGGTGGACTCGATGACGACGTCGGCTCCCAGAGCGGACCAGGGAAGCTTGGATGGATCGCGTTCTTGGGTGAACGGGATCTCGAGGTCGTCGACGACCATCGTGCTGTCTGATGTCGACACCCTCCGGGGATACCAGCCGTGCACGGAGTCGTACTTGAGCAGGTAACCAAGTTCGTCGACGTCGGCCAGGTCGTTGACGCCGACCACCTCGAAGCGGTCATCGGACACCAGTTGCTTGAAGGTACATCGTCCGATGCGACCGAAACCGTTGATGGCTACCCGTGTCATTGCTCCGTCCCTTCACGTGGATGAAGGCCCAAGCTAGCGGCCTTCCAGTTCCGCGGCGCCAAGGGTCCGGGCGACAATGCGGTGATGCCGTTGCGCAACCGGGTCGATCCGTGGGGAGATCTCCACTCCGTGGCTGAGCGAGGTCTCCTCACCGGTAACCGGGGATGCCTGGTCGATGACGCCGGCAAGGTCGTGCGCCATCACCGGGGTTCGCTGTGGATCGTCTGCGTGACCGAGTTCCGCGGCTGGCAGTCGCCACTTGCCCGCCCCGGCCGCTGGACCCCGATCTTCTTCCTCGACGATGCGGTGGCCCTGGCTGCCGGTCATCGGCCCTGCGGGTTATGCCGGCGACCGGCCTATGAGTCGTATCGCCGGGCGGTGGCCACAGGGTTGGACGCGCCCGACCCGGCGTCAGCTCAGTATCTGAATCGACGGTTGGCTTCCGAGCGTCTCCATTCTGGCCGTGGCGTGGCCCGGGGTCAGGATCGCCGGACGTGGACCGCTGGTATCGACGATCTCCCCGCCGGAACGGTTCTGGTCGGTCCCGGGCGACAGCCCCGGTTGTTACTTTCGGACCGTTTGGTGGGCTTCGCCTTTTCAGGTTGGGCGAACGCGCTCCGGCGCCCGGTGGGAGTCCGGGTCGAGGTGTTGACACCGCCGACGTCGGTCGTCGCCCTCGCCAACGGATACGAACCATTGATCCACCCGTCGGCGTACTCAACCCCATGTGCCAAGAACCACCTCGAGCCCACAGCTTGATCGCGCTTGGCAACCGAGGGACCGGTCTCGGTGTGGTTGTGAGGCACAGCCGGGTCGTCCTGGCCCTCGCCGCCCTCGTCCTCCTCCCCGCATCTCCGGCGTCAGCGCACGCCACGATGGTCGAGACGTCGCCGACTGATGGGTCTCACCTTCAAGCCGGGCCCTCCGAGGTCACGGTGACATTCGACGAGCCGGTGGAGGTGGCGGCCGGCTCCGTTCGCGTCTACGACACAGCGCGCAACCGGGTCGACCTCGGCGACTCCGGTCCTGGTTCGGCTCCCGAAGAGATCCGGGTGACTCTGCCGGCGGGTCTCGCCGAGGGTGCCTACGTGGCCACCTGGCATGCGGTGTCACTCGACGGTCACCCGGTGCGGGGAGCTTTCGTCTTCCACGTCGGCCACGGGAGTGGAGTCGTCGACGAGTCCCTGATCGCGGCCCTACTGGGGGAAGGAGGGGAGGTCCCGTTCGCGGCCGCCGGGGTGGTAGCGCGTTGGATCACCTATCTCGCCGGCCTGACCGCGGCGGGTGCCGCGGTCGTCCTGTGGGCTACGCATGCGGGCGACGCCAGGTCGGTCGGATTCACGCGGCTGGCAGCAGTCGTCGGTTCGGTCGGCTCGTTGGTTCAGATCCCTCTATTCGCCGCCGAGTCGACGGGCCTGGGAATCGGCGCCTGGAGCTCACTGCCGGCCCTCGGGGACGCTGTCGCTTCGCCGGTGGGACGCGCGGCTCTCGTGCGGACGGCTGCCCTGGTGGTAGTGGCGTCGGCGACGCGGCTTCCTCGGCCGGCTGGGTGGGTCTGGCTCGGGGCCGGCGGGGCCGTAGCCGCCGAGTTGCTCGCCGGCCATACCCTCACAACCGAGCCGTGGCTGCTCGTCGTTGGCGCCGATCTCATCCATGTGACTGCGGCTGCTGTCTGGCTGGGTGGCTTGGCTTGCCTTGTGTTGTTGGTCCGGTCGGCGCGTCGGCACGACGATTCGGTGGCGGCGGCCCGGGTGGTGGGGCATTTCTCACGCCTGGCGACCTGGTCGGTGGCCGCTCTGGCGGTAGCGGGTTTGGTCCTCGCCTGGGCCGAGGTGCGGACGCTGACCGCTCTCACCTCGACTCGGTACGGGTGGACTCTGCTCGCCAAGACGGTCTTGGCGGCTCTCGTTCTGGGGGCCGGTGCCTACAACAACCGGATCCTGGTGCCGGCCATCACCCGGGAGGCGTCTTCGAGCCGGAATTCTGGGAAGGGGGCCGTCGCCACCGCGACCGTGCCCCCTTCGACGGCCTGGGCGAAGCTCGGCCGGACTTTGCGGTTCGAGGTCGGGGGCCTGGTGGCGGTCCTGGCCCTCACCGCGGTCCTGGTAAACCTGCAACCGGCGGCGGAGGCGAGTGGCGTGTCTGGACCGTTCTCCGCCTACCTCGACTTCGGGGACGGTCAGGTCAACATCGTCGTCGACCCCAACCGGGTGGGCGCCAACCATATCCATGCCTACATCCTCACCGCTTCCGGCTCCCCGGCCGAACTTGCCGGCGAGGCCGTCCTCGAGCTGCGTCTACCGGTCGAAGACATCGGTCCGATCGTGCGCCAGCCGATCCTGGCCGGTCCGGGTCACTGGATCCACACCGGGTCGGACCTGGCCATCGCCGGGAGCTGGGAAGTCACCTTCCGGGTCTTGTCTGATTTCGAAGAGCAGACGGCGACGGCCACAGTCAACGTCAACGGATGAGAAGGGACTCTAGGTGAAGATAGTGCTCATGGTGGGCCTTCACGTTGGTCGGCCTCCCCGCCCTCGGACATGTCACGGTAGAGGTCGACAACCCCGAGCCCGAGGGTTTCGCCGTGTATACGGTGCGGGTTCCGAATGAATCGGACACCGGCTCCACAACCAAGGTCGAGCTTCGAATACCCGAGGGGCTCGAGGCGAGCCGCTATCAACCCAAGCCGGGATGGACCATGGGCATCGAGGACGGCGTGCTGACCATCGAAGGAGGGGCCATCGCCCCCGGGCAGTTCGACGAGTTTCGGTTCCAGGCCCGCAACCCCGACGCCAGTGGACCGATCTCCTTTGCCGCCATCCAGACGTACGACGACGGCGACGTCGTGAACTGGACCGGCGAGTCCGGCAGTGATTCGCCGGCATCGGTCGTGGAGATCGGATCCGGCGGCGATGGCAGTGGCGGCGATAGCCGCTTGACCATCACGGCCCTGATTGTCGGGTCGCTAGGACTGGTGGCGGGGGCGATGGCCCTCTTGCGCACCCGTTAGGAGGTGAGGCGCCTCATCACAGTGACGGCACTCGCCACGGTGTGGTGGGTGGTCGCCGCCACCCCCTCCGGCGCCGATTCCGCCGGGCCCTCCAACTACCGATCCGAGGTGACCGAGGTGGTGCCACCAACCGACCGCGCGGTGGTGACCGTGATCGGAGGCGATTCTTTCCTCTCGGTGGCGGCACGACCGGAGGCTTCGGTCGAGGTCCCCGGATACCAGGGCGAGCCCTACGTGCGCATAGACCCGAACGGCGATGTCCTGGTCAATCGCAACTCACCCTCCTTCTGGCTGAATCAGGACCGCTTCGCTCGGGTGGGGATTCCAGAATCGGCGGCTGTCGATGCGACGCCCGACTGGCAGCGCGTTTCGGGTTCGGGAGCCTACGGCTGGCACGATCACCGTATTCACTGGATGTCGCCCGAGCCGCCCCCCGCCGTCGACCGCTCCGCTCGCTCGCTGGTCCTGGAGTGGACCGTTCCGCTCGTTGTCGACGGTGAGCAGGTGACAGTCGCTGGGCAATTGTGGTGGCTGCCGACCGTGTCGCCGGTGCCTTGGGTTCTGGCGGCGGTTGGGTTGGCGGCCGTGGTGGTCTGGGCTCAAACCGCCACCTGGGGATTGGCGGCGGGGTCCGCTGCCGCCGTGTTGGTGGGACTCTCTCAGGCGACGGCCTCGCCATTGGGTCTGACAGCAGAAGCGATGGCGTGGGTTCCGCCCGCCCTCGCCCTATTCCTCGGCCTCGCGTCGATCGTCGTGGGCGGCTCCAACCGGATGCGCCTTCTGGCGCTGGGTGGTGCCGTGTTGTCCATCTGGACCGGGCTTCGTCTGGCCAGCCTGTGGTTGCCTGTTTTACCCAGCGGACTCGCCGATACCTGGGAGAGAGGCTTCATCACCATGGGATTGGCCACAGCCGTCGCCGCCCTCATCCAGGTGTATCGCCGGTTGGGGCGGACGGGAGCGGCCCGGGTTTCGTAGGAGGAGGGGGCGGGTAATCCGGCTCCACGATCAGAGGAGACGACCGAGTGAAGATGAGTGCCGTTTACGACCGGGCCGAGGGTACCGCCCATGACTGGGCGGATCACCTCCGCGACGAGATAACGGACCTGTCGCCCGCCGACCTGGTCACCGATGCCGGCGAGCGAGCAGCCGAGTGGGTCGGCGACACCGCCGGTCGCTTGGCGGCCAGGCTGCCGAGCAAGGCGGCCGCCCGCAGATCCAAGCGACGGAGGTGGATCGGCGCCGGCGTCGCTTTGGCGGTGGCGCTGTATCTCTTCGGTCCCGGCGGAAGCGAAAGACGGGCCGCCCTCCGGGATCGCTTCGCCCGCTCTTCCTCCGACACCGCTCAGTCTTGAGCGCCGGCTGAGTCTGTACCCTCAGCACGCATCGCGCGGGAGGAAAACATGCAATCGTCGTCGTCGAAGCTGTCCCTCCGTCGTCTGGCCGAAGATCTCAAGGGTCAAGTCATCGGTCCTGATGACGCCGGGTACGACGAGGCCCGCACCCCCTTCTACGGTGGTTTCGACTATCGCCCCGCCGTCATCATCCGCCCCGCCGACGCCGATGAGGTCGCACAGGTTGTCAAGCTGGCGGCCGCGACCGGGCTCGATCTCGCCGTGCGCAGCGGCGGCCACAGCGTGGCGGGGCACAGTGTGGCGGACGGGGGCATCGTGCTCGATCTCGCCGCCCTCCGTAGCCTCGAGATAGACGCCGACAACCGGACGGCCTGGGCCGAGACCGGGCTGACGACCGGCGAATACACCACGGCCGCCGCCGCCTACGGGTTGGCGACCGGGTTCGGTGACACCGGCAGCGTCGGGATCGGCGGGATCACCCTGGGTGGTGGGGTGGGTCTGCTGGCCCGCAAGCACGGCTTGACCATCGACAGCGTGCTGGCCGCCGACGTCGTCACAGCCGATGGTGAATTGGTGAGAGTGGACGCCGAATCTCACCCCGATCTCTTCTGGGCAATCCGGGGTGGGGGAGGCAATTTCGGTGTGGTAACCCGCTTTCAGTACCGCCTGCACGAGGTCGAGAACGTCGTCGGGGGCATGCTGATGCTCCCCGCCACGGCGGGGGTGATCAGTTCCTTCGTGGAGTTGGCGGAGGCGGCACCCGACGGCCTCTCGACCATCGCCAACGTCATGACGGCGCCCCCGATGCCCTTTGTGCCGGCCGAGCACCATGGCAAACGGGTTGTGTTCGGCTTGATGGCGTTCGCCGGACCCGTCGAGGAGGGCGACAGAGTCGTGGCGCCATTCCGGGCTCTGGCCGACCCGCTGGTCGACATGCTGGGGACGATCCCCTATCCGCAGCTTTTCCCACCCGAGGAGATGGAGTTCCATCCGATGGCTGCGTCACACACAGGCTTCCTCGATCGAGTCGGCCGTGAGGAGGGCGAGACGATCCTCGAACATCTGGAGTCTTCCACGGCCATGATGTCTGTCACCCAGCTCCGCGTCCTCGGGGGAGCGATCTCGCGGGTGCCTGACGAGGCCACCGCCTACGCCCACCGTGACAGACGGATCATGGCCAACGTGGCGGCGTTGTATGCGGACCCCGCCGACGCGGCCACCAGTGAGGCGTGGGTGACCGAGCTGGCCGGGGCGCTGGATCAGGGCGACGACGCCGCCTATGTCAACTTCCAGACCGACACCTCCGATACGGGCGTCCGCCGTGCCTACCCGGACGCCACGTGGCAGCGTCTCCGGGAGATCAAACTCCGCTATGACCCGGGCAATCTATTCCACGTGAACCACAACGTGGCTCCAGCCGAGTGAGCCGTCGGCTCCCCGGTCTCAGCCTTCAGGCCCGACGCAGACCGGGGCACCAGGTCATTACGCCTCGGTTCAGCCGGAACGCGGCTGGTCATTGGTGGCCCGACGGGAGATTGCCACCAGAAGGGCCGACTCCTCGCCATCACTCCGTAACTCCCGCAGGGGAAGATCCTCGAGGCATATGACGGCGCCGGGGCCAAAGTGCTGGCGAGTCCCTCCCAGGCACTCGAGTTCGAGCTTGCCGCGATCGACGATCACGAGGGCGTCGCGCCAGTCGGCCGGGTCATAGGGCAGCGGCTGCTGCGGGGGCACCACGACCAGGCGCCGCACAAAGGTTGCCGAGAGGCCCGTGCCGTCGAGGACGGCGTCATCCCAGGGATCGGTCATCGGCCTGATGACAGGTGTCGCCACATCGGCCGGCGACCTATCGACACATCGATGGGCATCTTTCGGATGAGACCGGCCGCGCCCCCCAAACTCATCGCCGGGACCGCCGGAATAGTTGCCCCGAGGCGGCAGTTGAAGACTGCAACAGTTGATTCATCAACCAACTCACTGGAGGGATTTCAGGATGCAGTTCGGAATCTTCACGGTCGGCGATGTGACGACCGACCCCACGACTGGCCACACCCCGAGCGAGCACGATCGCATCAAGGCGATGGTGGCCATCGCCCTCAAGGCCGAAGAGGTCGGCCTGGACGTGTTCGCCACCGGCGAGCATCACAACCCACCCTTCGTGCCGTCGTCTCCGACGACCATGCTGGGCCATATCGCAGCTCAGACCGAGCGACTCGTCCTGTCGACCTCGACGACCCTGATCACCACCAACGACCCCGTCAAGATCGCCGAGGACTACGCCATGCTCCAGCATCTGGCGGATGGGCGGGTTGACCTGATGATGGGGCGGGGCAACACCGGCCCCGTGTACCCGTGGTTCGGCAGGGACATTCGCGATGGCATTTCCCTCGCCATCGAGAACTATCACCTGCTCCATCGGTTGTGGCGGGAAGATGTCGTCGACTGGGAAGGGAAATTCCGTACCCCTCTCACCTCGTTCACGTCGACTCCCCGCCCCCTGGACGGGGTCGCCCCGTTCGTGTGGCATGGGTCGATTCGGAGCCCGGAGATCGCAGAGCAGGCCGCCTTCTACGGTGACGGGTTCTTTGCCAACAACATCTTCTGGCCGAAGGACCACTTCATTCGATTGATCAATCTGTACCGCTCCCGCTTCGAGCACTATGGCCATGGCCGGGCCGACCAGGCCATCGTTGGGCTGGGGGGCCAGGTGTTCATGCGCAAGAACTCCCAGGACGCCGTTCGGGAGTTCCGGCCCTACTTCGACCATGCACCCGTCTACGGGTATGGCCCCTCGTTGGAGGAGTTCACCGACCAGACGCCATTGACCGTGGGAAGCCCCCAGCAAGTCATCGAGCAGACCCTGAAGTTTCGTGAGCACTTCGGCGACTACCAGCGTCAACTCTTCCTGATGGATCACGCTGGTCTGCCCCTCAAGACCGTGCTCGGGCAACTCGAGCTGCTGGGAGGCGAAGTAGTGCCGGTCCTGCGTAAGGAGTTCGACTCACTCCGGCCCGCCCATGTCCCCGACGGTCCCACTCACACCTCGCTGGTTGCTCGGGCCCGAGCTGCCGCCGAGGTGGCCGAGACCGTCGGGGACGGAGACGTCGAGGCGGGTACCCTGGCGGTCATGGCAGAAGTCGCAGGATGAAGCCACGGAGATTGGCGGTCGTAGCCGCCGGCCTCAGTCAGCCCTCCTCGTCCCGGATGCTGGCCGAGCGTCTGGCTCAGGCGACCAAGGCTGCCACCGAGGACCTGGGGGGTGAGATGGAAGTCGAAGTGATCGAACTGCGCGACCACGCCCACGAGTTGACCAACAACCTGCTGACCGGCTTCGCCGATCAGAACCTGCGTCGGGCGATGGACACCGTCGTGGAGGCCGATGGGCTCATCGCCGTGAGTCCCATCTTCAGCGCCTCCTACACCGGGCTCTTCAAGACCTTCTTCGATGTCCTTGAATCGGACTCGCTGGCGGGCAAGCCGGTCCTGATCGGGGCGACGGCGGGCACGGCGCGGCACTCCCTCGCCCTGGAGCACGCCATCCGCCCGTTGTTCATCTACCTACGTGCGGTCGTGGTTCCCACTGCAGTGTTCGCCGCCACTGAAGACTGGGGGAGCGGGGCGTCGGCCGCCGACCGCGCCCTCTCCGAGCGGATCGATCGGGCGGGTCGCGAGCTCGCTTCGCTGGTCGCCTCCACCGATGCCCGCCGACCGAACCCCTACGAGGACATCACACCGTTCGAACAGATGCTGGGCGGACGCTCCGACTAGTGATGCGCCCGAGGCTTCTTTGGACGCCAGCGAACGGTCCGAGGCTTCTTTGGACGCCAGCGAACGCATACCGAAAGTTAGCGTCCAAAGGTTGCTGGAACCGTTCCCCCACAACCAAAGAAGCGGCGCCAAGCCAAATCCGCCCGGCTCGTCGAGGGGTGGATTCGGCGGGAAATTCATCTACGGCAGCCCGTCTGCATCCGTAAAATCTCGCCCTCTCACCCGGCGCCGATGAGTTCCGCCTCCCGATGCCGTCCAACTCATCGACACCAACACGGAGCACGAAAAGCATGACTGCTGATAGACCACAGATGGCCGGGCGCCGGGAATGGATTGGGCTGGGGGTACTCGCCCTCGCCTGTCTCCTCTACGCCATGGATCTCACGGTGCTTCATCTGGCCGTACCGAGTCTCAGCGCTGCCCTCCGGCCGACCAGTGCCGAGATGCTCTGGATCATCGACATCTATGGCTTCCTCGTCGCCGGGTCGCTGGTCACGATGGGCAATCTCGGTGACCGCATCGGGAGGAGACGGCTGTTGATGCTGGGAGCGGCCGCCTTTGGAGCCACCTCGCTCCTTGCCGCCTTCTCGACTAGCGCCGAGATGCTGATCGCCAGCCGGGCAATGATGGGCGTGGCCGGGGCCACCCTGGCACCTTCAACCCTGTCTTTGATCTTCAACATGTTCCGTGACCCGCGTCAACGTTCTACCGCAATTGGAGTGTGGATTGCCGCCTTCTCAGCGGGAGGTGCCATCGGGCCCATGCTGGGCGGGGTGCTCCTGGAGCACTTCTGGTGGGGCTCGGTGTTTCTGCTGGCGTTGCCGGTGATGGCGATGCTGCTCATCCTGGGACCGCGGGTGCTTCCCGAGTTCAAGGACTCCGAAGCCGGTCGCCTCGACGTGACCAGTGCCGCCCTGTCCCTGACGGCAGTGCTGGCGGTCATCTACGGGCTCAAGGACACCGTCCAGAACGGGTTCGGCGTCGTGCCGGCCGGTGCCCTCGCCGTCGGGATCGGGGTCGGGATTCTGTTCGTCCATCGGCAGCGTCGCCTGGTCGATCCGCTCATCGACCTGCGTCTTTTCCGGATTCCGACCTTCAGCGCTTCGTTGGCCACGAACATGCTGGGCATCTTCGTGGCCGTGGGGTATTTCCTCTTCGTCGCCCAGTACCTGCAGCTCGTCCTCGGTCTGACACCACTGGAGGCCGGGCTGTGGTCCTTGCCTTCGGCCGTCGGCTTCATCGTGGGATCGACGGTGGCGCCGCGCTTCGTCCATCGGCTGCGCCCCTCGGTGGTGCTGGGTTGGGCGCTCATCGCGGGCGCGGCCGGGCTTGCCCTTCTGACCCGAGCCGGAGTATCGACCGGACTGGACGTGATCGTGGTCGGCTCGGTCGTGATCTCGCTCGCTCTCTCGCCGGTCTTCACTCTGACGACCGAACTCATCGTCGGGAGCGCCCCGCCCGAACGGGCCGGGGCCGCCTCGGGAATCTCCGAGACCGGGGCCGAGCTCGGCGGGGCTCTCGGCATCGCCATCCTGGGAAGTATCGGGACCGCTGTCTACCGAGCCGAGCTGGCCTCCGCCCTTCCCGCCGGCGTGCCCGACGCCCTCGCCGAAGTGGCCCGCGACACGCTGGGGGGAGCCGTCGAAACCGCCGGGCAGCTGTCCGGCCGGGTAGGCGAGGCCTTGCTCGTCGTGGCCCGGACGGCGTTTGTCGACGGCCTCCACTTGGTAGCGACCATCAGCGCCGCGATGGCCGTGGCGGCCGCCGTCGTGGTGTGGACGGTGTTGCGCAATGTTCCCGCCGGTTCGCCGGATGAAGCCGCCCCGGTGATCGAGGTCGGCTTCGATGGCGTCACCCCGGCGCCATCCGAGGCCTAGCCCGCAACCCCCGGGTTACTGGCGACGCGGAGAGAGTTGGGGCGCGCCCGGCAAGCGGCGGTGGGCCCCACCGCGGGTACCATCGCCGCTCTTTCTGCAGGAGCGACATGACCGAAGCAGAGGCCACCGCGGCCGACCTGCCTGAACCATGGCGTCGCCCGGCCGCCGAAGTTGTCGCCGGACTGGAGACCGATTTGGAGCTCGGGCTCACGTCCGACGAAGTTGCCGCCCGGCTCGATCGTCACGGTCCCAATCAACTCGAGTCCAGCGAGCGGATCCCGGCCTGGCGGAAGTTCCTGGGGCAGTTCGCCGATCCTCTGATCTACCTCTTGCTGGCAGCGGTGGTCATCTCGTTTGTCGCTTGGATCGCCGAGGGCGCCGAGGGGGTTCCCTTCGACGCCGTGGTGATCGCCGTGATCGTGCTCCTCAACGGCGTGCTCGGCTTCGTGCAGGAGGCTCGGGCTGAGGATGCGGTGGCCGCCCTTCAGCGAATGGCCGCAGCAACTGCTGGGGTACTACGTGGCGGGCAAGAAGTCCGGATTGCGGCGACGGAGCTCGTTCCCGGCGACGTCCTCGTACTGGCCGAGGGCGACGCCGTCGGTGCCGACGCTCGATTGGTGGAATCGGCTTCGCTGATGGTGGGGGAGGCCTCCCTCACGGGGGAGAGCGAGGCGGTCACGAAGGACGTCCGGACCCTGACCGAGCCGGTGGGACTGGGCGATCGGGTCAACATGGTGTTCAGCGGGACCGCCGTGACCCGGGGCCGGGGACGAGCAGTTGTCACGGCCACCGGCATGGACACCGAGATGGGCCATATCGCCCGTCTCCTGGGTCGCACCGAGGAGGAGCGGACTCCGCTTCAACGCGAGGTCGACCGGATCGGGCGGGCGCTGGGGCTCGCCGTCGTGGTGATCGCCAGCGTCGTGGTGGGAGCGGTCCTGCTCACCTCCGACATCGCCGGACCAACGGACCTGGTCTCCGTGCTCCTGGTTGGCGTTTCCTTGGCGGTGGCGGCCGTGCCCGAGGGACTACCCGCCATCCTCTCGGTCGTCCTTGCTCTGGGGGTGCAACGAATGGCGCGACAGAACGCCATCGTAAAGAAGCTGTCGTCGGTGGAGACCCTCGGGTCGGCCTCGGTCATCTGCTCAGACAAGACCGGCACCCTGACCAAGAGTGAGATGACCATCGAGAGGGTGGTGACGCCATCGGCGGAGGTCGAGGTGACCGGGACCGGGTACCGCCCCGACGGGGGACTGCTTCTCGACGGACGACCGTTGGAGGACCCGGTCTTGCTCGACGAGGTGCGCTATGTCTTGGGTGGCGGCAGCCTCGCCAATGACGCCGTCCTCCGTGAGGAGGACGGAACGTGGATCATCCAGGGCGACCCTACCGAGGCGGCATTCCTCGTCGCCGAGGCCAAGATCGGGCTCACCGACATCCGGAGAAGCCGGTTTCGGCGCGTGGGAGAGATTCCCTTCACCTCCGAGCGCAAACTCATGACGACCCTGGAGGCCGATGCCGACCGGGAAGGTCGGATAGACGTGGTCACCAAGGGGGCCCCCGACGTGCTTTTGGCCAACTGCTCCCACGAAAGAGTGGCCGATCAGGAGCGGCCCTTGACCGACGAGCGCCGGGAGGAGGTGTTGGCCACGGTCGACCGGCTCGCCGACCAGGCCTTTCGCACACTGGCGGTGGCCTATCGTCCCCTGTCCGATACCTCGAGTCCGCCGATCGAGGACTCCGGTGTCGAGCGCGACCTCGTCTACGTGGGGATGGTGGGCATCATCGATCCTCCCCGCTCGGAAGCGGCGGCGGCCATCGAAGAGGCGGCCGCCGCCGGTGTCCGGGTGATCATGATCACCGGCGACCATCCCCGCACGGCCGTCCGCATCGCTGGCGACCTCGGGATCGTCGAACCCGGTGCGCGGGTCCTGACGGGAAACGAGCTCGCGGCGTTGGACGAAAGGCGGCTTCAGGAGGCCGTCCGGGAGGTGTCTGTCTACGCCCGGGTGGCGCCCGAGCACAAGCTGCGGATTGTCGACGCCCTCCAGGCCGACGAGAACATCGTGGCCATGACCGGCGACGGCGTGAACGACGCCCCGGCTCTGAAGTCGGCCGACATCGGTGTCGCCATGGGAGTCACCGGCACCGATGTGACGAAGGAGGCGGCCGACATGATCCTGACCGATGACAACTTCGCCACCATCGTCGCCGCGGTCCGTGAGGGTCGCGCCATATTCGCCAACATCCGCAAGTTCCTCCGTTTTCTGCTCTCCTCGAACATCGGCGAGGTGTTCACGATGTTCTTCGGTGTTGTCCTGGCCGGGGTGATCGGTTTGGACCAAGCGGGAGTGGCGGTGCCACTTCTCGCCACGCAGATCCTGTGGATCAACCTGCTCACCGACACGGCCCCCGCCCTGGCGATCGGGGTGGATCCTTCTTCCGAGGACCTCATGCAACGCCCGCCACGCCAACTCAGCGATCGGGTCATCGACGGGGGGATGTGGCGGGGCATCGTGTGGGTGGGGCTGGTGATGGCGGTCGCCACCCTGACGGCCCTCGATCTGCGTCTCCCCGGCGGCCTCATCGATGGCTCCGGCACCCTGGTCGAGGCTCGTTCGATGGCATTCACCACGCTGGTCTTTGCTCAGTTGTTCAACTGCTTCAACGCCCGGTCGGATGAGACGAGTGCTTTCCACGCTCTCTTCACCAACCCTCTGCTGTGGGGGGCGATCGCTTTGTCGATCGCGCTCCAGGTGATGGTCATCCAAGCGCCGTTCCTCAACGAGGCGTTCGGGACTACCCCGCTGCCCGCCTCCGATTGGCTGGCTTCTCTCGGCCTGGCCAGCCTGGTCCTTTGGCTCGACGAGGCGAAGAAGTTGGTCGAACGGTGGTGGCGCCGTCGATCCTGACCAGGAGTCACCGGAACCACGGGCGTGGCGGGTCCCGACACGAAGAGGGCCAGCCGGCGAGCCTGACGAGGTTCGTTGACGCTCCGCCTCGGCGGGGCCCCTCTTTCCCTCTGCCCTCCGTGGTTTGTCCCCCACGACGTGGGGGAAGGGGTGCCCGCGACGCGAGGTAGGGGGGATCGGCGAAGCCGAGGGCAAACCCGTCGCGAAGCTTGAACCAGCCCTCGTGTTGGGAGCGAATGCCCCCTACGCCACGGGCTCCGCTGACGCTCCGCCGGCGGGGACCCCTACCCCCTTCGCTGCGCTCAGCAAAGCTCCGAGTTGGCGCTGAGCCGAATCGTCGAGGCCCTGGGGGGTTGGTGGGGATCTCCGCTGAGGCCCTCGGTCTGGTAACATGATATTCAGTGCCCGGAACGCCCGGGCCTCGCATCTGGGTTCTCTTCTCCCATCACGACCAGCGTCGAGATGGCGGCCGGAGACGGACCGACGATTCGGTCCTCGTGATTCCTCATCGATCCATCGGAGTCTCGGAGTCCGCAGGTAGTGCGTGACGAACCGGAGGTCGACTCCATGACAGCAATCGTAATCATCGAGAGAAGGCAAGCCTGATGGCTCAGCGCGGACGCGAAGGCGTGGCCAAGCGGGCTAAGGAGCGGGCCCGCCAGGAACGGCAAGAGGCCAAGCGCCTGCGCCGTCAAGGTGGCGCTGAGGAAACTCCGGACGCCGAGGAGAACGGCGAGGAACTTCCCGACGAAATGGCCCTGATGGAGGAGTTCCGGCTTCTCAGCGAGCGTCACGCCGCCGGACTGCTCGACGAGAGCGCCTACCAGACCGAGCGCCACCGGATCTTCGTCGACCTCGGGATCGAGACCGACGACGAGGCCTGACGCCCGCCAGAACGAACCACCGGGCCACCGGGGAGCGCGGGGTTGGGTGCAGCGGATTCCGAGGTCTGCCCCCTTGGGAACGGTGAGATCGGGTTGCGTTTCGGGCGGAATCGGCGAAGGCTGCCGCCTCGTCGCCGGGGGGCCGCTGTGGGGACCCCGGGGTTGCTGACGACGCTCAGAGGGGTGTGGCGCCCGGAGAACGGTTT
>Ga0299907_10001083_pt1 | contig 14967 bp, 16 predicted proteins | sample RVTome_16_FD_198680 | JGI IMG/M metagenome (GOLD analysis project Ga0299907, IMG submission 198680) | Soil microbial communities from uranium-contaminated site in the Upper Colorado River Basin, Wyoming, United States - RVT152D67 (version 2) ... | reverse complement strand
CGTGATCGCCGGGAAGGCGGTTGCGCTGAAGATCGCCTCGTCGGAGACGTTCCGCGAGCGCCAGCAGCGCACGCGCACGGGCGCGCGGATCGTGGGCGAGCAGCTACTCGCGCGGGGTGTGAACGTCCTGACCGGCGGCACGGATGTCCACCTCGTCCTCGTCGACCTGCGCGAGTCGGATCTCGACGGCCAGCAGGCCGAGGACCGGCTGCACGAGATCGGGATCACGGTCAACCGCAACGCGGTGCCGTTCGACCCGCGCCCGCCCGCGGTGTCGTCCGGCCTGCGCGTCGGCTCGCCGGCGCTTGCCACCCGGGGCCTGCAAGCGGATGACTTCGCCGAGGTCGGCGAGATCATGGGGACCGCTCTGACCGCCGAATGGCAGGAGTCGCTGAAGGGCGAGCTGGCGGAGCGAGTGCGCGCGATCGCCGACCGCTACCCGCTGTATCCGCACATCTCGTACAGCGGCGCCGCGACACCGGTTGGGTAGATCCGCGGGCTTCCAGCCCGCGCCCTGATGGCAGAGCTCGGCCTCCGGCCTCGCATATGAACCTCTTCGACCTGCGCAACGTCTCCGCCTCGCGCGGAGGCCGGCGCGTGCTGGACGACGTGAGCGCGACGATCCGCGACGGCGCGACGGCCTTGCTCGGGCCGTCCGGTTCGGGGAAGTCGAGCCTCCTGCGGCTGCTCAACCGCCTGAGCGACCCGGACTCCGGGACGGTCCGCTTCGAGGGCGAGGACGTGCGCGCGCTCGACGTGCTCGACCTGCGGCGCCGCGCGGCACTTGTTCCGCAGCTACCCGCGCCGCTCCCCGGTACCGTGGCCGACAACGTCCGCTACGGGCCGTCGCTCTGCGGACGCGACGCGGACGCCGACGCGTGTCTCGCCCGCGCCGGCCTCGACAGCTCGTACGCGGAGCGCGACGCGGCCGAGCTGTCGGTCGGGGAACAGCAGCGCGTGATGCTCGCGCGGGCGCTCGCGCTCGACCCGGAGGTGCTCTTGCTCGACGAGCCCACGTCCGCGCTCGACGAGGCGGCGCGCGACGGGGTCGAGCGGACACTGGCGGAGCTCGCGCGCGCCGGTGTCGCGATGGTGCTCGTCACCCACGACCGCGGCCAGGCGGAGCGGATCGCGTCCGAGGTCGTCGAGCTGCACGAGGGCCGCGTGGTCGCGTGAGCTCGATCGACGTCACACTCACCGAGGTTGCGGCGACGCTCGTGCTGGTCGCGATCGCCGTGGCGGTCTCGCGCTGGCGGCGGGCGGAGCTCGAGGCCGACCTGGGGATCGCCGTGCTGCGCTCGTTCGTCCAGCTCACGGCCGTGGGCTACGTGATCCAGGCGATCTTCGACTCGGACAGTCTGCTGCTCGTGGTCGCGCTCCTGGCCGGGATGGTCGCCTTCGGCTCGTTCACGGCGCGCGGGCGCGCGAAGGGAGTGCCGGATGCGCTCGGCCCCGTGGTGCTGGCGCTCACGGTCGCGGCCGTGACCACGCTTGGCCTGGTGCTGGCGCTGGGCGTGTTCGACGCGAAGCCGCGCTACCTCGTGCCGGTGGGCGGAATGGTGATCGGCAACGCGATGACGGCGGCCGCCGTCGCGCTCAACCGGCTCGCCGACGAGATCGGCGGCTCGCGCGCAGCGATCGAGGCCACGCTCTCGCTCGGGGCGACATCGCGGCAGGCGGCGGCGGGCGCCGTCACGCGCAGCCTGCGCTCGGGGATGATCGCGCTCGTCGACTCGACCAAGACGACCGGGATCGTCTTCTTCCCGGGCACGATGGTCGGGATGCTCGTGGCCGGCGCGGAGCCCGTTGACGCCGTTCGGCTCCAGCTGATCCTGCTCTGGGCGCTACTGGGCAGCGTGTCGCTGTCGGCTTTGATCGCGACAGGCCTCGGCTACCGCGGGTTCTTCACTCCTGCTCATCAGCTGCGCGACGCCGGTCCTCGATAGCCAGCAGCCGCTCCGGCATCGCCTGGAGCGTGGTGTGGGTGATCCCGAACCGCTCTCGCAGCACGGCCTCCACCTCGGCGCGGATCGCGTCCTGATCCGCGTGCGGGTCGGTCCGCAGATGCGCGGCGAGCGCCGGGAAGCCGGACGTCACGGTCCAGATGTGGAGGTCGTGGACCTCGCGCACACCCTCCACGCGGGCCATTGCAGCACCCACCTCGTTCACGTCGACCCCGCGCGGCGCCGACTCGAGCAGCACGTCGAATGGATCACGGATGAGCCGCCACGACCCGAGCACGATCAGGCAGCCGATCAGCAGCGCTGCGACGGCGTCGGCCTCGCGCGGCCCGCCGAACACGATCACGAGTCCGGCGGCGAGGGCGCCGAACGAGCCGAGCGCGTCCGCGGCCGAGTGCCGCAGGACCCCCTCGAGGTTGAGGTCCTCGCGATCGCCGCGGGCGAGGACGAGCGTCGCGACGGCATTGCCGACCAGGCCGAACGCACCGACCGCCGCGATCCCGGCGCCGTCGACGTCGGGCGCGTCGGACAGGCGGCCGATCGCCTCGGCGAACACCCACACGGCGACTGCGATCAGCACCACCCCGTTCGCGAACGCCGCGAAGATCTCGGCCCGGCGCAGCCCGAACGTGCGGCGGCCGCGGGCAGGACGGCCCGCGGCCCACGCGGCGGCGATGCCGAGGACGATCGCGCCGATGTCCGACAGGACATGGCCGGCGTCCGCGAGGAGCGCGACCGAGTCGAACAGCAGCCAGCCGGCAACCGCCGCCGCCAGCATCGCGACGTTGACGGCGAGAGCAATGACCATCCGCTGGGTGTTGCCGGCGCGGAAGTGGCTGTGTCCGTGATGAGCGTGCACGCTGTCAGTCTCGCCCACTGCTTACGCTGACCGTCGGATGAACGAGATCGAGGCGGTCGCGGGGTTCGCGGTCGCGGCCGTCGTCACGCTGGTCACCACGCCGCTCACCGCACGCCTGGCCGTGCGCGTCGGGGCGATCGATCTGCCGCGCGACCGCGACCTCCACGACGCGCCGGTCCCACGGCTCGGGGGGCTGGCGATCCTCGCCGGCGTCCTGATCGCGGCGCTCATCTTCATGCCGTTCGACGGCCAGACGCGCGGCATCCTGGGCGGCGCGCTGCTGGTGGGCGTCGTCGGGGCGATCGACGATCTGTACGACCTGCCCCCGGCGGCAAAGCTGGCAGGCCAGATTGCGGCCGCAGCGATCCCGGTGGCGGCGGGCGTGCGCGTCGAGGCGTTCACGCTGCCGTTCGTCGGGGCGGTGGACCTGGGCGCGACCGGCGGCGGTGTGGTCACGGGGCTCGCGATGGTGGCGGTGATGAACGTCGTCAACTTCACCGACGGCGTCGACGGGCTCGCGGCCGGCGTGTGCACGATCTCCGGCATCACGTTCGCCGTGATCGCGCTCTCGCTCGATCGCGTGGACGCGGGTGTGCTCGCGGCGGTGACAGCGGGCGCGGCGCTCGGCTTCCTCTGGCACAACTTCCATCCCGCGAGCGTCATCATGGGAGACGCGGGCTCGAACCTGCTCGGACTGATGCTCGCGTGCATCGCCGTGCAGGGCGTGCTGAAGACGGCCGCCGTCGTTGCCCTCGTGTTCCCCCTCGTCGTGCTCGCGGTTCCGATTCTCGACACGGCGTTCGTGGTCGCGAAGCGGTTCAAGTACCGGCGCCCCGCCTGGGAGGCGGACTCCGAGCACTTCCATCACCGGATGGCGCGGATCGGGTTCTCGCAGCGGCGCACCGTCATCTACCTGTACCTGTGGACGCTCGCACTCGCCGCGCTCGCGCTGGCGCTGCGCTTCGTGCCGTACTCGGACAACCACGGCGACTTCGACACGGGATGGACGATCGTGATGATCGGCTTCGGCCTGCTCGCCATCGCCGCCAGCGTCTATCTGGTCTACGTGCTCGAGATCGTCAAGTTCCGCCGCTTCCGCGAGCGCCAGCTCACGAAGGAGGAGGGGATCACCCAGGCCGAGATCGACGAAGAGATCGAGCGCGAGATCGAGACGGGCGAGTTCCCGGCGATCAAGTTCGACTCTTAAGCGCCGTTGCGGCTGCTCGCCACGGCCGCGAGCACTTCGTCGGCGAGCTTCGGGCCGTCGGTCTCCGTCTGTGGTGTTGCCTCGATCCGGACGAGCACCTCGTCGCCGTCGACCTCCTCGAGCTCGATGTGCGGGCGGTCGAGGGTGGGGACCGTGATCCGCTCCTGGACGATCTCCTGCACGACGCTCGGCTTGACCTCGCGCGGCAAGCGCGCCAGCAGGTCGACCTTCGCCGGCTCGCGCAGCGGCTCCACGGCCGAGTTCAGCACGACGCTGTTCGGCACCATGAGCGGGTCGTTGCCGCGGCGGAGGATCGTGTAGAGCAGGCCGAGCCCGGCGACCGTACCCTCGAGCCGGCCGGCCGCCATGCCCGAATGCAGCCTGATCCGGTCGCCGACCTTGAACGGTCGCGCGCTCAGGAGCACCGTGCCGGCGATGAGGTTCCCGATCGTCTGCTGCGCCGCGAGGCCGAAGAGCACGGCGGTCAAGGCGCCGCCGACGGCGAGCGTCTCCGGCTTGAGGCCGGCGATCCGGAGCGCGACCAGGAGGGCGAGCATGATCGTGAAGAGCCGGATCAGGAACCCGAGCGTGCCGGCGGTCCCGGGGTCGAGTCGCCGGAAGAGAATCGGACCGGCAGCGCGGCCGATGTCGCGAGCGAGCGCCCAGCCGAGGATCACGAGCGCGATGACGCACGCCACTCGGACGGGCATGTCGAGTCCGAACAGGTCCATGCGGTAGCGGTAGGCGAGGAGGACCGCTGCGACGAGCGGCAGGATCAGGATTGCTTCGGCGCGGGCACGACGCGCGCGGGCGCGCGCTTGCGAGCCCAGCTCCCGGACCAGAGTTGGGTACATGCTTGTTCGGCTCCCCGCGCGGCAGCCGCTTAAACGCGGGCCCTTAGCGTCTGCTCAGAAAAGCGCCTCCTGCGGCTGTTCTTGCGCAGCTTCGGGGACCCGATGCGTCGCGGGATCGTCGGCCATCCGCACGTATCGCGGGCTCGGCTTGTGGCCGGGCGCCACCTTCGCCCAGCTGTCCTTGACGAGCGCGCTCATGCGGTCGCGCTCCTTGGTGGGCGCGTACGCGCCGCGGCCGTACAGCCGCTCGTAGCGCGGGATCAGGTCGGGCCGGTACGAGCGCAGCCAGTCCATGACGATGTCCTTGACCTCGCCGCGCAGGTGCAGGTGGATGCCGCTGACGTGTACGACGCCGGCGTCGGCCGCCAGCTCGAGGATGCGCTCGACCTGGCGGGGGTCGTCATTGATCCCGGGCATCAGCGGCGCGACGAGCACGCTGACCGCGATCCCGTTGCGGCTGAGCTCCGCTGCCGCCTCGAGCCGCGCGTACGGGTTCGGCGTGCGCGGCTCGCTGGCGCGCCATTCCTTCTCGTCGATGGTTGGCACGGAGAACGCGGCGCTGAACAGTCCAATGTCGCTCATCTCCTTGAGCAGCGCTATGTCGCGCGTGACGAGCGGCGACTTCGTCAGCACCGAGCACGGCGTGCGCGAGTCGCGCAGCGCCTCCCAGATCCCCGGCATCAGCTTGTAGCGGCCCTCGACCCACTGGTACGGGTCGGTGTTCGTCCCGATCGCGACGAGCTCGCGCTTCCACGACGGCCGCCGCGTCTCGGCGCGGACGAGCTCGGGCGCATTGACCTTGACGACGATCTGCTGGTCGAAGTCCTCCCGCGCGTTGAAGTCCAAATAGTTATGGGTCGGCCTAGCGAAGCACCAGCGGCAACTATGTGTGCAACCTCTGTACGGATTGATCGTCCAGCGGAACGGCATCCGGGACGCTTTCGGCACTCGGTTGAGCGCTGACTTCGCGCGGACCTCGTAGAAATTCGTCTCGAGTGCCTCGGGTGCGTCGAAGCGGCGGACGAGCGCCGGGTCGCGGTAGCCAGGGAGGTTGCGCTCCTCGTCGCCGTCGATCCTCAGGTTGTCCCATCGCACGAACACATGTTCGCATATGCGAAGGACGTTGTGCGTGATTTCGGCCCCTATAGGGGCGCGATTCACGCACCCGGCGCGCTAACGCTCTTCGCCGAAGGCGGTGACGATCAGCTTCCGCGGGCCCCCGCGGTCGCGGTGCTCGCACAGGTACACGCCCTGCCAGGTGCCGAGCGCGAACCGACCGTCGCGCACGGGCACCGTGAGCGTCGGGCCGAACAGCGATGCCTTGACGTGGGCCGGCATGTCGTCGGAGCCCTCGAGCACGTGACTCCAGTACGCGGCGGACTCCGGCACCGCCTCGTTCGCCCAGGACTCGAAGTCGCGCCGCACATCGGGCGAGGCGTTCTCGTTCAGCGTCAGCGACGCCGAGGTGTGCTTGATGAAGATCGTCGCGATCCCGACCGCGATCTGGCTCAGCTCCGGGACCGCCCCCTCGATCTCCCGCGTCACCAGGTGAAAGCCGCGCGGCCGCGGGTCGAGCGTCAGCTCGTGCTGGACCCAGACCAACCGCGGAACGCCTCCATCAGGTCTGCACGCACCTCCGGATCGAGGTCCTGCTCCTTCACCACGCCGACCGCCGCGATCGTCCGTTCGAACTGCGCGACGTACTCCTGGCACTTGCCGCAGACGGCGAGGTGCTCCTCGAAGCGGACGCGGTCGCGCTCGGGCAGAGCACCTTCAAGGTAATCGGTGATCACCTCGACGAGCTCCTGGCACGGCATCTCTGGGAGCGCTGCGTTCATCCGTCTTCCTTGAAGTAGTCCTCGAGCGCCTCTCTGACCTTCGACCGCGCCCGGTGGAGGAGCACCCTCTGGTTTGTCTCCCCGACCGCGAGCTCGTTACGCACGTCCTCCGAGTCCCAGCCCTCGACGTCGCGTAGGACGATCGTCGCGCGCTGGTTCGGCGGCAGGCCGTCGATCGTGCGGAAGATCAGCTCGCGGACCTCGCCGGCAAGCAGCCGCTCGTCCGGCTCGGTGCTCCACACGGCTGGCGGGATCGCCCAGTGGCGCGGCGCGCGCTCGGCGTCCGCGGGGATGAAGCGGTCCGGGTCGACCGAGTGCGGGTCGTCGTCATCGCCCGCCACCGAGGAGAACGGAACCGTCCTGCCCTCGCGCACCCCGCGCGTCTTCGCGATGTTCGCGAGGATCCGGAAGAGCCAGGTCTTGAGCGACGAGCGCTCCTCGAACCGGTCGAGCCCGTTCAGCACGCCGAGCCACGTCTCCTGCGCGACCTCCTCGGCGACGGCCTGACTCGAAACGTAGAGCCGGGCGATCCGGACGAGCGACGCGTGATAGCGGTCGACGAGCTCTCCGAAGGCGGCTTCGTCACCGGCCCTGAGCGAGGCGATCAACGCGGCGTCGGACACTGCGGGCGACTGTATAAGCTGGCGCGCGCATGCCCCCGCTGGATGGCAAGGTCGCCGCGATCACGGGCGCGTCGTCGGGCATCGGCGAGGCGACCGCGGTCGCGCTCTCGGAGGCAGGCGCGAAGGTGTCGCTCGGGGCGCGCCGCAAGGACCGCCTCGACGCCGTCTGCGAGCAGATCGGCGCCAGCGCGCTGGCGATCGAGACGGACATCGGCGACGAGGAGCAGGCGCGCGCGTTCGTCCAGCGGACGAAGGACGAGCTGGGCGGGCTCGACATCCTCGTGAACAACGCGGGCGTGATGCTGCTGGGTCCGCTGCTCGCTCAGCAGGGCGACGACTGGCGCACGATGGTGAACGTGAACATCCTCGGGCTCGTCTACTGCAGCCACGCGGGGCTCGCGCTGATGGCGGAGCAGCAGAGCGGGCACATCGTCAACGTCTCGTCGGTCGCGGGGCGGATCGCCTCGGCCGGATCGGCGGTCTACAACTTCACGAAGTGGGGCGTGACCGGGTTCTCCGAGGCGCTACGCCAGGAGGCCGCTCACGTGAACGTGCGCGTCACGTGCGTCGAGCCCGGTTTCGTGGATACGGAGCTTCAGGGGCACAACACCAACCCCGTGGTCGTCCAGGCGATCGACAAGATGCGCGAGCAGGTCGGCAAGGTGCTCGAGGCGCGCGACATCGCAGAGGCGATCCTCTACGCGGTTTCCCAGCCGGAGCACGTGTCGGTCAACGAGGTGCTCCTACGGCCGGCCACGCAGACCCGCTGAGCGTGACGCACTGCCCCATCGAATCGCTCAACTTCCGCGATTTGCCCGCGTTATAGCCTGCACAGCCCCGTAAGCGGCTCAAGCCTGACCCTGAAGGCCGATCGGAGTCTCATGACAAAGCGTTCTTTCATTCCAGTTCTTCTCGTCGCTCTCTCCGCGACGGCCACGCCCGCGTTCGCCTTCGACGGCAGCGACAATCCCGGCGTCGACAATCGCGACGCGAAGGCCGAGAACGGACTCGGCCGCGAGGAAGCTCGCGCGATTGGCCGCGACGAGTGCAGCGAGTTCAAGACGAACTTCAGCGAGAACAAGTCCCAGTTCGGCAAGTGCGTCTCGGCGGTTGCGAAGTCTCTCCGCCAGCCGGGCGTGTCCGCCCGTGAGGCTTGCCGTGCTTCGGACCTCTCGCACAAGCCCGCCGAGGGCGAGAAGCGCAGCGACTTCAGCGCCTGCGTGCTAGCGGCGAAGGAAGCCAACCAAGAGGCGTCCAGCTAGTACCCCTTACTACTTAGCCAGCGAACACGAAGGCCCTCGGCAACGGGGGCCTTCGTCTTTCTGAGAGCCGCGCAAAGTGACGCAGATCACACCGTATATGTAGCGGAGCGATATATCGTGCCGAGGTATGGAGCTCAGCGCGACGGCCTACGTCATCCTCGGGATGCTCCGCAAGGAGCCCCGCTCGGGTTACGAGATCAAGCAGAACGTCGACAGGTCGACGCGCTTCTTCTGGGCCGCGAGCTACGGCCAGATCTACCCCGAGCTCGCGAAGCTCGCGAAGGCAGGCCTGGTCACAGGCGAGGAGCAGCCGACGGGCGGCCGCAAGCGCACGGTCTACCGGCTGACCCGCGCGGGGCGGGCAGAGCTCCGGCGCTGGCTCGACGAGCTGCCAGAGCGGCTCGAGTTGCGCGACGAGGGGCTCCTGAAGCTCTTCTTCGCCGGCGCCGTGGACCGCAGCAAGGCGCTCGAGATCATCGCCGCGAAGCGGCGGATCGCTGAGGAGAAGCTGGCCGAGCTGCGCGCGATCGAGCCGCGCGCGGCCGAGATCTCGTCGGATGACCCGTACCCCTATCTGGTCCTGCGCTACGGCCTCGAGATGAGCGAGTGGACGGTCGCTTGGTGCGAGCGCGCCCGGGCAGAAGTGGAAAGAGGGAAGTGATGTTCGAACGCTTGGCTCAGCTGGCGGAGCGGCGCGGAAAAAGGGTCGTGATCGCGGCGGTGGTGCTCTCGATCGTCGCGGGCGCGCTCGGCGCCGGCGTTGCGGACCGGCTCGACCCCTACGCCGCCGACGACCCCGCGACCGAAAGCGTGAAGGCGGCCGACCGGCTGGAGGAGGCCGGCTATCGCGAGGCGAGCGTGATCGTGCTCGTCGACGGTGTCGACGTGCGCTCGGTCGACGGCCGCGAGCGGATCGAGGCGCTCGCTAAGCGGATAAGCAGCGATCCTGACGTCGTCGAGGTTGGCAGCTACTACACGACCCGCTCGCGTGACTTCGTCTCGCGCGACGGCGACTCGACCTACCTCGCCGTCCGGCTGGCGCACACCGACGAGGCCGAGGTTCAGGACGCCGGCGAACGGATCGCGACCGCGCTCGAGGACGAGCCCGGGGTCATGGTCGGCGGCAGCGCCATTGCCGAGCGGCAGGCGAACGAGCAGGTCGAGCAGGACCTCCGCACGGCCGAGCTGTACGCGTTCCCGATCCTCTTCCTGCTGTCGCTGCTCTTCTTCCGCAGCCTCGTTGCCGCGGCGCTGCCGCTGCTCGTGGGCGGGCTGACGATCGTGTGCACGATGTTCGCGCTGAGCGTCGCCAGCGAGCTCGGCTCGCTCTCGGTCTTCGCCCTCAACCTGGTGATCGGGCTGGGCCTGGGGCTCGCGATCGACTACAGCCTGTTCATCGTCTCGCGCTACCGCGAGGAGATCGCGAAGACAGGGCCGGGCCTCGACGCGATGCGCCGCACGATGGCGACGGCGGGGCGGACGGTCCTCTTCAGCGCATTGACGGTCGCGGGCGCGATCGCGTCGCTGCTCGTATTCCCGCAGCGCTTCCTGTACTCGATGGGCGTCGGCGGCACGCTCACTGCGCTGATCGCCGCCGGCGTCGCGCTGATCGTGCTGCCGGCGATCCTCGCGCTGCTCGGTTCGCGCGTGAACGCGCTCGCGCCCGCGGCGCTGCGGCGCCGCGCCGAGCGGGAGGCCCAGCCGGACGAACATGGTCTCTGGTATCGGTTTTCGCGGCTCGTCATGCGCGTCCCGGGCCGGATCGCGATCGCCTCCGCCGCCCTCCTGATCGCGCTCGGGTTGCCGTTCCTCGGCATGAAGGTCACGACCGTCGATGCGCAGGTCCTGCCCGCGAACGCGAGCGCGCACCGCGTCGACGACCGGTTGCGCGCCGACTTCCCACCGAATCGCGTGACGCCGGTCCGGCTGGTCGTCGACGGCGATGCCGCGGAGGCGGAGCAGGTGGCGCGCGCCGCGGCGCGGCTCGACGGCGTGGCCGACGTCAGGCCGCCCGTCCGGCTCGACCGCGACGACTACGTGGTTGAGGTCATCTCCTCGAGCCCGCCGCTCACCGACGCGAGCGAGGAGCTGGTCGCGGACCTGCGCGCGCTCGAGGGCGACGCGCTGACAAACGGCTCGACGGCGAGCTTCGTGGACCTCAAGGACAGCCTCGCCGAGCACCTGCCGGTCATGCTCGCGATCGTCATCGCGGTGACGATCGCGGTCCTGTTCGCCTTCACCGGCTCGCTCGTCCTGCCCGTGAAGCAGATCGTGATGAACCTGCTCGGCCTCAGCGCCGTCTTCGGGATCCTCGTGCTGGTCTTCCAGGACGGCCGCTTCGAGGGGCTGCTCGGCTACACAGCGCACGGCGGGCTCGATGCGACCCAGCCGCTGTTCCTGTTTGCCGTCGCCTTCGGCCTGTCGACCGACTACGGCGTCTTCCTGCTGTCGCGGATCAAGGAGGCGCGCGACCGCGGCGCCGGCGACCGGGACGCGGTGGCGATCGGACTCGAGCGCGTTGGCCGGATCGCGACCGCTGCCGCCGTCCTGTTCGCCGTCGCGATCGGCGCCTTCGTCACCTCGGAGATGGTCTTCATCAAGGAGCTCGGGCTCGGCACGGCGCTCGCGGTGCTGATCGACGCGACGATCGTGCGCGCGCTCCTGGTCCCGTCGCTGATGGAGATGCTCGGCAGGTGGAACTGGTGGGCGCCGCAGCCGCTACGGCGACTCCACGCCCGACTCGGGTTCAGCGAGGCGTAACCGGCCAGCCGCGCTTCTTCCACGTGCCGACGCCGCCGTCGACGACGTGGACGGGCTGTTTCGCGCCATGCAGCTCGAGCAGCCCGGTCGCGACTGCCGAGCGCTGGCCGGAGCCGCAGATGACGGCCACTGGCTGCGCGGCGTCGACCCCGTCCGGCACGGCGTCTATGTCGTGGTACGGCGTGTGGACCGATCCCGGGATGTGTCCCGCGTCCCATTCCACCTGCTCGCGGACGTCGAGTATCTGAAGCGACCCGTCCCCCTCGTGCAGCTCCTCGACGGTCAGCCGCGGGATGCGCGCCACCGGCAGGTGTTCCTCGCGCCAGCTCGTGAAGCCGCCCGCGAGGAAGCCGCCCAGGTTCGTGATGCCCACGGCCGCGGCGAGGTCGGCGGCGTGCCGCGCATCGGCGTCGTCGCGCCCGACGAGCACGACCGCCTGCTCGCGGTCGGCGATCCACGCGAGCTTCGAGCCGAAGCCCGCCCTCAGTGCCGTGATGCACACCGAACGCGGGACGTGTGCGTCGTCGTACTGGAGCTCGGTGCGGATGTCCACGACGAGCGCGCCGTCCTGCTGGGCCTGCTGCACCTGGCGTGGCGTGAGCGGATGGATGTCGACCGCCTCGACCGCGAGCGGGCCGCGGTTGCGCGCAACGATGTTCTCGAAGTTCGGCGGCTGCGGCGGCAGGCCCGCGATCGCTGTCTCGACGAACGCCTCCTCCTCGGCGATCTGGAGCATGGGGGAGTGCCGGCGCTCGAAGCCGATCGTCGAGGACACCTTCAGGTCCATACCGGGCCCGCCGCACAGCGATCCGCCCAGGTGGCCCGGCCACACCTCGCACGTGTCCGGCAGCTGGAGGAGCTTCTCGTGGAGCGAGCGGAAGATGTCGTGCGCACCCTCGGCCTTGTCGACCGCAAGGTCGGGCCGTGCGATGTCGCCCACGAACAGGGTGTCGCCGGTCAGCACCGCCCACGGCTCGTCGCCGCGATCCGTGTCGACCAGCGCGAACGCCGTGTGCTCCGGCCGGTGCCCCGGCGTGTGGATCGCGCGCACCCGGACGCTGCCGAGCTCGAGCTCCCAGCCATCGTCGAACGGAGCATGGTCGTAGTCGGGCGATGCCGAGCGATGCACGTGGATCGCCGCCCCGGTCGCGGCGGCCAGGCGGCCATGCCCGGAGACGTGGTCGGCGTGGTTGTGCGTTTCGAGGATGTGCTCGATGTGGACGCCGAGGTAGCGCGCGAGGTGGAGGTACTCGTCGATCTCGAGCTTGGGGTCGACGACCGCGGCCACGCCCGCGTCCTCGTCACCCACGAGATACGACGCACATCCGAGGTCGTCGTGGGTGATCTGGCGGAAGATCATGCGAGTCCAAACCTAATCTCTACTGCCTTCCGCGCCGAGTGTCGAGTTTTCCCCCGCCGGGGAGGCTACGTCGACACTCGGCGTTCGAGCGAGGGGCTAGAGGCGACCGACGCGGGGTACGAAGCGGCCCACGCGGGCGGCGTACTGCCTGTAGGCGTCACCGTGCGTGCGCAGGAGGTATGGCTCCTCGACGAGCCTAACCTGGATCTCGAGCGCCAGCCAGAGCGCGCCCAGGCCGGCCAGCGCGACCACGTTCGGCACGAGCAGCGCAAGCCCAAGCGACGCGGGAAACATGGCGGCGAAGATCGGATTCCGCACGACCGCGAACGGGCCATGCGTCACGAGAGCCGTGTGCTCTTGCGGGTCCACCCCGATGCGCCACGACTCGCCCATCGCGACCTGGGCGTAGAGAGTCCCGACCAGCCCCACGATGAAGATCGCGACGCCGGTCGCGCGCACGCCCGCCGAGTCGAGCGCGCCGAGGGGCTCGATCACGTCAGCGACGTCAAGCACGGGAGCCACCACGCCGACCGCGATCGCCACGACGAACAGCACGCCGGCGACCCACTCGAGCGATCCCAGTCGGCCGCTGATCCCCTTGAAGCCCGAGTCGCCCGTCCGCCGCAGCTGCAGCCACGTGCGCAGGCCGAAGGCCAGCAGGCCGTAGACCGCGTATAGCCCGAGCGCGAGCCAGCCGCCGGCGCGGTCGAAGTCGCGCGCGTCGAGTGCCTCGGCGAGCAGGACGGCCGTGCCGAACGTGCCGGCCACGGCCGCGATTGCGCCGACCGTCCGCGGCGACGGTCCGCCGTGGATGCCCGTTTCGTGCAGGACGGCATGGCCCTTTCCGCGCGCGATCAGCCTGCGGTTCGCGGGATAGGCGGCCGCGCCGGCGAGGACGAGCGCGACCGACAGGCTGCCCCAGAAGAGCTCGTTCGTGAGCCCGGCGTCCATCGCTCCCGGGATCAGGAGCATGATCGCGTTGTCGACCACCTCCATGATCGCGATGCTGATCGTGTCGGTCGCCAGCGCGATCGGCACGACCGCGGCGACCGTGAAGCCGGCCCGCAGCAGCGGGAAGCTCGTGAGCGTGTAGCCGAACAGGAACGCAAGCGCGACCGCGAGCGCGACGGTTCCCCAGTCCGAGAAGCCGAGCGCGGTCCCGACCACCATGCCGATGATCTCGCCGATCGCGCATCCGGTCAGGCAGTGGAGGGTCGCGCTGAAAGCGACCAGGTCGAGCGCGCGGCCGCTGGTGGGGAGCGGACCGTGATGGTGGTGATCGGAGTGGGTGTCGTGCATGCGGCTGAGTATATACCCCCAGGGGGTATCTCGTTATGTAAGGTCTCCGCCCCCGCGGGGCGCTTTGTCATGCCGCCGTATGGCCTCGCGCGTATCTCATACGGAATGTCCACGCACGCATTGAGTACGTCTGACCCATCGGTGGGACTCCGCATTTTGCGGAATCTCGATCTGTGCGTGCTCGCGCTCGCGCTGCCCGTCTTCATCGCGGCCGAGCTGCCGCTGCTCGGCTGGGCTGCCGCGGCCGCCGCCTGGCTCGCCAGCCGGGTCGTCCAGACGCTCGCGGAGCGCCGCGCCGTCGCCTCCGGCGACCGCCGCGTCGCGATGGGCGCCCGCGCGGCCACCCTGATGGGGCGGCTCTACCTCGTGGGCCTGACGGTCCTCGCCGCCGGCATCGTCGAGCGCGAGGCCGGCCTCACCGGCGGGATCCTGTCGGTCCTCGTCTTCACCGTCTATTTCGCGACGCTCTTCATCGTCAAGCCGCTCGAGGAGGCGCAGCGATGAGGGTCCGCAACATCGTCCTCCTGTCCCTCGGCGCCTGGATCGGCGCGGCTGCGCTGCTCTACGTCATCTTCGGTGACGACGGCAAGAACGAGGCGTTCCAGCCCCAGGAGGAGTTCCGGCTCGAGCCGTGGATCGAGATCGACATCGCCGGTATCGACATGTCGATCAACCGCGCCGTCTTCTACCTGCTGCTCGCCGCGGCGCTGACCTGCTTCACGATGGTCTGGATCGCCCGCAAGATGGCCGACAAGCCGAACAAGACGCAGATGGCCGTCGAGCTGGCCTACGACCTGACGAAGAACAACATCACGCGAGGGAACCTGCCCGACCCGAAGCTCGTGAGCCGCTGGTTCACCTTTATCGCGACGCTCTTCTTCTTCATCTGGTTCTCGAACATGATCGGCTACCTGCCGTTGCCGACGAACACGCACGAGACGATC
>Ga0299907_10001082_pt1 | contig 14979 bp, 17 predicted proteins | sample RVTome_16_FD_198680 | JGI IMG/M metagenome (GOLD analysis project Ga0299907, IMG submission 198680) | Soil microbial communities from uranium-contaminated site in the Upper Colorado River Basin, Wyoming, United States - RVT152D67 (version 2) ... | reverse complement strand
GTTCGAGGCACCCGGCGACGACCCCACACGAGGGCTCGCGGGGGCCAGGGACAGGGTGCGTCCGTGGGCGGGAGGCGAGGTGCACGTCTGGACGTGGGGCGAGCGGACCGCGGTGGGGCTCGTGCTCCAGGCGAGCGACGGGGAGACGCTGTGCGAGTCGGTGGCGGCCTGGTGGCGGCGCGCGACGGACGACGCCGAGGAGAGTACGGACGAGGTCCCCGGCTCGGCGCTCGCCACGGACGGCGAGGCGCGCGACGGCGTGCTGTACTGCGAGGGCACGAGCGTGCGGCTGGGGATCGGCCCCGAGCTCGCGGTGGCGCGGGCGGCCGTCAGGTGATGCGAAGGCTCCTCCTGGTCGTGCTGCTGGTCGGCGGCGGGGCCGCCGCCGGCTACCTGTGGCGCGACGCGCGGGCCCCAACGCCGCCGCTCGGAGGGGTCCCGGTCGTCCAGCAGAACCATCCGGACCCGGGAAGCCCCCCGGTCCTCTGGGTCTCCGGCACGATCCGGGAGATCGACCGCGACGCGATCACGATCCAGGAGGGAGCCGGGCCGACGCTCGACCTGACGCGTTTCGCCGGCGGCGCCACCCGGTTCCACCGTCTCGGCCCGGGCGGCTGGCTACGCATCCCTCCCTCGGAGGCCGACGCGTCGGCGGGCCAGGATGCGTGCATCGAGGCGCTGATGGACGAGGGCGAGCTGCTCGCGATCCGGGTCTTCCTCGAGGCCACCTGCTCCCCCGCCTTCCAGGGGTAGCATCGAGGCGTGGCCGAGAGGAAGCGCGTATCGACCGTGCACCTCGGGCAGTTCACGTGGGAGGCCGGGAACGACATCGCGGGCGCCCTGGAGGACGCGGGGATCGTCTGGTGGCACAAGCAGCCGGGCTTCTTCAGCCAGGTCTGGGAGCACGGGGTCAGGCTCTTCGTGGACCGCGAGCGACTGGACGAGGCGAAGGAGATCGCGCGCAACGTGATCGCGGAGATCGAGGCCGAGACCTGAGGGTCAGGCCGCCGACCTGCGCTTCCGTTCCCCCCGCACGAGCGGGAAGGTCAGCGGAGTGTGGGGGAAGCAGTGCTTCGACTTGTTGTAGCGGGAGAGCCTCGTGCCGCACCCGTCGTGCGCGCAGACTCGGTCTTCACCGTAGGTCCGGTTGGGACGCGGGAGCTCCCGCGGGCGGGATCCGCGGAGTCCTGAGGTCATCTCCATCGTCGCTCACCCCTCGAGCCGGTCATCCCCCAAGAACACGGGGGAGGCGGGAGCTATTCCCCTTGGTTCGACCGATATCGATGGCACCTTTACCCCGCTCGCCGCGGGGCAACCGCGGAGCGCCTAGCGGCCCTTGAAGGTGGCCTTGCCCGGGCCGTCCTCGACGAACGAGCGCATGCCCTCCTTCTGATCCTCGGTGGTGAAGAGGTCGATGAAGACCTCACGCTCGAAGGCGACGCCGGTGCGGAGGTCGACCCGAGCGCCCCAGTTGATCGCGTTCTTGGCGGCGGCCAGGGCGACGCGCGGGCCCTGGGCGAACCGCCGGGCCGCCTCCACGGCCGCCTCGTACACCTCCCCCGCGGGGTGCACCTCGTCCACGAGGCCGATCGCCTTGGCCTCCTCGCCCCGGACGTGGCGGCCCGTGTAGATCAGGTCCTTGGCCCTGGCCGGGCCCACGAGTCGCGGCAGGCGCTGGGTGCCGCCCGCGCCGGGGATGATGCCGAGCTGGATCTCGGGCTGGCCGATCCGCGCGTTCTCGGCCGCGAAGCGGAGGTCGGCGCACATCGCCAGCTCGCACCCGCCTCCGAGGGCGAAGCCGGTGATCGCGGCGATCGTCACCTTGGGGAGGTCCTCGACCGCGTGGAAGACCTCCTGGAGCGACTGGATGTAGGGGCGCACCTCGGCCACGCTCATCTCGGCCATCGCCTTGACGTCGGCGCCTGCGGCGAACACCTTGTCCCCCCCGTAGAGGACGCAGGCGCCGACGTCGTCGCGGCGCGCGGCCTCCCGGGTCACCTCGAGCAGGTCTCGGGTGAGGTCCTCGTCGATCGCGTTCATCGGGGGGCGGTCGAGGCGGATCGTCCCCACGCCGTCGTCGACCTCCAGGCGCACCAGGTCTCCCATCGCTCCTCCTCTGCCGGGGTCGGCCACATCGTACTCCGCGCACCGGAGGCATCGCGGACGCGATGTCGTACCGTGAACGGATGCGGAGACCGCGCGTCGCGACGGCGCTCATGACCTTCCTCCTGGCGGCCTGCGGGGCGGTGGAACCGTCCCCGGACGACCCCCAGGTCCGCCCGATCGGGGGCGTGTGGGACTCGAGCCTGCGGGTGCCGGGCGACCCGTTCCGGGGGTTCGGGGCGTGGGTGGACGTCTACGACCGCGAGCTGTGGGCGGACCCCGAGGGGACCGTGGAGGAGATCGCCGGCCGTGGGGTCCGCACGCTCTACCTCCAGACGGCGAGCACCATCCCGCAGAAGGGGCCGATCCGCTTCCCGCGGCTGACCGCGCGGTTCCTCGACGCCGCCCGTGCCCACGGGATCCGGACGGTCGCCTGGTACCTCCCCAAGCTCCTGGGGGCCCCGAGGGACCTGCGACGCGGCCTGGCGGCCGCGGCGTTCACGACGTCGAACGGGTCGCGCTTCGACGGGATCGGGGTGGACATCGAGGTGACGGCCGAGGCCGATGACGGGATCCGGGCGGCGCGGCTCGTCGGCCTCTCCCGGCAGCTCCGGGCGATCGTCGGTCCCCGGTACCCCCTAGGCGCGATCGTCCCCTCCCCGATCCGCGGCCCGGACTTCTGGCCGATCCTCCCCGTGCGGGAGCTGTCCCAGACGTACGACGCGATCCTCCCCATGGCCTACTGGACGTTCCACGTCTCCGGCGAGGACGACGCTCACGCCTACATCTCGCGCAGCGTGCGGCTGCTCCGAGACGAGGCCGGCCCGGAGGTGCCGATCCACGTCATCGGCGGGATCGCCGACCCCGCCACCCCGGCCGAGCTTCGCGGGTTCGTCCGTGCCGTGCGGGAGTCGGGGGTCATCGGGGCCAGCGTCTACGACGTCGACACCACCGACGAGCGGGGCTGGGCGGTGCTGGGCGAGCTGGGGTAGCGGCTGAAGCACCTGCCACGCTCCTGCAGTAGCCTTGGCCCCATGCGAGCCGAGGGGATCGTGGAGATGCTGCGCGAGCGCGGGTACCGCATCACCCCCCAGCGCGAGGCCATCATCGAGGAGGTCCTGCAAGCGGAGGGCCACATCACGCCCCAGTCGGTAGCCCGGCGCCTCCACAGGAAGATGCCCGCCGTCAACGCCTCGACCGTGTACCGGACGATGTCGCTCCTCGAGGAGGTGGGCGTGGTCCAGCACTCGCACCTCGAGCGCGGCGCCGAGTACCACCGGATCGGCGAGGGCGAACACGTCCACCTCACCTGCACGCGCTGTGGGGCCGGGGACGACCTGTCGCTGAAGGAGGCCGAGTCGCTGCGCGAGGTGATCAGCCGGCACCGCGGCTTCCTCCCCGACCTCACGCACTTCGCGATCGGCGGCCTCTGCGAGGCCTGCCAGCGCGAGGCCTAGCCGACCGCCGGCTCCCGCTGGGGCAGACGCCGCCGGGCCCCGGAGATCGCGTACACCACCACGAAAACGGCCGCCGCGACCAGCACGATCGTCGCCCCCGACGAGATGTTGAGGTACCAGGAGAGGTACATCCCTGCGAACCCCGAGAGCCCCCCGATCAGCACCGAGAGGCCGAGCATCCGCCCGAACGAGTCGGTCAGCAGGCGCCCGATCACCGGGGGGATGACCAGCATCGCCGCGATCAGGAGCACGCCGAGGATCTGCATCGTGGCCACGACGGTGGCGGCCAGCACGATGGCGAACCCCGTGTCGAGCCATCCCGTGCGCACCCCGCTGGCCTCCGCCACCTCTGGATCGAAGGTGGCGAACAGCAGCGGGCGGTAGAGGAGGAACACGAACAGGCCGGCGGCCAGCGTCACCCCACCGACCACCGCCAGGTCGGCCAGCTCCACCCCGAGCACGTTCCCGAACAGGGCCGCGTCGAAGTTCCTGGTGAAGCTCCGGAAGCGGGACAGCAGGGCGAGCCCGAAGGCGAGGCTGGCAGAGGTGACCACACCGATCGCGGCGTCGGCGCCGATCGTCCGCCGCCGCGCCACGCGGTTGATCAGCAGCGTGGAGACCACCCCCCACGTCCCCGCCCCCAGGAAGAAGTTCACGTTGGTGACGAAGCTCGCCACCGCGCCCCCGAAGATCGCGTGGGACAGGCCGTGGCCGATGTAGGACATGCCGCGGAGCACGACGTAGACGCCCACCAACCCGGTCAGGACCCCCGACAGCGTGGCCACCAGGATCCCGTTCCGGAAGAACTCGTAGGAGAAGGGCTCAACCAGCGTGCTCATGATGGCCTCCCTCCAGCGGGACGACCTTCTCGTCCTCGGCGATCCCCGCCGGGTCCACGACCACGGGCATCCCCCCGTGGATCAGGACCTCCATCGGCGCGCCGTACGTTCGCTCGAGGACCTCGGGGGTGAGGACCTCGCGGGGCCGGCCGCGCGCCACGACCTCGCGGTGGAGGCAGACCAGTTCGGGAAGGTGCGCCGCCACCCCGTTGAGGTCGTGGGTGGTGACGACGATCGCCAGACCGTCGTGGTGCAGCTCGTGGAGGAGGTGGAGCACGTCGTGACGGGTGCGCACGTCGACCCCGCTCGTGGGCTCGTCGAGGAGCAGGAGCTGGGGCCGGCGCAGCATCGCGCGGGCCACGAAGACACGCTGCTGCTGGCCGCCCGACAGCTCCCGGATGTGGCGGTCGGCCACGCCCGCGATCCCCAGGTGCTCCAGCACCTGGTCGGCCAGCCGGAGCTCCTCGCGGGACGCCCACGGGAGGCGCCGGTCGCCGGTCCGCCCCATCAGGACGGCCTCGCGCACCGTCACTGGGAAGTACCAGTTGACCGTGTCGACCTGGGGGACGTACCCGATCCGCAGCCGCGGCGGTTTCTCGACCCGGCCGGCGATCGGCCGCAGCGAGCCGGTCATCACCCGCAGGACCGAGGTCTTCCCCGAGCCGCTCGGCCCCACGATCCCCATGAACGCGCCCGGGGCCACGGCGAGGTCCACGTTGACGAGCACGGGGTCCTGCCCGTAGGCCGCCGTCACCTTCTCCATCCTGATGAGCTCTTCCATCGTCACTCCCGGTAGGTCGCGCAGCAGTCCCCGGCCACGTTGGAGACGTCGAGCTGCTCGAAGGGGCCGGGGTCGCCCCCCAGCGCCCCCATGAACGTCGTGTAGTCGAACACCATCAGCCCAAGGTACGAGTGGTCGGGGTCGCCGTGGCTCCCGGGCAGGTCGTCGTCGCGGAGGTCGGCCACGTAGCGTGCGCCGGTCTCGGCGGCGATCCGCTCCAGCACCGGACTGGCGAAGACCTCGGACCCGAAGATCGCCGGCACCCCCTCGTCCCGGACCTGGTCGATCAGCTCGGCCACCTCGCGGGGGGTGGGGTCGGCGAAGTCCGACGGCTGGATCGCCCCGATGATCTCCCAGCCGTAGTCGCGGGCGAAGTACGGGAACGAGTCGTGGTAGGTGAGCAGCTTGCGGTTCCCCTCGGGGACCGTCTCGGTGACCTCGCGGGCGAGCCGGTCCAGCTCGTCGAGGCGCTCGGCGAACGCCTCGAAGTTGCGCTCGTAGGTCTCGCGGCCCTCGGGGTCGAGCGCGATCAGGCGGTCACGGACGATCTCGGCGTAGCGGAGGGCGTAGGGAGGGTTGGTCCACAGGTGGGGGTTGGGGTCGCCCTCCTCCTCGGGGAAGCTGAAGTCGTAGATGTACTCGTCGGACGAGATCGTCTCGTTCCCCAGCTCCACGATCTCCACGCCCTCGCGGACGTTCGCCGTGGCCAGCTCCATCGTGGGGAGCTCGAGGTTGAGGCCGTTGACGAAGACGACGTCGGCCTCCGCCATCACCCGCGCGTCCGTGGGGGCGGGCTCGAAGGTGTGGCTGTTCTGCCCCTCGGGGACGATGCCGGTCACCTGGGTCCGGTCCCCTCCTACGTTCTGGACGATGTTCGTGATCGGGGAGACCGTGGTGACCACCTCGACACCCTCTGAGCCCCCGCCTGTGTCACCGCCGCAGGCGGCGAGCGCCAGAGTGATCGCTGCGAGCATCGAGATCCGGAGCCGCACGCCCCCATGCTAGCGGCTTCCTGCAATCGGTTGCAACAAGGAGAGTGTGCAAGAACGTGCTCGTCCGGGCCGCCGCCCCTCACGAGAACAGGCGAATTCACAATGCTTTCGCCACGGGTCGGCGTGGTACCGCGATCGGCCCCCGAGCAGGATCTCGCGGAGGCCTAACGCGAGGGGCCGGCGACCCCCTTCAGAAGCGCGGGGTCTCGGTGTAGGAGCCGAACACCTCGCGCAGCGCGCCGACGATCTCGCCCTCGGTGCAGTAGGCCCGGGCGCAGTCGATCAGCGGCGGCATGAGGTTCTCGCCTTCGTCGATCGCCGCGGCCTTCAGGCGCTCCAGCGCGCGCTGGGCCTCCGCGTCGTCGCGCTCGCCGCGGAGCCTCCGCACGCTCTCGATCTGCTCCCCCTCCACCTCCGCCCCGATCCGCAACGTGTCGATCGGCTCCTCGTCCTCGTCGACGTACTCGTTGACCCCGACCTTGATCAGGCGGCCCTTCTCGTAGCGAGTCTGCTCCCGGAAGGCCGCGTCGGCGATCTCGGACTGGAAGTAGCCACGCTCGATCCCCACGAGCATCCCCTCGAGGATCGAGCCCGAGCCCATCTCCTCGATCGTGCGGAAGTACTCCTCGGCTCGCTCCTCGGTCTGGTTCGTCAGCGCCTCCACGAAGTACGAGCCGCCCAGCGGGTCGATCACGTTCGTGACGCCGGTCTCGTGCGCGATCACCTGTTGGGTGCGCAGGGCGATCTGGGCGGCCTTCTCGGTGGGGAGCGCCAGCACCTCGTCGAGCGCGTTCGTGTGCAGCGACTGGGTGCCGCCGAGGACGCCGGCCAGCGCCTCGATCGCCGTCCGCACGATGTTGTTCTCGGGCTGCTGGGCGGTGAGCGAGCACCCGGCCGTCTGCGTGTGGAACCGAAGGCGCCACGACTGGGGGTCCTCGGCGCCGTAGCGCTCCTTCATCCAGCGGGCCCAGATTCGCCTCCCGGCGCGGAACTTGGCGATCTCCTCGAAGAAGTCGATGTGCGAGTTGAAGAAGAACGAGAGCCCCTGGGCGAAGCGATCCACGTCGAGGCCGCGCTCCTTGCCGAGCTCGACGTAGGAGAACCCGTCGGCGAGGGTGAACGCGAGCTCCTGGACCGCCGTCGAGCCCGCCTCGCGGATGTGGTAGCCGGAGACGCTGATCGGGTGCCACTGCGGCACCTCGTTCGCGCAGAACTCCATGAGGTCGCCGATGATCCGCAGGTGGGGCCGGGGAGGGAAGATCCACTCCTTCTGGGCGATGTACTCCTTGAGGATGTCGGTCTGCAGGGTGCCGTCGAGGGCGCTCCAGGGGACGCCCTGCTTCTCGGCGGCGGCGAGGAAGAACGCGAACAGGATCGCCGCCGGCCCGCTGATCGTCATCGAGGTCGTGATGTCGCCGAGCGGGATGCCCTCGAAGAGGGTCTCGAAGTCGGCGAGTGAGTCGGTGGCCACGCCGCAGCGACCCACCTCGCCCTCGGCGTGGGGGTCGTCGGAGTCGCGCCCCATCAGCGTGGGCATGTCGAAGGCGACCGAGAGGCCGCCCTGGCCCCGCTCCAGCAGGTACTTGTAGCGCTCGTTCGTCTGCTTGGGGCTGCCGAAGCCCGCGAACTGGCGCATCGTCCACAGGCGGCCCCGATACATCGAGGGGTAGACGCCGCGGGTGAACGGGTACTCGCCGGGGAAGCCGAGATCGCGCTGGGGGTCGAAGCCCTCGAGATCCTCCGGGGTGTACAGCGGCTCGATCGGCTCGCCGCTGATCGTCTCGAAGTCGGCATCGCGCTCTCCCGCCTCGCGGTAGCGCTGGCGCCACTCCTCCTTGCTCATCGTGCCTCCTCGTCGAGCTTCCCCATCAGGATATCGGCTGCGGCGTACGGGTCGGTTCGGCGCGCGGCCAGGTCGTCGGCGAGCGCGTCGAGGTCGCCGTCCTCGAGGAGCGACTGCGCCCGCACCCGCAGGCGCTCGGCAACCATCCCCTCGACCTCTCGGAGGAGACGCGCGCGGCGGCGGCGCTCGAGCTCGCCCGTGGACTCGAGGTGCTTCTGGTGCCCCTCGATCGCCTCCCACAGGTCGTCCGTCCCGTCGCCGGTCACGGTCGAGGTCAGGACCACGGGCGGTGCCCACGGGAGCTCCGGACCGAGGTGGAGCATCTGCTCCAGGTCGCGAGCCGCCTCCCTGGCCCCGTCGCGGTCGGCCTTGTTCACGACGAAGACGTCCGCGATCTCGAGGATGCCGGCCTTGGACGCCTGCACGGCGTCGCCCCAGCCCGGCGAGACCACGACGAGCGTCGTGTCGGCGGCGGTGGCCACCTCGACCTCGGCCTGCCCCACCCCCACGGTCTCGAGGACGATCAGGTCGACGCCCGAGGCGTCGAGCACCCGCACGGCCTCCGGCGCCGCGAGGGCCAGGCCCCCCAAGTGCCCGCGCGTGGCCATCGAGCGGATGAACACTCCCGGGTCGGTGGCGTGCTCCTGCATCCGGAGGCGGTCGCCGAGGAGCGCGCCGCCGGTGAACGGGGAGGTGGGATCGATGGCGAGCACCGCGACCGCCCGGTCGCGGGCCCGGGAGCCCTCGACGAGCACGGCCGCCAGGCTCGACTTCCCCACGCCGGGGGAGCCGGTCAGGCCGATCGAGAGGGCGCGTCCGGTGTGGGGGAAGAGGCCGGCCATGAGCTCGCGCAGACCTTCGCTGCCGTCCTCAACCATGGAGATGGCGCGGGCGATCGAGCGCCGGTCGCCGGAGACGACGCCGTCCACGAGGGCCATGCCGACAGCGTAGCAGTCGGCCGAATCAGCCCAGGAAGATCTGCGTCACGTAGAACCAGCCGCCCCGCTTGGCCACGCCCATGCCCGCCTTCCGGTAGCAGCCGCAGAGGATGTTCTGGCGGTGGCCCGGGCTCCGCATCAGGGCTCGGTGCGCCTTCTGGATGGTCTTCGCCTTGGCCACGTTCTCGCCGATCGTGTTCCATTCGCCCGAAGCGAGGCACGACAGGCAGCTGTGGTGGAAGATCCGACCCTCCTTGGACATCCGCACGCTGTGGCGGTGAGCCTTCCTCCGCAGCTTCTCGTCCATGGAGAGGGTCCTGAGGTCGCGATTGTCCCGCGCCTTGTTCACGAGCTCGAGGACCTTCCGCTCCTTGGCGGTGGGCGCGGCCGACGCCTCGGGAGTCGCGGGTGGGGTCGAGAGGAGGGCGCTCGCGATGAGGGCCACCAGAAGCGCCCGCGGTGCGCTGTACTTTTGGCTCATTCGCTGTGTATCGGCCTGGGCGTCGGCCGACCTTGAGTGACCCTACACGATGAAGGGCCGCCGGTCGCGTAGGGGGGCGGGAGCGGTCCGCCGCCCGATTCGTCCCGTTACGAGCGGGGGCCGGAGAGGGCCTCCCTCACGAGGGGAGGCAGGACCCGACCAGCCTCGCCCCGCAGCCGAAGGTCCGCGCCGATGTGGGTGTCGCCCCGTGAGACCTCGATCACCGTCGCCCCGGCCTCACGGGCGGCGTCGGGCAGGGCGCCCGCCGGAAACACCTCGCCGTGGGTGCCCACGACGAGCAGCACCCTGGAGCCGCGGGCGAGGGTCTCGGCCTCGGCCAGATCGTGGGGCGCCTCCCCGAAGGCCACGAAGTCGGGGCGGGCGGGGCCGCCGCACCTCGAGCAGCGAGGGAGGAGGGAGGCCATGCTCGGGACGAAGGCCGCTCGGAGGCCGAGGATCGCCCGGTCGAGCCCCTCGAGGAACTCCGACCTCGTGGCCGCCTCGCGGTGCCCGCAGGCCAGGCACGAGGTGCGGGAGAAGGACCCGTGCACCTCGACCACGCGCTCGCTCCCCGCCTCCTGGTGGAGGCCGTCGACGTTCTGGGTGATCACGGCGTCGAGCAGCCCCGCGCGCTCCAGCTCGACGAGCGACCGGTGCGCGGGGCCGGGCGCCGCTCCCGCGAACGCCGCGCGGAGCTCCGCGAGGAACGACGCCAGGTCGTCCGGCCGCTCCATGGCCAGGCGCGCGACCCCCTCCCAGGTCCCGTACTCGTCCGGGTCGAACCGGTCCCAGATCCCTCCGGGGTCGCGGAAGGTCGGGATGCCCGACTCCTGGGAGATCCCCGCCCCCGTGAAGGCCACGGCCCCCCCGGCGGCCAGCAGCGCGGCCGCCTCGGCGCGGCGGTGCCCGGTCACCCCAGCTCCCCGACGATCAGCAGGTAGCCCACGAGGTTGAACGCCGCGTGCGCCGCGATGCTGGTGATCAGCGAGTCGCTCCGCTCGTAGATGTACGCTAGGCCGAAGCCCACGAGGAACAGCAGCGGCATCAGCAGCAGGTAGACGTGCACGACCGCGAAGATCGCCGCCGAGATCACCGCTGCCGCCCAGAACGGCAGCGACCGTCGGAGTCCGCCGAAGAGCAGCCCGCGGAAGAACAGCTCCTCGCCGATCGGGGCGGCCAGGACCACCACGACCCCGCCCAGGTAGACGTGGAGGGTCGAGGCCCGCTCGGGGAGCACCTCCTGGCGCGGAGGGACCACCGTCTCACCGCTGAGCAGGCCGAGCAGCCCGTAGAGCGCGGGGGCCACCACGAAGACCGTGACGGCGAACAGCGCCAGCCCCGAGAGGAAGCCGACGACGAGCCGGCGGCCCACGTGGCCTCCCCCGAGGCCGAGCGCGGCCGGGGAGCCCCGCCGCAGCCGAACCCACAGCAGGGTGAGGCCGGCGAGCAGCGCCTCGAAGACCAGGCCGATCAGGACGAAGGAGGTGCGGACGTCGAACAGCAGCGGGAGCACGAGGGCGGCGAGGGCGGTCCCCGCGAACGCCCCCAGGCCGACGGGGATCGCCTCGAAGGGGCTCCACGTCGGCCGGGGCCGCGTCGTCATCTCCTCGTCCATGCCGCCTCCAGCGCAGGGTAGGCGAGCGCGGCCGCCAGGAAGGCGAAGGCGAGCCCGGCCAGACCTATCCCGGTGTCGTTGACCACGAACCCCACGAGCGCTGAGAGAGCGAGCACGAGGCAGGCGTCGCGCCATTCGGGGTCGCGCGAGAGGTGCCCACGGCGGCGGGCCGCGGCCCATGCCGCCGCGCCGAGCGCGACGATCACGAGCCAGGCGGCGGGCACCCGGGAGGTCAGCTCCAGGTTGATCGCCAGGCGGCGGGCGGCGATCTCCAGGAGCGCCACGAGGCCTCCGCGCCCGGCCTCATCGGCCGCCCTGGCGATGTGGGAGACGTCCGGTCCGAGGAAGCGGTGCGCGAGCACGATCGCCGCCGCGCCCGCCACCGCGGTCGCGGCGGCGATCGCCACTTCGAGCGGCCCGAGCCGGCGCCGGAGCCGCAGGGCCCCCCACAGCCCCGCGGCCGCGAAGAGGGTGGTGGCCGCCCCGAAGTTGGAGCCCAGCCCGGGAAGGCCGGCGAAGAGCCCCGAGCCCGCCAGCAGCGCCACCCCGACCCACGGGCGGAGGTGAGCCGCGACGAGCACCGCCCCGGCCAGCAGGACCCCCGCGTAGACGTTGCCGATCCCGTGGAAGCGGGCCCCGTCGAGGGCGCCGCCCCCGATCACCGGCATCATCATCCCCGGCCATCCCTGGAGGCCGTCGAGGACCAGGAGCACGAGCCCCGCGGCGCCGACGAGCGCCACCGCCGCGGGGGCGTCGCGCCGACCCACCACCCAGGCTCCCGCGACGATCGCGGCGGTCAGGATCGCCGCGATCCCGAGCGCGGTCACCCACGTCACCCTCGGCAGCACGCTCACCGGCAGGAGGGCGAGCGGCAGGGCGATCGCGACGAGCGTCCAGACGCCGAGCGCCTTGGCCACCTCGGGAGCGGGCGGGCGCAGGCGCAGGAAGAGGCCGACGGCCACGAGCGCCGCCAGCGCCACCGCCAGGAGCAGCAGCTGGAGCCCGGGCCGCACGGCCCGGATGTCCAGGAAGCGGGCGTGGAGGTCGCCCGGCGTCTCTCCTTCGATCTCGATCGGCGAGCCGGTCATGGCCGCGGGGATGGGGACGCCGAGGTGAGAGAGGACGGTCGGGGCCACGTCCACGTTCGCGACCAGGCCCTCCCGCTGCGTGGTCTCCGAGGTGAGCCCGGCGACCGATCCTCCCTCGGCGAGGATCTCCTCCGCGGGGCCGCGGGCCACGACGAGCGGGGTGACCACGTCGCCGCGTTCCCGCATCGAGGGCGAGGGGTGAGGGAAGGCCACGATGAGCAGAACCTCCAAGCCGCCGGCGGACTCGAGGGCGCCCTGGAGGTCGACCGGCCCGGGTCCCACCAGGACCAGGCCCGTCTCCGGGCTCCCCGCCGAGCCGACCGTCAGGCCGGCCTCCTCGGCCGCTTCCACCAGGAGGTCGCCCTCGCCCTCGGCTCCCCCGTCGAGCACCACGCGGACGGCGTCTTCCGGATCGTCGGCGTGGGTGGTCATCAGGCCGATCCCCCCGGAGGCGGCGGCCGCGCGGAGGTCCTGGTCCGCGACCGCGTCCTCGTAGGTGATGCCCGGGCTCCCCAGGACGAGGATCGCCCGGGGTCCCTCCTGGGCCCCGGCCGCGGGCGCGGGGAGGATCGCGACGACGAGGGCGAGGAGGGCCGCCGCCCTCCTCACGTGGAGAGCGCGGGAGCGAGCGTCCGGCGCTCGACCGACGCGCCGAGCGAGGCCAGGCGGACGTCGATCTCCTCGTAGCCCCGGTCGATGTGGTGCAGGTCGGCGATCTCGCTGGAGCCGTCGGCGCCGAGAGCCGCGATGATCATCGCCGCCCCGGCACGGATGTCGAGCGCCCGAACAGGGGCGGCGGAGAGACGCTCCACCCCCCGGACCACGGCGTGGTGGCCCTCGGTGCGGATGTCGGCGCCCATACGGTTGAGCTCGTCCACGAACATGTATCGGCGCTCGAAGACGTTCTCGGTCACGATGCTGGTCCCGTCGGCCGCCGCGAGCAGCGCCAGCATCTGCGGCTGCAGGTCGGTGGCGAACCCCGGGTACGGCAGCGTCACCAGGTCGACCGCCCGCGGCCGGTCTTCCATCCGGACGCGGATCCCGCCGTCGACGACGCCGACGGTCGCGCCCGCGTCCTCGAGCTTGGCGAGCACCAGATCGAGATGGTCCGCGCGCGCGTCCTCGAGCAGCACGTCGCCGCGGGTCACGCAGACGGCGATGGCGAACGTGCCGGCCTCGACCCGATCGGGGATCACCGTGTGCTCGACCGGCCGGAACGCGTCCACGCCCTCGATCTCGAGCGTCGGGCTGCTCACGCCGTCGATGCGCGCCCCCATCGCCGTGAGGAAATCCGCGAGATCGGCGATCTCGGGCTCGCGCGCCGCGTTCTCCACGACCGTGGTGCCGCGGGCCGCGACCGCCGCCATCAGCAGGTTCTCGGTGGCCCCGACGCTGGGGAAGTCGAGAGAGACCACGGCGCCCTGGAGCCCGTCGGCGCGCGCCTCCAGGTAGCCGTGCTCGGACACGAAGGTCGCACCCATCCGCTCGAGGCCCCGCACGTGGAGGTCGATGTTCCTCGACCCGATGTTGCACCCGCCGGGCATCGCCACCCTCGCGCGGCCGTGCCGGGCCAGGAGGGGGCCCAGGACGAGGATCGAGGCTCGCATCCGGCGGACGAGCTCGTAGGGGGTCTCTGTGCCGAGGGGCCCGGAGGTGTCGATCGCGATCGAGCGGTTCCTGCGGACCACCCCCACGCCCAGGTGCTCGAGCACCTCACACATCGTCCCGACGTCGAGGATGTCGGGCACGTTGTGGAGGGCGGTCATCCCGTCGGCGAGGAGGGAGGCCGCCATCAGCTTCAGGGCGGAGTTCTTGGCCCCGTTGATCCGGACGGCGCCCTCGAGGCGCCGACCGCCGGTCACGACGAGCCGGTCCATGGTCCGTAGATTCTACGCGCGAGGCACCCCGGACGGTCGTAAGCTCAGCCCCGGCCGTGCTCCGCCCGCATCAGCGCCTTGGCCAGCTCGGCCTCCGTTCCGGCGTCGCCCGTCTCGTCGGAACGCCGACGCAGCTCCTCGATGCGAGCCCTCGCGGCGGACGCGTCGATCTCGGAGGCCAGCTCGGCGTGCTCGGCGAGCACGTCCACGCGGGTCTCCTCCCCCTCCGGGGTGACGTTGAGGAAGCCGCCGTCCACGAGGATCACGTCCTCGCGCCCCTCCTCGACGATCACTCGGACGGGATGGATCGCCAGCTCGACGAGCATCGGGGCGTGGTCGGCGAGGATCCCGACGTCGCCGGCGACCCCCTTGGCCACGACCCTCTCCGCGGTCCCCGCGTAGACCTCGCGCTCGGGAGAGACGACCGCGACCCGGATGGGCTTCGCCACTACTCTTCTCCCTCTTTGGCGAGCTTCTCGCCCTGTTCGATCGCCTCCTCGATGTCCCCCACCATGTAGAAGGCCTGCTCGGGGAGGTGGTCGAGCTCGCCCGAGGTGATCATCTTGAACCCGCGGATCGTGTCCTCGCGGCTCACGTACTTGCCGGGGATCCCGGTGAACTGCTCGGCCACGAAGAGCGGCTGCGAGAGGTACCGCTGGATCCGGCGGGCCCGCGAGACGATCACCTTGTCCTCCTCGGACAGCTCGTCGATCCCGAGGATCGCGATGATGTCCTGGAGGTCCTTGTACCGCTGGAGGATCACCTGGACCTCCCGCGCCACGTTGTAGTGCTCATCACCGATGTAGCGGGGGTCGAGGATCCGCGAGGTGGAGTCCAACGGGTCGACGGCCGGGTAGATCCCCAGCTCGGAGATCTGCCGCGAGAGCACGGTCGTGGCGTCGAGGTGCGCGAACGTCGTGTGCGGCGCCGGGTCGGTGATGTCGTCCGCCGGCACGTAGATCGCC
>Ga0299907_10001081_pt1 | contig 14985 bp, 11 predicted proteins | sample RVTome_16_FD_198680 | JGI IMG/M metagenome (GOLD analysis project Ga0299907, IMG submission 198680) | Soil microbial communities from uranium-contaminated site in the Upper Colorado River Basin, Wyoming, United States - RVT152D67 (version 2) ... | reverse complement strand
AGGATCCCCGCCAGTACGAGTTCGCCGCGCAGCGCGTCCGGCAGGACGCCGGGGGCGTTCTCGGCCCAATACTGGCGGACGCCCTGGGGCATCGACAGGGCGAGGTAGAGGATCAGGAAGATCAGCGGCAGGTTGCGAAAGACGTCCACCCAGAGCTTCGCTCCCAGCCGCAGCGGGCCGAGCCGCGCGAGCGACAGCAGGGCGAGCGCCAGCCCGGCAATCAGGGCGAGCACCATCGCGACCGCCGCAATCTGCAGGTTCACGAAGAAGCCGTCGAGCAGGAAGCGGAAGTTGCGCTCCGTCCAGAGCCACTCCCAGTTGCCCGGATCGAACAGGTAGCCCATGAACGCTCACCGCCTGATGGCGTAGCGCGCCTCCAGCGCGCGGAAGATCACGGTTGCCGTGGCCGTCAGCAGGAGGTAGCCGACCGCAGCCCAGAAGAACGCCTCGGTCGTCTGGAACGTGTTCGAGTTGACGATCCGCGCCTCCTTGAGCAGGTCCGGCAGCGCGAGCAGCGAGGCGCCGACGATCGCCGAGTTCTTGATCATCGCGATCGTGATCGACCCGAGGGGCGGAATGACGGTCCTGAAGGCCTGCGGCAGGACAATCCGCCGCAGCACATCGCGGTAGCTGAAGCCCAACGAAAGCCCAGCGTCCATCTGCCCCTCGCTCACGGCCGCGACGCCCGAGCGCAGGGCCTCTCCGACGTAAGCCGACGTGTAGACGCCGAGCGAGAGCGTCCCGGCTGTCCAAGCAGAGATGTCGAGCCCCGCGCGCCGAACCCCGGCGAACGCGATGAACAGGAGCACGAGCAGCGGGATGTTGCGGAACACCTCGACGTAGACGCCGCCGAGGCTCCGCAACAGCCGCGATGGTGCCACCCGCAGCGCCGCGACCAGCGTCCCGAGGACGAACGCCACGATCAGGCTGATGCCGACGAGGCGTACGGTCACCCACAGTCCGGCCGCGAAGCGGTCGAAGTTGTCGGTGAGAACGTCGATCACGACGCCGCGGGGGTTGTCGCCGGTTTACTCGATATTCCCCTCCAGCGCGTCTGCGAGCGTGGCATCCGGCGGGGTCTGATCCTCGCCGGTGTGCTGCCCGAGCCACTCGTCGTAGGAGTTCTGCCAGCGGCCGTCGGCCTTGTACTCCGCGATCACCTCGTTGAGGAAGTTCTGGAACTCCTCGTCGCCCCGCTTGAATCCGCCTCCGTACGGCTCGACCGTGAGCTCATCACCCACGAGCTTGAGCGAGTCGTCCTGGATGATCATCCCCGTCAGGATCACGTCGTCGGTCGAGATCGCATCGACCGCCCCGTTCTGGAGCAGCTCGAGGCACTCCGAGTACGTGTCGACGAGGCTCAGGTCCGCATCGGGGGCCTGCTCGCGCAGGGTCTCCTGGTACGTCGAGCCGATCGCCGTGCAGACGCTGTTGCCCGCAAGGTCGTCGATCCCCTGGATGTCGGAGTCCTCCGGGACGAGGATGCGTCCGTGCGCGATGAAGTAGGGATCGGTGAAGCCGATCTCCAGCGCGCGCTCCTCGTTGATCGTCATGGTCGACAGAACGAGATCGACCGTCCCGTCCGTGATGAACGGGATCCGGTTGTCGGAGATCGCCTCCACGAATTGCGGCCGCACCCCAAGCGCATCGGCGACCGCATTGCCGAGATCGACGTCGAACCCCTCGATCTGGTCGTTCTGGGGGTTCCTGAACCCGAACGGCGGCACGTCGTACTTCACGCCGATTCGGATCCTGCCCTCCTCCTGCAGCCGGGCCATCGTCGTCCCCGACTCGAAGCTGCGTTCTTCGGTCGTCTCGGCGCCGCCGGCACCTTCGTCGTCATCGTCGTCGTCGCCACATCCCGCAGCAACCAGGCCGATGACCAAAACCGCCGCCAACAGCCACAACCAGCGATGTCTCTGCATTGTCCCTCCTCTAGTGGTGGATGATCTTGTCAACGAACTCGCGCGCCCGCTCGCTGCGCGCCTTGCTGAAGAACTCGTCCGGCGGGGCCTCCTCGACGATAACGCCGGCATCGATGAAGACGAGGCGGTCACAAACCTCGCGGGCGAACCCCATCTCGTGCGTGACGACCACCATCGTCATCCCGGACCGGGCCAGGTCGCGCATCACGTCGAGGACCTCGCGAATCATCTCGGGATCGAGCGCAGACGTCGGCTCGTCGAAGAGCATGAGCTTGGGCTCCATCGCCAGCGCCCGGGCGATCGCGACGCGCTGCTGCTGCCCGCCGGACAGGTCAGCCGGGAAGTCGCGGGCCTTCTCGGGGATCCCGACACGCTCCAGTAGCTTGGTGGCCCGGTCGCGAGCCTCGTCGTCAGGAAGGCCCAACACGTTCAGCGGCGCGAGCATCACGTTGCGCTCGACCGTCATGTGAGGGAACAGGTTGAACGCCTGGAAGACCATTCCGATGTGGCGCCGCAGCCGCGGCAGCTCGCGTCCGGCGGAGTCCACCCGCCGACCGTCGAAGCTGATCGTGCCGGCGTCGATCTCCTCCAGACCGTTGATGCACCGCAGCATCGTGGACTTCCCCGAACCCGACGGGCCGGCGACGACGATCGCCTCGCCGTGCTCGATCCGCAGGTCGATGTCGTCGAGGACGACGTTGTCGCCGAACGTCTTGCGCACACCGGCGAGCTCGACCAGCGCGCCGTTCGCGTTGCCCTCCACGACCGCTGACGCTAGCGCAGATGGTCATGAGGGAGCGAGAGCGATCGGGTTTGCTCGAGGTCATGCTCCCCGTCCTACCTGCGCTCGGCGACGACCGCGGCAAAAGTAGCCGGTCAAATAGCGCGTCGGCAGGCGATCCAGCACGTCGAACGCACGCGCCGACCGCAGGAAGGCGCGCGCCAGACGCGGGCGGCGCCCGAGCCGCCTTGCCAGCACCACGGCGGGGAGCCGCGGACAGTGAATTAGGGCGTCGCGGCCGCCCGGGCAGCAGATTGCGCAGTGTGACCACCGGGTTCAGCTGGTTGTCGAGTGTGACGACGAGCGTCCCGCCCGGTACCAGGACCCGCGCCAGCTCGGGTATCGCCTGATCGATCTCGTCCCGGTCCACCAAGTGGTCGAGCGTGGACAGCGACACCACCAGGTCGAAGCTGCCGTCGTCGAACGGCAGCCGCCGCACGTCGGCGGTTAGCGCGGTGAGCCCGAGATGGCGGCCGCTGGCCTGCGTCACCACGTCCGGCGAGATGTCGACGCCGGTCACTGTGTCCGCCGCCTCTCGGATTACCGGGACCAACCCTGCCGTCATGACCTCGTCGGCAGGTCCGTCTTCAGGGCACGGCCGTACGTCCGCCCCCGGAGCGCGGCGCGAAGGAAGTCGGCGTTCGTAGCGTCGCTGTGCAGGCGCCACAGCGGGGCTCGTCCACGCCCGAAACCTCCTCGCCGGGGGCGGTTAGCCTTCAGCCGTGATTCACGAGGTCACGCGCGGCTCCCGGACCCTCGGATACGTGGCGATCGACTCGACCGTCCGGGGCCGTGCCCGGGGAGGCCTCCGGATCGCCTCCGGGCTCCGCGAGGAGGAGGTGCGGCTCGCCGCGCGGGCGATGACGCTCAAGTACGGGCTGCTCGGCCTGCCCCAGGGCGGGGCGAAGGCCGGGATCGTCGGCGACGCCGAAGCGCCGCCGCCGGAGAAGCGCAGGCTGCTCCACGAGTTCGCGCGTGCGGCCGAGCCGCTCCTGCGCCGCCAGGCCTACGTCCCGGACGCCGATCTCGGCACCACGGCGGCAGACGTCCGCTGGATGATGGGCTCGATCGGGCTGAGGGTCGGCCCTCGTGACTGGCTGGGAAATCGATCGGGCGAGTACACAGCTCGATCCTGCCTGGTCGCCGCGGACGTGCTCGCAGCGCGTGGCGGCGGGTCCCTCCGGGGAGCCCGCGTCGCGATTGAGGGGTTCGGCAAGGTTGGCGGGTCGCTGGCGCTCCTGCTCGAACGGTGTGGCGCGCTCGTGGTGGCGGTCTCGACATCGCGCGGGGCCCTGTACCGGGCTGGCGGCCTCAACGTGGCGGGTCTGCTCGGCGGCGCCGCGGAGGAAGGCAGCCGCTTTGTCGAGGGACGCCCGGAGACGATGCGGCGAGAGGCGCTGCTGGAGCTACCGGTGGATCTTCTGCTCCCCTGCGCCAGGGCGCACAGCATCCACTCAGGCAACGTCGCCGCCGTCGCGGCGAAGGCCGTCTGCGCCGGGGCGAACGACCCGGTGACCCCTGAGGCGGAGCGGGCGCTGCACGAGCGCGGCATTGCGCACCCGCCGGACTTCGTGACCAACTGCGGCGGAGTGCTCGGCGGGACGCTCGAGTACGCCGGGGTCGCGCCGGCCCGGATCGACGCGTTGATGGAGCGGCAGCTGCGGCCTCGGGTGGCCCGGCTGCTCGACCGAGCGGAGGAGGAGGGCGTGCCGGCGCGGCGGCTCGCCGAGGTGGAGGCGCTCGACCGGCACGCGCGCGTGCGCGCGGAGGCGGAGCGGCCCTCCCTGTCCGGCCGGCTCCGCTCGCTGGGCCTCGAGGCCTACCGACGGCGCTGGCTCCCGCGCAGGCCCGTGTCCGTGCTCGCCGCGAGGTATGTGGCGCGCCGGATGGCCTGATGGAGCTCCACCGCTACGACATCGACGTCGAGCTCGAAGGCCTCGTCGGCGAGACCCGGAGCGTGGTCGCGGACTGGAACTGGCGCCGCGGCGCGTACGGACACGCCCTCTCGCTGCCCGCCTACCACCAGCTCCACCCCTCCGCCCGGTACGGCTACGGCAACTATCCCTGCACCGGGCTGCTCGACCGGCTACCGCTTTTCCAGCGCGTGTTCGACGGCCTGCGGTGCGAGAAGGTCTCGTTCCGCCTGCTCCGCCGCGGTCCAGGCAGCGCGTACGGCTGGCACACCGACCGGTGGAAGGGCCCGGGAGTCGTGCGCTTCCAGATCCCGATCGTCTCCGACGAGAGCGCCTTCCTCGTCATCACGGACTACGACGACCCGGAGCGAATCGACGGCCGCCTGAGCGCCGCCTCGTTCGACGCGTTCGCGTGCGAGCACGCCGGCCACTTCCGCAGGCACCACCTCGAGCCTGGGCGCCTCCACTACTTCGACACGACGCGCGTCCACACGCTCGTGAACCCCGGCCCCGGCGAGCGGATCACGCTGTCGTTCGACCTGGTGGCGAACGACTGGCTGCTCGACCGGTACCCGGCGGCGCGAGCCGAGCTCGGCGACGGCCCGCCCGAGCCACTGCCCCGCCCGGTCCGGATGCGGACACGGATCGCCTGGGCGAAGTCACGGCTGTATCCGCTACGGAACTCGGCGAGGCGATGGCGGCCGAGCTGACGGCGTTCCGGCAGGTCGCGCGCGAGTCAGGGCGGCTTTGGGCGTGCACGCTTGCGCTGGATCGGGTGCTGCCCTTCGGGGCGCTACGGCTGTGGCCCCCACGGGTTGTCCCGGCCGCGCTCCTGCGCGAGCAGATCGAGCTGATCCTGCGCGCCTGGGGACTACGCGACGACCACGTCGAGACCACCGTCGAGAAGATGCTTTATGCCGACCTCCGGGGTATCGACTCCCACGGCTGCTCGAAGCTGGCCTTCTACGAGCGCCTGCGGTCGGAGGGGCGGCTGAACACCACGCCCGCCGTGGAGGTCGTGGGCGACGGCGCAGCCGCGCTGGTGGACGGCGGCGGCGGCCTGGGTCACGTGCCCGCGACGCTCGCCATGGAGGAGGCGATTCGCCGCTGCCGCGAGCACGGCGTCGGCGTTGCCGCGGCTCGCAACTCGGGCCACTTCGGCGCGGCCGGGGCCTATGCCACGATGGCCGCCGATTCCGGGTTCATCGGCGTGGCCACGACGAGCACGCCGACGCCCGCGGTCGTGCCCACGCACGGGCGGACGGCGATGCTCGGCACCAATCCGATCGCGGTGGCGGTGCCCGCGGCTCGCAACCCGCCCTTCCTGCTCGACATGGCGACCAGTACGGTCAGCCTCGGCAAGCTCGTCGAGCATTGGCGCAGCGGCAGGCGCCTCCCGCGCGGCTGGGCGCTGGACGACCGCGGCCGCCCGCTGACACGTGGTCGCGCCGCGACGAGGCACCGCAGGCTGACGCCGCTGGGCGGCCGGCCCGAGACGTCCAGTTACAAGGGCTACGGGCTCGCCCTGGCGGTCGAGATCCTGGCCCGCGTGGTGCCGGGAGCCGACGCCGCCGGGCCGGCCGTTGGCCACTTCTTCATGGCGCTCGATCCGGCGAGCTTCCGCGACCCCGCCGATCTTGTCGCCGACGTCGATGAGCTGATCGACTCGATGCGCACGGCCCCCCCAGCGCAGGCGGATCGTCCCGTCCTCGTCCCCGGCGATCCCGAGCAGCGGGTCCTGGCCGAGCGCAGCGCCGGCGGAATCCCACTGGCGCGCCACGTCCTCGAGGACATCCGCGCCGTCGCCCTCGCCTCCGGGGCCGCGTTCGTGCTCGACGGGGGCCGCCCGTGAGGCGCCTCCGCGGCAGCCTGGTCGTCGCCGCACACCTGCGGGGGCAGAGACGGGCGCCGTTCCTGCCGCGTGCGCACATCGAGGCGCGGCGCGACCGGGCCGTCCGGCGCGTCGTCGCCTACGCCGCGCACACGGTTCCCTACTACCGGGAGCTGTTCCGACGGGAGCGGATCGATCCCCGGGGGATCCGCGGGGCGGCTGACCTCGACGCGCTGCCGCTGCTCGACCCTCGCGCTGTCCGAGAGGACCCCGGTCGCTACACCTCCGACTCCCGCCGGGCACGCGGCTCGCTGACGTTCAGGAGCGGCTCCGTCGTCAGGCCGCTCGAGCTTCGCCACGACCCGCGGTCCCTGCTGGCGAACATCGCCTACGGGGAGCGGGAGCGGGCACCGGTGGTGGAGCTGTGCGGCGGCGCCTTGCGGCCGCGGGAGCTGCACATCGGCTACGAGAACTCCAACTTCAGGCAGGTGCTCGACTTCTACGCGACGCACACGCGCCTGCCGCGACCGCGGCGGGAGCAGCTCTCGATGTCGGCCTCCTTCGACGAGGTAGTGGCGGCGATCAACAGGGTCCGCCCCGAGCTGCTGACCGCGTATGGCGGCTTCCTCGACGCATTCTTCAGGACGCTCACGGCACGGCGGATCGAGATCCATCCGCCGCGGGTCGTGATGTACGTCGGCGAGACGCTGCCGGCGGAGCGTCGCGACTGGATCGAGCAGGAGCTGGGGGCGCGCGTCATGTCGCGCTACTGCGCCACGGAGACGTTCAAGATCGGCTACTTCTGCGAAGAGCGCACCGGCTTCCACCTGCACGACGACCTCTGCCATGTGCGCATCGTGCGCCCCGACGGAAGCGACGCGCCCCCCGGCCGCCAGGGCGAGGTGGTGATCAGCAACCTGGTTAACCACGGCACCGTGCTGCTCAACTACCCGATGGGCGACCTGGCGACGCTCAGGGACGAGGCCTGCTCCTGTGGGCGCCGGCATCGGCTGCTCTCGGAGCTGCATGGGCGGGTGGAGGACCTGCTGCGGCTGGCCAACGGCGAGCACTTGCACCCTCGTGCCGTCTGGTCGGTCTTCAAGGACGACCGCGACGTGCTCCAGTACCAACTCGTCCAGCACGATCTACGCCGCTTCGAGCTGAAGCTCGTAACGACGCAGGAGGACGCGTTCCCGCAGTCGCGTGACCGCGCCGTCCGCGAGCTGCGGCGTCTGCTGGGCGAGGACGCCCAAATCGAGACGTCGCTGCATGCGCAACTCGGCCGCGACGAGCGCCAGAAGACGGGCAAGTTCCGGGCCGTCGAGTCCCGCGTCGCCGCTACGCCGCGCGGCGGTTGACGCGACGCCCGAGGGCCGCCATCGCCCCGCTCACGCTGTGTGCCGTCTGCGCGAGGTACGGCCGTGGGTCGGCAGCGGACCAGACCGCGAACGTCTTCGGCCTCCGGTACGGGGCGACCAGCTCGGACACGCTCAGCCGCTCGATTCGCCGGTAGGCGATCGAGCAGCGGATGTCGGCTTGCAGGTGGATCCAGCTCCCGCTCCAGCCGGTGGGCCGCGCGCGGGGGCGCTCTTTGAGGACGAAGTCGGACCACGACATGGCGACGAGATCGACGCCGGTCGGCGGCAGCAGGCTGTTGAACTGGACCGCGCGGCCGTTGACCTCGATGAACACGAAGCGGCCGGTGTTCGAGTCGAGCTTGAACTCCGCGAACGCCATTCCCCGGAAGCCGATCCGCCGCAGCAACTCCACCGTCGCCTCACGCAGCTGCGGGGGCTCCGTTGCGACCTGGGCGACGCGCGCGCCGCCGATCAGCGGCGGGTGTTGACGCAGCTTGCGCACAGTGACGCCAGGCGACGGCTCGCCGTGCGCGTCGACGTAGACGCAGTAGACGAGCAGATTGCGGTCCGGTCCGGGGACGAAGTCGAAGACGAGACCGCGGAGTCCCGCCTGCCGCACACGAGCCTCGGCCATTCGCAGCTCGCCCGCGTCCCGGGCGAGAAATAGCTTCGTGCCGAAGGTCGAGATGAGACGGTCGTGCTGAATCGGCTTGACGAGGACCGGATAGCGGTTCGGCATGACCCCGTCGTCCATCGTGCCGTGACAGACGGGCACCTCGATGCCAGTGGTCCGAGCGAGGTGATGCATCCGGTCCTTGTCGACGATGTCGGCGACCGTCTCCCACGGCTGAACCGGCAGCGTGTAGCTGCTCGAGAGCCGCTCGTGGTGCCGAGCGAGCGCGGTGAGCGAGTCGTCGTTGGTCGGGTACACCGCCCACCCGGGCCAGCGACGGGCGTTCAGTTCGAGGAAGTCGGCCAGCGAGTCGATGTCCTCGTGCAGCTCGAACAGCTCGTGCCGCTCGCTCACCCAGCGGGAGTGATGCGCCATGTCGAAGGGGCGTGTCGTGACCGCCGCGATCGGGATGCCTCTCGCCGCCAGGGCCCGGATGACGCCGAGCCCGTTGACGTGAGCGCCGACGACGACCGCACCCGGAGGCATCTGCCAGGCGATGCTAGCGGCGGCGCCTGGCTTGGACTACGGTGCACGCGGAAGTGAGCGCAACCACTCGGACGCCAGCTGTCGGGGAGATCCCCGGCCAGCCGCTTGTCGGGCATCTGCTCGCGTTCCGCCGCGACCGACTCGCGCTGTTGGACGCGTGTCTCGCCGAGCCCGGCGACGTGATCCGGCTCAGGATCCGGACGCCGGCCTATCTCCTCAAGCGGGCGGAGGACGTCGGCCATGTGCTGATCGACCGCGAGGACGTCTACAGCAAGGACCCGCGCAACGTCGGTCCACGCGCAACCCGCATATTCGGCGACGGGGTTATGACCAGCGCCGGGGCGAGGCATCGCCGCATGCGGCGGCAGGTGCAGCCGTTCTTCAGGCTCGACTCGATGGCGCCGCTCGCGGACATTGCCGTTCAAAGCGCCGACGCGATGGTCGACGGCTGGGAGCCGGGAGCGGTGATCGAGCTCGCCGAGGAGATGGAGCGGTTCGCGTTGCGGAACATGGTGTCCGCTGTCTTCGGGCCTGATTCGCCGGTCCACCGGGCAGCGCTGGAGACCGGCATCAGCGCGCGCAGGCTGTCGATGACGCGCGGGCTGTCGGCCCCAGTGCCGCTACCCGCCTTCCTGCCCCTGGCGCTGCGCCTGCGGCGCCGCCGGGCGATCAAGCAGCTCGAGCGGACTGTCGAAGGCCTGATCCAGGCCAAGCGGGAGCAGCGGGTGGCGGGCGGCGACCTGCTGTCGATGATCAGGGACGGCGACCACTCGATGACCTTCGCGCTGGCCGCCTTCGAGAACGTCGGCCGTGCCCTGACGTGGACGCAGCTCGCGCTCGCGCGGCATCCTTACGTGGGGGCGAGGCTACAGGCGGAGCTCGAGCACGTGCTCGGAAACAGGCCTCCCCACGCGGGTGACTTCGAGCGACTCCGCTACACGCAGATGGTCCTGGCCGAGTCGATGCGGCTCTGGCCTCCGAACGCCCTGCTCTCGCGGGTGGCGCGGCGGGAGGACCGGCTGCCGACCGGCACCCGCATCGCCGCCGGGTCGAAGCTCCTGCTGTCCCCTTACGTACTCCACCGGAACCCGATCTACTGGCGCGAGCCGGAGCGCTTCGACCCGGAGCGCTTCGGCGCCGAGGAGTCGCGCGGGCGGCCGCGGCACGCGTACATCCCGTTCGGGGCGGGTCCGCGAGTATGCATCGGCCGCTCGTTGGCGACCCTGACCTGCACCCTGGCGTTGGCGCGCTTCGTCCAGCGGGCGCGGCTCGAGCTGTGCGCGCAGGCGCCGGGGTATGTCTGCGGCTGCCTGCCCGCTGGCTTCGGCCCCGCGATGCGGGTCGGCGGCCGTGACGGCAGCGGCTCGACCGCGCCTTGATCCTCGCCTCCCACGAGCTCACCGCCGCGGGCATGAACTAGCCATCCGCGCCGAGCACCCGCTCGACGAATTCCCTGCATAAGCCGCATCGGGCAGGTGCCGGGCGAAACCGGCCGGCCCTCGGGTTCGCCCACGTGCCTGCGATTTGGCCGGCGTGCAGGCGATTCGCGTAAAAGCGGAGGGGGTGGGATTCGAACCCACGAGGGACCTAACGGCCCCCAACGTTTTCGAGACCGTCCCGTCTAGGCCGCGATCCCGCTGATAGAGCGAAACGCGACCTCGGGGGACCGTCAGGGGGACCGAAATCTGCAAAGCGAGCGAGTGTTCGCCCGGCAGCTCCCCACTCTGCCGACTCCTCCTCCCAATTCGAACGGCGGACAGTCCCCGCCGGCTCTTCCAGCTCCGGGCACGGCGAAAGCCAGCGAGCTGCTGGCATCCATAGTCAGGGCGTCAAGACGCACGCGCGATGAGGGTCTACGGCATCAGCTCGCAGGATGTCGAAGCAACGGTGACGAGCCCAATCAGCCGCGAGCTCGACGCTAGGGGCAACGCTCGTCTCCGCGGCGAGGCCGGGGACGGTCGGCCTATCCTTGTGGTTGTCGCTGGGGATGACCCCGACTTCGTGATCACGGTCTTCCTTCGGAGCTGACCATGCGAGCCGACTACGACACCACCGCGAACGCGATCTCGATCGCGATCACCGACGCACCACACGCCGACAAGAGCGACGAAGTTCACGCGCGAGCGATCGTCGCCCTCGCCGACCGGAGGCCGGTCGAAGTGCAGCTTCTTTATCCGGACATGGGTATCAGCGAACCGCTGGCGGCCGTGGCCGACCGCTACGAGCTCGACTTCGAAGCGCTTCACGCCGCCGCGCAATCCGCGCTCGCGGCACCTGATCGCGTCGTCGTACTCGAGGTTACGGCGCGAGCGCCGGCCTGAGAGTCAAACAAGCCTCCACCAACCCAGACCGGACTCGCAGTTCACCCCGTCGCTCACGCACGCGGCGACGCTCATCGCCTCGGCCCCCCATCGTCGCGTCCCCGCAACCCCTAGCGAAGCGAGCGCCGAGCCAGAACGCTCCAGGCGCCTCATCCTCGTCCGCTCCGCAGCATCCCAAGGGCACCGAAGCCTCAGCGCACCGCACGCTTGCTCGCGAGATAGAAATTGAACACGAATCGCCAGCACAAATCCGAGCCGACCAGGGCTTGGCGCGCTTCGCGGAGGAACCGCTCGCGGGAACCCCGTCGAGTCGCGCGAGCCTGGATGCCGTGAGCGGCCAGGCAACCGACCATGCAAGCGCCTCGTCGGTGTCGACAAAGCTCCCGGTGAAGGACTCTCTCCTCACCGACACGCTTTCGAACCCGAGGCGGCGCAGTTCCGAGCTCCCTCGATCGGGGCTGAGCGACGTACTCTCATCGAGCACACCGGGCGCCACGGCGTAGCGGTCGAGCAACCCGGCGACCGCACGGGTGGGGAACGAGCTGCCCTCCCCCCACGTGGACGCGACGAGCCGCCCACCGGGCTGGAGGACCCGCAGCACTTCGCGGAGCGCCTGCTCGCGGTCGGCGAAGTGCGACAGGGAAAGGCCGCAGACGACGGCGTCGAACATGCCACGATCGAACGGGAGGGCGCACGCATCCGCCCGCCGGAGGTCGATCTCCGGCGAGAGCTCCCGCGCGACGGCGAGCATCCCCGGCGAGCGATCGACGCCGATGACGGCTGCTCCACGTCTCGCCGCTGCTCGGGCGGCGGCGCCCGTTCCGGTCGCAAGGTCCAGGAGGCGCGTGGCTCGGCCGGCCTCGGCCAGCTCCGCGAGCCGCTCGGCCGCGGCGGCGAGCGTAGGGTCAAGGTGCTCCGCATACCCGGCGGCGTTGGCGTCGTAAGGCTCCAGCAGCATCGCGGACGTGTGTCTAGGCGGTACCACCCGCCGCTTCGCGTGGCGCGGTCCAGTGCAAGGCCACGGTCACCGTCCCGCTCCCTCGGCGTCCAGCTCGCCGAGCGCTGCGATACGGCGCTCGAGGCCGTCGAGGCCGAGCTGACTCGCCAACTCGGCGGCGTTGCCGAGCAACCCGTCGGCATGCTCGGGGTCCCCTGCCGCGCCCCTCGCGCGCAGCATTTGCGCGTGCTGGTAGAGGGTCCAGGCCAGCCAGGGCCTGAAACCGAGGCGCTCGTTTTCGCGAAGTGCCGCCTCGAAGTGGCGCTCAGCATCTTCCCAGCCGGACATCGCCGCCGCCATCACGCCCAGGTGCCGATCAACCGCGCCCCACGAGGCCAGCGCTCGCCCGGCCACAGTCTCCAGACGGCCCGCGTAGGGAAGCAGGAGCCCGTAGAGCTCGGCCGCCCGATCCGCATCTCCGAGCATCGCGCACGTCTCGCCCAGGGTCCCGATCGTCTCGAGCCAGTTGACGTCGAACGGGAGCCGGTCGAGCCCGTGAGCGGCGATCTGCTCGAGGTGCTCGCGTGCCTCGGCCTCCCGCCCCGAGCCGGCGGCGAAGAACGCCATTCCGCAGCGAAAGGAGAGGCTCGCGGGGGAGCTTCCGATCTTCGGCTCGGCCATCGGCACGAAGCTCTGATACATCGCCTCGAAATCGCCCCGCATGCAGTGGATCCCGAGCCGCACCTGGTCGACGAGCTCGACGTTGCGATCGCCGCTGAGCGTGCCAACCCGAATCGCCTCGCGAAGCTTCGGCTCGGCCTCGGCCAGCTCGCCGCGAAGCGCAGCGAGGGCGCCGCGCCAGAGCGGCGCGTACCACTCGTACGCCGGCAGCCGGAGTTGCCTGGCGAGCGCCTCGTACTCGTCAATCGCGCCGTCCAGCTCCGCCATCTTCCCGGCCTCGAAGAGGTCTGGGATGAGCCAGTTGCGCCCCTGAAGCTCTCCCTCCCGATCGCCCGTGCGCTCGGCCAGCGCCACCATCTCGCGGGCGATCGCAAGGCGCTCATCGAGGCGGTCGGGACGCCACAGCGAGACGTGGCGGGCGTTGAGCGCATAGGCGAGGGCCCACTCGTCGCCCGGGCCTCGGGCGAGCTCGACTGCCTCGGCACCGAGCGCCTCGCTGCGCTCCCGCGAGGGCCCGTAGTAGAGCTCGACCGCGAGCCGGGCCAGGAGGCGGGAGCGAAGCGGGCCCGCCTCGTCATCGAGGGCGGCCAGCGCCTCCTCGAGCAGCGCGACCGTCGCCTCGTCGACCTCCAGGATCGTCACGCCGAGGCCGCCGAAGCCGAGCGCCGCGCGGGCTTGGAGGCCGGCCCGCCCGAGCGCCCGCGCGGCGCGCGCGGCCTCTCCGAAGGCGGCGCGTCCCTCCGTCCGCTCGCCCGCCCGCAGGCGGGCGTCTCCGAGGGCGAGCAGGAGCTCGCATCGCCTCGCCTCGTCGGCTCCCTCGAGAAGCTCGAGCGCCCGCAATGCCCGCTCGAGCTGGAGGGCGGCGTCCTCGTAGGCGAGCTGGTCGAGCGCGAGGTCGGCGGCCCGGACCGCGTACTCGATCCCGCGCTCGGCGAAGCGCGGCGCAGCCGCCTCGAACAGGTGGTGCGCGATCTCGCCGACCCGCTCGGGCCGCTCGCCGTAGAGCCGCTCGAGGGCGGTCGCGGCCCCGCCGTGCAGCGCCGCGCGGCGGGCACCCGTGAGCTGCCGGTAGACCATCTCGCGGACCAGCGCGTGCGAGAAGGCAAAGCGGCCTGCGCGTTCCGCCTCCTCGCGGACCAGGCCGGCGCTGACCACGTCGTCGAGCGCGTCCGCGAGCCGATCGGCCGACAGCTCCTCGAGCACGGCCGCGAGCAGGTGGAGATCGAAGCGCCGTCCCAGCACCGAGGCGGCGGCGAGCATCCGTCGCGTCTCGTCGCTGAGACGGCCCACCCGCTGCCCGACGACCTCCTTCACGCCCTCGGGCACGCCGACCTCGGCGAGCTCCGCGCCCGACTCCGTGAGGTGGTTCAGCACCTCCTCGGCGAAGAACGGGTTCCCCTCGGTGCGGCGGTGCACCTCCGTGGCCAACCCGGCCGGCGCCTCGTCGCCGACCCAGGCGCTCACCAGCGCCGTGATCTCCCCTTCGTCGAGGCCCTCCAACCGGAGCCGCGTGCCGGTGCGCTCGCGGCGCAACTCTGCAAGCGCACCGGCCAGCGGGGCCGCCCAGCGCAGCTCGGTCTCGCGATAGGTGCCAAGGAGGAGCAGCCGCACCGGCCCGGGAGCCCGGACCAGGTGCGAGAGCAGGAGCAGCGTCGGCTTGTCGGCCCAGTGGAGGTCCTCCAGGACGAAGAGCAGCGGCCGCTCCTCGGAGAGGCCGGCAAGTACGGCGCCGACCGCCTCGAAGAGCCGAAAGCGAGCGCCCTCGGGCTCCCTGGCGGCCGGCCCCGCGCCGGCCTCGTCGGCGAGCCCCGGGACGAGCCTGGCCAGCTCGCCCAGCCCGCCCGCCGGCTCCACGGCCGAGGAGAGGTAAGGGCGGAGCGCCTCGGCGAACGGCTGATAGGGCAGGAGCGGCTCCTCGGTGCAGCGGCCGAGCAGGACCGCGGCGCCCTCCGCGTGCACGGCGCGCGCGAGCTCCGCGGCGAGCCGGCTCTTCCCGACCCCCGGCTCGCCGAGGATGAGGACGAGCTGACGCTCGCCGCGCTTGGCGAGGCCCCACTGCTGCCGTAGCAGCCCGAGCTC
>Ga0299907_10001080_pt1 | contig 14988 bp, 17 predicted proteins | sample RVTome_16_FD_198680 | JGI IMG/M metagenome (GOLD analysis project Ga0299907, IMG submission 198680) | Soil microbial communities from uranium-contaminated site in the Upper Colorado River Basin, Wyoming, United States - RVT152D67 (version 2) ... | reverse complement strand
GGGCAGCCTCACCGTGGGCAAGCAGGCCGATGTCATCTTGCTGCGGACGGATCGGATCAACGTGACCCCGATCAACGATCCTGTCGCCGCGGTGGTGGCCGGCATGGACACGTCCAACGTCGACTCGGTGTTCGTGGCCGGGCATGCGATGAAACGAGGTGGTCGTCTCCTCCACGTCGACTGGCCCGCCGTGAAACGAATGGTTTCCGAGTCCCGCGACTACGTCGTCGACAAGTCCGGGTTCAAGCTCCCCGGCATCTAAGACCGCGTACCTGAGGTACGTAGCGCAAATGTGGCGCTAGGACGACAAAGAAACATCGCGGCGTCCCGAGCGGTCCTTTCTGTGTCCCCGTAGCGCCATATCTGGCGTCACGTACCTCAGGTAACCCGATGCGTAAGCCTTGACTTACGGTAAGCCGATGCTTACGCTGGGAGCATGGTCGATGCGCAGCTCGAGGCTCTGGCGGTGGAGACGAGGAGGACCATCTACACCATGCTCCTCGAACGACCGCGCTCGGTGAGCGACATCGCCGCCCGGCTCCCGGTGAGCCGGCCCGCGGTCTCCCAGCACCTGAAGGTGCTGTTGGACGCCGATCTGGCCGGTGTCACCGAGGTGGGCAACCGTCGGGTCTACTCGGCCAACCCGGCCGGGATGGCGGCGTTGCGGGATTGGGTCGACCAGATGTGGACCATGGCGATGGGCAGCTTCGCCGGCTTCGCCCAGAGAGAGATGGAGAGTCAGATGAACGAGTCAGGTTCCGAGCGGATCGAGCCCTTGGTGAAGACCATCGTGGTTCCCGGCCAGCCGGGGATCGTCTTCGAGTTGTTCACCTCGAGGATGGGGGAGTGGTGGCCGCTCGCCACACACTCCGTGGCGGGTGACGACGCCGTCGATGCCCGGGTCGAGCCCGGCGCCGGCGGCCGTATCTTCGAGGTCACCAGGGACGGGGCGGAGCACGAGTGGGGCCGGGTCCTGGAATGGGAGCCGGGTCGACGGATCGCATTCGACTGGTATCCGGGTCTTCCGGTGTCGAGCGCCACCCATGTCGAGATCACATTCCGTCAGACCGCCGAAGGCACCGAGTTGACCCTGGTCCACGACGGGTGGGAGGCTCGGGGCGCCGACGCCCAGGCGATGAGAGAGAGCTACGACACCGGTTGGGACCTCGTCCTGACCCGGCTCCCCGACGCGGTCCTGGTGACGTCCGCGGGGTCGTGAACCTGTTGCATGGCGTCACGAATCCGTGACGCCCTGCATTGAGTTGGGCCCGGGCGCCTCCCTGCCTGCGTAACCCAAACCCGTCTTCCACCGATTACCTAGGTGAACTGTCGGGGAGACGTTGGAGGGATTGCGCATGCGAAGATTCAAACGCCCCGGACTCGCCGTCCTCATCTCGATCGGACTGCTGGTCGCCCCCGGCGCAGCCTGGGCCCAAACCGACGACGACCCTGTCGTCGAGGTCGAGGACACGGAGGATGGCGCCGACACCCTGTTCAACTTCGGGTACGACCTGATCAACAGGCTCTTCTTGTGGAACCTGTCCGCATTGGACGGGATCTACGACTGCACCCTGGAGAACGGACCTCTGACCGCCACCTACGGCGAGACCTCTTCTGACGGGGTGGTCCCGGTAGACAACCTCGAAGACGAGGCCGGGGCGGTCACGTTCCCCAACCGGCCCGAGGAGGAGGTCGCCGACGACCTCGAAGCCGCCGATACCCCCATCGAATACAGCGGGGCCGAAGGTGACTGCGGGGTGAGCGGCGGGGACGTTTCCGGGCCCAATGGACAGGTCAACCACGGAATGTTCATGAAGCTGTTCAACAGTCTGTACGACGGCCCCGGTCGGGGCTGTGTCGTCCGTCACCTGGCCCAATCGGACCTGGGCAAGGGCGATCAGCAGGTCCAGGCCGGCGACGTGACCGTGGTCGATCCGGTGCAGGCGGGTGACACCGGGACCGTCGACTTCTCCACCGCTCAGGCCGACTGTGAGCATGGCAAGAAGGCTGATGACGAGGCGGCAGGGGCCGAGGTCGCCACCCAAGCCGGCAATGGATCGAACGGCAAGCCCGATCATGCCGGCAAGCCCGATCATGCCGGCAAGCCCGATCAAGCCGGCCGGCAGGGCTCACCAGGGAACTCAGGTTCCGCTCCGGGTCATAACAAGTGACCAGCTCTCCCTGATTACCCGCCCGGAGCGCGAAGGAAGGGGGTGGCCCTCAGGGCCACCCCCTTCGCTTAGCTACCACACGTCAGCCCATGCCGCCGATGTCGACGTGGTACGCCTCGAACACCAGGTCCGACCCCGCCTGTCGATGCATCGTGAGCCGGCCGAGCAGGGTGGTCACCCGGCGCCGCACCGCTGAGACCGCAGCGGGCAGGTCCCCGGATGCGGCCCTCACCGTGGCTTCGGTTCGCAACCAGGCCCCGAGAAGAGCCACGTGCTCCTGTCTCAGGTCCTCGGTGTAGGCGGCGAGCCGGGGGGCAACGGCCGCGATTTCGGCGAGCAGGCCGCCGGGCCCCTCCACCTCCTCGATGTGCCCATCCAGGGCGCCTCGAAGCCCGACCAGGCTCATGTCGACCCGGTCCAGCCAGCCATCGGCCGAAGCCGGGCCGGCCACCACCTTCTCCAGATCGGTCATGGCCTCACCCAGGTCGCGGCGTCGGGTGGTGGCCCTGGCCAGCGGCTCGGCAGGAGGATCTGTCTCGCTCATACCCAATTATGGGTCGAGGTGCTGCCAAGTCGAAAGGGTCCGAAGTCCCACGTTGTCCGGCTATGGGTCGGTGCTCCGATCATGATCCTGGGGAGCACCAGCCATCGCGCCATCCAACTCGCCAGGTGTGAGGTTCTGGTGGTGAAGCCGGACCAGCTCTGACCTCTCGTCTACCCCGGAAATGTCCTTAACCTGACTTGGTGATCGCTGATCGCTACCAGCCGATCGAGCAGATCGGCACCGGTGGCATGGCCACCGTGTGGAGGGCCAGGGACACGCTCCTCGGCCGTCTCGTGGCGGTCAAGCGCCTCCTTCCCCACCTCGCACAGGACCCCGATGCAGCGGCGAGGTTCAAGAGAGAAGCCCAGGCTGCCGCCGGCCTCAGCCACCCCGGGATCGTCACGGTTTTCGACACCGGGGAAGATGACGATGGCCCGTTCATCGTCCTCGAACTGGTCGAGGGGGTCACCCTGGCCGACCACCTCGTCGAGACCGGCCCCTTCGATCCAGGCGCAGTGGTCGACATCGTGGCCCAGGTCGGGTCGGCGCTCGATCACGCCCACGCCATGGGCGTCATCCATCGTGACGTCAAGCCGGCCAACCTGATCCTCGACTCCGAGAGCCGGATTCGACTCGCCGACTTCGGGATTGCCCGCACGGTCGATGACCGGGCGACCATCACCGAGTCGGGTGAGCTGGTCGGGACCATCTCCTATCTGGCGCCCGAGATCTTGTCCGGAGACCCGGCCACGCCGGCCTCAGACGTGTACTCGCTGGGAGCGGTCACGTTCGAGCTCCTGGCCGGTCGACCCCCTTTTCGGGCCGAGACCCCGGCGGCCCTGCTCGAGGCGGTCCGAAGCACGGAGCCCCCCACTCTCCGCGGCGTGGCACCGGATCAGATGGCTTCTGCTGTCTCCGCCGCCATGGCGCGGGCGCCCTCGGCCCGACCGGCCTCGGCGGGCGACTTCGCGGCCGCGCTCATTGGCTCAGCGACGCTGGTGATGGCGGCCGGCAAACCCCCGGCCCCCGCCGTCTCGACAGGGTCGGAGGAGCCGACCGTGGTCACCTCCACCTCGTTCCGGGCGCCGCCGCCCACCGGTGACCCGGAGCCAACCGGACGGATTCGATGGTCCTTGGCCGCTCTCCTCCTCGCGGTCCTGGCACTGGCCGCGGCTGCGATGTCGGAACGCTCGCCGGGTGGGACCGAGGACCCGAGAGGGCCGGTGGCGGCTGAGCCGACTACCACGGCAATCCCTACCACGACCACGATTCCCACCACCACTACCACTGTCCCGACGACGACAACGACCATTCCCACTACGACGACCGCGGTCACTGCCGAGAGCGTGGCCGGAGAGATCGGTGCCCTGCTCGCCCTGCTCTCCCCACCCGAGTTCAAACCCAGAGATATCCGCCAGGTCGAGGACCGGATGGAAAAGGTCATGGAGGACTGGGAGAGCGACAACCGGGAGGATCTGATCCGGGAGCTGGAGCGGGCCTTCGAGGAAGTGGCCGACCTGGAGGAATCCCAGGAACGTGACGAGCTGACAGATCGATTGATCGAGCTCGCCGAGTTGATGGGCTTCCAGGTCGACCAGGTCGACCAGGGCGGCCAAGGGGACGGGGACGGGGACGGCGACTGACGCCTGGGAGGTAGGTTGAGCCGATGGCCACCGCACGAGACATCTACCGGGCCGGCGCAACCATGGAGGAGATCGAGGACCTTCTCACCAAAAGGTTGACCGCCACCATCGGGACTCTCAACGAGGACGGGTCGATCCACCTCGCCTATGTGATCTTCCTTTACGAGGACGGTCGGTTCAGCTGTGAGACCGCATCGGTCACTCGCAAGGCCCGGAACGTGAAGGCGAGACCGACTGCGTCGTTCATCGTCCAGGGCGAAGTGTCCTCGGGACGGCACATCATGGCGGAGAACGAGGGCACCGCCCGGCTCGTCGTCGGTGACGATGCCCGGGAGGTCAACCGGCAGCTGCGAGCGAAGTACATCACCGACGATGCCCTCGACCGTGTCGACCACGCCTGGAACGAGTTCGACGACGTCGCCATCGAGATCACTCCGGGCCCGCGCTGGCGATCGTGGTGCGGGGAGATCTTCAATTCGCAGACTATCCAGGCGATGGGGGGCACCATGAAGGGGGTCTGGCGCCCCGACGACTAGTGATAGGGCCCGGGATGTTCCGCGACATCATCATCGACCCCACGAGCGGGCCTGAGCTTCACGCCAGCCGGGGTGGGCCGGAAGAGGCGCAGGGGGTCGTGGTGTTCGCCCACGGGAGCGGGAGCAGCCGGCACAGTCGGCGCAACCGGCATGTCGCCGGTGTGCTCCATGCTGCCGGGTTCTCGTCTCTGCTCCTCGATTTGCTCACCACGGACGAGGAGGAGGTCGATCTGCGTACCGGGGAGCACCGGTTCGACATCGAGATGCTCGGCAGGCGGGTGATCAGGGCCATCGACTGCCTGCGACTCGAGGAGACCGCGCCCATCGGGTTGTTCGGCGCATCCACCGGGGCGGCGGCGGCCCTCATCGCCGCCGCGGGGCGGCCCGAGGAGGTATCGGCGGTCGTGTCCCGGGGCGGGCGCCCCGACCTGGCCGGAGAGGCGTTGCCCTTGGTCCGGGCGCCGACATTGCTCATCGTGGGCGGTCGGGACACAACAGTGATCGGGATGAACACCGATGCCCGGTCGATGATGGCAGTGGAGACCTCTCTGGAGATCGTCGCTGGCGCCACCCACCTCTTCGAGGAACCGGGGGCCCTCGACGTCGTGGCCGATCTCGCCGCTGCCTGGTTCCGGCGTCACATGGTGTGAACCGAATGCATGGCGTCACATATCCGTGACGCCCTGCATCAGGTTCGGGTTCTCTCCAACGCCGGCCCGTACACCTCGCCGATGTAGTCGCGGAGCATGCGGGCTGCGGTGACCTTCGGGCCGAGCGTGCGCCAGGCGTGTCGGATGCGCTCGTTGAAGCCCGGTCGATCGGTGTGGTACAGGTCCAGGATCGAGTACAGGGTGTCGAACAGCGACGTCGCCTCCGCCTGATCACGCAGGTCGGGATCGTCCTCGTCGCTGGCGTCGATTGCCCAGCCGTTGGCCCCGTCGTACATCTCCGCCCACCAGCCGTCGAGGATCGAGCAGTTGAGGCCGCCGTTTAGAACCGCCTTCTCCCCGCTCGTTCCCGACGCCTCTCGAGGCCGGATCGGGTTGTTGAGCCAGATGTCGCACCCGGCGACCAGGGTGCGCGCCACTCCCATGTCGTAGCCCGGGACGAAGGTCACCCGATCCTGCGCTGAGGGTGAAATCGAATAGCCCACCAATTCAGCGACCAGGGCCTTGCCCTGCTCGTCTTGGGGGTGCGCCTTGCCCCCGAACACAAAGTGCACGGGCCGTGACTCATCTTCGAGGAGCTGGCGGAGCCGGTCCTGGTCGCGGAGCAGCAAGGTCGCCCGCTTGTAGGGTGCGAAACGACGGGCGAACCCGACGATGAGGGCCTCGGGGTCGAGGGACCGGCCGGTGAGGGTCGAAACCAGGGTTGCCAGACGTCGAGAGGCCTCCTCCCTCAGTGCCCCGAGGCGGCTGTCGTCGATCGACGAGACCCGGTCCCAGGCTTCGGGATCGCCCCCGGCCCACTCCGCGCCGAGGATTTCGTCGAATAGATGCTGGACCGGTGGGTAGGCCCAGGTCCGGGCGTGCACCCCATTGGTGATCGAGATGATCTCGTCCCCGATGCCGACACCGGCGAACAAGCCCCGGCTCACCTCCCCGTGGAGCTTGGACACCCCGTTGGCTCGGCTCGAGAGACGGAGGGCAAGCGCGGCCATGTTGAACTGGGCTTCGTCGTCGGGGTCCTGGCCCAATCCCCAAATCCACTCGACCGGTATGGCCCATCGCTGCGCCCAGTGCTCGAGGTAGGGCATGATCAGGTCACGGTGGAAACGGTCGATCCCGGCGGGCACCGGGGTGTGGGTGGTGAAGACCAGGCCGGGCCCGATCCGCTCCAGCGCTGAAGCCAGGTCGCCCGACTCGATCACCCGATCGATGAGCTCGAGGGTGATGAACCCGGCATGACCCTCGTTCAGATGGTGGACCGGGACCTCCCATCCCAGTTCGGCCAGGGCGCGGGCCCCACCCACTCCGAGGACCATCTCCTGATCGAGCCGATGGCGGCGGTCACCGCCGTACAGGCAGTCGCCGATGCTCCGGTCTTCGTCGGTGTTCGATTCGATGTCGGTGTCGAGGACGACGAGGGGGATGCGACCCACTTCGATCCTCCATACCCGTGCGGACACCTCGCGCCCGGGCAGGGGGACTCCGATCACGATCCCGGTGTCCCATGCCCCGACCGCGGGCGGATCGACAGTTCGATAGGTCTCGTGCTGGCCACCCTCGGCGATGTCCTGGTCGAAGTAGCCATACCGGTAGAAGATCCCGACGCCGACCAGGGGAAGACCCTGTTCGCTGGCCGCCTTCAGATGGTCACCGGCGAGGACGCCGAGCCCGCCGGAGTACTGGGGGACCAAGGCGTCGATCCCGAACTCGGGGGAGCAATATGCGATCTCGGGCGGGGCCTCACCTTCCAGGGCCCGGTCGAGGTCGGCTGTCTCCTCGTGCACCCGCACCATCAGCTCGCCGTAGGCGAGAAGCTCGTCGAGCTGCCCTTGACTCAGCTCGGCCACCACGGCCGCCGGGTGCCGTCCCGCTCCCGCCCCGGGGAGCGAGTCGAGAAGCTCCCGGCACGATGGGGTCCAGGTCCAGCGATGGTTGGCGGCGAGACGATGCAAAGCCTCACGAAGCCCCGGCGAATCCAAGATCTCTCCCTCCTCTCAAAGCAGATGGCCATCGAAGCCCTCGATGACCATCCGGAGCCGGCCAGTGTAAGACGTGTCGATCGGCCATGTTCCCGCGGCGGTAGGCTTGGCTCCATGAAGGGCGACCAGGGCAGGGGGACTTTGGTCGCCTTTCTCGTCGGCGCAGTTCTGTCCTCCGGGAACCCGATCGCGGTCAAGTTCAGCAACATCGAGCTCGACCCGTTCTGGGGGGCAACCCTTCGTTTCACGTTTGCCGCCGGGCTCATGTTGGTCGTGATGGCTTTGCTCCAGCTCTCCTTTCCCAGAGGCCGGGCCCTTGTCGGCGCCGTGCTGTACGGCGTGTTCAACTTCGGGCTGGCCTTCGGTTGCCTTTTCTATGCCCTGGTCGAGTTGGGCGCAGGCTTCCTCCAGGTGCTCCTGGCGGTGATCCCTCTCATCACCCTGCTCCTGGTGGTGGTCCAGCGTCTGGAGCGTCTCCGTGTGGCGGCCGTGGTCGGCGCGGTGCTCGCCTTCGTGGGCGTGCTCCTCATGTCTCAGCTCGCCATGGAATCGTCGATCTCGGTCACCTCGATCCTGGTTGCCATGGCCGCCGCGTTCTGTCTTGCCGAAGGGGCGGTGCTGGTCCGGCTCTTCCCCCCCGACCACCCGGTCTCGCTCAACGCCGTGGGGATGACGGTGGGTGCCGTCGTGCTTTTCATCGGGTCGCTTCTGGCCGGTGACGACTTGGTGCTGCCCGTGCTCCGGGAGACCTGGCTCGCCCTCGCCTACATGGTTGTGATCGGATCGGGTGTGGTGTTCATCCTTTGGGTCTACGTGCTCAAGCGGTGGGAGGCATCGCGAGCGGCGTACAACTTCGTCCTCCTCCCGCCGATCACTCTTTTCTTCTCCAACCTGATCACCGGAGAGGAGGTGGGCTTCGAACTGGTCCTGGGCGCCCTCCTCATCCTGATCGGGGTGTACATCGGGGCCCTCCGCCCGCAACGCCGACTGGTCGACGTCGCGGCATGACCCCTCACGCCGGAAGGGGGCTACGTTGCGGGTAGGCGATTCGATGACAGGCGTGGTGGGCGGGACGCCGCTCGTCAGGCTGCGCAAGGTGGTCCCGGAGGACGCGGCCGACGTGTTCGTAAAGCTGGAGTGGTTCAACCCGACCGGGTCCTACAAGGACCGCATGGCACTGGCCATGATCGAAGAGGCGGAGAAGCGCGGGGACCTTCGGCCGGGGATGACCGTCGTGGAGTACACGGGGGGCAGCACCGGCTCGTCGCTCGCCTTCGTCTGCGCCGCCAAGGGCTACCGGTTTCGTGTGGTTTCCTCGGACGCTTTCGCCGTCGAAAAGCTGAGGACCATGACCGCACTCGGTGCCGAGCTGACCATCGTCCCCAGCGACGGCGGGAAGATCACTCCCGACCTGGTCCCGAGGATGGTCGAGAAGGCCCGCGAATACGCCGCCGAGCCGGGGACTTACTTCACCGACCAGCTGAACAACGCCGATTCGATCGTCGGGTACCGGAAAGTGGGCGATGAGCTTCTCGAACAACTCGACCGGCCCGTCGACGTGTTCTGTGCCGCGGTAGGCACGGCGGGGCTGGCCATGGGCGTCGCCCGTTCTCTGGCCGAGGCTGGTTCCCCGGCCATAATCGTGGTCTTCGAACCATCGTCGACCCCGGTGATCAGCGCCGGGGAGGCGGGTGGCCATCGGGTGGAGGGGATCGGGATCGGTTTCCTCCCGCCGCTGCTCGATCGGGAGATGTTCCATGAGGCGAGGGCGATCGACGAGACCGACGCCCGGGCGATGGCGCGTCGTCTTGCTGCCGAGGAGGGTCTTCTCGCCGGGACCTCGAGCGGGCTAAATGTGACCGGTGCCCTGCAAATCGCCACCGAGCTCGGCCCGGGGCACACCGTGGTGACGGTGGCGGTGGACACCGGGATCAAATACCTGACCGGGGACCTGTTCGAGAGCTGAGGGAATCACGGACAGATTTCGTGGCCCCGGTGGTGTACTCGCTGGCCGAGGCCTACGCCCGTTCCGATGTGGCCTGGCCCCGGGGCGGTGGAGGACGACGGGCAAGTCGTGGCTTTCGTCATGGGCGCATTCGAACCGGATGCCGAGCCCGACTTCTTTCGTTGTGGGATCTGGCACCTCAATGTGGGCGCCGACCATCAGGGCATGGGCTACGGGCGATTCGCTATCGACGGTGTGCTCGACGAGGCCCGACGCCGGGGTCAGAAGCGGGCAACGGTGCCCTGGGTGCCGGGGGAGGGGGGCCCCGAGGGTTTCTGGCGCAAGATGGGCTTCAATCCCGCCGGAGAGGAGTTCCACGGCCAGATCGTGGGCGACCGTTTCCTCGACTGATCCAACCCGGTCGAGGGGCCGGAAGGGAGTCAATCGGGCTGGTTGATCCGGTCGAGGACTTCCTGGTCGATCATGTCCCCGTAGTCGGGATGCCGTTTGAGCCAGGCCGCGACGAAGGGGCATATGGGCACGATATTTCCCCCCTTGGACCTCACGTCGTCGAGTGCGGCCTGGGCGAGAACCGAGCCCAGACCTTCGCGTTCGTGCCCGGGTTGAATCTCGGTGTGGACGAAGAAGTAGCGACCGCCGCGGACGTGATAGACGGCCATGCCGGCCATCTCCCCGTCCAACTCGAGGACGTAACGATGGTTCTCCGGGTCGTCACGGACCACGGGATCGTGTTGATGAGTCACGAGCCGATCATGGCCGACGAGGCGGAGGTCGGCAAGGTCGAGCGGACCTAGTCGGCGGCGTCGGGAAGGCGGATGGTGAACATTGCCCCGCCTTCGAGGCGGTTGCCGGCGGTGATGGAGCCGCCGTGGGCCTCGACCAGGTCACGTGCGATCGACAGGCCGAGCCCGGTCCCCGTTGAGTCACCTGACTTGACGAAGCGCTGGAACACCTGCTCGAGCCGGTCGGCGGGGATGCCCGGCCCGGTGTCGGTCACTTCGATCACGACCTTCTGGGGCTCACGACGGGCCCACACCGACAGCCGGCCTCCGTTCGGCATCTGATTGAGGGCATTGGAGGCCAGGTTGGACAGGACCTGGCGAAGCCGGTAGGGATCGGCATTCATCTCCCCGAGCAGGGGGTCGATGTCGACCTCGGTTTCAACCCCCTGGGCCTCCAGCGCGGCGGAGAACGACGCGACGACGTCGCTGATGAGGGTCTCGATGTCCGTTGGCTCCGGATGCAGTTGGAGACGTCCGGCTTCGGCCAGGGTCAGCACCCGCAGGTCCTCCAGGAGCCGCTCCATCAACTCGACCTCGTGAATCACGCTGCCCAGGCTCTCTGGGTCGTGAACCCCGTCGACGACGGCCTCGATCTCCCCCCGAATCACCGTTAGGGGGGTTCGCATCTCGTGTCCGAGGTCGGCGAGGAGCCTGCGCCGGCGCTCGTCCTCCTCTTCGAGACGGGCCGCCATCCGGTTGAACGAGCCGCTCACCGCGGCCAGTGGCCCGGGCTCGGTGATCGTGATCCTGACCCCGGTCTCCCCTTCGCCCAGCCTCCTCGTGGCGTCGATCAGCTGTCCCACCGGTCGCCAGGTCCGGCCGAAACGGTTGCGGGCGAAGACCACCAGGCCGATCAGGGCCAGGATCAGCAGACCGGTCACCACCCAACGGTGTTGGGGTCGGAGGAAGAAGAAGAAGCGGGAGAACAGGAATCCGAAGATCGGCCCGGCCAGGATCAGGAACAAGACCAACCCGACGATGCGCCCGAACACTCTCGGGCCGGAGCCCCATCCCTCCGGCCTCGTCCCGTCCTCCCGCATCCAGGGCGGGCCCCGTCGCTCCCAGTCAGGCATCGGTGAACTTGTAGCCGACGCCGTAGACGGTGAGGACGTACTCGGGATGGCGGGGGTCGAGCTCCAGCTTCTTGCGAAGGTTCTTGATGTGGGCGTCGATCGCTCGCTCGTACGACTCGAAGGAGACGCCTCGAATGGCGTCGAGCAGTTGGCCGCGGGTGAATACCCGACCCGGGTTGGCGGCGAGGACTCTGAGCAGCTCGAACTCGGAGCTGGTCAGCTCGACCCGTGCCCCGGCACGCTCCACCGTCCGATGGGGGATGCTTATCGCCAGGTCCTTCACCCTGATGACCTCGGTGGCCACCTGGCCACCCGCCCGTCGAAGCACCGCCTTGACCCTGGCCACCAATTCCCTGGGGCTGAAGGGCTTGACCACGTAGTCGTCGGCACCGAGCTCGAGCCCGATGATGCGGTCGGTCTCCTCGCTGCGGGCAGTGAGCATGATGATCGGGATCGCCGACCCGCCCCTGATCGCTCGGGTCACGTCGTAGCCGTCCATGCCGGGCAGACCGAGGTCGAGGACGACCAGGTCCGGTCGGTCGGAACGGGCGGCGGCCACGGCGGCCGGCCCGGTGGAGGCCATGGTCACGTCGAAGCCCGCCTCGGTCAGGTAATCCCTGACCAGGCGGGCGATCTTCAATTCATCGTCGACGACGAGGACCCTGGGCATTTGGGCTCAGGCTAGGTGCCGGGGTCGGACTGGCTCTGCTCGTCGCGGTGGGCCTTGTCGTGCCACTCCGTCATCCGCTGCTCCATCGGGTGCTGTCCCTCATTCCAGTCCCGGCCACCCCAGTATCCGCCCGGTCCCCAGCGACGGGGCCCGAAGAAGAGACGGGCGATGAGCCCGAAGATGAGGAAGAAGAACAGAACCTTGAAGATCAAGCCGAAGAATCCGAAGCCGAATCCCCAGCCACCCCAGCCGACTTCTCGCAGCCCGTCGTGGGCCCGGTTCACCACGACCTCGGCCCCGTTCTCGACCAGACCTTGCTGGAAGCCGATCTGGAAGAGGCCGAACCCGATAGCGCCCAGCGCACCCACGATTAGGAGGGTGATGAGCACCGTGCCGATCACGTTTCGTCTCATGACTCAATTCCTTTCACTCGAGACACCCACCATCGTCGGGCCCGAATGTGGAGACGGTGTGAAGACGGGATGGAGGCATTCCGCCTACCTGAGGTACGTAGCGCCATATATGGCGCTACGGGGACAGAGAAAGGGGCTCAGTCCTCGGATTCCTCCAGAGTCCGGCGCAGAAGGGGGAGGGCCGCCCGATCCTTCTCGCGGCCGGCCGCCTCCTTGCTCCGGATGACGTCGGTCAGGGAGGCCACGTTGACAATCAAGATCGGGTCGGTTGCCACCGTGAGTTGGTCGGCGTCCCGGATGAGGTCCCGGTACCCCTCGGTCCCGGCCGGGCTCATGACGAGGTCCAAGTCACCGAACCGGGTGGTGAGGGTCCAGATCTTGGCGGCTTCGAGAAGTGCCGCGTCGTGAGGGAAAGGAACACCCTCGGGCTCAGTGGCGGTGCGGAGACGGGCATCGAGCGACTCGAGGGCACCGGCCAACCGCTCAAGGTTCCTTCGCTCGTCGGAGGGAGTGATGTCGACGTCTTGGGTCAAGAGTGGCGCCCCGCGCAGCCGTGCCGCGATCCCACCGACCACCACCAGATCGACCTCGTGCTCGACCAGGATACGCAGCAGTCCGACAGGGTCGAACTCAGCCACGGGCGGCGGCCGCCATTGCGTCCAGCTTTCTCACGGCGTCGACCATGCCGGACAGACGCTCGTGAGGCAATAGTCTCAACTCGCGGCGGATTAGGGCGAGGTCGTGATCGTCGAGGGGGTGGAGGGCAAAGCCAACCTCGAACCCGGCAGCTCTCACCGCCTCGAGGACCATGTCGAAATCGGGACGGGTCCGCCCCGTCTCCCACCGGGCGATCACCGATTGGTGACTGCGCATGCGCCCGGCCAGCTCGGCCTGGGTGAGACCCGCCCGCTTCCGGGCTTCGACGATCAGTCGTCCACCGGTCATGGACCAAGCATAGCAGAAACGCTATTAGCAGAACAGCGCAACACGCATAGGCATCGGCCGTCAGACACCGGGCTCATCGGCCAGCAGTTGCCGGGCCCGTTGGACGACAGCTGCGATCTCGACTGCCGGCACCTCGGCGAACTCGGTGCTCACCATCCGGGTGGCGCCGCTCGGGTGTGGTTCCAGAACCATGTCGCCCCGGATGATGTTGTCGTTGAGGGCGTCGCCTGCTCGGTGTGGGGCCAGATGGACGTGGAGGTGGGGGATACCGCCACCGAAGATGTACACGTAGACCAGTTCCGCCTCCGCCGCCTCCCGCAGAGCCGCAGTCACCCGGGCCAGGACCGGGCCGAAAGTGGCCGCCTCCTCACCGGCGAGATCGGTGATGTGTGGGATGTGCTGCTTCGGCTCCAGGTAACCGAACCCCGTTGTGTAACCGCGTCCGCTCATGGAGAGACGCCATAACCGGTCCTCCCAAACCAAAGTGCGCCCGAACTGGGCGTCGGCTGCGCTCCCGTCGCAGAGAAGGCACTCTGATTCGCCCATCGGACCGAAGCTAGCCGTGACGGGTTCGTTCTCGGTTTCCGGATCGGTCATCCCGGGGAAAGACCCAGTTCGCCGCTATTCGTAGGTTTGCGCGCAGCGAGAAGGAGGACACTCATGCGACGACTGACCCTGTTCATCGTGATCGCCCTGTTGGTCACTGTCATTCCCGTGTCGGCGATCGGGAAGAAGCCAGAACCGGTCCGCTTCGCCACCTTCAACGCCAGTCTCAATCGCAACAACGCAGGTGACCTTCGAACCGACCTGTCGACCCCGGACAATCCCCAAGCCAAGGTGATCGCCGAGATCATCCAACGGGCCCGGCCCGAGGTTCTCCTCATCAACGAGTTCGACTTCGACCCCGAGGCGATCGAGCTGTTCGCCGACAACTACCTGGCTGTGTCCCAGAACGGGGCGGAGCCGATCTCCTATGAGCATTGGTTCATCGCCCCCTCCAACACCGGGGTCCCCTCCGGGTTCGACCTCGACAACAACGGTGCGGTCGGCGGGCCCAACGATGCCCTCGGTTTCGGGTTCTTCGAGGGCCAGTTCGGGATGGCGGTCTACTCGATGTACCCGATCGACGACGTCCGAACCTTCCAGAACTTCCTGTGGAAGGACATGCCCGGCGCCTTGCTGCCGATCGACCCAGCAACCGGGGAGAGCTGGTACTCGGAGGAGGAGCTAGAGGTGTTCCCCCTCAGCTCCAAGAGCCACTGGGACATCGAGCTCGAGATCGGGAAAAGGGACGTCCATTTCCTGGTCAGCCATCCGACACCGCCGGTGTTCGACGGTCCCGAAGATCGCAACGGGACCCGGAACTTCGACGAGATCAGGTTTTGGGCCGACTACATCCATCCCGGTCGAGGCCGCTACATCTACGACGACGATGGCCAACGCGGCGGGATCGACCGGGGTGAGGCGTTTGTCATCGCCGGGGACCAGAACTCCGATCCCAACGACGGGGATTCGATCCCGGGCGCCATCCAACAACTCATCGACCACCCGCGGGTCAACGACAAGTCCACCCCCACCTCGACCGGCGGGGTGTGGGC
>Ga0299907_10001079_pt1 | contig 14991 bp, 14 predicted proteins | sample RVTome_16_FD_198680 | JGI IMG/M metagenome (GOLD analysis project Ga0299907, IMG submission 198680) | Soil microbial communities from uranium-contaminated site in the Upper Colorado River Basin, Wyoming, United States - RVT152D67 (version 2) ... | reverse complement strand
GAGGTCGAGGGTTGATGGGCGCGGCGGAGACGGCCTCGCCGGTCGTCGTCGATCCGCGCATGCGGTCGCGGCGCATCGCCGTGCGCCGTAACCAGGGCAAACGCCGGCTCAAGCGGTTCACGGTGGCGCTGGCCGCGGTCGCCGTCCTGGTGGCGGCCGCCGTCGCCACGCAGACGTCGCTGCTCGACGTCGACCGCGTGCGCATCGACGGGGTCGGCCACACCGCAGCCGCCGACGTACGCAGGGTCGCCGGGATCAGCCCCGGCGACACGATGGTCGGCGTCGACGTGGGCGGGGCTGCGGCTCGCGTCGAGGAGCTGCCCTGGGTGGCGGAGGCGAGGGTGGCTCGCCGCTGGCCCGGGACGGTCGAGATCCACGTGACCGAGCGCGAGCCGCTGGCGCTGGTCGACGTCGCCGCCGGCCGGGTGGCGTTGGTCGACGGTGACGGGCGGGTCTTGGAGGTCACCCGCCAGCCGCCGGCCGGACTCCCGGAGGTAACCGGCGTCCGTGGTCCCATCGCCGAGGGCGACGAGCTCGGGCGGGACACCCGTGATGCCTTAGGAATCCTGCGCGCGGTGCGTGAGCGCCTGCCCGGCGTGGTGGCCTCGGTCTCCTCCGACCTGGACGCCGCCCTGGCCTCGGGCGGTGAGATCCGGTTCGGCAGCACCGACGATCTCGACGACAAGATCGTGGCCGTCGAGACTGTCCTGGCCGACGTGGACACGGACTGCCTCGAGCTGCTCGATGTGCGAGTTCCGGGAAGTCCGGCCTTGACCCGTCACCAGAGGTGTTCGTAGGCTGCGAGAGCTACCAGAGGTTGAGGAAAAGTATCGACCTCCACTTGAGGATGAGGCCGGGGCCGGTGGGGCTGCGGGTCTTTGGTACCTTTCTCAATCCCTGCTCGGAAGCAATGGCGGTTCCGAGCCGGACAAATTCTCCCCGGTGACCCTCGAAGGTGGAGGTGGGACGACCCATGGCCGGCAATCCGCAGAACTACTTGGCCGTGATCAAGGTGGTCGGAATCGGGGGTGGTGGCGTCAACGCGGTGAACCGCATGATCGACGCCGGGCTGAAGGGCGTGGAGTTCATCGCCGTCAACACCGACGCCCAGGCGCTGCTCATGAGCGATGCCGACGCCAAGCTCGACATCGGTCGGGAGCTGACGCGGGGCCTGGGCGCCGGCAGCGACCCCGAGGTGGGCCGGCAGGCTGCGGAGGAGCACAGCGACGAGATCGAGGAGATCCTCAAGGGCGCCGACATGGTGTTCATCACCGCCGGCAAGGGCGGGGGCACCGGCACGGGGGGTGCGCCCGTGGTGGCCGAGATCGCCAAGAGCATCGGGGCGCTCACCATCGGCGTCGTGACCCGGCCGTTCTCGTTCGAGGGCCGGCGCCGCGCGGTGCAGGCGGAGCAGGGAATCCAGCACCTCAAGGAGAAGGTCGACACCCTCATCGTCATCCCCAACGACCGGCTGCTGACCGTCTCCAACGAGAAGACCTCGATGGTCAACGCGTTCAAGATGGCCGACGAGGTGCTGCTCCAGGGCGTGCAGGGCATCACCGACCTCATCACCACGCCCGGCCTGATCAACACCGACTTCGCCGACGTGAGGATGATCATGAGCAACGCCGGGTCGGCGCTCATGGGCATCGGCTACGGCTCGGGTGAGGGCCGGGCCCTGCAGGCCTCGCGCAACGCGATCTCGAGCCCGCTGCTCGAGGCGTCGATCGAGGGCGCCCGCGGCATCCTGCTCACCATCGCGGGGGGCAGCGACCTCGGCCTGTTCGAGGTCAACGAGGCCGCCGAGGTCATTCACGGCGTCGCCCACCCCGACGCCAACATCATCTTCGGATCGATCATCGACGACGAGATGGGCGACGAGGTGCGCGTCACCGTCATCGCCGCCGGGTTCGACCGCTGGGACGACACCACCGGCAAGGGGACGGTGCGGGTACGGGGCGCCAACGGGTCCGACACCTCGAGGGCGACGTCGTTCGACGACACCGCCGGGTCGCTGAGCTCGGTCTCGTCGTCGCTCGACGATCTCGACCTCGACAGCGACGACGAGTTCGACGTCCCGTCGTTCCTCAAGTAGCCGGGGAGGTCGCCGGTGGGTGCCCGGGCGCCGACGGCGGTGGTGCCGACGACGTTGGCGTGGACGCTGCCGTCTGGTACGACGGCCCACGTCCGGTTCACCGGCGCCGCCGACGGTGACCTCGCGGTCGGCCAACCGGCCGACGTGCTGGCGGCGCGTCGGCGGGCGCTGGTGCCGTTGCCGTGGACATGGCTGCATCAGGTCCACGGCGACCGGGTGGTGGTCGTGGACGAGCCCGGCGCTCGGGCCGGCGCGTACGCCGACGCCGCTGTGACCGCCCGGGTGGGGGCGGCGCTGGCCATCCAGACCGCCGACTGCGTGCCGGTGGCGTTGATCGCCGACGAGGGCGTGGTGGCCGCCGCCCACGTTGGCTGGCGAGGGCTGCTCGCCGGCGTCGTCGAAGGGGCGGCGGAGGCCGTCCGCCGGGCGGGTGGCGGCCGGCTGCGCGCCGTCATCGGCCCGAGCATCCACCCGTGCTGCTACGAGTTCGGCGCCGCGGACCTCGATCGCGTCGCGGCTCGCCACGGCGACGGCGTGCGGGCGACGACCCGGTCGGGCCGCCCGGCCCTGGACATGCCCGCCGCAGTTTCGTCCGCGCTGGCCGCGATCCCGGACACCGAGGTCCTGCGCGCCGGTCCGGGGTGCACCGGGTGCGGGACGCCCCCGATGTTCTCGCACCGGGCCCGCGGCGACACCGCCCGCCAGGCCATGGTCGTGTGGCTCGAGGGCCGCACACGGGAGGCGGGCCGCTGATGAGCACCGCCCCCGCGATCGACCTTCCCGGCCGGGTGGCGGCCGTCCGGGACCGCATCGCGGAGGCGGGCGGGGATCCCGGGGCGGTGCGCCTGGTTGCGGTCACCAAGGGGTTCGACGCCGGGGTCGTGCGGGAGGCGCTGGACGCCGGGCTCGCGGACATCGGCGAGAGCTACGTGCAGGAGTTGGTGGGCAAGGCCACCGAGCTCGGGGAGAGCGCCGGCGAGCGGGGCCTGCGCTGGCACTTCGTCGGGCGCCTGCAGCGCAACAAGGTGCGCAAGGCGGCGCCGCACGTCTGGTTGTGGCACAGCGTCGATCGCCTCGCCCTCGGGGCGGAGATCGCCCGGTGGGCGCCGGGCGCGGCCGTGCTGGCTCAGGTCAATGCCTCCGGCGAGGCGAGCAAGGCCGGCTGCGAGCCGTCGATGGCGCCGGCGCTGGTCGACGGCCTGGTCGACCTGGGCCTGCACGTGCACGGGCTCATGACCATCGCTCCCGCCGGTCCCGCCGAGGGCGCCCGGCCGGCATTTCGCACGTTGCGGGAGCTGGCGGGGCGGCTGGGGCTGGGGGAGTTGTCGATGGGGATGTCCGACGATCTCGAGGTCGCGGTGCAGGAGGGGGCCACGATGGTCCGCGTCGGCCGTGACCTGTTCGGTCCGCGTCCCGATCAGGCGGGGGTGCGAGACTAGGTACCGGATACGGCCGTGGAGGACTCATGGCATCGATGTGGCGCAAGGCGATGCTCTACCTGGGGCTGGGCCCCGACGACGAGTACGACGACTTCGACGTCACCGGCGAGCAGTCGGTGGCGCCGCACTCGGGCCCGGCCCGGGCGTCGGGCCGGCGGAGCGGGTCGGGCACGGTGCAGCGTGACCCCGAGCCCAGCGGCTCGGTGCGCACCCTGGCGCCCGGCCGCCACGACGACCGCAACGGCAACGGCCACGGCCGCGCGGGCGGCGACGACCTCACCGGCGACGTCTCGCCCGGACGCGAGCCCGGTGCGACGCGCCGCGGGTCCGACGGCGACCGCACGGGACGCGGCCGCGGCGGGGTCCTCCGTTCGCTGGCGCCCGGTGCGACGACCAAGCCCTTCGTGGTCGGCCCGACCTCGTTCAACGACGCGCAGGACGTGGCCGACAAGTTCAAGGTCAATGTGCCGGTGATCCTGAACCTGCAGGGCGTCGACCGCGACCTCTCCCGTCGCATCATCGACTTCGCCAGCGGCCTCTGCTACGGCCTCGGGGGCCAGATGGAGCGGGTAGCCAACCACGTCTATCTTCTGACGCCGAACGACGTCGAGGTCTCGCTCGAGGAGAGGCGCCGCCTCCGCGAGCGGGGCTACGAAGCCTGATCTGCCAACCTGCTACCGCCTGTCTTCGCCAGCACCGCCGGAGCCACCCGACCCGTGATCATCGTCTGCATCGCGATCCAGCTCTACATGGTGATCATCTTCGTCCGCATCATCATGAGCTGGTTCCTGCCCACGCCGGGCACCACCTACGCCCAGATCTACGACGTCTTCTACCGGCTGACCGAGCCGGTGCTGGCGCCGATCCGCTCGATGCTGCCGCCGATCCGCATGGGCGTGGCGGCGCTCGATCTCTCGCCGATCATCGTCTTCCTGGTGGGCCAGATCGTGTACCGAGCGATCTGCTGAGGGGCCGAGCGGGCAACCGCTCCGACACTTCAGTTCACCTTGACCGGGTTCGTTACTCTGTCGCGCCATGGAATTGACCCCGCAGACGCTCCACGCTGTCGAGTTCCGGGAGGCACGGCGCGGTGGCTACAACACCCGTGACGTCGACGACTTCCTGGAGCGTGTGGCCGCAGGCGTCGGGCAGCTGCACGAGCGCCTGCGTGAGGTGGGCGCTCGGGCCGAGACCGCCGAGGCCCGGCTGCTCGATGCGCAGCGGCAGCTCGAGGACTACCAGCGCCGCGGGCCGTCCGCGGCGCCGGCGTCGAGCCCCGGGGCCCAGGGGGTCGGGGTCAACGAGACCGACGACACGCTGCGGCGCACGCTGGTGCTGGCGCAGCGCACCGCCGACGCCACCATCAAAGAGGCGAAGCAGGAAGCCAACCGCCTGATCGACGAGGCCCGGGCCGACGCCACCCGCACCCGGATGAGCGCCGAGGACGAGGCGCGGCGCGGTGCCGACTACGCCCGGGCGTCCGTCGAGGCCGAGCTCGACGGCCTGGTCGACCAGCGCGAGGCGCTCCGGTCCGACCTGGACATCCTGAACCGCCACATCGACGACCAGCGCGAGCGCATCCGCGCCGGCATCGCCGAGCTGCGCAGGATCGTCGAGGACGACGCCCACCTGACCCCGGGTCCGGTCCCCCCCTTCGCCGACGTCGACCGCCCTGCGGCCCCGCCGCTTCCGAGCCGGGCGGCGTACGGCTCCCGACCGGCGCCACCAGCCGAGCCGGACGACCCGGCGGCGCCGTACGGCGCAGCGAACCCGGGCGCCCAGGTGGCCGCCCTCCAGGAGCCACCTACCCCCGACAACGGCCCGTGGAGCCAGCCGATGCCGTTCATGGCGCCGGGCGACGCGCATCGCCTGGGTGACGTCGGGAGCGGGGAACGTGCCCCGTGGCTGCCGTCGGAGCTGCGCACGTCGGTGAGCGACGATCCGCCCGCCCCGCCTGCGCCCTCGGCGCCGGTCCCCGCGGCCGAAGAACCGGTGGCGCCCGGCGCCGACCCGGGGGCCAACGGCACCGACGCGTCGCCCGAGCCGGAGACGCGGCCGAGCGAGTGGGGTCGGGCCGTGTTCGATCCCGAGCTGACCGACCCGCCGGAGGGCTGACCTCCCACGCGGGGTGCCCTTCGAAGCGCCCTGTCCGCTGGGCCTCTATGCCACGTCGATGGTGACGGCGACCTCGTGGCCGTCGACGCTGAGCACATGCGCGCCGCCCGCCTGGGCACGGGTCAGCCCGACCGCCAGCACCTCGTTCATCACGTAGTCGCGGTGCGCGTCGAGCGCAGCCCACACGACGTCGTCGGCGTCGATCGCAAGGACCACGCGGTCGGCGATGTCGAGGCCCACGTCCTTGCGCAGGTCGTTGAGGCTCCGCACCAGCTCGCGCGCCAGCCCCTCGCGTCGTAGGTCGTCGTCGAGCTCGAGGTCGAGTGCCACCGCCCAGCCGCCGTCTTCGGCCAGCGCGAATTCCTCGTGGCGGTCGGCCCGGACCTCGACCTCAGCCGGGGTCAGCCGCTCGCCGGCCACCTCGATGAACCCGTCGGACTCGAGCCGGCGCCGCAACGCCGACCCGTCCGCCTCGGCCAGCGCGCGCTTCACGTCGTTCACCTTGGGCCCCAGGCGCGGCCCGAGCGCCCGGAAGTTGGGCACGATCGTCCACGACATCAGGCCCGAGAGGGTGTCGACGTCGTCCAGCGCCTTCACGTTGAGCTCCGATGCGATCTCGTCGAGCGCCTGGCGCCCGAGGCCGGCCCCCGGGTGCAACAGCAGCGCGCGGCGCAGCGGCTGACGCACCTTGACCTTGGCGTCGGTGCGGGCGGCCCGGCCGAGGGCCACGAGGCGCCGGGCCGCGCCCATCTGCTCCGCCAGCGCGGGATCGCTGCGCCCGGTCGGCAGCGGCCAGTCGGCCAGGTGCACCGACGCGTCGCCGGTCAGCGCCACGTAGAGCTCGTCGGCGAGGAACGGGCAGAACGGGGCCAGCAGCTTGCTGGTCACCACCAGGGCCTGGTGGAGGGTGGCGTGGGCGTCGGGGTCGTCGGCCTTCCAGAACCGGGGCCGGCTGCGGCGGACGTACCAGTTCGACAGGTCGTCGACGAACCGGGCGAGGCTGCTGGCGCCGCCGAGGGCGTCGAAGCCGTCGAGCGCATCGGTGACCGCGGACACGGTGGCGTCGAGCTCGCCCAGCAGCCAGCGGTCGAGCACGTGTGACGGCTCCGGGCCCTGCCCGCCCGGGTCGGGCTCCCAACCGTCGAGGTCGGCGTAGGTGACGAAGAAGCTGAAGACGTTCCACAGCGTCAGGAGGGTCTGCCGGGTGGACTCGCGGATCCCTTCCTCGGAGACCCGCCTGGTCGTCCACGGCTGGCCGGCCGAGAAGAAGTACCAGCGCAGGGCGTCGGCACCGAACCCGGTGAAGATCTGCCAGGGATCGATGACGTTGCCCTTCGACTTCGACATCTTCTGGCCCTGCTCGTCGACGAGGAGCCCGAGGCTGACGACGTTGCGATAGGGCGTGGAGCCGAACACCAATGTGTTGACCGCCAGCAGCGAGTAGAACCACCCCCGCGTCTGGTCGATCGCCTCGCAGATGAAGTCGGCGGGGAAGCTGGCATCGAACCGCCCGTCGTCGGCGAAGGGGTGGTGGAACTGGGCCGACGGCATCGACCCCGAGTCGAACCACGCGTCGAGCACGGGCAGCAGGCGCCGGACCGTCCCTCGACAGCGGGGCTCCGTGCACGTCCACGTGATGGCGTCGACGTAGGGCCGGTGAAGGTCGATCTCGGACACATCGCGTCCCGCCAGCTCGGAGAGCTCGGCTATCGATCCGACGCAAGTGTCCGAGCCGCAGGCTCGGCAGCGCCAGATCGGCAGCGGGGTCCCCCAGTAGCGATCGCGCGACAGGGCCCAATCGATGTTGGACTCGAGCCAGCGCCCGAAGCGGCCGTGCTTGATGTGGTCGGGGTACCAGGTGATGGCCTCGTTCTGGGCCAGGAGGTCGGCCCGCCGCTCCTCGGTGCGGACGAACCACGACGTCTTGGCCCAGTAGATGAGCGGGGTGCCGCAGCGCCAGCAGTGGGGATAGCTGTGCTCGTAGGGCTGCTCGGCCACCAGCAGGCCGCGGCGGCGGAGGTCGGCGATGATCTCGGGGTCGGCATCCTTGACGAAGCGTCCCTGCCACGGCGCCACGGTGTGGTCGAAGGTGGCGTCGGCGTCCACGGGGTTGAGGACCGGCAGCCCCTCGACGCGGCCGACCTGGGCATCGTCCTCCCCGAACGCGGGCGCCAGGTGGACGATGCCGGACCCGTCGTCGTCGCTCACGTAGTCGGCGACCACGACCCGCCAACCCTGCTTGCCGGGGGGCGCGTCGACGAAGTCGAAGGGGCGCCGGTAGCGCCAGCCGGCCAGGTCGGTGCCGCGCCACCGCTCCCGCACCTCGGCCTCGGGGAACAGGCGGCCGGCCGCCCGCTCGCCCAGCACCAGGTCGCGGCCCCCGTCCGGGGCGGCGACCTGCACGTACGTGAACTCGGGACCGACGGCGGCCGCCACGTTGGAGATGAGGGTCCAGGGGGTCGTGGTCCAGACCAGCAGGTCGGCGTCGGGCGCAGCCGCGGCCCCGGCCCCTCCGGTCAGGGGGAAGCGCACGTAGATCGACGGGTCGACGACGTCTTCGTAGCCCAGGGCCACTTCGTGTGAGCTGAGCGCGGTGCCGCAGCGCCCGCAGTACGGCGTGACCCGGTGCCCCTCGTAGAGCAGGCCGTTGTCCCAGAGCTGGCGCATGATCCACCAGACGGACTCGATGTAGTCGTTGGCCAGCGTCCAATAGGCGTCGGCGGTGTCGATCCACACGGCCGTGCGCTCGGTGAGCGCCGACCAATCCTCCACGTAGCGCTGCACCGACTCCCGGCAGCGCTGGTTGAACGCCTCGATGCCGTACGCCTCGATGTCGGCCTTGGTGGCGAGCCCGAGCTCCTTTTCGACCTCCAGCTCGACCGGCAGGCCGTGGCAGTCCCAGCCACCCTTGCGCGACACGTCGTGGCCCCGCATGGTCTGGAAGCGGGGGAACAGGTCCTTGAACGCCCGGGCCCACACGTGGTGGAGCCCCGGCCGACCGTTGGCGGTGGGAGGACCCTCGTAGAAGATCCACGGCTCGGCGCCCTTGCGCAGCCGTGCCACCTCCTCGACGACCTCGCGCTCGCGCCACCGGGCCAGCACCCGCTCCTCCAGAGCGGGCAGGTCCAGACCGGGGTCGACGGGGCCAAAAGGCATGTCGCTCAGCGTAGGCCGCGGTGGGATTCCGCCCCCTCACGCGTATCCTGCACGCCTTCCCTTGACCCTCTACGGGGGTCGGCGTACTATCCGGCACCCTTTTCCCGAGAACGGCGAGATCCCCCCATGCCCAGAGCCACGAAAGCCGCTCCGGCCCGCAAGTCCGCCTCCCGCTCCAGGGCCACCAAACGCTCGAGCAAGGCGGCCGCGCTCGACAAGTTCCTCGAGGGTCAGCTCCAAGCCCTGACCGAGGAGCGCGCCACGTACCTGCACCAGGCCGAGAGCCTGCAGGCCGAGGCGGACTCGCTCACCGAGGACCGCGAGCCGGGCGACGTGCAGTTCGACGAGGAGTCGGGCGAGGGTGACACACTGGCCGTGGAGCGCGAACGTGACCTGGCGCTCTCCGCCCAGGCCCGAGCCGCCATCGAGCAGATCGACCGGGCGATCGAGAAGATCCACGACGGTTCCTACGGCAAGTGCGACTCATGCGGCACCACGATCCCCAAGGAGCGACTCCGGGCCCTGCCGTACGCGGCGCTGTGCGTGAAGTGCAAGAGCGGGGGTCTGGGCCTGGGTCGTTGACGGGGGAGGCTCAGACCCCCGTCGCCACCGCGCAACGGGGGCGATGGCCACTGCTCCTGGGCGTCGCCGCCGCCGTCCTGACCGCCGACCAGCTCACCAAGTGGTGGGCGGTCGAGACGCTGGACACGCGCACGATCGACATCGTGTGGACGTTGCGGCTCAACCTGGTCGTCAACTACGGCTCCGCCTTCAGCGTGGCCCGGGGCCGGGGTGCGGTGATATCGCTGCTGGCGCTGGCGGTGGTGGCCGTCCTGCTGCGCTCGGGTCGCTATGCCACCAGGCCGGGAACGGCGGTGGCCATCGGGCTGGTCGCCGGCGGGGCCCTGGGCAACCTGATCGACCGCGCCTTTCGGGCGGGCGACGGCTTGCTGGGGGGCGGGGTCGTGGACTTCATCGACGTCCAGTGGTGGCCGGTGTTCAACATCGCCGACGCAGCCATCGTCGTGGGTGCCCTGCTGCTGTTCGGCACGCAGTGGCGCCAGATCGACGAGGAACCCGGGCAATGAGCGAGGGCCGATTCCGCGGATCCCGGACCTCTCGGGGGACGGACGCCGGCCGGCGATGGGGCCAGCGGCGGATTCGACCCTCGTAGCGACGGTGCCGCGGGCGCTCGACGGCCAGCGGCTCGACCGGGTCGTCGCCATGGTCGCCGGCTGCAGCCGGTCGGAGGCCGCGGCGCTGGTCGATGCCGGGGGTGTGACGGTCGAGGGGCGGCCGGTCACCACCCGCTCGCACCGCGTTGCCGAAGGTGATGCGCTCGAGGTGGCAACGGCCGGCCGGCCCGCCCCGGATGCCCTGTCCCCCGATCCCACTGTCGACGTGGCGCTGGTGTACGAGGACGCCGACCTGCTCGTCGTCGACAAGCCCGCCGGCCTGGTGGTGCACCCCGGCGCCGGCCGGCACGCGGGGACCCTGGTCCACGGTTTGCTCGCCCGGTTCCCCGAGGTCCGAGCCGTGGGCCAACCCGACCGTCCCGGCATCGTCCACCGCCTCGACAAGGGCACGTCGGGGCTGCTGCTGGTCGCCCGGTCCCAGACCGCGTACGACGCGCTGGTGGCGATGCTGGCGGCGCGCGGGGTCGAGCGGCGCTACCGGGCCCTGGTGTGGGGCGCCGTCGACTCGCCGGCCGGGATGGTCGATGCCCCGGTGGGGCGCAGCCCCCGCGATCGCACCCGCATGGCGGTGACGCTGGCCGGCAAGGACGCCCGCACCCGCTACGAGGTGGTCGGCGGCTTCACGGACCCGGTGACCGTCACCGAGCTGCGCTGCACGCTCGAGACCGGCCGGACCCATCAGATCCGGGTCCACATGGCGGCGATCGGCCACCCCGTGGTCGGGGACGAGCGCTACGGCGGCCGCCGCGCCTCGTTGCCGTCGCCGCGGACGTGGCTGCACGCCGAGCACCTGGCCCTTGCGCACCCCATCACCGGCGAGCGGCTCGCCTTCGACTCGCCACTGCCGGACGACCTGGCGACCGTGCTGGCGCCGCTGCGCTGACCCTGTCCGACCCCTGCCCGACCCTGTCCGAACGTGCGGTGGTTGGGCATGCCATGGCGGCGGTAACCGCCGCAAGTTCGTCAGTCGACGGGCTCGACCACCGGCCAGTCGCGCTCGCCGCGGGCCATCCGGGCGATGTCGGCCAGCGTGAGCCCGTCGAGGTGGCGGCGCATGTGCTCCCCCAACACACCCCAGATGGCGAGGAGCACGCACTGGCCCTCGTGGTCGCAGGCGCCGTTCTGGTGGGGCTCGCCGAAATCGCCCACCGTGATAGGGCCGTCGACCGCGCTCACGATGTCGCCCAGGGTGATGGTGGCGGGCTCCCGCGCCAGCACGTAGCCGCCGCCCACGCCCCGTTTGGACCGGACCAGCCCCGCCCCCTTGAGCGCCAACAGGATCTGTTCGAGGTAGGGCTGTGGCAGGCCGGTGCGCTCCGCGATGTCCCGGACCGAGGTCGGGCCCGCCTCGGCCGCGTGCAGCGACAGCGACAGCAGTGCCCGGCTGGCGTAGTCGCCGCGGGTCGACACCTTCATGCCGCGAGCGTAACGAGTCGGTCGCGGACCGACGCCGTTAGTGGTAGCGGCCGGGTCGGGCCGGACGGTATGTGCGGAGTGCGAACGGGGCGGAGGCGCCCCCAACCCGCCTGATCGCTTTGCGCCGGGCTGGGTACGGTGGACCCCGGAAAGGCACAGGCGTGGTCCACGAACCCCTATTACCTGACTACGGCGGGGCCTGCGTGACGAACGTCGTGCCTGCGCTCCTCGGACACCCCGACGATGCGCCGCGCTGGCTTCCGGCGATCGCCGTCGACGCGCGCCAAGTCGTGCTGTTCGTCCTCGATGGCATGGGCTGGGAACAGCTCGCGGCCCGGCGCCCCCTCGCCCCCACACTGGCGGCCATGGAGGGGGGGCCGATCACCACGGTGGCGCCGTCGACGACGTCGACCGCCCTCACGTCGATCACCACCGGCCTGCCGCCCGGGGAGCACGGGATCGTCGGCTACCGCATGGCGGTCCACGGCGAGGTCCTCAACGTCCTGCGCTGGTCCACGGCCGCCGGGGATGCCCACCAGAGCCTGCCGCCGGCCAAGCTGCAGTCCGCGGCCCCGTTCCTGGGCCAGCGACCCCCGGTGGTGACGCGGGCCGAGTACCGCCGCTCGGGGTTCACCGGCGCCCACCTCGAGCCCGCCCGGTTCTTGGGCTACCGGACGATGGCGACCATGGTCGCCGAGGTCGAGGGCCTCCTGGCCCGGGGCGAGCCCTTCGTGTACGCCTACTACGACGGGCTCGACAAGGTCGCCCACGAGTACGGCCTGGGGGAGTACTACGACGCCGAGCTCGCCTGGATCGACCAGGTCGTCGATCGGATCGTCTCCCGCCTGCCCGCGGGTGCCGCCCTCGTGGTCATCGCAGACCACGGCCAGGTCGAGACCGGCGACGACGTCGTGGACCTGGCGCCCGCGGTGCTGGGGCAGTGCTCGATGCAGTCGGGGGAGGCGCGGTTCCGGTGGCTGCACGCGCGTCCCGGGCGTGCGGGCGCCCTGTGGGACGCAGCGACCGAGCACCACGGCGCCGACGCCTGGGTGGTCACGCGTGACGAGATCGTGGCCGGGGGCTGGTTCGGCCCGGTGGTGACCGAGGCGGCCCGGTCCCGCTTGGGCGACGTGGCCCTGGTGGCGCGGACCAACGTGGCCTTCCACGACCCCCAGGACGTCGGCCCCTACGAGCTGGTCGGGCGCCATGGGTCGCTGACCCCGGCCGAGATGCTGGTCCCCCTCCTGGCCGCCCGGCGCTGACCCCACCGGGCCAGCCGACTGCTTCGCCCGGGCGTGCGGGATACGCGGCGGGCCGTGGCAGGATGGCCCCCATGTCGTTCACCGACGATCAGAGCGCCGGCCGGCCCGGGCCCGGCCAGCCGCCCGCCACCTCGACCGACGGGGGCGCAGTCGCCGGCTCGGCTCCCGGCCCGGTCGAGCACCCTGAGGTGGTGCGGCCCGACGAGGAGCGGGACCAGACCAGCGAGGCCGTCGAGCAACCGGCCAAGGTGATGCGGATCGGGTCGATGATCAAGCTCCTGCTCGAAGAGGTGCGCCAGTCCGAGCTCGACGAGCAGAGCCGCGACCGGCTGCGGGAGATCTACGAGACGTCGATCTCCGAGCTGTCGGGGGCCCTCTCGCCCGACCTGCGTGACGAGCTGGGCCGGCTGGCCCACCCGTTCGCGGACACGGCAACCCCCAGCGAGGCGGAGCTGAGGGTCGCCAAGGCCCAGCTCGTGGGCTGGCTCGAGGGCCTGTTCCACGGCATCCAGGCCACCCTCTTCGCCCAGCAGATGGCGGCCCGCCAGCAGCTCGACGAGATGCGCCGCCGCCTGCCGCCGGGCGCACCGCAACCCAACGTCGAGGCCGAAACCCGCCCGGGCACGTACCTCTAGCTGTTCTCCGACGTGGCGGGGAGGCCGAGGTCGTCGCTCACCCATCGTGTGGCCGCGTCTTCCCTGGGTAGTGTGCCTCCCTTCCAGGTCAGAGGGCACGTAGGCTGTCGCTGATGGGGATCGCCGGGAACGCGCGCGGAGGCCACTTGCGCGAGCACGGGGCCCGGGCGCTGCTGGTGCTCGCGGTCGCGGCGGTCGTGGCGACCGTCGCCGCGGGACTGGTGCTTGCCGATGTCGATCGGGTCGAGGTCGTGGCGACGCTCCTGTTCGTCCCGGTGTTCGCCGCGGGCCTCTTGGGTGGACGCAGCGCCGGCTGGCTGACCGCCGGTGCCGCCACGGTCGTCTACCTGGCGCTCCGCGCCGCCGACGTGGATGACGCCGGGGTGGCGAGCGTGGGCTTGCTGGCGCTCACCCGAGCCGTCGCGTACGCCGTAGCGGCCGAGGTGGGGGTGCGCGCCCAGCCGCTGGTCGACCGCCTGTCGCAGGGCAACGAATGGGACGACTCCCCGCTCGTGGCGCGGGGGCGCGCCTTCTCCAAGCGGGAGCGCCCCGGGTACGACGCGTTCGCGGCCGGGGAGCCGACCTCGGTGTGGGTCACGACGCCGGACGACGACGCCTACGCCCGGTCTGACGACGATGCCTACCCCCCGTCGGCCCCCGCCGCCTACGCCGGGCCGGCCCACGCCGACCCGCGCGGGTGGTCCGAGCCCGATCCGGTGGCGTCGGGGGTGGGCGCGACGGGGTCGGAGTGGGCCGCGCCCCTGGGGTCACTCGGCCCGGAGCCCGGCCGGCAGCCGGTACCGCATGCAGGCCCGCCCGGGTCCAACGGCTGGCCGCCGGACCCACCACCCATGTCCCCGCCGCCGTGGTCCGATCCGTATGGGAGCCCCGCGGTCGGGGGGCCCGGCCGCGACGAGTGGGCTCCGCCCGCGGCATCGTCGCCGCCGTGGTCCGATCCGTATGGGAGCCCGGCCGTCTCCGATCCCCGCGGGACGCCTGCCGTCCCGGACGCGGACGGCGCCCGCTGGCAGCCCGGGGGGTGGTACGACGCCGTGCCGTCGCCACCGCCCCGGCCCGCGCCGCCGCGGCACGCCGCCCCGGTGGCGCGGTCGGCTCCGGCGCCGCCGATCGATCCGGAGACGCGGCTCTGGACCGCACGCTTCCTGTGCGACCGCATCGCCGCCGAGAAGGCAGCCTGCGAGCGCACCGGCAGCCCGTTCTCGCTCGTCCTGGTCCAGGTGCCCGACGAGCCGTTCGCGCTGCTGCCCTACCGGCGCCAGGTCACGCTCCTGCGCGAGCTGGGTCACCAGTTCGTTGCGGGCGGCGTGATCGACCACCTGGTCCACGTGCCGGACCAGACCCAGCACTGGTTCGCCGTCGTGCTCCCGGACATCGATCGCGACGGTGCCCAGCTACTGGAGCGGCGCCTGCGCATCGGGATCGGCGGCTACCTCCGCAGCCGTGGCCTGCCGCTCTCCGAGCTGGAGAGCGCGTCGCTCACATCGCCGGACGACGACGCGGCGCTGGGGGCGATCTGGGATGCGCTCGTCGTCCGCGGTGATCCCGCGGGCGCCGGGTCCTCGACCGGCGTCCTGGCGTACTGATCCCGAGCCGACTCGGCCCCCGCTTAACGTTCCCGGGGCCCGATCCGCCGCGCTACGCTCGGCGAATCACACG
>Ga0299907_10001078_pt1 | contig 14994 bp, 25 predicted proteins | sample RVTome_16_FD_198680 | JGI IMG/M metagenome (GOLD analysis project Ga0299907, IMG submission 198680) | Soil microbial communities from uranium-contaminated site in the Upper Colorado River Basin, Wyoming, United States - RVT152D67 (version 2) ... | reverse complement strand
ACGAAGTTCTGGAACCACTCGGCGTGGTACACGCTGCTCAGGAGCGCCGGGAAGTACAGGACCGAGGTGGCGAAGATGATCGGGATCACGCCGGCCTGGTTGACCTTCAATGGCAGGTAGGTGCTCCCCCCCGACGTCATCTTCCGGCCGACGACTCGCTTCGCGTACTGGATCGGGACTCGACGCTGCCCCTGGTCGACGTAGACGACCGCGACGATGATCGCGAGTCCCAGCAACATGATCGCGACGAACTTGCCGGTGCCACCTTGCTGCAGGATGGCGTTGCCTTCGGAAGGCAAGGTCGAGATCACGCTCGTGAAGATCAGGATCGACATGCCGTTCCCGACCCCTCGCTGCGTGATCAGCTCGCCCAGCCACATGATCAGCGCGGTGCCCGCCGTCATGATCAAGACGATGAACGCCACATTCGAACCCGTGAACGTGTCGGCGGGAAAGACGTCGGGAAGCCCGGACGCGGCCGGATTATGGAACAGGAACACCAACCCAGTGGACTGCAGGAGGGCCAGGACGATGGTGACGTACCGGGTCCACTGGTTGACCTTCTTGGTGCCGGTCTCTCCCTGCTCCTCCCATTGCTGGAGCTTGGGGATCACGACCCTCATCAGCTGCATGATGATCGAGCTCGTGATGTAGGGCATGATCCCGAGCGAGAAGACCGCCAAGCGGGTGAGAGCGCCGCCCGAGAAGAGGTTGATGATGCTGAGGAAGCCCCCGGACCCCTGGCGCTCGAGCTCCCGTTGGAGGATCCCGATATCGACCACCGGGACCGGCATGTAGGAACCCAACCGGAAGACGGCGATGATGAAAAGCGTGAAGAGGATCTTCGCGCGAAGATCGGGGACACGGAACGCGTTGAGGAAAGCCTTCAGCACGGTCGTCTAAGGGTAGCGCAGCCCCGGGCTCCCGAGTCCCAGGGTCTTCGTGGCCAGCGTGGTCACGGCCAAGATCACGGAACGACCTCGACCGTTCCTCCGGCGGCTTCGATCTTCTGCTGCGCTGCCTTGGAGAACGCGTGGGCCTTCACGGTCAGCTTCTTGTCCAGATCGCCGCGGGCGAGCACCTTGATCTTCGCCCCCTTGTGAGCGAGGCCATGGCGGTACAGCGCCTCCGGCGACACGTCCCCGTCGAAGTACTGAGCCAAGATCTCGACGTTCACAGGCGCGTACTCGACCCGGTTGGGGTTCTTGAACCCCTTCAGCTTGGGGATGCGCCGGATCAGCGGCATCTGCCCACCCTCGAACCCTGCGCGGATCGTGCCGCGGGCGCCCGTGCCCTTCATGCCGCGACCGGCGGTCTTGCCACGAGCGCCCGCGCGCCCGCGACCCACGCGCGTACGTTCCTTCTTCGCGCCCTTGGCAGGGCGGAGATGATGGAGCTTCATCTATGACTCGACCTCCTCGACCGTGACGAGGTGACGGACCTTCGCGAGCATCCCGCGGATGTCGGGACGATCCTCCTTGACCACGGTGTGACGGATCCGCCGCAGGCCGAGCCGGTGGACCGTGTCCTTCTGGTCCTTGGGCCGGTCGATCACGCTACGGACCTGTGTCACCCTAAGCTTGGTCACCGTAGGCCTCCGTGAGTGCTTCGGCGCGGGCCGCCTGTGCGTGCGCCTCCGCGGCCGCGACGGCCTCGAGCATCGGCTTGGGCGCCACCTGGTGATCCTCGCGATCACGCATCAGCGCGACCTCGTGCGGCTTGCGCAGGCCCTTGAGCCCCGCCATCGCCGCCTTCACGATGTTGATCTGGTTCGAGGAGCCCATCGACTTCGACAAGATGTCCTTGATGCCGGCCGCCTCGACCAGCGCTCGCACCGGTCCTCCCGCGATCACGCCGGTCCCCGGCGCGGCGGGCTTGAGCAGCACTCGCCCGGCGCCCGCCTGGCCAACGATCTCGTGCGGGATCGTGGTCCCCATCATGGGGACCTCGAACATCTTGCGCCGGGCGAGCTCCACGCCCTTGGCGATGGCGGCCGGCACCTCCTTCGCCTTGCCGTAGCCGACGCCGACGCGGCCCGCGCCATCGCCCACGACGATCAGCGCGGCGAACGAGAAGCGGCGGCCGCCCTTCACGACCTTCGCCACCCGGTTGATGAAGATGACCCGCTCTTCGTAGGGGTTCTTCTCTTGGTCCCTCGCGTCATAGCGTCGCGACATCAGATCTGCAGTCCTCCCTCTCTCGCACCCTCGGCGACCGCGGCGACGCGGCCGTGGAACTGACGCCCGCCTCGGTCGAACACCACCCGCTCGATCCCGGCGCCCTTCGCGCGGTCGGCGATCAGCTTGCCGACCGCTTTCGCGCGGTCGGTTTTGCCCTTCGAAGCCTCGATATCCGCGTCGGAGGCGGCGGCGATCGTCGCGGCCGCGCGGTCGTCGATCAGCTGGGCGTAGATGTGGCGGTTGGAGCGGTAGACGGCCAAGCGCGGCCGCTCCGCGGTGCCCGTGACCTTCTTGCGGACCCGCAGATGACGGCGGACGCGCGCGGTTCGTCTCGTCTTCGCGTCCATCACGCGGTCGCCCCCTTCGCTGCCTTGCCTGCTTTCTTGCGGACGTACTCGTTCTCGTACCGGATCCCCTTGCCCTTGTACGGCTCGGGCTTCCGGATCTTGCGGATGTTGGCGGCGACCTCGCCGACCTGCTGCTTGTCGTTGCCGCGCACCACGACCTGGGTGGGTACCGGCACCTCGAACTCGATCCCGTCGGGTTGCGACACCAGCACGGGGTGCGAGTAGCCGACCTGCAGCTCGACGTCGTTGCCCTTGGCGATGGCGCGGTAGCCGACGCCGACGATCTGCAGGCGCTTCTCGAATCCCTTGGTCACCCCTTCGACCATGTTGGCGAGGAGCGATCTCGTAAGCCCGTGCAGGCTGCGGCTGAACCCGATGTCGTCGGGCCGCTCGACGCGCGCGACACCCTGCTCCGTGAGGATGCGCATCGTGGGATGCATCGTCTGTGAGAGCTCGCCGCGAGGACCACGCACGGTCACGAGGTTGGTCTCGTCGACCTTCACCTCGACCCCGTCCGGGATCTCCACGGGCTGCTTTCCGATCCTGCTCATGTGTTCATCACCATACGTACGCCAGCACTTCGCCGCCGACGCCCTTGCGAGCTGCGTCCTTGTCCGTCATCACGCCGCTGGACGTCGAGATGATCGCGACGCCGAGACCTCCCTGGACCCGCGGGAGCTCGTCCCGGCCGCGGTAGACCCGTCGCCCGGGCGTCGAGATCCGCCGCAGGCCCGTGATCGCCCGACGGCGGCGGACCCCGTACTTCAACCTGATCCGGAAGGCCTGGTTCACACCTTCGCCCTCCTTGGAGAAGCCACCGATGTATCCCTCGGTGTCCAAGATCTTCAGCACCGAGTCGGCCAGCTTCGACACGGGCGCCACCAGCTCGTCCTTGTAGGCGAGGTTGGCGTTGCGGATCCTGGTCAGCAGGTCCGCGACCGGATCGTTCACGTTGGAGGAGACCCTCTTCTTGGAAGAAAGCTTCGTCACCATGAGGCTTTGGTCACCCCCGGCAGCTCGCCCAGGTGCGCGAGCTCACGGAAACAGATCCGGCAGAGCAGGAACTTGCGGTACACCGCCCTCGCCCGGCCGCAACGCAGGCACCGGGTGTAGCCCTGCACGCGGAACTTCGGCTGCTTCTTCTGCTTGTTGATGAGTGCCGTCTTCGCCATCTCTCGTCCCTCAGCTCGCTTCCGCCGCGGTCTGGGCGAATGGGAATCCCAGGGCGGCGAGCAGCGCTCGTCCTTCGTCGTCGGTCTTCGAGGTGGTCACGATGGTGATGTCCATCCCCGTGACCTTGACCACCTTGTCGTAATCGATCTCCGGGAAGATCAGCTGCTCGGTCACGCCGAGCGTGTAGTTACCGTGCCCATCGAACGCCGTCGGACTGAGACCCCGGAAGTCTCGGATCCGCGGCAATGCCAGCGAGACGAGCCGGTCCACGAACTCCCACATGTACGCGCCCCGGAGCGTCACCTTCGCGCCGATCGCCATCCCCTCACGGAGCTTGAAGCCGGCGATCGACTTGCGGGCTTTCGTGACGACCGCCTTCTGGCCGGTGATCGTCGCCAGATCCTCGAGGGCAGCGTCGAGGAGACGACCATCCTTGACGGCCTCGCCGACGCCCATGTTGACGACGATCTTCTCGAGGCGAGGTACCTGCATCACGTTGATGAGCCCAAGTTGCTCCTTGAGCGCCGGGACCAACTCATCTCGGTAGCGCGCCCGGAGGCGCGGCGTGTAGTCGTCCGTCTTCGTACTCATCGCATCTCCGTCTCGCACTTGCGGCAGAACCGCACCTTCCGGTCACCTTCCATACGGTGCCCGACGCGGGTGGCCTGGCCACACGCCGTGCACACGACCTGCACGTTCGAGATGTTCACGAACGTCTCGGCGTCGATGATCCCGCCCTGCTGCAGCTGCTGCGAGCTGCCGCGGGCTCGGCGTCCGGACGAGCGCTGATGCTTCTTGGCGAGGGCGACGCCGTCCACCATCACCCGGCCCTCCCGTGGGAGCACGCGAACGACCCGGCCCTCCCGGCCGCGGTCCTTGCCCGAGATCACTCGGACGGTGTCGTCCTTCTTGATGTCGACTCCCGGCATCGCTATCGCACCTCCGCCATCACAGGACCTCCGGAGCGAGCGAGACGATCTTCATGTATCGCTTGTCGCGGAGCTCTCGGGCCACCGGCCCGAAGATCCGCGTCCCCCGCGGATTCCTCGAATCGGGCGTGAGGAGCACCACGGCGTTGTCGTCGAATCGGATGTACGAGCCGTCCGGGCGCCGTCGCTCCTTGGACGTACGGACGACGACGGCCTTCACGACCTCACCCTTCTTGACGCCTCCACCGGGCAAGGCGTCCTTGATCGTACCGACGACGGTGTCGCCGATGCTCGCGTATCGGCGAGCGGACCCGCCGAGCACACGGATCACCAGGAGCTCCTTCGCTCCTGTGTTGTCCGCCACGCGGCATCGGGTCTCCTGCTGGATCACTTCGCCTTCTCCACGATCTCCACGAGCCGCCAGCGCTTCGTCTTCGACAGCGGACGCGTCTCGACGACGCGGACGCGGTCGCCCACGTGCGCCTCATTGGACTCGTCGTGGGCAGCGAGCTTCTTCGAGCGGCGCACGGTCTTGTCGTACAAGGGATGGCGGAAGGAGCGATCGATCCGGACGACGACGGTCTTGTCCATCCCGTCCGAGACCACCACGCCGGTCCGCGTCTTGCGGCGTCCCCGCTGCTGCGTCACCTGCTCGTCGCTCACTGGCCCTTCTCCGTTCCCGACGTTCCCGGCGCAGCATCCGTCCCCGGCGCGCCCGTCGACGCCTCCGGCGCCGCTTCGATGTCGCGCTGCCGCATCACCGTGGCGATCCGAGCGATCTCGTGCCGAACCTTCTTGATCGACGAGGAGTTGTCGAGCTGCCCGGTCGCGAGCTGGAACCGCAGGTTGAAGAGCTCTTCCTTCGCGGAGTCCGCGCGCTCGACGAGCTGATCGTCGGTCAGCTCACGTAGCTCGGCGGCGGCCTTGCTCGGCATCAGCTACTCCCCCACCCTCGTGATGAACTTGGTCTTGATCGGCAGCTTGTGCTGCGCGCGACCCATCGCTTCGCGGGCGAGCGCCTCGTTCACACCGGCGAGCTCGAACATGACCCGGCCCGGTTTCACGACCGCGACCCAGCCCTCCGGGTTCCCCTTGCCCGATCCCATCCGGGTCTCTGCCGGCTTCTTGGTGACGGGCTTGTCGGGGAAGATCGTGATCCACACTTTCCCGCCTCGGCGGATGTGTCGCGTGATCGCGACACGGGCTGCCTCGATCTGGCGGTTGGTGATCCAGCCGGGCTCCATCGCGACGATCGCGTAGTCACCGGACTGGATGTCGGTGTGTCCCTTCGCCAGGCCGCGCATACGCCCACGGTGCTGCTTCCGGTGCTTCACGCGCTTCGGAGCGAGCATCAGGCGTCGCCGCCTTCCGGCTCGGTGGGCGTCTCGGCCGGCTCCGCCGGCGCCGGTGCCGCCGGGTCCTTGGCCTCGGCAGGAGCGGCAGTCGGCTGCTCGACCGGCGCGACGGGCGCCTCGGCCGTCGCAGCCGCCTCCGGCGCAGCGGGCGTCTCGGCCGGCGCCACCGCCTCGGGTGGGGCGGCCGGCTCGGCTTTCGGTGCGGGCCTGGCGCGAGTACTGGAAGGCTTCGCCGTCCGCTCGCCCTTCTCGGCGCGGGCGTGGGCACGCGCGAGCGCGCGCTCCGTCTCCTGCTCGCGGTGCGGCACCTCGTCGCCGTGGTAGACCCAGACCTTCACGCCGATCGCCCCGAACGTCGTCTTGGCGGCCGCGGTCCCGAAGTCCACCTTCGCGCGGAGCGTGTGCAGCGGCACCCGTCCTTCGCGATACCACTCCTTGCGCCCCATGTCCGTGCCGCCCAGGCGCCCGGCGCACGCGACACGGACGCCCAAGGCACCGGCGCGCATCGCCGTCTGGACGGCCCGGCGCATCGCGCGACGGAACGCCACCCGCCCGGCGAGCTGCTCGGCGACGCCTTGCGCGAGCAACGCGGCGTCCGTGTCGGGACGCACCTCGCTGGAGGCCTGGTTCATGTCCTCGACCTTCACGTCCACGCGCTTCTTCGTGTACCGCTCGACGTCCTTGCGCAGGCGATCCACCTCGGCGCCCTTGCGCCCGATCACGATGCCCGGGCGGGCCGTGCGGATGTACACCCAGATCTGGTCGCCCTTGCGCTCGATGTCGATCGACGAGATGCCCGCACGGGACAGGCGTGAACGGATGTGCTTGCGGATCCAGACGTCCTCGTGGAGCGCCTCGATGTAGTCGCGCCGGGACGCGTACCAATTCGATTTCCAGGGGTAGATGACCCCCAGCCGGAACCCGTACGGGTGGACCTTCTGTCCCACTACTCCTCGTCTCCCATCGTCTCCACTACGACCGTTACGTGCGATGTGCGCTTCCGGACCCGGCTGGCGCGCCCGTACGCCCTCGGGCGATACCGGCGCAACGTCGGCCCCTCGTCGACCCATGCCTTGGACACAAGCAGGTTCTCCGCGATCACGCCCGGCCGCTGTTCGGCGTTGGCGACCGCAGAGTTCAACAGCTTCTCGAGGTCGCGCGAGGCACCGAGGGTGGACAGGCGCAAGATGCGTCTGGCCTCCTCGACGTGCTGCCCGCGGATGAGGTCGATCCCCCGCCGCATCTTGCGCGGCGACGTGCGGACGTACTTGACCGTGGCTCGAGCTTCCATCTACCGGGGTCCCGTCTTTCGCTCTTCCCTCGAGTGCGTGCGGAACGTGCGCGTCGGAGCGAACTCACCGAGCTTGTGCCCGACCATCGACTCCGAGACGAACACGGGTACGTGCTTGCGACCGTCGTGGACCGCGATCGTGTGACCGATCATGTCCGGCACGATCGTCGAACGCCGCGACCAGGTCTTGACGACCTTCTTCTCACCGCGCTCGTTCATCCCGGCGACCTTGACCATCAGGTGCTCGTCCACGAACGGACCCTTCTTCACCGACCTCGCCATCAGCCACGCCCCTTCCCGCGGCGCCGGATGATCTGCGAGTTCGACGCCTTCTTCTTCTTCCTGGTGCGCCCTTCCTTCTTGCCCCACGGCGAGGTCGGATGCCGACCACCCGACGCCTTGCCTTCGCCTCCGCCGAGTGGGTGGTCGACCGGGTTCATCGCGACACCTCGCACCGACGGGCGCTTGCCCTTCCAGCGATTGCGTCCCGCCTTCCCGAGTGAGATCAGCTCGTGCTCGGGGTTCCCCACGACGCCGACGGTGCCCTTGCAGGTGGACGGCACGGTCCGCGTCTCTCCCGATGGCAGACGCAGGGTCGCGAGCTTCCCTTCCTTGGCCATCAGCTGCACGCTGGTTCCGGCCGATCGCGCCATCCGGGCGCCCGCGCCGGGCTTCATCTCGACCGCATGCACCACCGTTCCCACCGGGATGTTCCGCAGCGGCAGGGCGTTGCCCGGACGGATCTCGGCGCTCTCACCGGACATCAACATGTCGCCGACCCGGACGCCGTCCGGCGCGAGGATGTAGCGCTTCTCCCCGTCCGCGTAATGGAGCAGGGCGATCCGCGAGCTCCGGTTGGGGTCGTACTCGATCGTCGCGACCTTGGCCGGGATGTCGTCCTTGTTGCGTCGGAAGTCGATGAGCCGGTAACGGCGCTTGGTGCCGCCGCCCTGGTGCCGCGTGGTGATCCGGCCGTGCACGTTGCGCCCGGCCTTCTTCCGGCCCTTGGCCAGCAGCGACTTCTCGGGCGTCGACCGCGTGATCTCATCGAACGACGAGACGCTCGCTCCGCGTCGGCCCGGCGTCGTCGGCTTGTATTTGCGAACGGCCACGGTTACGTACCCCCACCTTCGAAGATCTCGATGCTGTCGCCTTGGGCGAGCGTGACGACCGCGCGCTTCTCGTCGGGACGGCGGCCCCGCGTGTACCCACGCCGCTTCATCTTCCCCCGGCGCTTGAGTGTGTTCACCGAGAGCACGCGGACGTCCCAGATCGACTGGACCGCCTCCTTGATCTCGGTCTTGTTCGCTCTCGGGTCGACCAGGAACGTGTAGGTGTTGTGCTCGATGCCCGCGTAGGACTTCTCCGAGACGATGGGGCGAACGATCACGTCACGCGGCGACTTGATCACTCTGCCACTTCCTCAGCCTTCGCTGTCTTCTTTGGCGCCTTCGTCTGGTGCGACTCGGGATCCGGCTGCGCCGCCTTCGTGAGACCGTCGATCGCGGCAGCGGTGAACAGGACGCGGTCCGCGAGCAACACGTCGTAGGTGCCCAGGCCGCGCGCGTAGGCGATCTTCACGTTCGACAGGTTGCGGAACGACTTCTCGACGGCGCCGGACTCCGTCGGGACAGGCAGCACCAGCAAGATCCTGCCCGCGAGCTCGAAGGAATCCAGCACGCCCGTTGCCTGCTTCGTCTTGGGCTCATCCCAGGCCAGCTCGTCCACGACGGCCAGCTTTCCGCTCTGCAGGGCGTCGGTGAGAGCGGACCGGAGGGCTCCCCGCCGCATCTTCTTGTTGACCTTCTGCGAGTGATCGCGCGGCGTCGGGCCGTGGGCCACGCCGCCGCCGACCCACTGGGGTGACCGGATCGAGCCCTGACGGGCTCGGCCGGTGCCCTTCTGCCGCCACGGCTTGCGACCGCCGCCGCGGACCTCGCCTCGCGTCTTCGTCGAATGCGTACCCGCGCGGATCCCGGCGAGGCCCGCGACGACCACCTGGTGCATCAGCGGCACGCTCACCTTCGACTCGAAGATCTCCCCAGGGAGATCGAGGGATCCGGTCTTCTTCCCGGTGACATCACGCATCTCGAACGAGGCCATCAGGCTTTCCCCTCCGCCGGAGCCCCGCCGGTGGGCGCCTTGACGGCGGACCGCGCCATGAGGAGGCCACCGTTCGGTCCCGGGACCGCCCCCTTGACCAACAGGAGGCCGCGCTCGGCATCCGCCTGGACGACCTCGAGGTTCAAGACCGTCACACGCACGTTCCCGAACTGACCTGCCATGGGCATGTCTTTGAACACGCGGCTCGGCGTCGCGCACGCACCGATCGCCCCCGGCGCTCGGTGCTTGCGCTTCGTGCCGTGGCTGGCGCGGAGCCCGTGGAACCCATGGCGCTTCATCACGCCGCTCGTGCCGTGGCCCTTGGAGACACCGACCACGTCGACCCGGTCGCCCGCGCTGAACACGTCGACCGTGATCTCCTGGCCGGGCTCGTAGCTCCCGGCGTTATCGGTCCGCAGCTCGACCGAGTAACGGCCGGGCGTGGCTCCGTGCGCATCGAAGTGTCCCTTCATCGGTCTGCTCAGGTCGCGAGGCCGGACGGTGCCGAACGAGAGCTGAACGGCGTCGTATCCGTCGGTCTCTTTCGTCTTGACCTGGGACACGACGGACGGACCCGCCTTGATCACCGTGACCGGCACGGCGCGGGTGTCATCGAAGATCTGGGTCATCCCCAGCTTCGTGCCCAAGATGCCTTTCGTCTCAGCCATCGCTCCTACAACTTGATCTCGATGTCGACCCCGGCCGACAGGTTCAGCCGCTGCAACTCCTGCACCGTCTTGGACGTAGCGTCCACGATGTCGATCAATCGCTTGTGCGTGAGCATCTGGAAGTGCTCGCGCGAGTCCTTGTACTTGTGCGGCGAGCGGATGACCGTGTAGATCGATCGCTCGGTCGGCAGCGGAACGGGTCCCACGACCTTGGCGCCGGTACGCATGACGTGCTCGACGATGTCGCGCGCCGCCACGTCCAGCATCCGGTGGTCGTACGCCCGGAGCTTGATCCGGATCTTCGGTCCCGCCACTGCCTCGTCCCCTCGCCTCTCGGTTCCTCGATGTCCCCTACTTCAGGACCTTGGTGACACGTCCGGCCCCCACGGTGCGCCCGCCTTCGCGGATCGCGAACCGGAGACCCTCCTCCATCGCGATCGGCTTGTCGAGCTCCACCCGCATCTCCACGTTGTCCCCGGGCATGACCATCTCCACCCCTTCAGGCAGGTGTGCCACGCCGGTCACGTCCGTGGTCCGGAAGTAGAACTGCGGCTTGTAGCCGTCGAAGAACGGCGTGTGCCGGCCGCCCTCCTCCTTGGACAGGATGTACACGTTGGACATGAATTCGGTGTGGGGAGTGATGGATCCCGGCTTCGCGAGGACCTGGCCTCGCTCCACCTCCTCCTTGTCGATGCCGCGGAGGAGCACGCCGACGTTGTCGCCGGCGGTGATCTCGTCGAGGAGCTTGCGGAACATCTCGAGGTCGGTCGCGATCGTCTTGCGGGTCTCCCGGAGTCCGACGATCTCGACCTCCCCCATCTTCTTGAGCACGCCCTGCTCGACACGCCCGGTGACGACCGTGCCGCGGCCGGTGATCGAGAAGACGTCCTCGATCGGCATCAGGAACGGCTTGTCGGTATCGCGGACGGGCTCGGGGATGTACGAGTCGACGGCCTCGAGCAGTTCGTCGACCTTCGCCATCCACGCCTCGTCGCCCTCGAGCGCCTTCAGGGCAGAGATCTGGACGACTGGCACGTCGTCGCCCGGATATTCGTAGGAAGAGAGGAGCTCCCGGACCTCCAGCTCCACGAGATCGAGCAGCTCGGGGTCGTCGACCATGTCGCACTTGTTGAGCGCGACCACGATGGAGGGCACCCCCACCTGGCGCGCGAGCAGCACGTGCTCGCGCGTCTGGGGCATGGGACCGTCGGCTGCCGAGACCACGAGGATCGCTCCGTCGACCTGCGCGGCGCCCGTGATCATGTTCTTCACGTAGTCGGCGTGCCCCGGCATGTCGACGTGGGCATAGTGTCGGTTCTCGGTCTCGTACTCCACATGCGCGATCGCGATCGTGATACCGCGCTCGCGCTCCTCCGGCGCCTTGTCGATCTCGTCGAACGGCGTGAACTCGGCCATCCCCTTCTCGGCCTGGCGCTTCGTGATGGCCGCCGTGAGCGTGGTCTTCCCGTGGTCGATATGACCCATCGTGCCGATGTTCACGTGCGGCTTCGTGCGCTCGAACTTCTTCTTGCCCATGACTGCTCTCCCCTTCTGGCCTTACTCGCCCGAGACCCGGGCGATGATCTCCTTCGACACCTGCACCGGCACCTCGGCGTAGGCATGGAGCTGCATCGGGCTGTGCGCGGCGCGTCCCTGCGTACGCGAGCGCAGGTCGGTCGCGTAGCCGAACAGCTCGGCCAGCGGCACCAGCACCCTGATCACCTTCTGCCCTCCTGCATCGTCGATGTGCTCGATCCGGCCGCGCCGCGCCGTCACGTCGCCCATGACCTCGCCCATGAACTCTTCGGGCGTCGTCACCTCGAATTCCATGACGGGCTCCAGAAGCGCGGGGTCGGCCTTGCGAGCCGCCTCCTTCAGCGCCATCGAACCGGCGATCTTGAACGCCATCTCGCTCGAGTCGACCTCATGGAACGTGCCGTCCATCAAGGTCGCCCGGACGTCCACCATCGGGTATCCGGCCAGCACCCCGTTGTCGAGCGCCTCCTGGATCCCCTGGTCCACGGCGGGGATGTACTCGCGAGGGATCTTGCCGCCGACGATCTTGTTCAGGAACTCGTAGCCCCCACCGGGACCGGTCGGCTCCAGGTCGATCACGACGTGCGCGAACTGTCCGCGGCCGCCCGTCTGCCGGACGAAGCGGGTCTCAACTTTGTGCACCTCGCGGCGGATCGTCTCGCGGTAAGCGACCTGCGGCTTGCCGACGTTGGCGTCGACGGAGAACTCCCGCTTCAGGCGGTCCACGATGATGTCGAGGTGGAGCTCGCCCATCCCCGAGATCACCGTCTGGCCAGTCTCGTCGTCGAACTTCACGACGAACGTCGGGTCCTCGTCCGCGAGCTTGGCGAGGCCGGCGCCAAGCTTGTCCTGGTCGGCCTTGGTCTTCGGCTCGACGGCGACGGAGATGACGGGCGTGGGGAAGCTGATGGACTCCAGGACGACCTGGTTGTCGGGGTCGCAGATCGTGTCACCGGTGGTGGCGTGCTTCAGGCCCACGACGGCGACGATGTCGCCGGTGTAGGCGGCCGCCATGTCCTCACGGTGGTTGGCGTGCATCTGGAGGATCCGTCCGATCCGCTCCTTCCGGTCCTTGGTCGCGTTCGCGACGTGGCTGCCAGCTCGGAGCACCCCTGAGTAGACCCTCAGGTACGTGAGGCGTCCCACGTAGGCGTCCGACATGATCTTGAACGCGAGCGCGGCGAAGGGCTCTGAGTCCTCGGGGGCCCGCTCCACGTGCTTGTCCTCCTGGTTGGGGAGATGGCCTTGCACGGGAAGCACCTCGGCCGGGGACGGGAGGTAGGCGACGATCGCGTCGAGCAACAGCTGGACGCCCTTGTTCTTGAAGGCGGAACCGACGAGCACCGGAACGCCCAAGCCGCCGAGCGTCGCCCGGCGGATCGCGCGGTGGAGCTCCTCGGTCGTCGGCTCCTCCTCGTGCACGAACTTCTCCATCACCGACTCGTCGTGATCGGCGAGCTTCTCGAAGAGTTGGTGGCGCGCGGCTTCGGCTGCCTCCCGGTACTCGTCGGGGATGTCCGTGTCGTGCCACTCCTCGCCCATCTCGCCCTCCCAGTAGTGGGCGTTCATGTGGACGAGGTCGATCACGCCGTGGAAGTCGGACTCGGTACCCCAGGGAAGCTGCAGGACGAGAGGCGTCGCCTTGAGACGGTCGACGATCATCTCGACGGTCCGCTCGAAGTTCGCTCCGGTTCGGTCCATCTTGTTGATGAAGCAGATCCGCGGCACCCCGTACCGGTCGGCCTGACGCCAGACCGTCTCGCTCTGCGGCTCGACGCCGGCGACCGCGTCGAAGACGGCGACCGCGCCGTCCAGCACGCGGAGCGACCGCTCGACCTCGACCGTGAAGTCGACGTGGCCCGGAGTGTCGATGATGTTGATCCAGTGGCCCTTCCACTGGCAGGTGGTGGCGGCCGAGGTGATCGTGATGCCCCGCTCGCGCTCCTGGACCATCCAGTCCATCGCGGCGGTGCCCTCGTGCACCTCACCGATCTTGTAGGCCTTCCCGGTGTAGTAGAGGATCCGCTCGGTCGTGGTGGTCTTGCCGGCGTCGATGTGCGCCATGATGCCGATGTTGCGCGTGCGAGCGAGGGGGTACTCGCGGATCGCGAGCCCCTTCCCACCGCCGGTCACCTTCTGTTCGGTCGCTGCCACTTCCATCCTCTCCGCGGGGACCGCCATCAACGGTTCCCCTCCACACAGGAAACCGGCCCCTTGGGGCCGGTCCGGTGTTCCTCTTCCATCACCATCGGTAGTGCGCGAACGCCTTGTTTGCCTCGGCCATCTTGTGCATGTCCTCCCGGCGCTTCACGGATGCCCCCTGGCCGTTGGCGGCGTCCATGATCTCCGCGACGAGTCGCTCGGCCATCGAGTTCTCGCGCCGGGCGCGCGAGAAGTTCACCAGCCACCGCAGGGCGAGGGTGGTGCCCCGCGTCGGCTTCACCTCCACCGGGACCTGGTACGAAGCGCCTCCGACCCTCCGCGACTTCACCTCGAGCATGGGCCTGACGTTCTCGACGGCACGCTTCAAGGTGATCACCGGATCGTTCGCGGTCTTCTGGCTGATCTGCTCGAGCGCCTCGTAGACGATGTGCTCGGCGACGGTCTTCTTCCCGTGCAACAGCACCTTGTTGACCAGCTGCGTCACGAGCGGGTTCTGATAGACGGGGTCGGGGGTGATCCCTCTGTGTACGGCAGGGCCCTTGCGCGGCATGGCTACTCCCCGACCTTCTTGGCGCCGTATCGCGACCTGGCCTTGCGGCGGTCGCGTACGCCCGCGGTGTCGAGCGTGCCGCGAACGATCTTGTATCGAACGCCGGGGAGGTCGCGTACGCGACCGCCGCGAACGAGCACGATCGAATGCTCCTGGAGGTTGTGCCCCACGCCCGGGATGTAGACCGTGACCTCGATCCCCGAGGTCAGCCGGACCCTGGCCACCTTCCGAAGCGCCGAGTTCGGCTTCTTCGGGGTCATGGTGTACACACGAGTGCAGACACCGCGCCGTTGGGACGACCCCTTCAGCGCGGGGCTCTTCGTCCTCTTCTTCGGGCGCGTCCGGCCCTTCCGTACGAGCTGTTGGATGGTGGGCATGGCTCTCTCGTCTGCACTCTTCCCTTTTCATTCACCGAGGCGTTCAGCCTCGGGCCAAGAAACTCAGCGGAACGCTTGGGGCGCAGCGCGAACGCCACCACCCTGTCTGGGTTATCGCTCCGACCGGAGCCGGACACTCGACCACATCCTCCATGGCCGGGCGCGACCCACAAAGCTACTGGTCGTGAGCACGAGGTGTCAACCGCGGGGTGCCACCCGGCGTGAGGGCCGGCCTGCGCGGATGCGACCCCTAGACTACCGCTCGACTCACCGGACCGACACCTGTGTCAGCCCCGCCCTCCTACTCCTCGTCCGACCGTGA
>Ga0299907_10001077_pt1 | contig 14995 bp, 18 predicted proteins | sample RVTome_16_FD_198680 | JGI IMG/M metagenome (GOLD analysis project Ga0299907, IMG submission 198680) | Soil microbial communities from uranium-contaminated site in the Upper Colorado River Basin, Wyoming, United States - RVT152D67 (version 2) ... | reverse complement strand
CCGTGCCCACGGTGTCAGCCGCCGACTTCGAACACGCCCGAGATGCCCTGGCCCACGCCGATGCACATGGTCGCCAGCCCCACGCCGCCTCCGCGACGGTTCAGCTCGGTCACCAGGCCCACCACCAGCCTCGCGCCCGAGCATCCGAGTGGATGACCGATGGCGATCGCGCCACCGTTGGGGTTGACGCGCGGGTCGTCGTCGGCCAGCCCCCAGTCGCGCGTGACGGCGAGCGACTGCGCCGCGAACGCCTCGTTGAGCTCGATGACGTCGATGTCGGCCATCGACAGATCCAGGCGGCTGCACAGCTTCTCGGTGGCGGGCAGCGGGCCCAGGCCCATGACGCGAGGCGGTACCCCGGCCGAGGCTGCTCCGCGGAACGTCGCCAGCACGCGCAGGTCGTGGTCGCCCGCGTACGACGCCGAGGTGAGCACGACCGCTGCCGCGCCGTCGTTGAGCGGGCTGGCGTTGCCGGCGGTCACCGTGCCGTCGGCCTTGAACGCCGGGCGGAGGCTGCCGAGCTTCTCCAGTGAGGTGTCGGAGCGGGGTCCCTCATCCTCCTTGACGTCGCCGTTGCGCGTCGGCACGGGCACGACGTCCTCGGCATAGCGCCCCGCCTGCCACGCGTCGACCGCCTTGTGGTGGCTCGCCAGCGCGAACCGGTCCTGGTCCACACGGGAGATGCCGCGCTCCGCCGCCACGTTCTCGGCGGTGACGCCGAGGGAGTCGGTGTGCCCGGCAGCGATCATCTTCGGGTTGACGAAGCGCCATCCCAGGGCGGTGTCGACCAGTTCGGGCACCTTGCGTGGTGGCAGCCGGTCCGGCTTGGCCATCGCCCACGGGGACCGGCTCATCGATTCGACGCCGCCCGCGACGGCGACGTCCATCTCACCGAGCGCGATGCGCCGCGCCCCCGACGCGATCGCCTCCAGGCCGCTGCCGCAGAGGCGGTTGACCGTCACCCCGGGAACCTCGACTGGGTAGCCGGCCAGCAGGGCGCCCATGCGGGCGACGTTGCGGTTGTCCTCACCGGCCTGGTTGGCGCAACCGAGCAGCACCTCACCGACGTGGGCGGGCGGGACACCGGCACGCTCGATGGCGGTCTCGAGCACCAGGCTGGCCAGATCGTCCGGTCGGACGCCGGCCAGCACGCCACCCATCTTTCCGATCGGTGTCCTCACCCCCGACACCAGCACCACTTCTTCGGTCATCGTGATCTCCTCCGTCGACGCCGGTGTGCGCGGGAACTACTGTCATTGGTACCGCAGCCGAGGGTGTTTGCACCATGCCTTCCGGATGTCGGTACGCGCCGGCATGGGGCCGTCGGGGCCGGGCAACGCCCGTAGCCGGTGCTCGCGGGGACCGTTCGCCGGAGGTCAGCGGCCGTGAAGCGCGGTTCGGCGCCGGTTAGGCTGATGCGCATGCGCCGGCTTGCCGCACTGATCGGAATGGCCGTGCTGCTCGCCGCTTGCGGGTCGACGGATGCGCCGGAGTCCGCGGATGCGCAGGAGGCTGCGCCGTCGACGACTGCGCGGGATGCCGGATCTGCCATGTCGGAGGCCGCGAGCGAACCCTCTGACGGGCCGTTTGACGCTGTTCCCGCCGTGGGCGGCGGGCAGGTCGACGGCGGGAAACTGGCCGGCAGGGACCTCGCGCTGTGGTTCTGGGCTCCGTGGTGACCGGTCTGCAATCGGGAAGCCCCCGAGGTTGCGCAGTTTGCGCGGCGATACGACGGACAGGTGGAGATCATCGGTGTGGCCGGCCGGGACGACGTGGCCGCCATGGAGGAGTTCGTGGCACGCCACGACTTCGACGACGTCGCGCACATCGCCGACACCGACGGGCAGATCTGGGCTCAGTTCGGGGTGGTGGCCCAGCCGGCGTGGGTGTTCGTGGACGGCGAGACCGGTGCGACCGAGCGCGTGCTCGGTGAGCTGCCGGCGAGCGACCTGCGGGCACGCATCGCGGCGCTCGGCGGCTGACGTCGGTCTGATCGCTCGGCGACCGGGGTCATCAACCGCGGATCACCACCGACTTCTGCTCGGTGTAGAAGCTCAGCGCCTCGATGCCGTGCTCCTTCCCGTAGCCGCTCTGCTTGACCCCGCCGAAGGGCAGCTCGTCGTAGACCTTGGTCGCGGCGTTGATCCACGTGTAACCGGCGTCGATGCGTTCGGCGGCGGCCATCGCCGCGCTCAGGTCGCGCGTCCACACCGATGAGCCGAGGCCGAACGGTGACGCGTTGGCGCGCGTGATCGCCTCGTCCAGGCCGGAGACCTCCCAAACAGGCAGCACAGGACCAAACGTCTCCTCGGTCGCCACCCGCGAGTCGTGTGACGGTTCGTACACGACGGTCGGCTCGTGGAACCAGCCGCCATCGAACTCGCTGCCCTCGGGCACCCCACCACCGGCCAGCACCTCACCACCGGATGCCACCGCGTCCGCCAGTTGCGCGGCGATCATCTTCCGCCCCTCCGCGGAGTGCATCGGCCCGATCTGCGTGCCCTTGGCGTCGCCGCGCCCGAGCTGCAGGCGGGCTGCCTTCTTGGCCAGACCCTCGACCACGCGCTCGGCGACGGCCTCGTCGACGTACACGCGCTTGATCGCCAGGCAGGCCTGGCCGCAGTTGAAGAACCGGCCCATCGACGCCGCGCTGATTGCCCTGTCGACGTCGGCGTCGGCGCAGATGATCAGCGGATCGGACCCGCCGAGCTCGAGCGTGACCCGCTTGAGGTCGGCGGCGGCCGTCGCCATGATCTGCTTGCCCACCGGCGTCGAGCCGGTGAAGGCGACCTTGCGCACGCCGGGGTGGGCGACCAGCGCCGCGCCGGTGACCTCACCGGTGCCGGTCACCACGTTGAGCACGCCCGCCGGCAGTCCGGCGGCGTCGGCGATCTCGGCGAGCCGCAGCGTCACCAGCGGCGTGGTCTCGTCGGGCTTGGCGACCACCGTGTTGCCGGTGACCAGCGCCGGCCCCAGTTTGTTGGCCAGCAGCGTCGTCGGGAAGTTCCACGGGACGATGGCGGCCACCACGCCAAGCGGGCGGGCGAGCACCCAGCCCCGCGTGTCCGGATCGAGTGCGGTGAACGCCGCGCCGCGGATGTTCAGCGCGAGGCCCGCGTAGTGGCGGAGGGTCTCGGCGCAGCGGTGCAGTTCGAGGCGGGACTCGCGCAGCGGTTTGCCCTGCTCGGCGGTCAGCAGTGGCGCGAGCTCGTCGCTGTGGGCAGCGATCGCGTCGGCGATCGCAGCCACCACCTTGCCGCGTGCACCCGCAGGCGTCGCCGCCCACCCGGGCTGCGCGTCGCGGGCGGCGGTGACGGCTGCATCCACAGCGCCGGCTCCCGACTCGACGGTCTGGTCGACGGTCGTGCCGGTCGCCGGGTCGGTGATGACGATGGGGTCGCCACCCAGCTGTGTGGTCCGTCCACCGATGAAGGGATGCTGCACGTCGACCTCCGGGCACGATGGGGTGGTGTCAGACTAACCGGTCAGTCAGATCCGTCAAGCTCGCCTGCAGATGTCGATTCAGATCACGCGCCACGGCCGGTTTGCTCACTCTCCGTCCGTGAGTTCTCGTGCGCGACGCCGTATGACACGCCGGACGTCCCGCTGAAGGGCGGCCGGGAGGCCTTCCTACCGCTGTGTGGTGTCTGCGAGCTCGGCGACCTCCTCCTGCGTCATGCCCAGCGCGCGCCGACGCTCGCGGAGTACGTTCCATCGAACATGCGCCGGCCCAGGTGCGGCGGCTCAGCCGTGGGCGCGGAGCTTGAAGCGCTGCACCTTCCCAGTGGCGGTGCGTGGCACGTCGTCGACGTAGGTCACCTCGTGCGGGTACTGGTACCGCAGCAGGGCGTCCTTGCACCACGTCTGCAGCTCTGCGGTCAGCGTCTCGGTGCCGCTGTGGTCCTCATTGAGGATGACGTAGGCGATGATCGTCGTGGTGCCGTCGCGGGGGACGCCGACCACGGCGGCCTCCCGGACGGCGTCGTGTTCGATCAGCCGGTTCTCGATCTCGACCGGGCTGACCCACAGGCCCTTGACCTTCATCATGTCGTCGGCGCGGCCCTCGTACCAGTAGATGCGGTCGCTGTCGCGGCGGTAGCGGTCGCCCGAGAAGAACCACTGGCCCTGCAGCGAGCGTCTGGTCCTGTCGTGCTGGTGCCAGTAGAGGGCGAGCGCGCTGTCGCCGCTGACCCACAGCTCGCCCTCGGCCTCACCTTCGGCGAAGATGCCCGCGCCGTCGGGGTCGCGCAGTTGCAGGTCGTAGCCGGGAACCGGCGTGCCCGACGACCCCGGCCGGCAGGCACCGGGCCGGTTCGAGCAGTAGATGTGCAGCATCTCGGTCGACCCGACGCCGTCGAGGATCTCCGTACCCGTGCGCTCGCGCCAGCGGCGCCAGACCTCGGCGGGCAGCGCTTCGGCGGCGGAGGTGCCGATGCGCAGGCTCGACAGGTCGCGCTTGTCGATGTCTGGGTGCGCGAGCATCGCGTTGTACAGCGCAGGCACCGAGAACAGCACGGTCGGGCGGTGCTCCTCGATCTTGGCCAGTGTCCGGTCGGGGGCGGGGCGTCCGGCCATCTGCACCGCCGTGGCCCCGACATACAGGGGGAACGTCAGGCCGTTGCCCAGTCCGTAGGCGTGGAAGAGCTTGGTGGTCGACAGCCCGCGGTCGTCCCCACGGAGCCCGAGCACCTGCACCGCGTACTGCTCGCAGGTCGTGACCACGTTGTGCTGCAGGTGGACGACGCCCTTCGGACGGCCGGTGGACCCCGATGAATACAACCAGAAGGCAGGGTCGTCACGATGGGTGATGAGCGCATCGACGTGGTCGGGGCCCTCGGCGATCCACGCGTCGACCGTGTCGTCGCCCGCGTCGTCGACGTCACCGGGCAGGACGGGCACGCCAAGCGCCTCCGCCTGGTCGGTGACCTTGTCGAGGAACGATGCGTCGACCACGGCCAGCACCGCGTAGGAGTCCTCGATGAAGTAGCCGAAGTCGGCCGGGCGCGCCAGGAAGTTGACCGGGACCGGCACGGCGCCCGCGCGCATCGCGCCGAGGAAGGCGGCGTGGAAGCGCGGCGTGTCGTCCATCACCAGCACGACCCGTTCGCCGCGCCGGACGCCGCGGTCTCGAAGGCGCAGCGCGAACCTGCTCGCCAGCGCATGCACCTGGGCGAACGTCACCTCGTCGCCGGTGTCGGTGATCAGCGCGGTCCGCTCGCCCCGTCCGGCCTCGAGGTTGCGGTCGGTCAGCAGGCTGATGTTGGTCTCCGGCCCCATCGTGTTCCGTCCTCGCGGCTCGACATGCTCCGGATCGGCCCGGTTAGACTAACCAGTCAGTCAGAACACCGTCAAGGAGTGGGTGGCCATGGGCGCGTCGATCACGTTGGAGCGGCGTCTGGAGTGGCCCGACACGGACGCCGCCGTCCGCTGGCACCACTCCACGATCTGGCGCTACGCCGAGGCGGCGGAAGCCGAGTTGCACCGCCGGCTGGGCATCATCGACCAGACCTTCGGGTTCACCCCGCGCCGCAGGCTGGAGGCCGAGTTCCATGCCGTGATCCAGTTCGACGAGGTGGTCACCGTGGTGCTCGAGGTGGTGGCGGTCGGCCGCACCTCCGCGACCTACGCGCTGACGCTGTCGGTGGGTGAGCGCCGCGTCGCCACGGCGACGATCATCATCGTGTTCACCGACGACCATGGGCACCCCCGGCCATGGACCGACGAGCTCGTACGTGCCCTCCGTGACGGCACGGTGGCGCAGCGCGGATCACGCTTGACAGACCGACCGGTCAGTCAGTTAGACTCGCGGGACACCGGAGCGCCAGACACGAGCAGCGCCCGTACGTGATCGCCACGAGCAACCGTCTGGGCCCGGCGTCCGGGTCACTCGCTACGGAAACAGGAGGGCCGAGCGTGCCCGACATGTGGATCGCTGGAGCCGCCGCGCCAGGCAGCGGTGACCGGATGACCGTGACCGACCCCGCTACCGCCGCGACGCTGGGTGAGGTCCCAGAGGCCACCGCCGCCGACGTCGATCAGGCCGTCGGCGCCGCGACCGACGCCTTCCCCGGCTGGCGCGACACCGATGCGACCAACCGCGCCGACCACCTGCGCAGGTTCGCCGACGTGCTCGAGGAGCACCGCAAGGAACTGGTGTCCAGCCTCGTCGCCGAGCAGGGCAAGCCGGTGCTTGAGGCCAACGGCGAGTTCGCCCACTTCCTCGCAGGTCTGCGCTACTACGCCGAAGCGGCGACCAAGGTGCGCGGCAGCTACCAGGACCTGCCGAGCCAGTTCGGCCGCTCGTACGGGCTCATCGTGCGGCGCCCGATCGGCGTCGTCGGGGCGATCGTGCCGTGGAACTTCCCGCTGACCCTGCTCGCCAACAAGGTCGGACCCGCGCTTGCCGCAGGCAACACGGTGGTCGCCAAGCCGGCCGAGACCACACCACTGACCACGCTGCGCGTCGCCGAGCTCAGCGCCGAGGCGGGCCTGCCCGAGGGCGTGCTCAACGTGGTGACCGGTGGACCTGAGACCGGCCGGGCCCTCGTGGCGCACCCGGGCGTCCGCCGCATCGCGTTCACCGGCCAGACCTCGACCGGCCAGAAGATCATGGAGACCGCGGGACCCGCACTCAAGCACGTCAGCCTGGAGCTGGGTGGCTCCGACCCGACCATCGTGCTGCCCGACGCCGACGTGGCCAGCGCGGTCAAGAGCATCATCATCGGCCGCTACTGGAACTGCGGCCAGGCGTGCCTCGCACCGAAGCGGGCGTTTCTCCACGCCGACGTCTACGACGCCTTTCTGGACGACTTCGTCGCCCGCGTCGGCCGCTACCAGCCCGGCCCCGGCACCGAGAAGCCCGAGAAGCCCAAGCTGCCGATCGGTCCGCTGCACACCCGCGCGCAGCGTGACCTGCTCGAAGCGCAGCTCGCCGACGCCGTCGACCGCGGCGCCAAGGTGCTGATCGGTGGCGAGGCGCTCGACGGTCCCGGGCACTTCTTCCAGCCCGCGGTCGTGGTCGACGTACCGGCCGACGCGCGCCTGGCCACCGAGGAGGTCTTCGGTCCCGTGCTGCCGGTCTGGAAGATCAGCAGCCTCGACGAGGCGATCGAACGGGCCAACGACACGACCTACGGCCTGGGGTCGTCGATCTGGACCACCAGCGCCAGCGCGATCGATCGTGCGATGCGCGATCTGCAGGCGGGCGTCACGTGGGTCAACCAGCTGCACTACGGCTACGACGAGATGCCGTTCGGCGGCACCAAGATGAGCGGGCTGGGCAAGGAGCACGGCCTCGAGGCGCTCGACGAGTACGTCGAGACCAAATCCGTCGTCGTCGGCGGACTGAGCTAGGAGGACCGCAGTGGCTGTCACCGCAGTCGTCGCCGACGGCATCGGCCGCATCACGCTGGACCGTCCACCCGCCAACAGCTACGACCCCGCCTTCCTCGAAGAGCTCGATGTTGCCATCAGCGACGTGGTCGCCGGCGAGGCGCACGCCGTTGTGGTCCAGTCGGCCAGTGAGAAGTTCTTCTCTGCCGGCGCCGACGTCAAGGGCTTCCTGGAGCGTGACGCGGACGCCAACATGGCGATGGTGCGCCGGGCACACGAGGTCTTCAACCGCTTCGCGGCCGAGCCCTGCGTGTTTCTTGCCAAGATCGCCGGCCATGCCCTGGGCGGCGGCTTCGAGATCGCCCTCGCGTGTGACATCCGCATCTCGGTGACCGAGGGCAAGTTCCGCATCGGGCTGCCGGAGGCCACGCTGGGCCTGCTGCCCGGCACCGGCGGCACCCAGCGCCTGCCACGGCTCATCGGTCGTGGCCGTGCGCTCGAGCTGATGCTGACCGGGCAGCCGGTGCTCCCGCTCCACGCCCATGACCTGGGCATGGTCGACCGGCTGGTGCCCGCCGACGAGCTCGATCGCGACGTCGACCAGCTCGCGGCCACCATCGCGGGTGGCGCACCGCTGGCCATGCAGGCGATCAAGCGCGCGGTCCACGAGGGCGTCGACCTGCCGCTCGCCGACGGGCTGCAGCGGGAACTGGACGAGCTGGCACCGCTGTTCTCGTCGGCCGACGCCATCGAGGGGATGACGGCGTTCACCGAGAAGCGGACACCGGCCTACAAGGGGCACTGACCTGACGCGCCCTACACTGCGCGTCGCAGGTGTCGCGGTCAGTTGGGCGACGGCAGCGTCGCCACGAAAGGACATCGCCGCCATGACCTCGAGCGAAGTGGTGGGTCACCTGTCATGACATCTCCAGCGAGCCCGGCGGCCGACGGGCAGTTGGAGCTGTCAGAGCGCGAGGAAGAGCTCGTCCGCAGTGCGTACCAGGTGATCGCCCGGCAGGGCGGGCACCGGCTGTCCCTGCAGGACATCGCCGACGAGGCCGGCGTGAGCAAGGGGTTGGTGCTCTACCACTTCAAGAGCAAGGACCGCCTGTTCCTGACCACCATGCGCTGGGCGCTGGCGCGCACGGCGCGTCGCATCCGCGATCGGACCGCCGGCGTCGCCGACTCCCGGCAGGTCCTCACCGCGCTGGTCGACGCCGTCTTCGTCGATCCCGACAAGAACCACGAGTTCACCCTGCTGTACCTCGACCTGGTCGAGCACGCGGCCAGGGTCCCGTCATTCGGCGAGTTGTCGGAGATGACGCGCGACATCATCAACGGGCTCTACGCCGAGGTGATCTCGGCGGGGGTCGCCGATGGGGTCTTCTCCGTCGACGACATCGACGAGGCGGCCGGTGCGATGCGCGCCTACATCGAGGGCACGCTGCTCACCTGGTTGCAGTCAGACTGGCGCGACACCCACGAGCTGTACCGGCGGCGCTGCGAGACCGGCCTGCTACGTCTGCTCGGCGCCACCTGACCTGGCGCGATCGCGGGCGCGCCGCAGTCGCTCGCGGTGCTCGCCGGTGCCCACCAGCAGGCTCTGTCCCAGCGCCTCGACCGCCTGGCCCGTGCCGATCGGCAGGCCGGTCACCGCGAGCAGCACACGCTTGGTCACGGCGTAGGCGTCGGGGCTGCGCCGTGCGATGCGCGCCAGGTGGGCGTCTACGCGTTCACGCAGCGCCTCGTGGGGCACAACCTCGGTCACCAGGCCGATCACGTGGGCGCGTTCGGCGTCGATCTCCAGTCCACCCAGCACCAGGTCGCGTGCCCTACCCAGTCCCACCAGGTGCGCCAGGCGGGCGATCCCACCGTGGCTCGGGAGCAGGCCCAGGTCGCCCTCCCGCCACAGGAAGCGCGCGCGGTCGGATGCGATCCGCAGGTCACAGGCCATGGCGAGCTGAGCGCCGGCACCCGTGGCGGTGCCATTGATCGCGGCCACGACCGGCTTCTCGATGCGCTCGATCAGGCCGATGACCTCGGTCAGCTCATGGCTGGCGAATCGGAAGGCCGTGTGGTCGCTGTCGTCGAAGCGACTGAGGTCGCCGCCGGCTGAGAACGCCGGGTCGGTGCCGGTGATGGCCACCGCCCGCACACCGGCATCTGTGGCCGCGGCGACGAGCGCCTCGCGCAGCGCGCGCTGCGTCGGAACATCGATCGCGTTGCGCGCCTCGGGCCGGTCGAGCACGACCCATCGGGTTCCGACCTCGTTGGTGTGCGTCCTGACGGGATCACTCACATTGGACCTCTCGCCTCGCTCGATGCGCCCCGGTGATGATGCCCGACACCCGCCTGCCGGCGCTGCTAGGGCCCGCGGTGGCGCACCCGCTCGAAGGGGCTGCCGCAGGCGTTGCAGAACCACTGCGCGGTCATGAGCAGCGAACCATAGGCGGCGATCTGCTCCACGTCGGTCGCGCCGCACCATGGGCAGGTCAGCCCGTCGTCTCCAGGCGTCTCTGGAGCGGGTTCCATCGATCCCACGGCAGCTCCTCATATGTCCAGTCGCCCGGCGCTCCCGAAACGCCGACGTCATAGCCATTGGCCAGCAGCGCCGGCGCGACGGCGTCGAGGTAGTCAGAGCGCATCTGCCGCCCATCGGAGCGCAGGACGCCGGCCGCGGACAGCGCGGCGACGCCGGCCTCGTCGGGTGGACCGAACCAGCACAGGGCCTCGGGTAGCACCGCCTTCAGTGGCCCGACGAGGTGGCTGCGACCGTGCTCCCAGCGCCGGGTCAGCTCGGTGAGCCGGCCGCGGGCGAACTCGACGTTGAACCGTGACTCCTCCAGCACGCGCCCGAGGCGTCGCCGGAGCTCGTCTCCGGGTGGATCGACGGCGCGCAGCACCACGTCGAGCGCCGGATCAACCAGGTACATGGTGGCGACCGTCTGGCCCCAGGTGGCGAACGGCTCGTCGAGCGCCGCCATGTTGTAGCGCCGCGTGCGACCCTCGTCAGGGCTGGTGAAACCGCCCTCCAGCACCTCATCGACCAGTGGGTAGAGGGTGCGTGCCTGCCCCAGATGGCCCTGCGCGATGCCGGCCGCGGCGACGGCGCTCTCGAGCCCCGGCGCCCCAACCGCCCACTGCGACAGCCAGCGCCCCAGGTAGTACTTGTTGTCGGCGACGACGCCGAGCAGGTTGGCGACGCCGGCGGTGACGGCCGGCGTCGCAGACACCCTTTCGGTCATGGCGTGGCCCCCGCGCGGTCAGCGACCAGGTCGCCGTCGCGGACGATCCAGATCACGTCGTCCGACGGCACGAGCGCCAGTTCGAGCCAGTCAGTGCCGACGCCGAGGTCGTCGAGCCGTGGGGGCATGTCCGCGTCGACGGTGGACACCAGCGCAAGCGGCTGGGCGTACTCGGTCCGTCCGAACACCAGGTAGGTCGCCAATGGATCACTCCGCGCGGATCAAGGTGACGATGGCGGCCTGAGGCACGACGATCATCTCCTGCCAGCGCCGCTCGTCATACAGCGTGTGGGCGAAGATCACCGCGTCGCTGTCGTTGTCGGCCTGCACCTCGCCGACGTGCTTGAGCGCGGGTTCCTTGTCGTGTCGGGCGAAGACCTGGTACCCGCGGACCTCCTGGCGGCTGGGCAGCGGCACGTCACACCACCGCGACCGCGCGCAGCAGCTCACGACCCCGCGGTGTGACGTCCTCGCGGGACCACGGTTCGAGCACCTCGTCGACGGTCACCGCCATCACGCCCGGCACGGCGAGCAGGGCGGCTTCGACGTCCTCGCGGATCATCTCGTTGCACGGGCACGCGAGCGACGTGTAGGTCAGCCCGACGCGCACGCGGCCGCCAGCGATCTCGAGACGCCGGACGAGCCCGAGATCGGTGATCGTCAGCGGCAGCTCGGGATCTTCGACATGTTCGAGCGCCGCCCACACCGCGCTCCGCTGGACGGAACCGTCGCACGCACCGCGCACCGCGGCCATCAGGCCGCGGTGGCGAGCTGGTCGACGCCGCGCTGGAGCTGGCGCACGAACCGCTCGTTGGCGGGACCCCGCCCCCGCCAGCGGGCCATGACGTCATCCCAGGTGATCTCGCCCCGGGGGTGATCCCACTGCTTGGCCTCGGGATCGAACGCCATCGGGAACGCGCAGTCGATCACGTACCCGCCGGACTCCTCGTCGTAGTGGGCGGGCACGTCGAAGCCATGCTTCTCGCAGAACGGAACGACCGCGGTCATCCATGTCTGTCGCAGCTCGTCGTTGGTCTGACCCTTCAGGCCGTAGCCGACCTGGTCCTTGTGGCGCTTGAGGTGATCGGGCAGGCCGAACCATTCGAGCGTCAGGACGAACATCCAGTCCATCGCCTGCTGGATGCGTCGCTTGGCGGCGTCCTCGTTGGCCAGCTTGGCGATCCAGCGCTCGCCGTGACGCAGGTGGAAGGTCTCCTCGCGGTCGACCTTGACCAGCGCACGCTTCCAGGGGGCGTAGGTCGTGTGCTCGAACACGTCCGACAGCAGCACGAACCCTGCGCGGTCATAGAACGCGTTGGCCACGATCATCTCGGCCCACGATTCGAGTGGGACGTCGAAGGCGTAGGGATGCTTGAACTCGTGCGGTTCGCGCCCGTAGACCAACTCGTCAACGTCGACGCCGAGGTCGCGCAGCATCCGGTACGCGATGTGGGCATGCCCCACCTCGTCCTGCACGATCGAGATGATCGACATGTAGCTCGACGTGTTGGGGGCATCGGCGGCGGCGCCGAGATATGACGGCGCGCTGATCAGTTCAGTGTCGGCCGACACGATCAACGTCCGCTCCAGCGCCTTGATGTAGTCGTCCGATGCGTGCTGGGTGCCCTCGATCAACCGGCCGGCCAGTATCCGCTCGCGTACCTCCTCGTTGGAGAGTCCGCCTCTGCCCATGGCACCGTGCCCCTCAAGCTCTGCTGCGCGTCCGACCAGGCTAACCGACCGGTCAGTCAGAGTCAACACGCGCCATCACAACATGCGGTTGAGGAGGCGGTCGCGATCAACGAACTGGTGCTTGAACACCATCCCGACATGGACCGACAATGCCGTGAAGAACGCCAGGTGTGTGGCGATGTGCACGGCGAGCAGGATGTCGTCGTCGATCCACTCCCACGGGGCCCGCCACTCGCCGCGCCAGCCCAGGTCCCAGTCCTCCCCGGACGCCAGCACCAGGCTCAGACCTGTCAGCGGGATCAGGAACATCAGCCAGTAGAGGACCTGTTCGACACGATGCGCAACGCGACGTTCGGTCTTCGACAAGCCTTCGGCCCAGGTCGGCAGGGGGGTGAGGCGACGCCACAGGACCCGGATGACGGCCAGGCCGAGTATGCCGGTGCCGATGGCCGCGTGGACGATCAGCAGCAGGTCATCCTCGCCACCGAGCCACCTGTCGACGGGCCCGTCCAGCAGGTCGTCGGCGCGCTCCATGGCGTAGCCCACCACGAACTGAACCGCCAGCGCCGCCACCATCGCCCAGTGCAGGACCTTGGTGACGACGCCGTAACCCTGGACGTCATCGCGCAACTGCATCCCCGCATCCTGGCAGGTGACACGGCGTGACGGCGTCGACCGTGCCGGACCGGGAGGTGCGCGCGTGGTTGCGCGCCGGCGATCCGGCCACCCGCTGGCAGGTCGCCCGTGATCTCGACGCCGCCGCTTCGCCGGTGTGGACGGCCGAGCGCGCTCAGGTCGCGACGACCGGGTGGGGCGCCGCGCTGCTGGCGCACCGGGATGCTGCTGATGATCGCGGTCGCCTTCGAGCGAGACGACGCGCGCATCGTGCGCAACCTGCTCGCCGAGCAGATGGCCGACGGCGGCTGGAACTGCCAGCGCCGCGCGCGGTGTGTCAACGGTCGCTGGCCGCTGCAGAACACCTGGCCCGGCAAGGTCTTCTTCGCGCTCGAGCGTGGTGGTCGACCGAGCCGGTGGAACACGCTGCGCGCGCTGCGGGTGCTGCGCTGGTGGCAGGGACGGTCCTGAGCTTGTGCCACCACGTCACGGACCGAGGTCAGCTGACGGGTACGGTCCAGTTGACGTAGGTGCCGCCCTCTCGCGTCTGGCCGATGTCCATCGTGCCGTTGAGGCGTTCGGCGCGCGCCCGCATGTTGGTGATGCCGCTGCGGCGGCCGGTCGGGGCGATGCCGCGGCCGTTGTCGATGACCTCCAAGCAGACCGACTCGTTGTCGACACCCAGGCGTAGCTCCACGGAGGAGGCCTGCGCGTGGCGGCTCACGTTGGTCAGCGTCTCGCGCACCACGGCGAGGAGGTCGGGCGCCAGTTCGTCGGCGACGACTGCGTCCAGGCCGGGGTCGATGTGCGCGTCGGGCGGGAAGCCGAGCAGCGTCTCGGCCGTGGCGAGGATCTCCTCGAGCTGACGCGTGAGGCTGGCGATGCCCTCGCGCCGGGCGTGCAGACCGAAGATCGACGACCGCAGATCCCGGATGGCGGCGTCGATCTGGTCGATGGCCTCGTGCACCCGGACACCGACCACCTGGTCGGTCACGCGACCGCTGACGCTCTCCAGCGCGAGCCCGGTGGCGAACAGCCGCTGGATCACCAGATCGTGGAGGTCGTGGCCGATGCGCTCGCGTTCGTCGTAGACCGCAACGCGGCGGCGCTCCGCCTGGGCGTCGCCGTAGTCCAGCGCCAGCGCCGCCTGCGCGGCGAAGGCCTCGGCGAGCTGGACATCCTCGTCGCCGAACGGAGGCGCACCCTTCTTCCGAGCGACGGCCAGTGTCCCCAGGCGCCGCCCGCGTGCGACCAGCGGCAGGAACATCGCCGGACCGAACCCGCCAGCGGCGACCAGCGGCTGATCGAGCGCGTCTTCGGTCATCAGTTCGCTCAGTGCGATGGCCTGGCCCGTCTCCAGCACCCTGCCCGACAGGGACCCCTTGCGCGGGAAGCGCTGGTCGCGCAGCCGGTCGGCGTGCAGGCCGTCCGCCACCGCGACCATCAGCTCACCGTTGCCCGCCGGCAGCACCAGTGTGCCCGTTGCGCCACCGGCGAGCTCGCGGATGCGCGCGGCCAGCAACGGCACGACCTGCTTGTGGTCCTGACCCGCGAGCAGCTCGCCGGTCAGGTCACGGGTGGCTTCGAGCCAGCGCTGTCGCCGGAGCGCGTCCTCGTGCACGCGTGCGTTGTCGATGGCGACGCCGGCGACGGCGGCGAGCGTCGTGATCAGCTCGATGTCGTCGTCGGTGAAGCCGTGTCCGCCCCGACGGTTGGTCAGGTACAGGTTGCCGTAGACGGTGCCGCGCGCCTCGATGGGCACGCCCAGGAAGCTGCCCATCGGTGGGTGGTGCTCAGGGAACCCGACTGATGACGGGTGGTTCGACAGCTCATCGAGCCGCAGCACCTGCGGTTCGTGGATCAGCAGCCCGAGGATGCCATGGCCTTCGGGAAGGTGGCCAATGCGGGCCACCACGTCCGCGTCCATGCCGGTGTGGACGAACTCGCGCAGGCCGCCACCATCGGCGATGACCCCCAGCGCCACATACTCGGCGGCGACCATGTCCCGCGCGACCTCGACGATGCGGGTCAGCACACTGGCCAGGCTCAACTCGGTCGAGGTGACGCTGACGATGGCCTCGATGAGGTTCCACAGCCCGTCGCGCACGTCA
>Ga0299907_10001076_pt1 | contig 15002 bp, 13 predicted proteins | sample RVTome_16_FD_198680 | JGI IMG/M metagenome (GOLD analysis project Ga0299907, IMG submission 198680) | Soil microbial communities from uranium-contaminated site in the Upper Colorado River Basin, Wyoming, United States - RVT152D67 (version 2) ... | reverse complement strand
TGTGGCGTCACGAGCATCGACCGCGTCTGGTTGTCGTACAGCGTCAGTGACCAGAACCGCGCCTCGGGGACGTCCGGGGGGAGCGTCACGGAGTACGACCGCGTGCCGTCGAAAAACTCCTTGTTGGCGTCCATGAAGGCGACCAGGTACTGGCTGCCGATCCCGGTGAGGCGCATGGCCATCGCAGGGGTGATCCCGGTGTAGCCGTAGAAGAACAGGGTGCGCAGGTCGTGCTTGCGGGCGCCCGTGGGTGGGAACGGCTGGATGCCCTCGGGCGTGACCAGCGGGAGCGGTCGATCGAACAGGTAGCCGCCCGGGAACAGCATGGCGGTCCACGCGGAGTCCGGGTAGTAGGCGATGTCTTCCTCGCCGCGTGCGTCGAACATCAGGGCCCGGGATGTCGCGTTGCCGACCGTGGCGGCGTCGTCGAGGATCCGTCGCATCCGGTCGTCCGGCGCGAACGGCTCGCCCTTGACGATGCCGATCTCGGTGAGGTGGCCCACGATCTCGGGGTCGGCGGCGCCGACGGCCTCGTCCTGGAGCAGTGCGTGGACGGTCTCGAAGAAGGCGGCGTCCGACGGTGGGATGGTGTTGAACGTGAGGCCGCTTCCCTCCACGAACGTGGTCTCGGGCACGTCGGTCGGCGGAGCCGGGAGCCCCATGGTGCCGTGGAGGAGGGTGGCGACGCTGGTCCCGGGGCCGGTCGGCGTGTAGGAGTAGATCTTGGTGGTGGACTTGATGGTCGCGACCGTCGGCGCGGGATCGTCGTGCTCCATGAACGACCGGCCCAGCATGAGGACCCGGTTCGTGCGCGAGTGCCCGACGTAGAAGCCGCCTTCGGGGAGCGGTCCCTCGTAGCCCGGGGGAACCAGCAGGAACCTGCCGCCAGCGCCGCGATCGGGCCCCGGCAGGCCGAAGTCGATGATCCACTGGAACCACATGTCGTCGAAGGTTCCCAGCGCCATCGGCGGCGTCTCCACCACCATCGGGCCCTGGCTCAGGTCGACGAACGAGATGTAGTACACGGTGTCGGCGTTCGCGGTCAGGAACCGCGACGACGAGTCCATCAGCTCCGAGAAGATCAGGACCGTGTTGTCCTGCACGCCGATGCTCAGGAACCCCTCACGCATCGCCTGCGTCGAGGCGGCAGGGAACGCGGTCAGGAACGCGTTAACGCCGTGCACGAAGTCGAGATGGTCGTACAACGTCTCCACCGTCTTCGCCGCCGGTGCACCGTCGGTGAACTCCAGCGTGCCGAGACGACTCTCGACCCGACCAGGTGTCGACAACGACGCAAGTACCTCTGCAGCAAGCTCTGCCATCTCTCATTCCTCCGAGTCCAGGTGTGTGTGCAAACTGAATTCCCGTGTCGTCATGCCTCGTGCTCGTACTGCTCGGCTGCGGTGTCGATTGTCAACCCGGAGCCGAAGTGCGGCCCGCCGCCGACGTTGTAGACGCCTGCGATCCGCTTCGGGTAGGAGCCGCCCGCGATGATCGCCTCGGAGATCGAGGTTCGCACCGACGAGCTCGGGGCGAGCCCTCGGCCTGCGCGCCATCGGAGTCCTTGCGATCTCCGCCGCCGCGTCGGTCGAGCCACCAGTTTCCGAGCGTGAACGCCGCCGCTCCGACCAATGTGTAGGCACCAACGGTCGCGACTTCGCTCGTCTTCAGCGCCTCATCGATGAGCTCGAAGGCAATCGACCCGATCAAGAGGCCGGCACCCAGCGCCATCACGACCGCGATGAGCTTCTGGCTCGGCATCACCGCGTACGCGACGAGCGCTCCGACGAGGAGGGCGGAGGCGGCGAGCGCACCCCAGAGGAAGGCCTCGATCACGGCTGGAGACTCACCGGTCGGCGCGACGGCACTCGGGAGGTCGTTCTCCGAGAGCGGTCCGGCCCATGGTCACGACTCACGCAGCGATGAGGTCTGCATCTATCCGTACGCCAGTCCCGGCCGCCGGTCGCGCACGGCGTACGCCATGATGAGCGCGAGCGGGAAGAAGAAGAGGCTGAGGATGAAGTACCCGATGAAGCTGTGCCCCTTACGCCCCGCGACTCGCGCAGGCCAGAAAGCGATCGCAATCCAAATGATGAGGCCAACGATGCCCAGGCCGAACCACACAATGGGTCTCCTTGCGCTCGTCTTCGGACATCCGTTGCGCTCCAAATGCCCTTGTTCAACGTCCACTGCGATCAAACCCGGACGGCGAGGCCGTCACATCATGCAGATTGGGTGAATGGCCGCCGTCTCCGCTCCACCGCGCCGCCACATAATGTCGTGCCGGCGTAGGATGCGACCGTGACCGAGCGTGCCGGAGGGGTGCCGCCGACGGCTGTTGCGCTCGATGAGCAGCTGCTCGATGCCAAGCTCTCGGTCCCGCTCCCTCGCCCGGGTGCCGTGAGTCGCGCCGAGCTCATCGAGAGGGCTCGCGCGAGCGAGTGCCGCGTGGTTGGTGTGACTGCGCCCGCGGGCTATGGCAAGTCGACCTTGCTGGTTCAGTGGGCCCTCGCCGAGGATCGTCGCGTCGCATGGGTGTCACTCGACCGCTTCGACGACGATCCCGCGATCCTGCTCACCTTGCTGGCGTCCGCCTACGCTCGGGTCTCGCCGGGCAACGCCGACCTGGTCGCCGACGTGGGCGGTCTCGGCGTGTCGCTGTTGGGACGCGCGGCGCCGCGCCTCGCCTCGGTGTTCAGGACGAGCCCGGTCCCGTTCGTGCTGATGTTGGACGACCTTCACGAACTGCAGTCGCCGGCCTGTCACGATGTGCTGGAGGTGGTGATCTCAGGGATCCCTCGAGGCTCTCAACTGATCGCAGCGAGTCGCTCCGAGCAGCCTCACCTGCCGCGGCGGCGGGCTTCGGGTGATGCGCTGGAGTTCCTGGCGAGCGACTTGGCCCTCGACGCGGCCGGCGCCGAGCAGATCTTCTCGGAGGCGCACGTCGGCCTCACTCCTGAGCTGGCGGCCGCGGTGACCGAACGGACCGAGGGCTGGCCGGTCGGCCTCTACCTCGCGGCGCTGATCGCCAGCGACAACAGGGGCGAAGCGTTGACGATCTCCGGTGACGACCGGTACGTGGCCGATTACCTGTACCGCGAGTCGCTGACGCAACTGCCCGAGAGCAGTCAGCGGTTCCTGCGGCACACGGCGGTGCTCGATCAACTGTGTGCTCCACTCTGCGATGCCCTCCTCGGCGGATCAGGGGCTCAGGAGCGGCTGCGCAGCCTCGAGGCCTCCAACTTGTTCCTGATCCCGCTCGATCGTCGGCGGGAGTGGTACCGCTACCACGCGCTGTTCCGGGAGTTCCTGCTCGGTGAGCTTCGTCGAGTAGAGCCCGACGTCATCCCGAAGCTGCACCTGCGAGCCGCCGACTGGTACGAGTCCAACGGATCCCCGGCCATGGCCCTGGAGCACTTGTTGAACACGACCGAGCGGGACCGGTGCGTCCAGCTGGTGACGGCGTTGGCACTGCCGACCTACCAGGCCGGCCAGGTTTCCACGGTGCAGCGTTGGCTCTCAACGCTGGGCGACTCCGCCATCGAGGACTATCCCCCGCTCGCAGTGCTGACCGGCTGGGTCGCGGCGTTGACCGGGCAGACCGCCGAGGCGCAACGGTGGGCGGCGATCATCGATGCCAGTTCGTTCGACCTGGTGCCAGCGGACGGCACGGCGTCGTTCGACTCGGCGCGGGCCATGTTGCGGTCGATCATATGTGCCGCCGGTCCAGACCACGCGATGACCGACGCGACCTTCGCGGTCGCCCAGGAGCCGCCGTGGAGCGTCTGGCGCGACCAGGCGTTGTGCTTGTGCGCCGAGGCGCATCTGCTTACCGGAGACGTCGACCGGGCCGGTGTCCTGTTCGCAGAGTCGGCCGCCACGGCAGCCACCAATTCCAACGCCGACGCACTCGTCCTGAGCGAGTCCGAGCTCGCGTTGCTGGCGATGGATCGTGGGCGTTGGACCGAGGCGGCCGAGCACCTGGACGTGGCACTCGCCGTCGTCGATGAGCATCGGATGTACGACTACGCCACGTCCGTGCTCGCCTTCGCCGGCGCCGCCCGGCTCGCCGTGCACCGGGGCGACCTGGAGGAGGCGAACCGCCAGCTCACGCGGGCGATGCGGGCCCGTCCGTCATGCACGTTTGCGCTGCCATATCTCGCCGTGCGCCTACGACTGCAACTTGCCAGGCTGTCCTGGGCCATCGCCGACCAGACGACAGCCCGCCACCTGCTGCGCGAGATCGACGACATCCTGGTCCACCGGCCGGCTCTCGGCGCCCTCGTCGAGGAGGTCTCCGAGTTTCGTCGGAGCCTCACGTCGAGCGCCAAGGTGGGAGCGACCGGCGGGTCGCCCCTCACCCCAGCGGAGCTTCGGCTGCTCCCCTACCTGCAGACGCACCTCACGATTCGCGAGATCGGCGAGCGGCTCTTCGTGTCCCGCAACACCGTCAGCTCCGAGGTCAGCTCGATCTATCGAAAACTGGGGGTCTCGTCACGCAGCGACGCGGTGCAACAGGCGACGACGACCGGGCTGCTCGGCGGGTAGCCGAGCTGACTCACCAGATTGGGGTTCCAAGACCGGCCCGACGGTTTGAGCTCCGGAACGGCGAAATTCCGTCGGTGAACACGGTTGGCCCCTCAGACGTAGTCCTTCTTCCTGAGCCAGGACAGCGCGAACCAGCCCCAGATCGGAGGCAGGTACGACGTGCACAGTGGCGCCGTAAAGGTCGCAGCCACCGCTTGTGCGCGTGACCACGACAGTGGATGGAACGCCGTTTCAGACATCACAACCCGTGGCTCAGGCCTGCTGCATCTCCTTGCCATGGGCGGTGAGCGCCCAGATCACGAGCACATCGATCGTGATCACAATGAGCGCCCACAGTGGATAGGCCGGGATGAAGAAGAAGTTCGAGATCAGGCTGAGGGCGGCGACAATGACGCCTACGGTCCGCGCCAGGATGTTGCCGCTGAACACCCCAAAGCCGGCGAGCAGCATGACCAGCCCGACGATCAGGTGGACCCAGCCCCACTGGGAGATGTCGAGGTACAGCGACGCGCGATTCGTCCACACCACCCACTCGTCGTTGACAATGCCGACGAGCCCGTAGAAGGCGTTGAGGCCCCCGCTGATGATCATCATGACGCCGGCGAACGCGATCCAACCGGTCCAGCCGGTACGTCCCGTTTCGTAGCCTTCAGGCGTCGTGTAGCCGGACTGTTGGTAACTCTCTGCTGCCATCGCAGTTACCTTTCTGTCATGTCGGATCGAGTCGACTTGGGCCGAATGACGAACATGCTCGGACCGTCCTATCGTGCGGCTCCATGGGGACAACGTCGTCACGTACTTCGGGTGATTCACACTGTCTTGGTGCCTCGGGCGGCAGCGGTCGCTGGTTGGTCTCCAAAGTGTCCACAGACGATCGACCATGACCGCGATTGGATCAGCTGCGTGGAGCAGCCGCGACTTCGTTGTGGCCCGTCGCGGATCAGCCGACTTGGCCGGCAGCGTCCTTGACTGCGGCGTCGACGTCGGCGGTACTCACGTCGAGCTGCTTGGCGATGTGCTTCTCGGCCTTCAGCTCCGCCCTGTCGAGCGCCTGCTCGAGGGTGCTCGCGCCGACGACCAGAAGGGCGGCCTCGCCGTCGTCGATGAGCTCGCCGAGCTCCTTGACATCGGAGCGGGAAATTCCGCGCCACAGGTGGCCGCCGACACCGCCGATGGCAGCGCCAACGATCGCGGTGCCGATGATCGACGGCGGGAAGAGGATGCCGATGACGGCGCCCGCAGCCGCACCGCCCCAGCCTCCGTGCCGAGTCGCCATCTCGTCCTTGTTGACGTGCACCTTTCCGGACGAGTCCTTGGTGACAACAGCGGCGTCGTAGGTGCCAACGACATCGACTGCGTGAAGGTCCTTCACGACGTCGTAATCGGCGCGAGCGGCGGCTTCGCTCGGGTAGGTGCCGATGTAGAGGAACATTCCATCAGCCTTTGCCATGTGCTCTCTCCCTTCGGTGTCCACTCGAACGACACTCACGCCGTCGTCGAGCCGGGTCGAGTGGGCGGGGCTGTGTTCCTGCCCGTACCTGTGCCTTGATGATGAGCCGCGGATCCAAGGCAGTCGTCACCCAGAGCGCATGAAATCACTCAGCTAATGGCGGGTAGCCGAGCTCACTCACCGGACTGGGGTTCCAAGGCATCGTCAGTGTCGTACCCGAGCGCCAGCGCCAGCTTCGGGGCCGCCGCGACAGCGCGGGGGAGCCCGACGATGGGAATCACGCCGACCAGCACGTCGACGATCTCGGCGGCCGTCGCGCCCGCATCCACCGCGGCATCGGCCTGTGCTCCGTAGGACGGAACCGCGCCACCCGCCGCGACCAACGCGGCGAGGCGGACGAGCGCCAGCGTCTTCGGATCGAGCTCTGGGGATTCGGCCCCGGCTCCGCCGACGGCGTCCTCCGCGAAGCTGGCGTCGTTGATGCCCAGACAGCGCAGCCGTTCCGTGTAGTCCAAACCGACCCACCCTCCTTCGCCACTGCCGTCCGACGAAATCACGGGACGCTGACTCGGAACTGGCTGCCGAACCGTGCTCTACCCATGGTCGACGGGCTCACCCCTCGTTGTCGGCCTCCGCCTCGGCAGCATCCAGCTCGGCCTCGTCGCCGAGAACCATCCCCAGTGCGACCAGGTCCTCGGCAGTGATCGAGCGGTGCCCGATCACCAGGCCTCCGGCGTCGCGGACGGCGTCGCGCAGCGGGATTGCCCAGAGGTGTTCGATCGCGAGCACGAGCGCCGAGCTGCCATCGGGCAACTCGTCGAGCAGCCGCGCTGCGACCAGCCCCGCTGCGTGCGGTGCGCCCGCATCGACGGAAGCGCCGAGCTCGGCACCGGCCACAGCGCCCTCGCCACCGGCAACACCCAGCCCGACCAGGGCGCCGACCGCCGACCGCAGCTCGGCCCGTTGGTCATCATCGAGATCGGACACGCCCAGCGCCGCGACGTCGTCGCCCTCGCGCATCACGAACACCGCATCTATGACCCTGATCTGGCCGACGTCACTCAGACGTCCCAATTCTTCCGCGATCCGACCCTCGAATAGGTCGTTGTCCGGAAAGCCGATCACGAACGCCTGGATGGGTCCAATGGCCATGGATGCTTCCTCCTGCTCGGCATCGCGCCGCCGGGACACTGACTCGTCGGCGAGGTGTCCGACGACCAATCTGGCCGCAGAACCGTGCTCTACCCATGGTCGTCGAAACAGACACCAGCCGCATCACCCAGATCACGTGATTCGTCAATGGCGTCGCACGGGCGACGCGGGCACGAGGCCGCGCGACCGCGGGAGAAGCGATATTCATGCGTTCTGCATGAGGACAGCCGCGGTTCCGTGCCGGATCATCACGCTGTCGCACGGCTGAAGGAGGCACGACGATGAGCGCTTCGACACCCGGAGTCTCAGCGGAGACTCTGAAGTCGATCTCAACGCCCGACAGGGTCGAGAGTCGCCTGGGAACGTTGGAGTTCGACGATGGCGCACCGTCTGAGGAGACGGCTGCGTTGCTGTACGACCACCTCGACTTCCTGAACGGGGTGCAGGCGTTTCTCGGGGCGATCCCGGGGGTGTCGCTCACGGCCCTGCGTCAGGGCTTCCTGGCGGCGGGCATCGAGGACAACTCGTTCACGTTGTTCTCGGACCTGATGGATTCGGCGTCGCTCTTCCTGACCGGCAACTGCGACACGGTCTACTTCTGGGGGTTCGTCGACTTGTCGGATGGGCCGATGGTGCTCGACGTGCCGTCCATCGGGGCGCCGTCGGGGATCCTCGGCACGATCGACGACACGTGGTTCAAGTGGGTCACCGACATCGGCCTTCCCGGCCCCGACCGCGGCGCCGGGGGCCGGTACCTGATCGTCGGTCCTGGCTATGACGGCCCGCTGCCCGACAGCGGGTTCCACGTCTTCCATGCTCGCACGACCCGGGTGACGGTGATCGGCCGCGCGTTCATGATCGACAACGACCCCACCGCCCCGGTCGAGGTGATCCGCGAGGGGTTCCGGGTCTCTCCATACGTGCCGGGGGCGGAGGGCACGGCGGTCGCCAGCTACCTGGCCGGCGACGCCCCGCTCGGCGCCGGCAAGGAGGCGCCCAAGACCAACTTCGTCGAGTCGTCGGGTGTCTCCTTCAACACGCTGTTCCCAGGTGACTACGGGTTCTGGGAGGTCATCAATGAGCTGGTGCAGCAGGAGCCGCCAGAGGCCGGCGATCCGGAGCTGCTGGGTCAGCTGGCGGCGGTCGGGATCGTGCACGGCAAGCCGTTCGAGCCCGACGAGCGCATGCGCAAGATCCTCGAGGAGGCCGCCGTGGTGGGCAACGCCACCGCCCGCACGGTCACCTTCGCGGCGCGACCCGAGGAGGGCTTCGAGTTCTACCCCGGCTCAAAGTGGGAGAGTGCGCTCTTCCTCGGTGGCTACCAGTTCCTCGACCCGCCCCCGCTGATCACCGCGGACGGCGCCGTCCCGGTGGGCCCGAGCGACGGGGCCCGCAAGCTCGACTCCCGCACCAACTTCTTCTACATGGCCACCGGCACCACACCGGCGATGTGCATGCGCCTCACCGGCATCGGCTCGCAGTACATCTACGCGATGCGCGACAGCGACGGCGCCGTCTTCGACGGTGGCCGCAGCTACAAGCTCACCCTGCCCGCCGACATCCCCGAGTCCCGCTTCTGGTCGGTGATCCTGTACGACCGCCAGACGCGCTCGATGCTCCAGACCGACCAGCACCTCCCGCGCCTCGGCAGCCAGTCCGGCACCGTCGAGACCAACCCCGACGGCACGACCGACCTTTACTTCGGGCCCTCCGCACCCGAAGGCAAGGAGAACAACTGGCTCCAGACCGTCCCCGGCAAAGGCTGGTGGACGATCCTGCGGCTCTACAACCCGCTCCAGTCGTTCTTCGACAAGACCTGGCGGCCCTCGGAGATCGAGCCGATCTGACCGACGGGGCGACTGCCCCCGCGCAGGGGCAGCACCGAGGTGGGTGAACCCATGAGCGTGTTGCGGAGCCGGTTGGAAGGACTCCTCGTCTGGCGGGTGTGGGAGCGCATGCTCGAGATCGAGTTCGTCGATCGCAGCGTCGCGCTCGCCGGGAAGGCGTTCGTCGCGTTCTTCCCGCTCGTGATCGTCATCGCCGCCTTCGTGTCCGAGAGCGTCCGTTCGTCGATCCTCACCACCGTCACGGCCCGGCTCGGCATCAGAGGGGACGCGCTCACGACTGCCAGAGAAGCCTTCGCGTCGGCGGACGACGTCCGCCAGGCGACCGGCCTGCTCGGCCTCGTGCTCACCGCCTTCTTCGCCAGCTCGTTCACGACCGCCCTGCAGCGCGTCTACCTCCGGGCGTGGCGGCGACCGTCCCAGCCTGGCGCCAGCTCGTACTGGCGGGGGGCGGTCTGGCTGCTGGTGATGCTGGCCTGCATGGCGGTCCTCGGCGGCCTGCGCGGCGGCCTCCACGGTGAGCTCGGGGTCGGCCTCTTCGCCGTCGTGTCGCTGGCGGCTACGTCCGGGCTCTGGTGGTTCACCGCGTGGTTCCTCCTGCTGGGCGAGGTGCGGGCACGGGTGCTCGTGCCTACTGGCGTGATCACCGCCGTGGCGATGGCCGCGTTCGCCGTGTCGGCCACGGTCTGGATGCCGGGGGTGGTGACGCGCAACGAAGCCCAGTTCGGCTTCTTCGGTGTCGCCTTGGCGTTGGTGACCTGGTTCTCCGGAGCGGCGATCTGCGTCCTGATCGGTGCGTGTGCGGGACCGGTCTTCGCAGAGGACACCGGGCCGGTCGGCGCGCTCGTTCGCCACAAAGAGGCTGCGACGCTGACCGCCGGCGCGCGCCCCCCGCTCCCGCCACCCGCTCGCGAGCTCACCCTGCGCGACGCGTTCCAGAGCACCGACGACTCATGACTGCTACGGAGATCAGGATCGAACCGCAGGAGGCAATGGCGCATGTCTCAGACCACTGATATCACCGACGACCCCGACGAAGGTGCCCATAAAACCGCCGAGGGCGACACGGGACCGAGTGACACCCCGGGGATCCTCGGCTGGGCTCCCAAGATCGGGGCGTGGTCTTGGAGCTTCGTGGGGTTCGTGGCGGCGGCCATCATCGTGTGCATCGCGCTGGCCGCAGTCAGCGAGATCGTGCTCCCGATGACGTTCGCGGCCGTTCTGGCCGTGATATTCAAGCCCCTGGTCGGATTCCTCCAACGCCACAAGTTCAAGCCCAGCTTGGCCGCCGGCCTGGTCGTCCTCGGTCTGCTCGCCCTGATGGCCGGTGTCGTCATCGCAACCGTCCGCGGCGTGACCGAACAGGTGGGTGAGATCAGCGACTCGGCCGACGCCGCATTGGAGCGCGCCGCCGAGCAGACCGACGCCCTCGGTATCGACCAGGGCGAACTGGACGCGGCACGGGCAGCAATCGAGGACGCAGCCCCGATGATCACCACCGGTGTCCTCTCCGGGTTGGTTTCGGGCATCGGCGCCTTGGTGGAAATAGCCGGCGGCCTGATACTCGGGGCGCTCATCATGTACTACCTGCTCAAGGACGGCACCCGCCTCCGGCGCTCCCTGGTCGCCCAGGTCGACCCCACCTACCGAGACGAGCTCGACGGCTTCATCGGCGATGCCTGCCGAATCCTGCGCGACTACGGGCGGGGCCGCACCGTCATGTCCGCCATCGTGGCGCTAGCCGTCGGCCTCGCCGCCCTCCTGCTCGGCCTTCCGCTCGTGTTCACCATCGTGGTCGTCAACTTCATCGGCGGCTACATCCCCTACATCGGCGCGTTCCTCGGTGGCGGGCTAGCCGTGATCATCGCCCTCGGCGACGGCGGCCTCGCCGAGGCGGCGATCATGCTCGGCGTCGTGCTCGCCGCCAACCTCGCCCTCGAGAACTTCGTGGAGCCCAAGGTCATGGGCCGCACCCTCGACATCCACCCACTCGTCGTGCTCCTCGTCACCGCCCTGGGCGGCCTCCTCGGCGGCATCGTCGGCCTCATCCTCGCCGTGCCCGCGTGGGTGATCGCCGGCAACGCCATCACCCGCCTGCGCTCCAAAGGCGTCGTCCAGATGGTCGCCAAGCGAGCCCAGCCCGCCGTGCAACACCTGCTCGACTGACGCGGGCCGCTCGATCACGAATGCAATCCGCAAGCCAAACCCGGATCTCTGGAGGATCACAATGATGCGACACCGTGCCCTCGCCGGCGCCCTAGCCACCCTGCTCGCCCTCAGCGCCTGCGGCGATGACGACGACGGCGACCAGGCGGCGAACTCGACAACGACAGCCGAAGCCACCACGACATCGACCGGAGACGCGCTCTGTGCCGCGATCGATGATGCCGAGCAAGACATCCGTGCGCTCGGTGACATCGACGTCCTCGCGGAGGGCACCGACGCGGTCGAGGCGAGCCTCACCACCATCAGGGCCGACCTCGCCGAGATCCGAGAGCTGGCCCCCGACACCGCCCCGGAGGAAGCCGACGCCTTCGACAACGCCCTGGCATCACTCGACGACGCGATCACCGCCCTCGGGGACGAGCCGCTTACCGCCGAGTCGGCGCAGGACATCGTCGCCGCCGGCACGTCAACGATCGAGACCGGACAGACCTACCTCGGCGCGCTCGACGACGCGTGCCCATGACCCGACCACAACCCGAGACACGGGCGGCTCGTGGCCGTGGCGGTCGGAATATCAGCGCACTGCGCTCACAGGAGATCTCGTGGACGGGCTGCTGTCTGCGTGCGTCGTGGTGCCCCGGGCCGACGCCTATGCGGGCGTCCTCGGGCCGCCCGTCGAGGTGGGCCTGTACATCGCGCTACGCCTTTGGCAGTGGCGGAGGGAAGTGCACCCAGCGCGCTCTCCGGACGCTGAACAGCCGGGTCTTGCGCGCTCAGAGCACGCCACCGGGATCTGCGCGCTCGCGGATGCGGAACGCCGATTCGGAGCGCTCACGCGGCCTCGAGCCGTTGGGAAGCTACTGCCTGGCCATGGCGAGGTTGAAGCGCTCCTCCGGGCTGATGAGGTGGTCTTGGTCGTCGGTGCCGGCGTCGAGCTGGACCCAGGCGATGGTGCCGTTGAACTCGTTGTCGCGTGGCCCGTAGTCGGGTGACGATGGTGAGCCGAGGTCTTGGCCGATCTCGAGCCCTTCGTCGGCGGAGAACGCCATCGGGATCGTGCGTTCGGCTCGTCCGGTGCCAACGGACTGGCCGTCGACGTACAGCGTGATGTCGGCACCCTTGGCGAGTCCGTCGCCGTCGTAGGAGGACTCCATGCGCACCTGGTGGTCGCCCGGCGGAATGGGCTCGGCGGACTCGGCGAAGAACTGCTCGATGCCGAAGAAGTTGACGCAGTACTTCAGGTTGCCGTCGTGGACGTACAGCGCCCATCCTCCGACTTTGCCGCCTTGGGCGACGATCACGCCTTCGCCGCCGTCGTCGGGCACCGTGATCTGCGCGGTGACGGAATGGGACTTGTTCTTCATGTTCAAGGCCGACCACTCGTTCACCCGCATCCCCGGGAACAGCAGCTGGCTCTGGCCGGTGACGAGCTCGGGCCGGCCCGCGAGCTCGGCGTTGATGCGCTCGTAGCGGCGGTCGTCGAGGGGCAGGACGTTGTACTTGACGGCCTCGATCAGCCACAGCCGTTGCAGCTCGGCCAGCTTGTCGGGCTGGTCGGCGGCGAGATCGTTGCTCTGGGTCCAGTCGTCGGGCCCGTACAGCTCCCACACGTCGTCGTCGAACGCCGGTAGGGCATCGGTGGTCCACGGGATGCTGTGGCGCGTCACCGCCGTCCATCCCTGGTGGTACACGCCACGGTTGCCGAACATCTCGAAGTACTGGAGGTCGTGGGACTCGGCCGCATCAGTGTCGGCGAAGGATGCCAGCATGCTGAACCCCTCCAGCGGCGCTTGGGCGATCCCGTTGACGGACGTGGGCGCCGGCAGCGACGCCGCCTCCAACACGGTGGGGGCGACATCGATGACGTGGTGGAACTGGTTGCGCTTCTCGCCCTTCGCGGCGATCCCGTTGGGCCAGTGCACGATCGTGCCGTTGCGGGTACCGCCCCAATGGGACGCGATCTGCTTGGTCCACTGGTAAGGGGTGTTCATGGCGTGCGCCCAGCCGACGGCGTAGTGGTTGTACGCCTCTGTGGTGGCGAAGTCGTCGATCTTGCTCAGCAGGAACTCGGTCGTCTCGATCCCGGGCATGCCGTTGAGGGTCGTCATCTCGTTGAAGCAACCCCGGATCGTGCCCTCGCCGGAGGCGCCGTTGTCGCCGATGATGTAGTAGATCAACGTGTCCTCGAGCGCCCCCACGTCGTCGATGGCGTCGATCACGCGGCCGATGTGGTGGTCGGTGTGCTCCAAGAACCCGGCGTAGATCTCCATCTCGCGCCGCAGGATCGGCTTCAGCTCCTCATCCATGTCGTCCCACGCCGGGATCGCCTCCGGACGAGCCGTCAGCTCGGCATCCGCGGGGATCACACCGAGTTCCTGCTGGCGGGCGAACGTCTCTTGCCGCTGGGCGTCCCAGCCGGCGTCGAAGCGGCCCCGATTCCTCTCTACCCAGTCCGCCGGAACGTGGTGGGGGGCGTGGGTGGCACCAGGGGCGAAGTAGATGAAGAAGGGCTTGTCCGGCATCAACGACTTCTGCTGGCGGATCCAGCTCACCGCGTGGTCGGCGAGATCCTCGGTGAGGTGGTAGCCCTCCTCCGGCGTCTTGGGTGGCTCCACCGACGACGTGCCTTCGAAAAGGCCCGGAAACCACTGGCTGGCCTCGCCGCCGATGAAGCCGTAGAAGTACTCGAACCCTGACCCGGTCGGCCACTGATGGAACGGACCCATCGGGCTCGTCTCCCATGCCGGCACCTCGTGACACTTGCCGAACTGGGCCGTCGCATAGCCGTTCAGCTTCAACGTCTCCGCCAACGGCGCCTTGTTCTTCGGCCGCACGCTGCTCTGACCGGGCGCCGAGGTCGCCATCTCCGTGATCGCCCCCATCGCCACCGAATGGTGGTTGCGGCCCGTCAACAGCGCCTGGCGCGTCGGTGCGCACAACGCTGTCGTGTGGAACCTCGTGAACTGCAGACCACCGGCCGCCAAGCGCTCCGCCGTCGGCGTGTTGCAAGGCCCCCCGTACGCCGACGACGCACCGAACCCGACGTCATCAACCAGCACGATCAACACGTTCGGCGCACCCGACGGAGGCCGCAAGGGCACGATCGGCGGGAACACCGTGTTGGGGTCCTTGGCGTCGAACGTGGTCAGACCCACATGAGCTGGGTCCGGAATCGGAAGTGTCTCCCGCTGCATCGACTCGGACATCGTCAAGCCTCCCCGGCATCTCGGCGCGACACGAGATCCTGACAGACCGACAGCTACGACAGCTACCCATCGCGCCATCCGCATCTCCGGAGCGGCGCCCAACCGCTTACGACCGCAAGCGCACGCGGTTCGCCACTCGTCATCGGCACACTCCTAACAACAGTGATGGCGTGGAGAGCCATGCACGTCCCCCGCTGACCACCCGCACCTAGTGCCTGCTGCGGGCGACCGCTGCCCACTTGGGACGGTGGTAGCAGATCGCCGTTCCTGAAGAAGCGCTTGATGTCAATAGTCTTCGACGGAGTCGAAGGCCGATTCTTTGGCGCTGCGGCGAGCGCGGTGTGAGTGCGGGCGCGTGGGGCACCTCGGCGGGAATGCGCGGCCGGGTGGGGAGAAGGGGCGGTCAAGGCGGGGCCGTCAGGCCCGCCCGAAGGGGAAGCCTTGACGGCCCCGGTCGCAAGTTGTCGCCAGCCACAATGGGGATGGAACCCCGCCAGGGGTTCCTGGTTGCCTCGTTGTGGGTGGACACAGCGGTGACCTCACCATTGGCGCCCAGAGCTGGGCGGGGCAGGCCGTGGGGTTCGGCTGCCGGCCATTCCTTCGTTCCGACGGTTCGTGGTGCATGGTGTGTTCCGG
>Ga0299907_10001075_pt1 | contig 15006 bp, 15 predicted proteins | sample RVTome_16_FD_198680 | JGI IMG/M metagenome (GOLD analysis project Ga0299907, IMG submission 198680) | Soil microbial communities from uranium-contaminated site in the Upper Colorado River Basin, Wyoming, United States - RVT152D67 (version 2) ... | reverse complement strand
GAGCGGAAAGTGACCGGCCGGAGGGCCCGAAGACCGAGATCCACAAGTTCGATATCACCAGCCCGACCCGGACCGACTATCAGGCTTCGGGCGAAGTCGACGGATACCTGCTCAACCAGTTCGCGATGGATGAGCACGAGGACACGCTCCGGGTGGCATCGACCACCACTCCGGCCTGGTGGGGGAGTGGCCCCGACTCCGAATCTCGGATCACGGTCCTCCGCCAGATCGACGACAGTCTGGTGAACATCGGTTTGGTCGACGGGTTGGGCAAGACCGAGCAGATCTACTCGGTCAGGTTCATGGGAGAGACCGCCTATGTGGTGACGTTCCGTCAGACGGACCCGCTGTACGCGGTCGATCTATCAAACCCGCGTAGCCCGCAGGTGGCCGGGGAACTGAAAATCCCGGGCTACTCGGCGTATCTGCATCCGCTGGGTGATGGATTGATCATGGGCATTGGCCAGGACGCCACCGATGAGGGTGTGGTCCGGGGCACCCAGGTCTCGATCTTCGATGTGAGCGACCTCTCCGATCCGCAGCGACTCGACACTTACACCCTCAGCGAGGGCACCAACTCCGAGGTCGAATACGACCACCACGCCTTCCTCTACTGGGATGGATTGGCGATGATCCCGGTGCAGCAGTGGTGGTGGGACGACAAGGGTGAGGACTTCTTCATGGGCGCCGTCGGGCTGTCGGTGGGCGATGACGGCCAACTCGCCGAGGTGGGGAAGGTGGTCCACCCCGGTGGTGACCAGAACGACTGGGACGGGCGATCCCAAATCCTCCGCTCGGTCGTCGTCGACGGCTCGGTCTACACAATCTCACCCAAAGGCATCATGAAGAGCGCGCTGGACACCCTCGAGGAGCAGGCCTGGCTCGACTTCTAGCGAACCTAATGCTGTAGGGACCGTATTTGGTCCCTACAGCGTCTCGTTCGCCGGACCACCGGCCGGACCACCGGCCGGACCACCGTTCTACATCAGGTGACGGGAGTGCCAGTCGAGGATGGCCTCGAAACGCTCCAGACGGTGACGGGGTTTGCCAGAGCGGCTCATCTCATGACCCTCGCCGGGGAAGCGGAGGAACTCGGCGGTGGTGCCGTTGCGAAGGAGCGCCATGAAGTACTGCTCGGCCTGCTCGATCGGGCAGCGATAGTCGTTCTCTGAGTGCAGCACGAGCGTGGGCGTGGTCACGTAGTGGGCAAGAGCCAAGGGGCTCAGCCGCCACCAGGTGTCCCATGCTTCGGGGTATGACTCTGCGGTGTAGTTCTCGGGGAACGCACCGCCGATGTCCGACGTCCCACTGAAACTGGTCCATGAGATCAACGCCCGCTCGACGACGGCGGACTTCCACCGGTCCTCCCGGCCGATGATCCAGGCCGTCATGAACCCACCGTAGGAACCGCCCATCAACCCCATGCGATCCGGATCGAGACGGCCATGTCTCTCCAGCGCACCCTGTACCGCGGCGTTGACGTCGGCGTGGTCGACTTCGCCCCAACCCTCGCCGACCACCGCTTTGACGAAGTCTTGTCCCCTGCCCGCCGAACCCCGTGGGTTGCAGGCGACCACGCCGTATCCGGCACCGGCATAGATCTGGAACTCGTCGAAGAATCCGAACCCGTATTGCGACGCGGGCCCGCCATGGATGTTGAGGAGCAACGGGACCTTGTCGTCACCCTCCGGCAGGTAGACCCAGACGTCGATCTCATGACCGTCCGAATCCACGCGGAAATGGTCCGGCACCACCAGACCGAGGGCGGCATCGTCGTTGAGGTTGGTCAGGGGCGTCCCGTCGGAGATCACCTCGCCCGGGGAATCCCAGGCAGAGGTGGTGTAGACCAGCCGGCCGTCCGACCCGTCGAATCCGGTGACGACCTTGTCGCCGCGGACGAGGGTATCGGTGGCCCCGTCGGAGACGACGCTGATGAGCCCGAACCGACCCGAGTCCTCGAACCCGACGACTGCAGTGTTGTCGTCCCACCGGATGGCGGCGGGGCCGGCAGACAGCGAGACCGATCCCCGGTCGAGGTGGCCCGTCAGGTTGGTGAGGGAGCCGTCGTCCTCGCGCCTGTGGAGATGCGCGTCGGCTGGATACTTCGACTCCGTGCTGCCCAACAGGTGGAGAGCCCCATCGGGTCGATATGAGACGAAGGCCCACAAGCCACGTTCGGTGACCTGGGAGATGTCACCGGTCTCCACGTCGACTTCCCAGACGTCATTTCCCGATACCAGCCCCCGACGAGGGTCCCGATCGGAGATGAACGCGATGCGGTTGCCACGAGGCGACCACGCCGGAAACTCCTCGTCGAACTCGCCCGGAGTCAGACAGTGCGACTCGTTTTCCCCGGTGGGATCGATCAGCCAGAGGTGACGTTTCCGATCGTGGGTCCACCCTCCGGAGCGGGTGTCGAATCGGTAGGGGACATGGGTGAGACGGCGGGGCCGCTGCGAGCGCTCGTCGTCGTCGAGGTCGGCCATGTCGTCGACGAAGGTCACCGCCACCACGACAAGGCGGTCGCCGCTGGGGGACCACTCCAACCCCTCCACCCCTTTCTCGAACGCGGTGACCACCCGTGCCTCGCCGCCGTCTGCCGGGATCACCGCAACCTGGTTGGGCTCGTCGTCGACGCTTCTCAGAAACGCCAGACGTGTGCCATCGGGTGACCAGCGGGGTGCGGTGTCTCCCTGACCGGTTGAGAACTGCTCGTTCTCCAACCAAATCGATCTGTCGTAGCGGTCCTCTTCAAGGTTCGGCGTGGACACCACGAAAGCGACCCGGGTTCCGTCGGGGGAGAGCCGGGGGTCGGAGGGGACGTTGAGGGAGGCCAGTTGGTCGGGAGTCATGGGTCGAAGATAGACCCAACTGGTGTCTGCGGGCTTGGTGATCCCTACTTGAGACGCGCCTTAAGACCGTCGAGGATGATCTCCAAACCAAACATGTACTCGTCCTCCCACGAGCACCCGATGAGAAACGGCGCCAGGCGGGCGACGTTGGGAACTTCCCTGGCCAACCGGGGAATCATCATCTCGAACTCGGCGTGGTCCTTCTCGGTGACGCCGGCACTCGCCTGGAAGGCATAGCCCATCGTGTGCGAGGCCAGCATCTGCCACGCATGGTGGGCGCTTTCGTCATCGAAGCCGGCATCTGCCAGTACTCCGAGCACGTGGTCCATGAACCTCAAGGCCCCGGGTCCGAGGAGGCCTCGGGTCATGCAGACATGGACGACCCAAGGATGACTTCCGAAGTTGGTCATGGTTCCCCGGCCAAGCCGGCGAAGATGATCCCTCCAATCGAGATCACCGTCGGGTATCGGGATCGTCGAGAAGACGAAGTCGATCATCCCGTCGAGCATGGCGTCTTTGTTCTCGACGTGGTTGTAGAGGGACATCGCCTCGACACCGAGCTCCGCCCCAAGCTTGCGCATGGACAAGTCGTCCACGCCGTGCTCGTCGGCGAAGACGACCGCGGCCTCGATGACACGATCCCTGGTCAGCGGTTCGCGGGCGGTGGCAACCATGACCTCATCGTAAGGCAAGGAAGCACTCATTTCAGACCAGGAGGCTTGACAGCTTCCACGGTTACAGTGTAAACATACATCGTACACATACAGTGTATGTAGAACACGGACGTAAGTCTAGAGGGAGACGGAGAAAACGATGGGACCCGAAACGCTGGCGAGGAGCATTGCCAACCGACCGTGGAGGACAATGGTGATATGGGTGGTTCTCCTCGTGACAGCCGGGATGGTGTCATCGCAGTTTCTGGGCGACGCACTCACCACTGAGATCACCTTCACCAACCAACCGGAGTCGGCGAGGGCGCTCGACATGATTGAGGACCTGCGTGGCGCGGAGGCCTCGACCGAGTTCGTGGTGGTCCAGTCCGACGGCACCGTTGCCAGCGACCCTGAGTATGTCGACTACGTCACCGAGATCCAGACCGCCCTCGCCAGCTCGTCCGCCGTGGCGACGGTTGGCTCCTATCTCACCGAGGACGGTCCCGTTTCCGAATCGGGGACCACGGCTCTCCTTCCAGTGGTGCTCAACGGATCGGACGGAGACGAAGCGTCGGCCAACGCCGACATCATCCGTTCCGAGGTCGAGGCCGTCGCAACGCCTGACGGATTCGAGGCACTCGTCGCCGGACCGACGACACTCGACAACGATTTTGACCGCATCGCCGAAGAGGACCTCGCCACCGGCGAAGTGATCGGCATTGGGGTTGCCCTCCTGGTGCTCGTGTTTGTCTTCGGCTCGGTTGCCTCCGGTGTCGTGCCGATCATCCTCGGCGTCGTGGCCATCGCCGTCGCCCTGGGTCTGTCGTCTCTAGTCGGAATGGTGTTCGATCTCAGCTTCTTCATCACCAACATGATCACCATGATCGGGCTGGCGGTCGGCATCGACTACTCGCTGTTCATCGTTTCCAGGTACCGCGAGGAGAGAGCGAAGGGATTCGCCAAGGTCGACGCGATCGCGCGGGCCGGGGCGACAGCGACTAGAGCAGTCCTGTTCAGCGGTCTGACAGTGGTGCTCTCCCTGATCGGCATGCTGATCTTGCCCAACACATTGTTCCGCAGTCTCGGCATCGGCGCCATCCTCGTGGTCATCGCCGCCATGGCAGCCTCGATGACTCTCCTACCTGCGGTGTTGTCGATCATCGGCGACCGGATCGACTCGCTACGGGTGCGCCGACGGGGGTCGTTGGAGACGGAATCACGGGTCTGGGACCGCGTTACCCGTCTGGTGATGGGCCGCCCCGTCGCCTCCCTGGTCGTATCAGCGGGAATCATGCTGATCGCAGCCTCCAGCTTCACCTCGATCGACACCGGGCTCGCCGGTGTGTCCACCCTTCCTGAGGACACCGAGTCTGCCCGGGCGTTCCAGATCCTCGAGACCGAGTTCGCCGGGGGATTGACTTCACCCGTCGAGGTGGTCGTGGAGTCGGAAGACGCGGCAGCGACGATGGCGGCCCTGCAGGAGGCGATGGCGGCCGACGGGAACTTCGGTCCTGCAACTGTCGACCCCAGGTCGACCGGCACAAGGGGGCTCATCTCGGTGCAGCTTCTCGGTGACGTCGCCTCGGTGGAGTCCATGGACTCCATCCGACATCTGAGAGAAGACGTGATTCCGTCGGCGGCCGGCGACGCCGCGGTGTTCGTCGGCGGGCAAACGGCCATCACCATCGACTTCATCGACCAGACCTCCGACTACACGCCCGTCGTCTTTGCGGTGGTTCTCGGGTTGTCGTTCATCCTTCTCATGGTGGCGTTTCGTTCCGTGGTCATCCCCGGCAAGGCCATCGCCATGAACCTGCTCTCGGTGGGGGCCGCCTACGGGCTGATCGTGGTCTTCTTCCAACAGGGTGTTGGCCCCGAGTGGGTGAAGGACATCGCCGCTGTCCTCGGGTTCGCCCAGGTGGAGACGATCGAGAACTGGCTGCCGCTGTTCTTGTTCTCCGTGTTGTTCGGTCTGTCGATGGACTACCACGTGTTCTTGCTGTCGAGGATCAAAGAGCGTTTCGACCAGACCAGGGACAACTCCGAGTCGGTGGCCCACGGGCTGCGCACCACCGGGTCTTTGATCACCGGCGCCGCGGTCATCATGGTCGCCGTCTTCTCAGGATTCGCCGCGGGTCGTCTGGTCAGCTTTCAACAGATGGGCTTTGGTTTGGCGGTGGCAGTCCTGTTTGACGCAACGATCGTGAGGACGATCCTCGTTCCGGCTTCGATGCGGCTGCTGGGACGGTGGAACTGGTACTTCCCGTCGTGGCTGGAATGGGTCCCCGACCTCAGCATCGAAGGACATCTCGATGATGTGCCCGCCGAGCCGGCTCCGGTCACCGTCTGATCGGCCTCGGCGGGCCGCTACTCAGCCCTTAGGCTGGTACCGCCACTTCCCGGGTTGTAGATCGTCAGTCGTTGACGACGCGCCTCACGGGGGGGAGAAGACCCGGCTCGCTTCCAAGCCGTTTGATGCGGGGCACGGGATGATCGGCGTTGCGTGGCTCGTTGAAGACCACAACGTCACCCAAACCGGTGCCGTCGACGTGGTCACGACGGATCCTCACGGAGATCCGCTCGTCGTCGGAGACGTCCACGGTCAGGTAACACCAGTCGAGAGGCTCGGCACCCTCGGGAGGTCGAAAGTCCTTCCCAACCACCAAACCGGTGTGTCGTCTTGGCATGTCAGCTCCTCTGCTGATCACCCCAACACGCCCCATCGGCGCCACTGCACGTCATGATACCCAGCAGGCTCGATCCGTCGAGGGGAAAAAAGGCTCGAGGCCCCGGCTGGTAGGCGATCCGAGGCCTCGATCATTCCTCATTTGCTTGGCAAAGGGCTATCCGCCGCTTTGCCCTGGCGGCGTCCCTCCGGGAGGTCCATTGCCGCTACCGCTGCCACCCCCACGGCCGCTGTCGCTTCCGCCGGAGTTGCCACCGCCGCCTGAGGAACCATTTGACCCTTCGTCTGTCACAGAATCGTCGTTGTTGCCTTTGTTTCCGGCGTTGCCCTGGTTGTCCGATGCGGTGTCGGGCAGATCAGGGAGAGTCACCGGCGGGGTGTCACTCTGACCGGCTCCGATCTCTCTAGCCCGCTCGGCGACGCCCTGACCGAACTCACGGCCCGTGGCGTCTGTCTGGGCAATCCACTCGAGCATGTCGGCGACATTCTCTCGCACCATTTGGGACGGATTGTCATGCAATCCGAATCTCTCCGCTGCGGCCTCCAGCGCGTCGGCAGCGTTTGGGGACGACTGCTCCATGGCTTCGGCGAGGTGCGCAAGAGCCTCAGTTGAGTGGCCGTCGTCGGCCAGTGCCTGAGCCTCGTCCAGTCGCTCATCGATTCCACCATCGTTGATGCCAATTCGCTCCAGGGCTCTGTCCAGGCCGTAGAGGTTGTCGCCCGGAGCAGCCGCATCGGCGGCCTGCGCCACGCCGGCGAGACCCATGAGCAGCACGGCGGTCAACCCCGCAGTTGCCAGACGGGGAACCACACGGGATCTCATCTGGCGGCTTGGGGCCACGACGGGCTCGGCCTGCTGCACCAGCCGGGACGCTTTGGCGGCAAATTCGGGGGCTCGGCTCTCGACGTCGACGTTCAGCCTGTCGAGGCTCAGCGTGGCGAGCAGCGAGACAAGACCCTCGGTGTCATCCCGGGATTGTCTCGACAGGAGATACTCGACCTCCCGGTTCTCGGCGCGTGTACGGAGCATGTCACCAAAGCAATCGCTGAGAGTTCTCACCGGGATACCCCCTGCGTTTCGAGCACTTTCTTCAAATTGCCGACGGCCCGTCGTTGCAGCGCTTTGATGGCTCCGACTCCCTTGCCCATGACGTCGGCGGTCTCTTCGAGGGAGAGGTCGGCGATCAAGCGGAGTGCGAGCACATCACGTTGGTCGTCGGTGAGGGGTGCGAGGAGGTCGATCATCTCGGCAAGGGCGAGATTGTCGAGGGCTTCGCTCTCGACATCGCCCATTGGGTGGAATTCGCTGTCTTGTAGCGGGGTGGTCTCGACTTGTCGGCCTTTCCTGCGTCGGGCGTCGATCAACCTGCGATGTGCGATCACGAACACCCACGAGCGAAACGAGGCCTCGTCGCCTTCGAATCTGCCGATGTTCCGTGCCACGTCGAACAGTGTCTCCGAGGCCTGATCCTCTGGTTCAGGCGCACCACGCAGAGCGAGGTATCCGGTGACTGCACCAGCCAGATCCCGGTAGATGACCGCCCAGGCCCATTCTTCGCCGCCTTTGGCGGCATTGAGGATCATGTCGAAAGTTGGCAAGACATAAGGAGGATCGGCGATTGGGGCGATCTTCTCAACTATTTCCCGAGATATCGCAGTATCCCGGCTGGCCGATCGAGCGATGACATTGATGAGACACGATGGCGGCTGGGACCACGAGCCCATCTCCGAGGTGATGACCAGTGAAGAAGAAGATGACGATCCTGGCAACAGTTCTTGGGCTGCTTGCCGTATCCGGACTTGCCATCGCGGCCGAGCACGAGGGTGACGAGCCCGAAGACACCGTCTTCAACTATGGCTACGACGAGGAAAACCAGGTGCTCGTCTGGGGTTTGTCACCGGTTGAAAACCTCGTCGACTGCACCCTCGAGGGCGACGAACCCGTCGCAACCGAGTACGGACCAACCGACGACAACGGAGTCATCGAGATACCGCTGACGGACTTCGACATCTGCGGCCTCAGCGGCGTCGCCGTCCCCGGGCCCAATGGGCAGGTGAATCACGGTCAGTTCATGAAGTCCATCAACTCCGTGTTCGAAGGCACCAACCGAGGTTGCATCAACCGCTTCCTCGCCCGATCTGATCTCGGCAAGGGCGAACAGCAAATTCAGGTTTCCGACGATCCGGAGACCACCGACGTCATGGAGGGAGATCTCGGGTCGGTCGACTTCTCCACAGTCCTCGCTGATTGCGAACGTGGGAAGAAGGGGAACCTGACCGGCCAGGACAAGGCAGCTGCCAATAAGGCCGCCGCCGCAGAGAAGGAGAGGGGCAACTCAACCTCCGCGCCTGGCCGGTCAGGCTCTTCACCGGGCAATTCGGGTCCGGCTCAAAGCAACTCGGACTCCTCACCCGGTAAATCAGGCTCCGCCCCCGGCCACAACAAGTAGGCCTTACAGTAGAGACAAATCACTCTGGGGCCACTAGTTCGGTGGCCCTAGATGTGTTCGATACGGTGGGCCGATGGGCGTGCAATAGACCGTTCCGTGCGGGTTTGTCACGCGTCACGCGCTGCAAACCCGCACAGAACGGTCCGACCGGGCTATTTGTCCTTCTTCCCGACGTTGTCGGGTGGTCCGGGATCGGTGTTGCCGCCTGAGCCATTGCCATTCCCGCCGTTGTCGCTGCCTGTGCTCTGACCGTTTCCGACGTTTCCGGTGTCCTGTGACTGTCCCTGACCCTGGTTGCCGTTCGTATTCGATTGTGGGGGTTGTTCGCTGGGAGGCCCGGCATCTTCGGGTAGACCAGTCTCCTGGTCGTCGTTCGCAGGGGTCGCGGGTTTGTTGCCCTCGGCCTGTTCGGGGAGGTCCTTGTCCCGTTCGCTGACGATGTCGGCAACACCCTGGCCGAAGTCCCTGCCATCGGCCCCAACACCGTTTTTCTGGTTCTCGTCGATGAACTGCTGGTGGGCGGCCACGTTGTCGTTGGCCACGTCTGCCCGCTTCTCTGAGTCGCCGGCCACGACGGTGAGATGGGCCCGCGCCTTGGCCGACTCGCCTTCGTTGGACGTTTCGATGACCTCCTCGAGCAACTCGAAGGCGTCCTCGTCGTCGCCACGGGCGATCAACGCATCGAACTCGGCTATTCGCTCGTCGACTCCGCCATCGCCGATGCCAAACGTCTCGAAGGCACGATCGATCCCATAGAGAAGATCACCAGGAGCGGCATTGTCGGCGGCGAGGGCGACACCTGACATGGCGAGCAGGAGCCCAGATGTGGCAGCGAGGGCCACCATGCGTCGAGCGACTCGACGGGGCTTGGAGCGCTGGACGCCAGGTCGGGAAGAGCGAGCGACCGACGCAAGCGCCGTCGCCATGACCATCACGTCGTGCGGATGTGCCGGCTTCTGATCGGCAAGGGTCGTCAGGAACCACTTGAGGTCGGCGTGCTCGTCGGAAGCCTCGGGTGATCCCGAGAGGAGGAGCTCGATGTCCCTATCGGTCATTCGGGGGCTGTCGTGCCAGAGGAAGGGGTTCATAACGTCACCCGCCCGCCCTCGAGTGTTGCCTTGACCGAGCCGAGGGCGCGCCGTTGTAGCGCCTTCACGGCCGAGACTCTTTTGTGCATCACCAGCGCGGTCTCCTCGAGGGTGAGGTCACCGACGATGCGCAGTGCGAGAACCTGGCGCTGGTCCTCGGTGAGGGTTTTGAGGATCTCGTACATCCGGGCATCGGAAAGATGGGCCATGACCTCTTCTTCGACGTCGCCTCCGGCGAGATCGATGTCGTCGGGGAATTTGTCAATCTCGTCGGGTCGGCGTGCGTTGGACCGTCGATCGTCGATCAGCCGACGATGCGCTATGACGAACACCCACGAGCGGAACTTGGACTCATCACCATCGAAACGATGAATGTCCCGTGCCACTTGTAGAAAGACCTCCGACGAAAGGTCTTCGGGATCAGGAGCGCCTTTGCTCCTCAGATAACCGGTGATCGGTCCCGAGAACTCCTCGTAGATCTCCGCCCATGCCCATTCCGCCCCGCTCTTGGCAGCTTCGATCCTCGAGTCGTGATTGTCTTCAGTTTGCGAGCGGAGTCGTGTTCGCATCTTATTCTCGGGCCGGTGACTCATTATCGACAGGCTCCCACCAATCTTGGCGACACATCACATGAGATCACAGGAGTCGGTCGTCAACTTTAGGTCTAGAGACCCATATCACGGCAGCGTTGGGCGACCCTCCTAACTCGATGTGATCCGGCTCCCCTGACCCAACTCAGCTTGTGAGCTCCTCCACCTGGGCGACCGAGCCTGTGATCAGCTCGGACAAAACGTCTTGGTCCACTTTCTCGAGGTCCTTGATGTAGAGACACGCCTTGCCGGTAGTGTGACTGCCCAGCCGGCCGAGCAGCCCCTCGTACCCGTCGAAGCCATCCATGATGTACAGCGTCAGGTATTGCTTCCTGGGGGAGAAGCCCACCTTGAACCACTCGTGCTCAGCGCCACCGCTCTTCGGGGTGTACCGGTACGGGCCGTAGCCGACGATTGCATTGCCCCACATCTCGGGCTGCTCCCCGGTCACTTCCGCCATCAGGTCCTTCATCGTCAAGGCATCGCGGCGGCGAACCTCGTTGTCTACCGAGTCGAGGAAGGCGTTCACGTCGGCGTTGTTTCTCGTCGTCTTCAGTTCCGCCATGGGTCGAGGATACGCGCCGTGGAAATCTGTCGCACTCACCCGGCATAGTGGGGAAGTATGGACCAGAGCTTGACATATGGTTGCGGTTGACATCGGGTTGCGCGACAATGAGGTGATGGACATCTCGCTGGCCCCCGACGAACTGGCCCGAGAGCTGGTCGAGTCTGCTGATGTGGTCTGGTTGCGCGACCTGGTCGACGCCCTCGACCGACGAGTTCGAACCGAGCCCCTCAACCGACTCACCACGCTCTGGGACCTATCAAATGCCGCCGCGGCTCGTCTCTTTGGTGTGTCCCGGCAGGCTTTCTCCAAGTGGCTGGTGTCGGGGCCGCCAGCCGATCGGGTAGACGATGTGACCGCCGTCGATGACATCACGTCCCTGCTGGATTGCTATGTGAAACGGGAGCGGATCCCTGCGGTTGTCCGACGCCCGTCCGATCGGTTTGGGGACCAGGCGATAGTGGCGCGGCTCGAAGCAGGCGACTACCGACGCACAGCCGACATGGTTCGGGAGATGTTCGACCTCCGTCTCGTTCAGCCGTGAATCCCATCGTCCACAGCTTGCCCGACGGCCACGTCTGGCTACGGGTGGCCGATAGTTCCTGGCTCGATCCTCTCGACCCCACTTATGCCGCCACCCATGGGGGACGTTGGAACCCACCAGGGTCCTTCCCGACCCTTTATCTCAATGAGGACCTTCCAACCGCCCGGGCCCAGATAGCCACGCTGCTCGAGGGCTCACCGGTCCAGCCAGAGGACCTCGATGACGGCTTCGACCTGGTGATGGCGACACTGCCCCGCTCCCAGGATGTCGCCGACGCCATCGGCGACGAGGGGCTAGACCGTCTCGGCCTCCCCAACACCTACCCGCGATACCGCAATGGCAAGCCGGTCCGGCGCGACGTCTCCCAGCCGATCGGACATTCGGTCCACGACATCGGGTTGCGAGGCGTCCACGCTCGCTCTGCGCGCTTCGACGACGGGTCGGGGCGCGAGCTGGCTTGGTTCCCGGCCCGTGAGACGTCACGGGCAACGCCGATGCGTCGTCTCGTCTTCCGGGACTGGTGGTATGCCGACGACGGTGAGGTCAGCGGCTGAAGACGTGGGCGGTCCACAGGGCGCCGGCGGAGTCGCGGTAGACACCGACACCGAAATGGGTGAAGTCGGAGAGCATGGTGGAGCTGTGGCTTCCGCTGGAGACGAGGGCGTCGAAGATCTGGCCGACCGATCCGCCCGTTCCCACGTTCTCCCCGACCGAGCTCCACGGTGGGACCAGCGACTCGATGTTGGAGTGGGACAGACCACCTTTGTCGGCGATGGTCTTCGCCCACGATCGTGCGTAGGAGTCGAGTGAACCGTCCCGGGAAAGAGTGCCCATGCCATTGCCGCTGCGATACGAGTTGATCCTCGAGGCGAAGTCCGACTCTGCACCGGAGTCGTAGCCACCCGCCGCGGTAGTCGGCGGCGCCGTCGTCGACGGGGGAGTGGTAGTCGTCGGAGTCTCCGCTCCGGCTTCGCTGGTTGTGGGTGAGGGCTTGGCCGTGGTTGTGGTCGCAGCGACGGTGGTCGTGGTGCTCGGTGCCGTCGTCGTGGTGGTTGCTTCGGCCACGACATTGGTGACCTCGTCGATGAGGTCCGTCTCCTCCTCGATATTCATGGTTCCTGAGGCGACAATCGCCGGCAGCTCGAACACGGTGGTGGTGGTGGCAGCCTGGGGCAAGGTGGTCGGCGTATTGAGCAGACGTGGGTATCGGACCTCTCCGTTCCACACGATCGCCGTCCCTATCATCAGGACGGCGGCAGCAGCGACGGCGGGGAGACGGCTTTGGTTCATCGGGCGGGGAGAGCGACACTAGCCAGATCAGACCGGCCCGTGCACGGCAGACTCAGGCGATGCAGGTGATCGACCCCAGACCATCGGCGATCTGAGCCCAGGTCGCTCCGCGGTCCTCAGATCGCCACACCCGATCGCCGTGGCCGAGGTGTGCGGTCGAGCCGGAGCCGGCCAGACAATGGGTGTCGATGTTGTCGTCGAACCACTCGGGAAGGCCATGGGAGCTCGGCTCGACGGCATCGTCCCAGAGGGGGCAAGTGTAGAGACGTGCCTGGCTGGTTCGTGGTCCGGTCGACGCCGAGAAGATCACCCGGTCGTCGAGGACGGTGACGGCCCGGCAATAGGGAGCGTGCAGCCCGTTGCGGCGGAAGTCGAAGTCGTGTCCATTGTGGGAGACGGCCAGGCCCTTTGCCGTCGCGGCGAAGACCGCACCCTGCTCGTCAGGGTGCGCCGTCACCTCGTGGACATCCGATCCGATGTCGACCGTCGGCACCAGGCCCGTGTTGTCGTAGCGGAGGATCCCACCCACGTGGACGTTGACATAGAGCGTGTGGTCGGCGTCGAGAGTCATCGAGCGGACGTCGGCCGGGGCACCCCACGGGGTGTACCAGCTGTCACGTCCAGGCGCGGTGGCGAAGAACTCGTCCTCGCTGACCCGTCCGTCCTCGAGTGCGAAGAGACGGGCCTCGTTCGAACCGATCCAGATGGTGTCGATCCCTGGTTGGACGCACAACGCCGCCGCGCCGTCAGGGAGCTTGGCGACAACTTCGCCGTCATGGTTGATTTGGCCTTTCCCGTCGACCAGCCACCAGCCATCGCCGTCCCGGACAATGTGGTTGATCCGGGTGCCGCCGATCAGCTGCTCGGTCGAGTCGCCCACCAGGTAGGCGCCCGCAGTGGTGCCGACGAGGATTGACATCGGTTCAACCCTACGCTCGATCAGTCGCCGAGACGCGAGACCACTTCCGCTATGGGGTAGCTGACGCTGGTGTCGGTGTTCGGCACCGGCAAGGCGATCCACGATCCGCCGGTTATCCGCCATCGAGCGGTCCAGTCGTATTCGACGGCGAGTGAGACGCCGTCTGGGTTCTTGACTTCGTAGATGTGGTTGGCCGAGCCTTCGGGATAGCCGGCGAGGATGTCGGTGTCGGGTGGGTAGGTGTTGGTCAGGCCGTCGCCCCAGGTGACGATCACCGCATCAACCTCGATCTCGACCTCGATGTTGCTCAATCCGCTGGTCAGGCTGGCCTGATGGTCGTCGGGCACCTCGACCCCGACGTATGTCGCCAGACCGGTCACGCCTTGACCGGGTTCGGGGTTCAGGTCGGGTGTCGGCGGGTCGTGGACGTAGGACATGACGTAGTTCCAGGCGTCGGTGGAGGGATCGACCGCCGGTGTCGGCTCAGAGGTGCAACGCCGGATCGTGGGACCGACGACGATGATCCCGCCAGGAATGGCCGGGTCCGGGTCGTACCCGATGTCGGCGCTGCCATCGGCGTACTGAGTGATGATCAGATAGAGCGTGGCGGCCGAAGTCAGGTACCAGCATTCTCCGTCGATGTCCGTGCCCAGGTTGGGGTAGAGGACCGAGGGGACTTCGCTGTCGGACCCGTAGTCGATGGTGGTACCACCAGCGATCCGGCAACGGGTGACTTGGCGGATCTCGCCAGTCCACGGATCTAGCTCCTTGGAGACCCAGCATGACTGAAACTCGGCAGCGTGGGCGGGGAGAGCCGCCGCCATAACCATGACTACAAAGAGCTTTCGCAATCTGCCCCCCATAAATCGGATTTCGACTGCCAACTCGAAAGAAACCTCCATTCCGAATTCACGGTCCGGAAAATCAACACACCCTCGGACGATCCATCTCTGAAGGATGCCGACACAATTGTCCACACCGCGAGACAGTCGGCATTGGACTCCAGAATCTCCGTCTCAGCGAAACCAAAACTGTCCGATTTTGGTTCGCTAGCGAACTCCATGTGCCCGAACTGGGCGGTCGCGGCGTCGACCTGCTCTTCGAGGATCACGGTCGATCTGATGAGCGATACGTCTTCCTCGTAGATACCTTTGAACCAGCGGTAGTAATGCGAAGCGAGGATCGCCTCCGCCTCCTCGACGGTTTCGACCACGTGGTCGTCCAGCACCGAAGTGCTCGAAGTGGTCGGAACCGTCGTGCTGGTGGTGGTGGTGGTCAGGTCTGGCTCCGTGGTCGAGGTCGAGGTAGTGGTCGTGGCCTCGCCTGTGGTGTCACCGGCGTCCGATCGTGGCCAGAGCGCGACCACTGC
>Ga0299907_10001074_pt1 | contig 15013 bp, 18 predicted proteins | sample RVTome_16_FD_198680 | JGI IMG/M metagenome (GOLD analysis project Ga0299907, IMG submission 198680) | Soil microbial communities from uranium-contaminated site in the Upper Colorado River Basin, Wyoming, United States - RVT152D67 (version 2) ... | reverse complement strand
CCGGCGCACCTTCGTCGGGCGCCGTCTCCGGACCGGGCTGGATCAGCAGCAGGAGCGCGATTGAAGCGGCCAGTGCGAGAGCCGGGAACAGCCGTCGCACACGCGGTCGGGGCGTCAGGCCGAGATCCGCCCAGAACTCGTCCCAGTATCCGTCGGGAGGGGCTGGCGGGTCGGCCGCGTACCACCGCAGGGAGCTCAGCACCGCGGCGCACTCCTCGCGCAGGAGCCGACACCGGTCGCAGCGCCACAGATGGGCCTCCGCGGCCCGTCCGACCGGCTCGGGGAGCCGCCCGTCGAGCAGCGCGTAGACGGCCTCCGCGTCGAGGTGCCGCTCGGGCTGGGAGATCGCTTCGTGGTCCACGGGGTTCATCCTCTCCACCTAATGACGCAAACGACGAGCCAATGTTCAAGTCCCGGCGACCGGCCGGCTCCTTCTCACCGCCGGCCGCCGAGGAGGGCACGCAGCTTCTCCCGGCCATAAAAGAGGTTCGACCTCACCGTCGCCGGCGGGCATTCGCAGCGCTCGGCCACCTCCTCCGTCGAGAGCCCCTCCACGTCGTGGAGGATCACGATCTCCCGCTGACGGGGAGGAAGCGACCGGATCGCCCGTTCGAGCCGGAGGTAGAACTCGCGGCGCTCGACCCGTTGATCGGGGGCCTCGAGCCGGAAGTCGGCGTAATCCTCGGCGAAACGCTCGGGCGGCGGGGTCTCGTGGCGGGTCGTGCGCCGGCGGCTTCTCAGATGGTCGAGCGCGGTGTTGACGATGATACGCCTCGCCCATGGGAAGAAGGCCTCCGGCTGACTCAGCCCGGCCAGGTTCTGGAACACCTTCACGAACGCCTCCTGCAGGACGTCGTCGGCGTCGGCGTGGGAGCCCGCGTAGCGGCGGGCCAGCCCGTAGAAGGCGCTCCGGTAGGCGTCCATCAGATCCCGGAAGGCGCGCTGGTCCCCGTCGCGGGCCCGCCGGACGAGCTCCGCCGTCCTGTTCGCCTCGCCCTCGACCGAGCGGGAACCGGACGCGACCATCGGCGCTTTCATACCGCCTTTCCCCTCGATCCCCCGTCCTCCACGCCGAGGACCCATGCCGCCACCCGTCCGGCCTGGATCGGCTCGTCCACCCGCCAGTACGACCGGTCCTCCAGGACCGCCGAGCTGGTATCGTCCGGCAGGGCCAGGACATCCGCTACGATCCGTCGGGCGCGCCGTCCCCAACGCTCCAGGTTGTCGACCTTCAAGTCGACCCATCCGGCCTCCGCCCACCGTTCGATCGATTCCCGACCCAGCGCCTCCCGCGCCTCTTCCTTGTACGGTGGGATCTTCATCTCGGGACCCCGCAGGAGCCGCCCGTCTGGAAGCCGGATCGGCAGCCCGATGGAGAGGATCCTCGCGCGGAGCCCGGCGTCCTCCATGACGAGCGCCGAGCACGCGGCGCTCATTCCCCCCGGATCGGACTCGGCCACCGCCCGGAGGCTGCCGATCGATGTTCGCAGCAGGTACGCTTCGTAGAGCAGCTTGGAGAGCCGTGGCGGCCCGAGCATCTCGAAGGCGATCGAGTCGGTCTCGTGCTCGGCTTCGAGGCGCCGCATCTCCGCCAGCGCCCGGTGGCGCATGACGCCCGCCCGATACGAGGGCCCGAGGGTCGCCCCGTCGAGAGCGCTAACCACCTCACGGCCCCCCGTACCGCCCTTGATCTCGCGGACCACTTCGACCGCGATCTCCTCGGGCGTCACGTACTCCATCTGCCCGAGGGCGGTCACCGTCTCGAACTCCTCACAGGAAAAGACCCCGTTCTCGCCGGTGTCGATGTAGACCGACTCGAGGATCCGCGGCACCCCGCGCCGAGTCTCCAGTGCGACCCATCCACACACGTCGTCGGCCAGCGCGTCGGCCACCGCGACGGCGTTCTCCGGCGGGCAGTCGTAGAGCGCGATCGGTCGGCCCCCCCGGAGGACAGGGCCAGCCCCGATCCTCTTCCACGCCACGGCCGCGCTCGGCTTCAGCTCCTTGACGACCGGCGCGTCCGGTGTCCGGGCGAGCAGGTACAGAAGCATCGAATGGGCGCCGGCAATCGACGACTTGGTGAGCAGCACCCGGCTCGGCCGCTCCTCGCTGTGGGTGTAGGGGATGTTCAGGCCCATCCCGCCCGAGCCCGTCGTCCCGACTTTCAGGTACGCGGCGGTGCCGCCCGCACGGAGCGCCTCCCTGAGGATCTGGACGTGACGGATCAGCTGGGGCAGGGAAAGGGTGGTCAGGTGGTCCTCGATGACGTCCCGCAGGTCGGTCGCCCCGGCCTCTCCCTGGTCGACCCGGGCGACCACCTTCTGCACGCGACGGACGCTGTAGAAGACGTCCTGGTAGGCGAAAGCCGTGGCCGTGTTGATGCAGTCGATCACGACGTACGGGCGGTGCTCGGCCAGGAGCCGCCACAAGGTGGCCCGCTCGATGACCTCCTCGGTGAGCTCGGCCATCGTGTCCTCGATGAGCGCGCGCCGGTGCCGACGGTCGCCTTGGAGGCGGCTCCGGTCGAGGTCGCGCAGGTCCCATCGGACGAAGACGTTGCCCCAGACGGGAACCAAGTCGACCCCCGCGGGGAAGCGCCGGGCGTTGCTCTCGACGGCCTCCTCCGCCTCCTCCCGGCGCAGCGAGTGGAGCACGACCCGGGCCGGCCTCTCGTCCGCCAGCGCGCGCACGATCGCCGAGCCCACGAGGCCCCACCCACCCAGGAGAAGAACGGTCTGTCCGCGGATCTCCACCCTCAGCCGACCCCGCGCCCCGAGCCCTCCAGGCCGACCAGGGCCGCGAGCCGCTCGACCTCGGCCGGGGTCAGCCGGCGGCTCGCTCCTGGAGCCAGGTCGTCCAGGGAGACGGTGCCGTAGCGCGTGCGAATGAGGCGCAGGACCTGCCCCCCGCACGCCTCAAGAATCCGACGGACCTCCCGTTTCCGGCCCTCCGTCACGACGAGCCGGATCTTCCAGCGGGCCCCGCGCCCATCCTCCCTTCGGGACAGAATCCGGGACCGGAACGGGGCCGTCCGGCCATCCTCCAGCTCGATCCCGCGTCCCGCCCCCGCCGCCAGCCTGCGCTCATCGAGCGCGCCTCCGACATCGGCGACGTACGTCCGCTCCACCCCCCAACGCGGGTGGGTGAGGCGGTGCGCCAGGCGACCGTCGTCGGTCAGGAGTAGGAGGCCCTCGGTGTCGCGGTCCAGGCGGCCCACGTAGACCAGCCGGCCCCGGTCGGGCTCATCCACAAGGTCGAAGACCGTCCGCCCCCCGCCGGGGTCGGAACGCGTCGTCAGGACCCCGGGGGGCTTGTGGAGGGCCAGGCAGATCGCGGCCCGCGGGGAGGTCTCCGGGAAACGCGCCCGGACGCTCCGCCCGCGGACGGTGATCCGGTCCCGACCGGGGTCGACGGTCGAGCCGGGCCGGGTGACAACGCTCCCATTGACGGCCACCAGTCCGGCCGCGATCAGGTCCTCCGACCGGCGTCGCGACGCGACTCCGGCCTGAGCGAGGTAGCGCTGCAGCCGGACCTTCACGGCCGGGGGTCGCCGCCACCCACATCCGGCTCGAAGAGATCCGGCTGCGGTGCCTCGTCGGCCGGCGCGAGCTCGACCTCCTCGGGGCGTGGCAAGGCCTCCAGGTCGGGAAGGCCGAAGTACTCGAGGAAGTGCTCGGTCGTGGCGTAGAGAAGCGGCCGCCCCAGCCCCTCGCCGCGACCAGAGATCCGGACCAGGTCGCGCTCGACCAGGGTCTTCAGGACGCCGTCCACGTTCACTCCGCGGATCCCCTCCAGCTCCGTGCGCGCGACCGGCTGGCGGTAGGCGACGATCGAGAGCGTCTCGAGCGCCGCCTGGGAGAGGCGTGGCCGCGAGGAACGGTGGAGGAGCTTGATCCACAGCGCGTGCTCGGGCCGGGTCACCATCCGGAAACCGCCCGCAACCGACACGATCCGGAAGGCCCGCCCTTCCCGCAGGTACTCGGCGTTCAGCTCCGCCACCAGGTCCTCGACGGCGGGGGGTGTCACCTCCTCCACGATCCCCGCGATCCGGTGCGCCGAAAGGGGCTCGTCCGCGGCGAAGACGAGGGCCTCCACGATCGCCCTGGTCGACGACGCGTCCCGGTCGATCGAATCACCCGTCGTCACGCAACTCCCCCGCGTAGACGTGGATCTCCCCGAAGCGGTCCCCCTGACGGAGCCGGATCTCCCCTTCGCGCGCCATCTCGAGGAGGGCGACGAAGGTGACGATCCAGTGCGACCGGGGCTCGCCCGCGACGAAGAGCTCCCGGAACGACGTCCTCCCCTCCCGGCGGAGCCGTCCGCGGACGAACCGGACCTTCTCCTCGATCGTGACGCCGATCGGCTCCAGCCGGTGCACGCGATCGCGGGCCGCCTCCTCCATGACGCTGGCGAACGCCTTGAGCAGGTCACCCAGCGTGGCCCGGCGACCCCGCTCCTCGTCCACCTCGTCGCCGGCTCCCAGCTCGGCCAGCTCGGCGCCCTGATCGGCCCGCCCGTAGACCTCGCGCTGGGCCGCCTCGCGGTCCTTCAGCTGGTCGGCGATCTCGCGGAACTGCTGGTACTCGAGGATCATCGTGACCAGCTCGCGGCGCGGATCCTCGATGTCGTCATCGGCCGCGGGCTCGGGACGCGGGAGCAGCATCCGGGCCTTGATGCGGAGCAGCGTCGCCGCCATGAGCAGGAAGTCGCCCGCACTCTCCAGCCGCTCCGGACGCATCGACTCCAGGTACTCCAGGAACTGGGCGGTGATGAGGGCGATCGGGATGTCGTACACGTCCACCTCGTTCTTCTGGACGAGATAGACCAGAAGGTCGAGCGGGCCCTCGAAATCGAGGGCCTCGACCCTCACGCGATGGGGACCCGGATCGACGTCTGCCATAGCCCCATTCCGGCCCGTACCTGGGCCATGGTTTCGGCGGCAACGGCGCTCGCCGCCTCCCGCCCCTCGTCCAGGACCCGTCGCAGCTCCTCCGGATGCCGGCGCAACTCAGCCGCCCGCTCACGCATCGGGCGCAACGTTTCGATCACGATGTCCGCCAACAGCATCTTGTCCTCGTAGCAGCCGATCTCCGCGGCCCGGCACTCGCGGTCCACCTTGTCCACGATCGCCGGGTCCGAGAAGAACCCGTGCCACGTGAACACGTTGCACACCCACGGCCGGCCTGGGTCCGAGCGCCGCTTTCTCTGCGGATCGGTGAATGCGGTGGCCATCCTGGCGCGGATCGAGTCGGGCTCCTCGAGAACGCCGATCTGGTTGTCTCGCGACTTGGACATCTTGGTCTTCCCGTCGAGTCCCAATACGCGCCTGGTCTCGGTCAACAGCGGCTGGGGCTCGGGGAAGATCTCGCCGAAGGCGTTGTTGAAGCGCCGGGCCAGGGTCCGCGCCAGCTCCAGGTGCTGGACCTGATCCTCTCCCACCGGGACGCGCTCGGCCTTGTAAAGCAGGATGTCGGCCGCCTGGAGGATGGGATACATGAGGAGGCCGGCATGGACCGACTCTCTCTGCGTGCCTGCCTTGTCCTTAAACTGCGTCATCCGCTCGAGTTGTCCCAGCGGTGCGAGCGTCGTCAGGATCCACGCCAGCTCGGCGTGCTCCGGAACCTCGGACTGAAGAAAGATCCGGCATCGCTCGGGGTCCAGTCCCGCCGCGAGGAGCGAGACCAGCATGTCCTCGACCATCCGCGGCATCTCGGCCGGGTCATAGGGGAGCGTGATGGCGTGGTAATCGACGATGGCATAGAAGCACTCGTACCGGTCCTGGAGCCCGACCCAGTTCTGGACGGCGCCCAGCCAGTTGCCGATGTGGAGCTCCCCCGTCGGCTGGATGCCGCTCAGGACCCTCACAGGCCCGCCACCACTCCCAGCACGAGCTGGGTGGCGACCTGGGCCGGCAGGAAAACGAGACCGAGCAGCCCCGGCACCATGAGCAGGACGATGACGATCACCAGGCCGAAGGCACCCAGCGACCTGTACGCGTACGCTGCCCTGCGCGGGAGCAGGTTCGCCACCACGTGGGAGCCGTCGAGGGGCGGGATGGGCAGCAGGTTGAATACCGCGAGGATGAAGTTCAGGAACACGCCGTACGTGCACAGCTGGACGAGCGCCTCGGGCACGAAGCCGAGCAGCCGGGCCCCGAGCAGGAGCCCGGCGAACCCCAGCGCCAGGGCGATGTTCGACGCCGGTCCCGCCAGGGACACCGTGATGTCCCCGAGCCGGCGATCCCGGAAATTGTCGGGGGTGATCGGCACCGGCTTGGCCCAGCCGAACAGGAAGTTGGCGCCCGTCACCAGCAGCAGGCCCGGCACCAGCACAGAGCCGATCACGTCGATGTGGGGGATGGGGTTAAGCGTGAGCCGCCCCAGCATGCGGGCGGTCGGATCCCCCCACCACTCGGCCGCGTACCCGTGGGCGCACTCGTGGACGACCACGGAGAACAGCAGGACGGGGAGGACGACGAGCAGCTCTTCCACGACGCTACCGGGGCTCGGGGATTCGGGACGATCGAAGAACGGCGGAGCGGGAAGCTAGCCGGGGCGCCCGCCCCACGCAAAATCCTGGGCGTTGATGGCAGTCCTTGGCGGAGGTATCTTGAACGTTTACGTCTGAATACAGCTCCGCGACCACATCCATGGGGAGATCCGAGTGCCCAACGTACGCTCCGCCGAGAAGCGCGCTCGCCAGAACCTGCGGCGGCGCGACCGCAACCGCCATAACCGTACGCGCCTGCGCACCGCCATCAAGAAGGTCCGCCAGGCGACCACCGCCGGGGACGCCCGCACGGCCCTCACGTCGGCCGAAAGCATCCTCGACCGGCTCGCCCGGAAGGGCGTGATCCATCGGAACGTGGCGGGACGGACCAAGGCCCGCCTCCACGCCCACGTCTCCCGCCTGCACTGACGGGTCGTTCTCTCGGCCGATATCTGCGTTACGCTCCTCGTCCCGCCTGCGGCGTAGGATCAACCTACGCCTCGGCAGGGCCTCGTCGCCCGCCTTGATCTCGACGGAGATAACGCCCGAACCGTTCCCATGGAGTCGGGCGCTGAGGACGGGCTAGCTCGAGGCGCGCGACTGAGGACGGCCGAGGCGCACGTGTCTGTGCGCCGCAGGCCGGCCGAGGAAGCGCAACGAAGAGATCGCCCGTCCTCAGCGCCCGACCGCGCTGAGGCGGGCGGGGTAGACGCCGATCCCACATACATCAAACCCCGTATGCGCCGACAGCGCCGGTCCGAGCGGCGCGCGGTGCCAGCGCGCCGGCGGATGCACCTCCCCCAGCGTCCGCTCGAGCTCCCGGGCCGCCTGCTCGCCTCGCGCTCCGGCGTACACGCAGGCCGCCACGATCGGCTCGTCCGGCCCCCAGGCCCCGGCCACGTGCTCGACCATTCGCTCGACTCGTGTCGTCTCCCCCACGACGCGCTCGATCAGGGCCAGGCGGCCTTCCTCGAGGGCCAGGACCGGCCGGTCGTCCTGACCCTTCGGACCGTCGCCTGCCGGGCGGTCGAGCCGCCCGCTGAGATACAGGAAATCAAGGGTATAGACGGAGAAGTAGACGCGCGTCGACGCCGCGACGGTCTGAAGGGCCCGGGCCACCTCGATGGGATCCTGGCCTTCTCCGAGCCGCGCTTCGGCCTCCAGGCAGAGGAGCCCGAGGGGGAGCCCGGCCAGCCGGCTGTCGACCACGACCACGCGGTCTGAGGCACCCATTCGGGCGGCCGCCTGTCGCGCGTGCTCGACCGTCCGGCTCAGCTCGCCCGAAAGGTGGATGGACAGCACCCGCTCGTGCCTGCCGAGGAGGTCCTCGTACACGTCCACGAACCGGTCCGGGGACGGAGGGATCGTCACCGGCACGGCGTTGGCCTGCTGGAAGAGGGTATAGAACTCGGCCGGCGAGAGATCGTGCCCCTCGCGCATCCGGCGGCCGTCGATCTCGATCTCCAGCGGCACCACGGTCCAGCTCGGCGCCAGCCCCAGCGAATCCACCTCGGAGGTCGAGTCGGTCACCCTGGCCACCCGGGACGTCACTTCCACCCCCCGTCCAGCGTCTCGCGGACGATGACGGCGATCCGCCTCCGGAGCTCCTCCTCGTCGAGATCGCCCGCGTGCGCGCCGGCGGCGTAGGCCCGCTCCCCGAGCGGCTCCGGGTCCGTGATCAGGCAGCCGGGGTTCCGCACCGTCGTTCCATAGGCGTCCAGGCTCAGCAGCCGGTCGACCTCCTCGCGGGAGAGGCGCTGCACGCGACCCAGAAGCCGGGCGGTCAGCAGCGACCGGGCGGCCTGCTCGATCGACTCCATGAGGTCGATCGCCCGCGCCAGCCGTCCCGCATACGCGACGACGCCGTGGTTGGCCAGCAGCAGGGCGTCGTGCGAGGCGACGTACGGGGTGAGGCGATCGGGGAGCTCCTCGGTGGACGGCGTCGCGTACGGGACGATCGGGACCCGGCCGAGCGTGGCGATCACTTCGGGAACCACACATTCGTCGAGGGCCTGACCGGCGATGGCGAAGCCCGTCGCGGTCGGGGGATGGGCGTGGACGACGGCGCCCACATCGCTCCGCAGCCGGTAGATGCGCAGGTGCATCCGCAGCTCGCTCGACGGCCTCGCCCGCCCCGCCAGGGGCGTCCCCTCGAGGTCCGTCACCACCAGAGCCTCGGGGGTCAGGAACCCCTTGCACGCGCCGGAGGGAGTGGCCAGCACCGAATCTCCGAGGCGAACGCTGACGTTCCCCTCCGACCCCCCCACCAGCCCCCGCGTCCAGAGCCGGCGGCCCACTTCGACGACGGCCTGCCGCGCCTCTCGCTCCTCGGACCGCTCGGCCATCCTACCCCTTCACCACGCCAAGCGGCCGTAGCTCGGCTACCCGACGACTCACGCCCGCCGCCTCCATGACCTCGACGACGTCGGCGACGTCCTTGTAGGCGTGCGGCATCTCCTCGGCCACCGTGCGCATCCCCGTCGCGCGCACCATCACTCCCCGGTCGGCCATCTCCCTCAGCAGATCCCTTCCCCGACTCGCCTTCTTCGCCTGCGTCCGGCTCATGCGTCGGCCGGCGCCGTGGCACGTCGAGCCGAACGTCCTCTCCATGGCGCCGGCCAACCCCGCGCAGACGAAGGAATAGTTGCCCATGCTTCCAGGAATCAGGATCGGCTGGCCCCAGCGGCGATAGGCGTCGGGCACCTCGGGATGGCCGGGTGGGAAAGCGCGCGTGGCCCCCTTGCGGTGGACACAAACCTCTCGCTCGCGACCCGCCACCGTGTGACGCTCCATCTTGGCGATGTTATGGCAGACGTCGTACACGAGCCCCATCCCGAGCTCGCGGGGACCGATGCCAAGGACGGCCTGGAACGTCTCGCGGACCTTGTGCAGCATGACCTGGCGGTTGCACCACGCGTAATTGGCGGCGCACCGCATGGCCCCGAGATACGCCCGCCCCTCGGCGGACTCGATTGGCGCAGCCGCCAGCTGGACGTCCGGCAGCCGGTACCCGTAATCGTCCAGCCGGGGCCGGATCCGCTGCAGATGGTCGTCGCAGATCTGATAGCCGAACCCTCGTGAGCCGGAGTGGATCATGACCACGATCTGGTCCTGGGCCAGGCCGTACACGCCCGCGCAGTCATCATCGAAGATCCGGGCCACGCGTTGGATCTCGAGGAAGTGGTTCCCCGAACCGAGCGTTCCGACCTGGGAGAGCCCCCGCTCCATGGCGCGCGCCGACACGTGCTCGGGATCGGCCTCGGCCAGGCAGCCGCCTTCCTCGGTGCGGTCCAGGTCAGCCTCGGACCCGAACCCCCGCTCGACCGCCCACCGCGACCCACGCCGAAGGATGTCGAGCAGCTCGGCGCGACCCAGCTTCCGGATGGCGCCCGATGCCCCGACGCCGCTCGGGACGGCTTCGAAGAGGCGGTCGAGGAGCGGGCCGAGGCGCGCGTCCGGCAGATCGCCCGTGTCGAGCTCGCTTCGCGCGAGCCGGACCCCGCAGTTGATGTCGTAGCCGACGCCGCCCGGTGAAACCGCCCCTGTGGCGCGATCCGTCGCGGCCACGCCCCCAATCGGGAAGCCATATCCCCAGTGGATGTCTGGCATGGCGAGAGACCAGCCGACGATCCCGGGGAGCGCGGCCACGTTCCGAACCTGCTCCAGGCTCTGATCTCCTCGAATGTCCGCCATGAGCTCCTCCGAGGCGAACACCCTGCCCGGCACGCGCATGTCACCGCGCCGGGGGATTTCCCAGACGTACGGCTCGACGCGTTCGAGTTCGACGTGGGCCATCGGCTCCCTGGGTGGAGGACGGTGGGAATTCGGTCAGACGTCGAAGATGACGCGAGCCCGCCACCCGTCGTCAACCGGCTCGAACGCCAGCTGGTGATAGGTGACGCCCTTGAGCTCGCTGGCGGACGCGACCCGATCGCGTGGCGGCATGCTGCCGTGGAGGATCGCCTTGCACGCCCGGGGATCGGCCGACTCGACCTCGGACTCGAGCGCCACGAACCCCTCGTTCTCGAGGAGCCCGTAGACCCTCTCGCACCAGCGCTTCAGGAGCTCCGGCAGGTCGGGGGCCGAGATCGCGACCGCCCGAATCTGGTCCGCGGCCAGGTCCGACGTGCCGTCGAGCAAGAGCTGGATGAGTCCCCGCTGGGCGGCTTCGAGGATCGCTTCCGGGGTCGGGCCTTCGAGGTCGAGTCCGAGATCCGCGGTGTGATCGATCTCCTCGAACGCCCCCCGGTCCACACGGGGGATGTTAGGAGCGGTTCTCCGGGGCGGCAACCGCGCCGGGCGGCCGGGAGCTCGAGGCGGGGACGCCGACCTCGTCCGCCCGCCGCGCGGCTTCGGCCGCCCGCGCGCGGGCGCCCAGTGCCACGAAACCATGCCGAGCGGCCTCCAGCGCGCGCACTGCGTCCGCGGGCTTGGCGCGCCCGGCGTAGAGTTCGCCCAGCTCACGCCAGGCCCGCGCGGCCGCGGCGTCCGCTCCGGCCTCCTCCGCAAGCTCGATAGCCTTGAGGAGCGACCGCTCCGCGGCTTCCGCGCGGCCCGCGATCCGCAGGACCTCCCCTTCGAGGCAGGCCGTATCCGCGCGCAGGGTGCCGCTCTCGATCCGACCGGCCAGCGCCGAGGCCGTGCCGAGATGGGCGTCCGCGCGCACGACGTCGCCGTGGGCGAGGGCGACCCGCGCGCGCTCGATCGCCAGCGCGACGCCCGCGGTGGTGTCGGCCAGGCGCTTGGCGATCATCATCGCGCGGTCGAGCAGCCCGTCCGCGGCCGCCACTTGGTCGGCGGCCCCAAGCACGCGACCCAGGTTGCGCAGGATCCTGATGGCCTGGGGATGGTCATCGACGAAGGCCAGGCGCGGGAGCGCCGCGGCCAGCGATTCCCGGGCCAGCTCGCCCAGTCCCAAGTCGGCGTGGACGGCGGCGTCGTTGCTCTCGATCCACAGCAGAAGCGCGCTGTCGCCCCCGGCCTCGGCGTGCTCGCGCGCGGCCCCGAACAACCGGCTCGCCTCCTCCCAGCGACCGCGCTCCCAGGCGATTTCGCCGAGGAGGTTCTCGGCCCTGGCCAGCCCCGCGTCGTCGCCGGTCTCGCGGGCGAGCTGCCCCGCCCGGCGAGCCTCGGATGTGGCGTCGTCGATCCGACCGCTCTCCAGGAACAGGGTGGCCGCCCGCAGGCGCCGCTCCGTGCCCGCAGGCTCCGGGACGTTGCCGTCCTGGCGCTCTGGGAGGGATTGATCAGGCATCTGGTTGGCCGCTCGAGGCCTTTCCCGGGGGGGGGGGTGGCCCTAGTGTGGCAACGCTTATGCCAAAGCGGCGCTCAGTCGGCGCGAATCTCGACCTCGGCCTCGGGCGGCACCTGCTCGCCGATGCCGCGGCCAGGGTCGAGCGGCCGCGGACCGTCGATCGAGTTCCACACGAGGCGCTTGGGCCGGAGGCCGGCGGGCTCGAAATACAGGGCGAGACGGCCGGGCAGCTCTCCGGCCGGGACCGCCGGGTCCAAAAGATGGAACACCGCGCGCTCGCCACAGACCACGATCAGAGGCAAGGTCGCCGCGCCCACGCCTCTCGATCAGAGCTCAGGGTCGCCGGGAAAAGGCTCGAGCTCGTCGGCGACCGTTGTATCGCGGGACGGAGGACTCCGTCGACGCCCGACCAGCTCATCCTCCAGCTCCTCCAACCGGCGACTGCCTTCGTCGAAGAACTCCCCGAGCCGCTCCAGGAGCAGCTGGCGCGAGGCACGGCCGGAACGAGGAGCTATGAACACTCCGATCAGGAATCCTATGGCCAGGGCCTTCAATCTGCCGATCATCGATCACCTCCTATGCCGGGGCGCATGCTCCAGGGTTCTCCTCTCAAGATGCCGGGCGACCGGGCGAACGTCAACGCGGCTCTTGCACATCCGTCAGGGCGGCGCTATTCCATCAGTGCCGCCACGGGTCGTAAGAAGGCGGCCGGAGCGCGAAACCGACGGGCCCCGGGCCCGCCCCACCCCGATCCCTTCAGGAGAGAGCGCCGATGCTGTGGACGTTGATCGTGATCCTGCTGATCCTGTGGCTGCTGGGCGCATTCGTGCGGCCGGTCGGCGGCCTGATCCACATCCTGCTCGTCATCGCCCTGGTGCTGCTGATCTTACGACTGCTCTAGCGGGGCTCGCTCGACCCGGTCCAGCGTCCGCGTGCCACTCGGAACGAAAAACGCGGGCCGTCGTCAATCGACGGCCCGCGTTCGCTTCGATGGTGCCCAAGGGGAGATTCGAACTCCCACGGCCTTTCGGCCACTGCCCCCTCAAGACAGCGTGTCTACCAGTTCCACCACTTGGGCCGTCTCAGCGCGGCTCGGGAGGCTGGCTCGCTTCCCCGCCCGGAGCCGCGCCGCCTTCGACAGGCGGCACGGCTTCGCCCGGCTGAGCGGCGTCGGGGCCGCCGTCCAGCAGATCCTCCAGATCTCCGGGCGCCTGGGGCGACGAGGGAGCGGCCTGCTCCTGCTGGAGCTGGGTCTCGATGAGCCCCTGAGGTCGGTTCCCGCGCGCGGTCAGGAGGGAGATCGAGAAGGAGATGACCAGAAACGCTCCTCCCAGCCACCGGGTCGCGTTGTGCAGGAAGGTCGCGGTCTGGCGGCTCCCCATCATCTCCATGCCCGTGCCCGCGCCGCCGAACCCGGCCGCCAGGCCTCCGCCCTTGCCGGACTGGAGGAGGACGACCAGCATCAGCGCGAGGCAATCGGCCACGAGGATAAGGAGAAGGATCGAGAACAGCATAGCTCGTTAATTTACCGCTACTTCCAAACCCGTCAAGCGCGGTCTTGGCGCCGCGGGCTCGCCGCGACGATGGACGCGAACGCCTCCGGCGACAGGCTTGCGCCGCCCACCAGCGCGCCGTCGATGTCGGGCCGCGCGAGGAGCTCGGCGGCGTTCTCCGGCTTGACGCTCCCTCCGTAGAGGATCGGCACACACCCGGACCGGCGGGCTCCGAGGACGGTCCTCAGCGTCTCGCGGATCGCGGCGTGCATGGTCTGGGCGTCCTCGGGCGAGGCCGTCCGACCGGTCCCGATCGCCCATACGGGCTCGTAGGCGATCAGGAGCCGTTCCGATCCGTCGGCCGGTAGATCGTCCAGCGCGCGGGTGAGCTGGCGGATCACGACCGTCCGCTGCCGGCCGGCGTCCCGCTCCTCGATCGTCTCCCCCACGCACAGCATCGGCGAGAGCCCGCCAGCGAGGACGGCGCGCACCTTCCGGGCGCAATCCTCGTCGGTCTCGCCAAAGAGCTGTCGCCGCTCCGAGTGGCCGACCAGGACGAGCCGCGCCCCGGCGGCGGCCAGCATCGACACGGACACCTCTCCCGTGAACGGTCCCGACGGCTCCCAATGGCAGTTCTGGGCACCGATCTCGGCCACCTCTCCGGCCGCCCGGACCGCGAGCTCGAGGAGCGGGAAGGGCGGGAAGACCACGACCCGTTCGCTCCCCCGCCCCTGGCGTATCCGTCGGAAGATCGCGAAGTACGGTTCCACCTCGGGGCCGGTCTTGTGCATCTTCCAGTTGGCCGCGACGACGACCGGCCGGATACCGCTCATGAGTCCCCGGACGCCAGGTCGAGCGCAGCGATCCCCGGCAGGGTCACCCCGCTGATCAGCTCCAGCGCCGCGCCGCCCCCGGTCGAGACGTGGCTCACCCGGTCGGCCAGCCCCGCCTCCTCGATGGCGGCCGCGGAGTCCCCCCCACCCACCACGGTGTAGGCACCGCGGTCGGTCTCCGAAGCCAGGAGCTTCGCCACCGCCCGCGTCCCGGCGTCGAAGGGCGGGGTCTCGAAGACGCCCAGCGGGCCGTTCCAGAAGACGGTGCGGGCCTTTCTGAGCCCCTCCTCGATTGCGTCCACGGTCCGTGGTCCGACATCCAGGATCCTCCAGCCCGGCTGGACCTGATCGACCGCGACCGTGCGCCGGTCGGCGTCGGACGAGATATCCCGCGCCACGACCGCGTCGACCGGCAGCGCGATCCGCTCCCCGAACGCGGCCATCAGCCGCTCCGCCTCCCCGACCAGCTCCGGCTCGTGCAGCGAGTCGCCGACCGGCATTCCGCGCGCCAGTAGGAACGTGTTCGCCATCCCCCCCGCGAGGAAGACCCGGTCGGCGCGCTCGGCGATACCGCGCACGGTCTCAACTTTGCCCGCCACCTTGGCACCGCCCATGATGGCGACGAACGGCGGCTCGGCATCCAGCACGCGAGAGAAAGCGGCCAGCTCGCGCTCCACCAGCCGGCCCGCCACGCACGGATCCAGGTGATCGGTCACCCCCACCGTCGACGCGTGAGCCCGATGACAGGTCCCGAACGCGTCCTGTACGAAGAGCTCCCCGAAGGCCGCCAGCCGGCGCGCGAAGTCGGCGTCGTTGGCGGTCTCGCCGGGCTCGAAGCGCAGGTTCTCGAGCAGGAAGGTCTCACCGCCCTGGGCGTTCAGCACGAGCTTGAGCGAGCGCTCGTCGAAGGGGGCCGCTAGGAAAACGACCGGGCGCTCGAGCAG
>Ga0299907_10001073_pt1 | contig 15015 bp, 13 predicted proteins | sample RVTome_16_FD_198680 | JGI IMG/M metagenome (GOLD analysis project Ga0299907, IMG submission 198680) | Soil microbial communities from uranium-contaminated site in the Upper Colorado River Basin, Wyoming, United States - RVT152D67 (version 2) ... | reverse complement strand
ACGCGGGCCTCGGCATCTTAAGCTGGACAGACTCCGAGATGTGCCGACAGGTGCGGCTCACCTCGACTCCATCTTGCGGGCACCGTAGACGAGCTCGGCGGGGATGCGGCCGCGGGTGAGGCGGCCGCGGTGGACGCGGTCGAGGTTGTAGAAGGCGAGGTAGCGCTCGAGCTCGCGCCGGAGGCCGGTGAAGCGCGGGTAGAGGTAGCGAGCAAAGGCGGGCCGCCAGCTCTTGTGCAGCGCCTCGACGTGTCCGTCGCGGTTTGCGGGCGGCCGGCGTGGATGTGGGTGACGCGCGCGCCGAGCTGCTCCACCGTCGCGTGGAAGAGCGGGCCCTTGAACTCGTTGCCGTTGTCGCAGAGGACGCGCTCGAGCCGCCAGCCGGCCGCCGTCAGCTCGCGTGCCACCCGCCGCGCGAGCTTCGAGGTCTGCTTCGCGCTCGGGTTGCCTTCGCGGCAGACGACGAGCTCGGTCCAGGCAAACGAGGAGCAGACATCGATCGCGGTCAGCTGCCAGACCGCACCCTCGGTCCCGCGCAGGCGACCGACGTAGAAGCAGTCCATGCCCACGAGCTCTCCGGGCCGCTCGACCTCGATGTGCGGCTCGGGAGAGGGTTCCCGCGGCGGCTCGTAGGGCGCGCGGTAGCCGGCCACGAGGGAGAGCCGCTTGGCGCGGGTGTTGAGCCCGTGCCAACGCAGGGCGCGCCAGACCCCGTTCGCCGAGACGAGCAGCCCGCCCCACTTCTCGCGGCGAAGCTCGGAGGCGATCCGCCTCGGCCCGAGCCCAGGGTGGGCGATCGCGAAGGCGAGCACCCGCTCCTCGACCATCGCCGGGAGCTGATTGGGCATCTTCGGTCGGCGTCGCTCGCGCGGGCGCAGGACCTCGAGACCGTGCCGGTCGACCTGCGCCTTCCAGCGGTAGTAGGTCGAGCGGTGGACGCCGAAGGTGCGACAGGCGTGGCTGACCGAGGTGCGACCGGCGAGATCGAACAGCTGCAACCGGTAGCCGAAGAGGACGTCATCATCCGACACGCGACTCAACTCCTTTCACTTGGCGGTGAAGGAGCGAGCGTGAGTCGCAAGTCGGACAGCGCCCGGCAACGGCCGGGCGCTGTCACGATCAGAGCTCTATCGGTCTCCCAGGTGTCGGGAGATCTCGGAGACAGTCCATCTTAAGCCGCGTCTTCGGCGGTCGCTCGGGAGACGGCGGTGTCGTCGCTCTCGAGGACGAGCGGCAGGGCGGGCGCACCGTCGCGCTCGCCGTCCGCGGGCGCCGGGGCAGGTCCGTGCTCGTCTGCCGGCTGCTCCCCGCCGTCGGTCGTGACGGCGGTCTCGGCTGCAGCCGTGGTCTTGCGCTTGCGCCGTCGCCGCCTCGAGCGCCGTGCGGTGAGCTTCGGCGCGGGGAGGTTGTCGGCGAGCGCGTTCGCGATCTCCTCGATCGTGCCGAGCTCTTCGCGGGCGCGGTCGAGCGCCGCGTTCGCGCGCGGCGTGTAGCCGTCCGCGGAGGCGAGGAGCGCGGCGCCGACGGGGAGCGGCATCGCCATTGCGACCTGGATGAGCCGGTTCACGTTCTCCTCGTGGCGGTACCCGCGCGAGTTCGCGACCGCGCCGAGGAGCCGCTTGGCCTCGGGGAACTCCGTGGACACGCGCCGGTCCTGCACCTTACGGGTCGCGCGCGCGAGACGCCATGTCCAGCGAGCGAGGATCTGCTCGGGCGCGGCGGCCTTGCCCTCGCCGATGGCGCGCAGCAGGACGCGGACTCCCGCCGCACGGTCCTTCTCCCACGTGGGGGCCTGCGTGACGAGGGTGACGAGGTCGTCGAAGTCGGCCCGGTCGACGGGGGTGGCGACGCGGTCGAGGAGCGCCGTCATGCGGAGCCGGCGGTTCGGGTTCTCGGCGGCGCACGTGGACAGGAACTGCTCCAGCGCGGCCTTGGTCGCGCGCCCCTCGGCGAACTTCCGTGCAAACTCGGCACGCTGGTCGAACCGGATCTGGCGGCCGGCGATCGTCGCCCAGAAGCGCTGCTCGTCGTTGTCCAGGTACTTGGGGTCGATCCGTTGCCACTCGCGCTGGATCACGGCGAGCCGGCGCGCCACGTCCGGCGTCACCGGGACGAGCCACGGCGCGGGCGAGAGCTTGCGGCGAGCACGGCGCTGCTGCCGGCGGCGCGGGGCGGGCGTGACGCGAGCACCTTCGCGGTAGAAGTCGGCGTCGAGCAGCGCGTGCAGCGAGACGACTCGCTCGTTGTGGGTCGCGCCCTTGGGGACGAAGTCCACGACGATGCCCGCTTCCTTGCGGGGATGCGTGCGCATGATCCGGCCGATGCGCTGCTGGTACACGCGGCGCGAGGCGGTTGGCGCGAGGTGCATGCAGACGGTCGCGCGCGGGGAGTTCCAGCCCTCGGCGAGGAGCTGGGCGTTGACGAGGACGTTGATCTCGCCGCGCTCGTACGCGGCCAGGGTCTCGGCGAGGCGTGCGGGCGGCGTCTTCCCGGAGACGGCCTCGGCCTTGAGGCCGGCCGCGCGGAATTCCTTCGCCAGGTTGTACGCGTGCTCGACGCCGGCGGAGTAGACGATGCCGGGAGTCGAGCCGAAGCGCTCGCGGTAGAGGCTCGCAGCCGCGTGGTTCAGGGCCTCGTGGTCGAGGGCGGCGGCGAGGGCGCGTTCCTCGAAGTCGCCGCCGACGATGGGGACGGAGTTGATCGCGGCCGCGGGCGGCACGCGCAGGCAGCGAAGCGGGGCGATGAGGCCGCGCCGGGCGGCGTCGGCGAGCGGGAGGTCGTCGACCGAGGCCGGGAAGACGTCGGAGACCTGCTTGGCGATGAGGTGCTCCGTCGCCGTCATGCCGATGTAGAGCGGCTCGTGGAAGGCGCGGATGGCAGCGCTCGTCTTCTCTCCCAACGCCGTGTGCGCCTCGTCGCAGAGCACGAAGTGATACGTCTCGCGGTCGAGCGTCCGCCCGTGGCGCGCGAACCAGGCGTAGGTCTGGATCGTGATCGGGTCGTCGCGCGGCGACGTGGTGCCTTCGAGGACAGCGTCGGTGAACCGGTCGCCGTAGCCCTCGGTCGTGAGGTCGCGCTTGAACTGGGTGACGAGCAGTCTCCGGTGGGTGAGGATGAGGACGCCGAGCCTGCGAGCGGACTCGACGAACCCGGCCGCGGCGATGGTCTTGCCGGACGCCGTCGGATGCCGGAAGCGGTACCGGCGCGAGGCGCCGGGGTCGGCCCCGTGGTAGCCGTCCTCGCTGTCGTCGACGAAGCCGGCGTCGAAGTCGTCGTCGACGTCCTCGTCGTCGAGCTCCGCCGCGGCGACAGTGCCGTTGCCGTTCCCATTCCCGTTCTCGTCGAGCGAGCGCTGCGTCGAGGCGATGAGCTCGGCGAGCATCCCGGTCAGCGCGTCCACCTGGTGTCGCCGCAGCTCGGTCCCGCTCGCGGTCCGTGGCGGGTCCTGCGTCAGCACGCGCTCGAGGCCGAGCATGAGGCCGTAGCGCACCTTCCAGCGGGCGGAGGGAGACGCGCGGCCGGCGCCCATCTCGGCGAGCGCGTCGTCGAGTGCCGAGCGACGGGCCGTTCCGGGGGCGAGCGCGGCCAGCGCGTCCTCGCCCTCGTGCAGGAAGGGCTCGCCGAACCAGGACCGGGCTCGTTCGGCCGCAGTCGTGAGATCTTCGAGGGTGTCCGACGTCAGCGTCGGGGTCATCGTTTCGTCATAGATGCAGGCAGCACACCCGTGCGGTGCCGCTCCTTCCGAGGTGTCCACGCTCACGCGAGTGCCGGCGAGCGGTACCGCCAGAGCATACCTCAGAATCCTCTGCGCGAGCCGCACTCCGGCAAAGCCGGACTGCGGCCGCGCGAACCACCACCCCTGAAGGCGGCGGCTTCGCTGCCGCTGCGTGGTCTGCGTCCTCTACGCGAGCGCCACAAGCGACTTGCCGAGCTTCCGCCCGAGGACCCGCTCGGAGACTCCGGTCTGGTCGAGGTGCTTCGTGATCCCGCCGAGCCAGAACGGGAAGCCTGCGCCGAGGAGCAGGCACGTGTCGACGTCCGCGACCTCCGCGACGACGCCGTCGTCCAGGACGTGCGCGACCTCGTCCGCGAGGGCTTCGAGCACCGCTCGATGGATCTCCTCCACGGTCCGTGGCGCGTCCTCGACCACCACGGGCTCGCCGCCCTCGGCGAGGCTCTCGAGCGTTGCGGAGAGCGGGAAGCGGTCGGGCCAGGCGTCGTGGAGCGTGCGCCGCACGTGGTTCGCGACCTTCGGGCCGACGAGCTGGAGCAGCACCGACGGGGCCATTGGCATGCCGAGCCGGAGGACGGCCTCGTCAGCCTCCTCGACCGTGTTCCCGTGGTCGAGTGCCTCCGTCACGACCGAGCTCTGCCGCGCGAGCAGGCGGTTGACGACGAAGCCGGGAGCGTCGCGCACGAGGACCCCGCGCTTGCGGAGCTTCTGCGTCACCGCCCAGGCCGTCGCGAGCGTGACATCGTCGGTCAGCGGCGTCCGCACGAGCTCGACCAGCGGCAGAACAGCGACGGGGTTGAAGAAGTGCATGCCGACGACGCGCTCGGGATGCTCGAGGTCGGCGCTCATCTCGGTGACCGAGAGCGACGACGTGTTCGTCGCGAGCATGGACTCGGGCTCCACCACGCGCTCGAGCTCGGCGAAGACCTCCTTCTTGAGCGCCAGCTCCTCGAAGACCGCTTCGAGGACGAGATCGCAGCCGGCGTAGCGCTCCCAGTCGGTGCCGCCCGAGACGAGCGAGTGCATGAACCGGGCCTTCCCCTCGCCGAGGCGCCCCTTGCGGACGAGCTCGCCGAGCTCGTCGCCGATCCACGAGATCGCGTCGTCGATCGGGGCCTGGTCGAGGTCGCGGAGCACGACCGGAACCTCGAGCCGGCGGAGGAAGAGGAGCGCGAGCTGGCGGGCCATGAGGCCCGCGCCGACGATCCCGACCTTCTCGATCCGGCGCGGCTCGGCCTCCGGGATGCCCACGCCACGCTTCGCCCGGCGCTCGACGAGGTCGAACGCGTACATCGAGGCCTGCGCCTGCGGACCGGGGAGGAGCTCAGCGAGCGCGTCCTCCTCGGCGCGGTACCCCTCGTCGAGCGTCCAGGTGGCCGCGCCCTCGATCAGGTCGAGCGCCCGGTAGGGGGCGGGCGCTGCGCCGTGCACCTGTCCGTCGAGCCGCGCCCGCGCCTTGCGGACGACCTCGGCGACGTCCCCGAGGTCCGCCTCCTCCCTCGGCGGGCGCCGCTGCTCGATCGCCTGCAGGAGCCACGCGATCGACTCGTCGAGGAACTCGACGGGCTCGAGCAGCTCGTCGGCGAAGCCGAGCTCGAACGCCTTCGGGCCCATGAGCATGCGGTTCTGGCGGAGCGGGTTCTCGACCACGAACGTCACGGCCTGCTCGGCGCCCACGAGACGCGGGACGAGCTGCGTGCCGCCCCAGCCCGGGATGAGCCCGAGGAACACTTCGGGGCACGCGAAGTGACGCACGGAGGAGGCGATCGCTCGGTAGTCACAGTGGAGCGCGATCTCGACGCCGCCTCCGACCGCGGCGCCGTTGATCGCGGCGAGGGTCGGGAACGGGAGCTCGCGCACCCGACGGAAGAGCGCGTGCCCCGCTTCCCCGCCCTGTCGCGCCCGCTCGGGCGTGATCGCGCCGAACTCGCCGATGTCCGCGCCCACCGCGAAGACGAACGGCTTGCCGGTGAGGACGAGCCCGATCCAGTCGTCGTCCTCGATCCGCGACAGCGTCTCGTCGAGCGAGCGCAGCGCCGCCTCGCCGAAGGTATTCGGCTTCTGCCAGTCCTCGCCGTTGTCCATGGTCACGAGCGCGAGCGGGCCGAGCCGGGTCTCGACGCGGCGAAGCTTGAACTCCGTGGGTGGGCTAGCCACGCTCGCTCCCGCTCCGGCGCCGGCCAAGCTGCCGCCTCCGCTCTCTGGCCGGCTCCGTCGAGCCTACGCCGGCAAGGTTCTCCCAGACGATCGCGGCGCCCATCCCGAGCCCGATGCAGAGCGCAGTGAGCCCGTAGCGCACGTCCTGGCGGTCGCGGAAGCCGCGCGCGAGCTGGGCCATGAGCCGGACGCCGGTGGCTGCGAGCGGATGCCCGCACGCGATCGCCCCGCCGTAGGGGTTGAGCCGCGGGTCGTCGGGCTCGACGCCGACGCCCTCGCACCAGGTCAGCACCTGCACCGCGAAGGGCTCGTTGAGCTCGAAGAGGCCCACGTCGTCGAGCGAGATACCGGCCTGCTCGAGCGCCTTCCGCGTCGCCGGCACCGGCCCGAGACCCATGAGCTCGGGCTCGACGCCGGCGTACGCGAAGGACACGAGGCGCATCTGCGGCTCCAGGCCGAGCTCACCCGCGATCTCCTCCGACGCGAGGAGCGCCGCGGTCGCGCCATCCGTCAGTCCGGCGGAGTTGCCCGCCGTCACGCGCCCGCCTGCGCGGAACGGCGTGCGCAGGCCCGCCAAGCCTTCCATCGTCGTGTCCGGCCGGAGGAACTCGTCGCGTGCGGCGACCGTCCAGCCGTCGTCGGTGAAGACGGACATCGGGACGACGATCTCGTCCATCACGCCCCTGTCCCATGACGCTGCGGCCCTGCGCTGCGACTCGACCGCGTAGGCGTCCGCCTCCTCCTTCGTCAGCTGCGGGAACGCGTCATGGAGGTTCTCCGCGGTCTGGCCCATCACCGCCGCCGACTCGTCGACGACCCGCTCGGCCACGAAGCGGGGGTTGAAGTCCACGTCCTCGCCCATCGGGTGGTGCCCCATGTGCTCGATCCCACCGACGAGGACGACGTCGGCCGCGCCCATCGCGATCTCGCCCGCCCCGGCCGTCGTCGCGGTGAGCGCGCCGGCGCACATCCGGTCGACGGCGAAGCCGGGGACCGACGCGGGAAGGCCGGCGAGGAGCGACACGGCGCGCCCGAGCGTCAGCCCCTGGTCGCCGACCTGCGCGGTCGCCGCGAGGACGACGTCGTCGATCCGCTCGGCAGGGAGGCGGGGATTCCTGCGGAGCACCTCGCGGACGACCTTCACGCCCATGTCGTCGGCACGGGTCCTCCAGAAGAGGCCGCCGGGCCCGGCGCGGCCGAACGCCGTGCGAACACCGTCGACGTAGACGACCTCGCGGAGCGGACGCGCCATCGCGCCGAGACCATACTTCCCGCGTGACGCACGACTGGGAGGAACGCGCGGTGCGTGCAAGCGAGCGCCACGACGACGGCCTGGCGCGGCTGCCGGAGGCCTCGGACGAGCGGCAGCGGCAGCTCACGCGGACGGGGAACGCGGCCTGGGCGGCAGGGCTCTCGTACCTGATGCTCGGCCGGACGGCCGAGGCGCGCGGCTGGCTCCTACGGGCAGCCGAGCACTACCGCGAGAGCTGGCCGGACTCGCCGCCAGGTAGCTGGGGTCGTCCGATCGGGGCGATGAAGTCACGGCTGATCGCCAACGACGTCGCGGGTGCACGGGAGGACGCGGGCTGGGCGCTCGAGGCGGGCGCGGCCCAGTCGGAGAGCCCGATCGGTCGCTACGCCGCCACGCTCGCGCACCTCGTGCGCGACGAGGACGAGAGGGCGCGTCTGCAGGCGATCCCGCTCCTCGCGCGCGACGGGTTCCCGGGCGCGGTCGCGGATTCGCTCGTCGCGCTGGCGAGCGGTGACGCGGGCGCGTACGAGTCGGCGATCCGCGCGCTGCTCGAGGACTTCGAGCGCCGCGACGAGTTCCTCGAAGACATTCCCGTTGCCGACACGGTGCTCGCGCTGCAAGAGTTCGCAGCGAAGCGTGGCCTCGCGGTCGAGCTCTCGTCCCGCTTACTGCCGCTGTAGGCCACGAGAGGCCGGCGGTACGCGCCGACCTCCCGTGGCGGGCGAGCTCAGCCGCGCGGCACCTTGATCACAGGGCAGACGAACGACGGCCCGCTGCCGGACACCGTCGCCGTCCCCGCAGCGAACGCGTCGTCGAGCTCCTCGTCCGAGTCGATATCCCCGCTCGAGTTCGCGTCCGCCGAGGCGACCGCGGCCGCGTACCCCATCGGGAAGGACAGGAGCTGCACGCGCCAGCGGCCGCCGTTGTAGCCTCGGTCGCCGGGCGCTGCCGTCGCCACGTTCGGCTGGTTACCGAAGAACTCGTAGATGGTGTCGTACGAGTGTCCCGGCGCGCCGGTCCCGCTCAGGTCGGTAGGTGTGCCGACGGTGCGGTAGAGCGTGCCGTCGACGTAGAACGCCGGGCCGGTGACACCGCCGGCACCGGCACCTGCCGCCGTCCCGACCGCGACGGCCGCGACCAGCACGGCGACTGCCGTTACGAGCAAGTTCTTCATGTCCCTCTCCCTTCGGACGCTGACTTCGAACCTGACGAGACCAGGCTGCCCGCCGAAGCTTGCGAGGGCCTTACGCGGTGCCTACGTGTTCGTGAACGGACGCTACTGCTCGCCGGCGGCGAGCTCGCGCGAGCGGACCATGGCAGCCTGGATCGCGTTAAAGAACGCCGCCCGGACGCCCGCCATCTCGAGCTCGCGGATGGCTGCGATCGTCGTCCCACCAGGCGAGGTGACCATCTCCCGGAGCTCCACGGGGTGCATCCGCTCGTCACGGAGCTGCTTCGCCGTCCCCAGCATCGTCTGCACGACGAGCTGCGTAGAGATCTCGCGCGAGAGCCCGAGCAGGATCCCGGCCTCGATCATCGCCTCTGCGAGGAGCGCGAAGTAGGCGGGCCCGGATCCCGAGACGGCGGTGACGGCGTCCATCGCGCTCTCGGGCACGCGTACGACCCGGCCCAGATGCGACAGAGCCTCCTGCGCGAGCGCGAGGTGCTCGTCGCCCGCATGTGCTCCCGCACACAGACCGGCGATCCCCTCGTGCACCGTCGACGGGGTGTTCGGCATCGCCCGGACGACCGGCACGCCGTCCGAGAGTCGGCTCTCGATGTGCGCGGTCGGGATCGCGGCCGCGATGCTCAGGACCGTCTGGTCGCGGCCGACGAGGCCGCCGATCTCGCCGAGCAGCGCCTCGAGGTCCTGCGGCTTGACTGCGATGACCACGAGCGACGCGCCCGCGACGGCCTCGGGGTTGGAGAGCGTCGCCGCGACGCCGTAGCGATCCGCGAGCTCGGCGACCCGCTCGTCGCGCCGGGCGGTGGCCGCGATCTCGGCGGGCGCTCGCCACTCGGACGAGACCAGGCCCGAGATCAGTGCTTCGCCGATCCTGCCCGCACCCAGGATGGCGATCTTCCGCGGGTCGAGCATGCCGCGGAGTGTACGGTCGAGCCTCAGGCGGCGCGGGCGGTCGCCTGGCGGACCGCACGAGCCTTGTCGGCGCTCGCCCCGGCGATCAGGCCGCGCGAGAAGCCGGCCAGCAGGAACACGCTCGCGAGGCCCTCCCACTCGCCGTACGGCTCGAGGAGCCTCCGTGTCTCCCACGGCTCTGGCCAGCGCCGCTCGAGCCCCGCCTGGAGCTTGACGAGTCCGAGGTCGCCGACGAGCCCGGCGTCGTAGCGGCCGAGCCCCTGGAGCGCCACGACGCCGACGCTCCACGGGCCGAAGCCACGCTCCCGCCCGAGGCGAGCGAGCGCCGTCTCGGGTTGCGCTCGCAGGCGCTCGAGGTCGATCGTGCGCACGATCCGCGTGAGCGTCGCAGCGCGGCTCGCGACGAGCCCGCACCGGCAGAGCGCGGCGGGCGAGAGCGCCGAGAGCCCGACCCGCGTCGGCGGATCCTCTCCTGAAGCCCGGATCACGGCTCGCTCGATCTGGAGCGCGCGACGCGCTTGGATCAACTGCCCGCACACCGCCTTCACCACCGCGTGCGCGACAGTGGCTCTGCGGACCGGGCGGAGGCCGCGCAGCCGTCGGACGGTGGGGCCGAGGAGCGGGTCGTCGGCGAAGCAGCGGTGGAACTCGACCGTGTCGTCGTCGAGGGCGAGCGCGAACCGCGCCTCGTCCACCGCTCGCTCGCAGGAAGCGCGAACCACCAGGGTGCCGTCGGTGCGCTGCCGGGCCGTCGCCCACCGGCTCGACGGAAGCCGAGCCGACCAGGTGTCGGCACGAGCGGAGAGTCGGAGCGAGTACGGCCCTCGTGACCTGAGCAGCGCCTCGACCATCGAGCGGCACCCTACTCGCACCCGCGGACTCGATACTTACGCCGTGCGTCTCGCGAACCAGGTCTCGCTCCGCTCCCGCCGGCGGAAGCTGCAGCTCTTCCTCGACGAACTGCGTCCCGCTCCCGAGACCACGGTTCTCGACGTCGGCGCGGACGAGCTCGCGTTCGGCGAGGGCGACGGCTGCGCGACCATGAACTTCTTCGATGAGCTCTATCCCTGGCCCGAGCGGATCACGGCGCTCGGGCTGCACGGCGGCGACGGGTTTCGCGCGCGCTACCCACACATCCGGTACGTCCAGGGCGACGCCTGCGCGCTCCCGTTCCACGACGGCGAGTTCGACATCGTGTTCTCGAACGCGGTCATCGAGCACCTGGGCGGGCGCGAACGACAGCGGATCTTCGTGTCCGAGGCCTTGCGCGTCGGACGCCGAGCATTCGTGACGACCCCGAACCGCCGCTTCCCGCTCGAGCTGCACACGCGCCTGCCGCTCGTGCACTGGCTGCCGGACCGGCTTTCGCACCCCCTCTACCGGGCGGCGGGGAGGGAGCTCGGGATCGAGCTCGACCTGCTCTCGCGGCGGACGCTCGCGTCGCTCTTCCCCGGCCGCGTCCGCATCGTGAGCCTCGGCTTGACCCTGGTGGCGATCGTTGACTAGGAGCGAGCGGTTCGCCGGGCTCGCGCTGGTCGTGCTCGTGGCCGGGCTCGCGCTGCACAACGTCGCGATGGCGCAGCTCTGGGACCTGGGGGTGCGCGGATCAGCGCTCGACGTCCTCGCCGCGTGGAAGGAGGCCCTGCTCCTCGTCGCGCTCCTCGTCGTCGCCTGGAACGTGCGGCGGCTGCCGGCGGTCACCCTCGCCGACGTGCTCGCGGCCGCGTACGCGATCGTCATCGTCGTTTACTTCTTCCTGCCCGCGGACTGGCTCGGAGGCGAGGCGACAACGCGCGGCGAGCTGCTCGCGCTCCGGCACCATCTCCTCCCCGTCGCCGCGTACGCGCTCGGGCGGCTCGTCGCCACGGCGTGGGAACGTCGGCCCTCGCTCGGCGTGGCCATCGCCCTCACCGCTGCTGGGATCGCGCTTGTCGGCTTCCTCGACCTCGCGCTCGTCTCGCTCCAGGCGTGGCGCGAGTCGGGCGTGCCCGGCTGGTACCGCGAGCAGCTCGCGCTCGAGTACGAGGGCCTTTCGGGACTCCCCGAGAACTGGGTCTACAACACGGGCGACGAGGAGAACCCGATCCGCCGGCTCGTGTCGACGCTGCTCTCGCCGCTGGCGAGCGCCTACGCCCTCGTCGTCGCTCTCGTCTACGTCGTCAGCCGACCGTTCCGGTGGTGGTGGGCGCTGCTCGCGGTCCTGCTCTACGCGGGCTTGCTGTACACCCACACGCGCGCGGCGCTCGGGGCGCTCGCCTTCGGCCTCGTCGTGCTCGCGCTGGCGCAGCGGAGGATCGGCCCCGCGGTGCTGGCGGTCGCAACGGTCGCCGTCGGTGCCGCGTTCCTCCTCGCGTACCCCTCCATCGGGCCGTCGACGAGCTACACGGAGGAGGAGCTCGAGTGGCAGCGGGAGAACGCGGCCGAGGAGCCGGACGAGACGAGCGGCGACCCGTTCGCCGGGTCGGACGCGTCGACCCGGAGCCACTGGCGCAACCTGCGCGACGGCGTGCAGGCGGTCCTCGATCACCCGCGCGGGTACGGGCTCGGCAATGCGGGAGTGGTCGCGAAGCGCACAGGGGTCGAGATCAGGGCGGGCGAGTCGACCTACACGGAGCTCGGCATCGATGCGGGTATCGCCGGCCTCGCGGCGTTCGTGCTCTGGAGCCTCGCCCTCCTGCGCGGCCTCTGGCGGAGGGAAGCGTGGCTGGCTGCCGCCTTCGCGTCCGTGCTCCTGCTCGGGCTCCAGACGGACGTCATCGGCGTGCACTGGATCGCGTTCGCCGTGTGGGCGGCCGCCGGTCTGGCTCTCGTCCCCCCGCGGAGGACCCCGGCTAGTGTGCCCCTCGAGGAGGACTCGTGACGACGATCGATCCACGCGTCGACATCGGCCACGTTCATCTGAAGGTGGCGGACCTCGACCGCGCGCTCGGCTTCTGGCGCGACGTGCTCGGGTTCGAGGAGCAGGGGCGCCTGGGCGACCAGGCCGCGTTCGTCTCCGCGGGCGGGTACCACCACCACATCGGGCTGAACACGTGGGAGTCGAGCGGAGGGTCGCCGCCCCCGCCCGGCACGACGGGCCTGTACCACGTCGCGGTTCGCTTCCCGGACCGTGCGACGCTCGCCGAGGCCGTCCGCCGCGTACTCGACGCCGGGATCCCGCTCGAGGGCGCATCCGACCACGGCGTCAGCGAGGCGATCTACCTCCGCGACCCTGACGGGAACGGCGTCGAGCTGTACCGCGATCGTCCCCGCACGGAGTGGCCCAGGACGCCGGACGGCTCCGAGGTTGCGATGTTCACACAGCCGCTCGACCTCCGCGCGCTGCTCGCCGAGGCGTAGCCCGTGGGCCGCCAAGCGAGCGGGCTGCTACAGTTCCGGCGTACAGCTAGAGCGAGTTCGGTTCGCGCGTTGCGCCTTCCTACTTGTTCGTGAGTTCGTGTAAGGGAGGTGTTTTCATATGGCAACCGGAACCGTGAAGTGGTTCAACGACAGCAAGGGGTACGGGTTCATCACGCCCGACGAGGGGACGAAGGACCTGTTCGTCCATCACAGCAACATCGTCGCCGAGGGCTTCAAGAGCCTCGCCGAGGGTGCCCGCGTCGAGTTCGAGCCGCGCGAGGGCCAGAAGGGCCCGGAAGCGACGAACGTCGTCGCCGTCGGCTGAGCCGCCGACTTCGGATGCCGCGGCCGCCGGAAGGTGGCCGCGGCGCCTCATCCCCCGACGAGAGGGAGGGTTGTATGGCCCAGAAGGAAGAGAAGCTCGAGGTCGAGGGTGAGGTCATCGAGGCCTTGCGGAGCCGGATGTTCAGGGTCCGGCTCGACAACGGACACGAGGCCCTGGGGTACATGGGCGGGCGCATGAAGCGCTACCGCATCCGTGTCTTCCCCGGCGACCGGGTCCGCATCGAGCTGTCCTCGTACGACCTGACACGCGGCCGCATCGTCTACCGCCTCAGCTGAGGCAGGCGACTCGCCGGGGGCAGGCCACCGGGCCTCCGCGTGCGCTATACCTCAGAGACATGGCGAAGACGAAGCCGGTGGAGCAGCTCGAGCGGGTCGTGATCCGGTTCGCCGGCGACTCCGGCGACGGGATGCAGCTCACCGGCGATCGCTTCACGAGCGAGACCGCCGTCTTCGGGAACGACCTCGCGACGCTCCCCGACTTTCCCGCCGAGATCCGGGCCCCGGCCGGCTCGCTGCCCGGTGTCTCCGGGTTCCAGGTCCACTTCGCGGACCACGACATCCTCACCCCGGGCGATCAGCCGAGCGTGCTCGTGGCGATGAATCCTGCCGCGCTGAAGGTGAATCTCGGCGACCTCGCCAAGGGCGGCACGATCATCCTCAACACCGACGCCTTCAACGAGCGCAACCTGCAGAAGGCGGGCTACGCGTCGAACCCGCTCGAGGACGGCTCGCTCGCCGACTTCCACGTGCACGAGGTCGCGCTCTCGTCGATGACGGTCGAGGCGCTCAAGGGGATCGAGGGCGTGACGTCGCGCGAGGCGGAGCGCTCGAAGAACTTCTTCGCGCTCGGGCTCATGTCGTGGCTCTACCACCGCCCTGCGGAGGGGACGCTCGCCTTCATCGAGCGGAAGTTCGCCAAGCGCCCGGAGATCGTCGAGGCGAACACGCGGGCGTTCAAGACGGGCTTCAACTACGGGGAGACGTCGGAGGACTTCGCCGTCTCGTACGAGGTCGCCCCGGCGCAGCTCGCCCCCGGCACATACCGCCAGATCTCAGGCAACACGGCGCTCTCGTACGGGCTCATCGCGGCGAGCAAGCTGTCGGGCCTGCCGCTCTTCCTCGGTGCGTACCCGATCACGCCCGCGTCGGGAATCCTCGAGGAGCTCGCCGCCATGAAGCACTTCGGCGTCCGCACATTCCAGGCCGAGGACGAGATCGCCGCCTCGGGAGCTGCGCTCGGAGCTGCGTTCGGCGGGGCGCTCGGCGTGACGACGTCTGCCGGCCCGGGCGTTGTGCTCAAGTCGGAGACGGTAGGTCTCGCCGTGACGCTCGAGCTCCCGCTTGTCGTGGTGGACGTCCAGCGCGCGGGGCCCTCGACCGGAATGCCGACGAAGCCGGAGCAGGCGGACCTCCTCATGGTGCTGTTCGGGCGGAACTCCGAGTCGCCCGTGCCCGTCGTCGCGGCGGCGACGCCGTCGGACTGCTTCGACGCGGCGATCGAGGCCGCGCGGATCGCGATCAAGTACCGGACGCCCGTCTTCCTCCTCTCCGATGCGTACCTGGCGAACGGCTCCGAGCCCTGGCTCATCCCAGACGCCGGCTCGCTGCCCGAGATCTCGGCCGGGTTCGCGACGACGCCGCAGGACGGCGAGCCCTTCCTGCCCTACCGGCGCGATCCCGCGACGCTCGCCCGTCCCTGGGCGATCCCGGGCACGCCTGGGCTCGAGCACCGGATCGGCGGGCTCGAGAAGGAGGACGAGACCGGCAACGTCTCCTACGACCCCGAGAACCACGACCTGATGACCCGGTTGCGCGCGGCGAAGGTTGCGGGCATCGCGGCCGACATCCCCGAGCTCGTGGTCGACGACCCCGAGGGCGCGGACACGCTCGTCCTCGGCTGGGGCTCGACCTACGGCGCGATCGGGGCGGCCGCGCGGCGCGTGCGGGCGAGCGGACGGAAGGTCGCCATCGCGCACCTGCGTCATCTGAATCCGTTCCCGAGGAACACGGGCGAGGTCGTGCGGAGCTACGAGAAGGTGCTGATCCCGGAGATGAACCTCGGGCAGCTGCGAATGCTCGTCCGCGCGGAGT
>Ga0299907_10001072_pt1 | contig 15023 bp, 13 predicted proteins | sample RVTome_16_FD_198680 | JGI IMG/M metagenome (GOLD analysis project Ga0299907, IMG submission 198680) | Soil microbial communities from uranium-contaminated site in the Upper Colorado River Basin, Wyoming, United States - RVT152D67 (version 2) ... | reverse complement strand
GACCAGGTTGCGGTCGAACCCGTCGATCTGCGAGCGCAGTGCGTCCTTTCGGGCCACGAGGGTCTCGGACATGTCCCGCACCGAGGTGAGGAGCCGGTGCAGGGCGGGCCCGTCCTCGCCCAGCGCAGCCAGGACGTCGGTGAGGGCCTCCAGGGCCGGGCCGGCCGCCTCCAGGGTGGCGCCCAGGTCGTCTTCGTGGCCGGCCAGGGCGGCGTCCAGCTCGGGCACGAGCCGTTGCAGGGCGGCGCGCGTCTCGGGATCGAGGGCGGCCAGGATCTGGTCGAGCTCCACCCGGGCGGTGTTGCCGGTGATCATGGCCCCGTCGGGCAGGGGGGCGTTGCCCTCCGGGCCGGGAATGACGGCCACGATCCGCTCCCCCGGGAACGACAGGTAGTCGATGCGGGCCGTGGTCCCGGCCCGCAGGGGGGCGTGGGCGCCATCGACCGACACCTTCACCAGGGCTTGTCCGTCGCGTACCTCGAGCCCGTCGACACCGCCGACCGTGAACCCGTCGATCTGGATCCGGCTGCCGGCGAAGAGGTTGGTGGCATGGGGAAACACGAAGGTGACCTGGTAGCCGCTCCCCCCACCCAGCCAGGTCATGCCGGCCGCGGTCATGAGCCCCGCCACCAGTACCGCGGCGCCGATCACGGCCAGCCGTCGAGGGTTCATGGGTGGAGGGCGCTCCGCCATCAGTCCATCCCCAGCGGGCCGGCGGACTCCCCGGCCAGGAACTGGCGCACGAAGGGGTCTTCGGAGGCGAAGGCTTCTTCCGTGGGGCCGAAGTGGGCCAGGCACCCCTGCCACAGCAGGCCGATGTAGTCCGACACCTTCTGGGCGGTGGGGATGTTGTGGGTCACCAGCAGGTAGGTCCCGCCGTGGCGCTCGTGCATGTCGAGGATGAGGTCGCACAGCAGGCTGGTGCGGACCGGGTCGAGGCCCGAGTCGGGCTCGTCGAACAGCACGATCTTGGGGTTGAGGACCAGCGCCCGGGCGAAGCCGGCCCGCTTGCGCATGCCCCCGGAGATCTCGCTCGGCATCTTGTTGGTGGCGTCTTCGAGGCCGACGTCCCGCAGGCGCTCCATGACCACGGGGCGGATCTTGTCCTCGGGCAGCTTGGTGTGCTTGCGCAGCGGGAAGGCGACGTTGTCGTAGATGCTCATGGATCCGAACAGGGCGCCGTCCTGGAAGAGCACCCCGAAGCCCTCCCGCATGCTGAAGAGCTCGTCGTCGTTCATCTTGGGCACGCTGCGCCCGAAGACCCGGATGTCGCCGGCGTCGGGGTAGAGGAGAGCCACGATGTGCTTGAGCAGGACGCTCTTGCCCGTGCCTGAGGGGCCCAGCACGGTGGTGATGGCACCTTCCACGAAGTCGACCGTGAGACCGTTCAACACCTCGAAACCGTTGAAGGCCTTGTAGATGTCATCGACCTCGATGGCGACGGAGGCCATGCTCTGCTCCTTGGTCAGGCACCTTCAGTTGGCGATGGGAGCATTGGGCGACAGCCCCCAGAACAGCTGCGTTCCGAACATCCCGATCACGTGGACGAGCACCATGTTCAGCATCATCGACTTGGCCGTGTTCCAGCCCACCCCCACCGGGCCGCCCCGGGCCTTGAAGCCGTAGTAGCAGCCGACGAAGACGATGGCCGTCCCCATGGCCATGATCTTCAGGAGGGAGTAGAAGAAGTCGGTGGGGTTCTGGAACAGCCAGAAGAGGACGAGGTAGCCACCGTTCGACACTTCGCCGAGCTGCTTGACCACCACCAGCCATTCGGCGAAGTACATGACCCCGAGACCCACGATGTAGAGGAAGGGCAGGGCGATCCAGGCACCCACGATGCGGCTGGCCACGATGTAGGCCATGGGCCGCACCCCGATGACCTCGAGGGCGTCGATCTCCTCGGAGATGCGCATGGAGCCGATCTCGGCCACCAGGCCGCAGCCCACCTTGGCGGCCAGGATGTAGCCCCACATGTAGGGGGCCATCTCCCGGATGGCGCACCAGGCGGAGAAGATGGCCGAGTAGGCCGGGGCGCCGACCTGCTTGAGCGAGTAGTTGCCCTCCAGCCCGCACTGCAGGCCGATGACGAACTCCATCAGCCAGACGATGAAGCCCGACGAGACGATGAGGATGGCGGCCTGGCGGAAGACCTCCGAGGGGTAGCGGCGCAGCTTGGGGACGGCCCGCAGCGCCTCGAAGGAGAACCGGGTGAGGTCACCCGCCGTCTCCAGCGCGCCTTTGGCCTTGCTGACCAGGGTGCCGGGACCGAGGACGGTCCAGTTGGCCTCGGGAGCGTCGAACTCCGTGTCGGAGAGCCGCTCCTCTTGGATGCTCACTTGAAGACCTGCATGCCCGGGTTGAGCCCGAGGAGGATGGTGGTGAACACGTAGTTGAAGATCCAGATCCCGGCGAAGGCGATGACCACGGCCTGATTCACGGCCCGGCCCACGCCGGCGGGGCCGCCTTCGGCCCGGAACCCCTTGTAGCAGCAGACCACGCCGACGATGAGGCCGAAGAGGGCGGTCTTGAGGACGCTGCCCCACAGGTCGGGCAGGGTGGCGTTGTCGAAGAAGTTGTCGATGAAGGCGGCCGGGGTGGCGTTGCCCACGGCCACCGCGGCCACGAAGCCGCCCAGGGTTCCGAACAGCAGGGCCACGATGTCGAGCAGGCCGGTCATGAAGAACAGGGCGATGACCCGGGGCAGGATCAAGGTCCGGACGGGATCGACGCCCAGTACCTCCATGGCGTCGATCTCCTCCCGGATGCGCCGGGCGCCGAGGTCGGCGGTGATGGCGGTCCCCACCACACCTGCCACCACCATGGCGTTGATCCAGGGGGCGAACTCCCGCACCGAGGCCATGATGAAGAACGATCCGAGACGCTCGGGGATGCCGAAGATGGCGAAGAAGTTGAGGGCCTGCAGGCCGGGGGCGCCGAAGCCGAAGGCGAAGGTGGAGATGATCATCGGGACCCAGCACAGGCGCAGGATGGAATACATCTGGTCCCGCACGTCGCCCCAGTAGCCCCGGGGCCGGAGGATGGCTTCCCGGCCCACCAGGAGGAAGAGCCACATCATCTCGCCGGTCTGGGTCAGGCCGCGTCCCAGGGGCGCCAGCGGGTTGGGGAAGCGGGTCTGGTCGATTCCGGGTTCGTAGGCGTCGGGCGGCGGGGCGGCGGGGATGGTGAGAGGCTGCGACTGGCCCGTCCTCACCGCCCGCTGCTCGGCTTCGCTCACGCTTCCCTCCACCGTGCGCCAAGTTACCGGGAGGTTATCTGGCGCACCGCCCGCGGCGCCTATACCCAATCGGGCTGGATGACTCTCCCAAACGCGGCGATCGGCGCGAAAGGCGGGTTTCGCCCCTCAGACGCCGCAGTGGGCGGCGAAGTCGACGAGCAGTTCGGCGACGGTGGAAGCGCCCGGGTCGGCCAGGGCGATGGTGTAGTGGGTGGTGTCGACCACCACGTGCTCCACCAGTCCGGCCGTGCAGCAACGGCGGATGCGCTCCACCGCCTCCTCGGACAGCACCGGAGGCTCGTCCTGCGCCAGGCCCCATTCGGCCCGGACCGCCATGATCGGCGCCTTCACCGCCCGGAGGCGCCGCTCGGCTTGGGCCCGGTCGCCCATGTCGGCGAAGTCGGCCCGCACGCCGGCCTCGGCCGCCTTGGGACGCAGCACCCCGTCCTCCCGGCCGAGGTCGTAGGCAAGGTAGGACTCGACCCACGGCCCCCAGGCCAGACGGCCGCGGACGGCGAACGTGGGCAGCCGCCGCCAGGAGTCGAGGTACTCCTCCAGCGAGGCGAAGTCCCGGCGGAGCCGCCCGATGACCGGCCCGAGGATCTGGTCCAGGTGCGTGTCGGGATCGACGCCGGAAGGCAGGTCGGGCGGGTGCCCGCCGTCGAGGAGCACCACCCCGGCCACCAGCTCCGGTTCGGCGGAGGCCAGGGCGGTGGCCACGTAGGCGCCCATGGAATGGCCCACCACCACCGCCGGGCCGATCCCGATGGCCCGCATGGCGGCGGCCACGTCGGTCGCGTGGACGGCCATGCCGTAGGGGCCGGCGGGCTTGTCGGAGTCGCCCCGACCCCGGAGATCGGGAGCGAACAGGGGTCGCCGCCCGGCCAGGCGCTCTCCGATCCCGACGAAGGACTTGTAGGACGTGGTCAGAGCGTGGACGGCGACGATGGGCATCCCGCGGCCGGGCCAGAAGCCGTAGGCCAGCTCCACGCCGTCGCCCGTCACCCGCCCCTGGTCCTCCGTCACCACCCGGGCGGCGCCGATCCCCTCCCCAGCCGTCATGCTGACAAGTTTGCCGCGCCCGGGGGTTTTCCTCCCCTCGGGACGGGGAACCGCCCCGAAGTATCGTGGTCGTCCCACACGCGCCCCGGAGGTCAGCCGCCCATGCTCTCCACCATGCAGGACTTCCAGCTCAGCATCACATCGATCTTCCGCCACGGCCGGTCGGTCTACGGCGACAGCGAGGTCGTGACCTTCGAGGGCGAGTCGAGCCGGCGGGCCAGCTTCGCCGAGGTGGGCGAGCGGACGGATCGCCTGGCCGCCGCCCTGCAGCGTCTGGGGGTGGTGGAAGGCGACCGGGTGGGGACCTTCGCCTGGAACACCCAGGAGCACCTCGAGGCCTACTTCGCCGTGCCCTGCATGGGGGCGGTGCTCCACACCCTCAACATCCGACTGTTCCCCGAGCAGCTCACCTACGTGGTGAACCACGCCGAGGACAAGGTCGTCATCGTCGACGCCACCCTCGTGCCGCTGCTGGCCAAGGTGGCCAAGGACCTGAAGACCGTGGAGCATTTCGTGGTCACCGGGCCCGGCGGCGTCGGCGAGGCCAGCGCCCTGGGTAACTCGGTCCTCTCCTACGAGGAGCTGCTGGGCGCCGAGTCGGAGGGCTTCGACTGGCCCGAGGTCGACGAACGCTCAGCCGCCGCCATGTGCTACACGAGCGGCACCACCGGGAACCCCAAGGGCGTGGTGTACAGCCACCGGTCGACCTTCCTGCACTCGCTGGCGGAATGCTCAGGGGCGTCGTTCGGGCTCAGCGAGTCGGACCGCATCCTGCCCATCGTCCCGATGTTCCACGCCAACGCCTGGGGACTGCCCTACGCCGGGTGGATGACGGGAGCGGACTTCATCATGCCGGGGCGCTTCCTCCAGGGGGAACCGTTGTGCCGGTTGATCGAAGCCGAGCGTCCCACCATCTCGGGGGCGGTGCCCACCGTATGGGCCGACATCCTGCGCCACGCCGACGCGAACAAGGTCGACTTCTCCTCCGTCCGGCTCGTCCCCTGCGGCGGCTCCGCTGTCCCCCGCCATCTGATGGAGGCGTTCCAGGACCGCCACGGCGTGCGGATCATCCAGGCCTGGGGCATGACGGAGACCAGCCCGCTGGGGGCGGTGGCCCACCCGCCCCGGGGCACTCCGCCCGAGGAGGAGATGGAGTGGCGTGTCAAGACGGGTCGGGTAATCGCCGGAGTGGAGCTGCGCATCGTCGCCGACGACGGCAAGGTCCTGCCCTGGGACGGCGAGGCGGTGGGCGAGATCCAGGTGCGGGGTCCGTGGATCACGGCCAGCTACTACAAGGACGACGACCCGGAAAAGTTCGACGACGGCTGGCTGCGCACCGGCGACGTGGGCAGCGTCGACGCCAAGGGGTTCGTGCAGATCACCGACCGGGCCAAGGACGTGATCAAGTCGGGCGGGGAGTGGATCTCGTCGGTGGAGCTGGAGGGCGAGCTGATGGCGCACCCCGACGTGGTGGAGGCGGCGGTGGTCGGCGTGCCCGACGAGCGGTGGGACGAGCGCCCGCTGGCCTGCGTGGTCCTCAAAGACGGCGCCGGGGCGGGGATCGACGACCTCAAGGGGTTCCTGGCCGAACGGGTGGCCAAGTGGTGGCTGCCCGAGCGCTGGGCCTTCATCGAGGAGGTACCCAAGACGTCGGTGGGCAAGTTCGACAAGAAGGTGCTGCGGGCCCGCTACGCCGAAGGCGAACTGGACGTCACCGACACCGCCTGAGGGCCCGGCCTAGGCGGGCCGGAGACCAGCTGACCGGGAGCGGTGCAGCGCCCCGAGCACGCCGGACACGGACAGCAGCAGCAGCACCGAGATGACCAGGAAGGGCAATCGGGAGGAGGCCGGGACGCTGTCGTCCGGCACCACCGCGGTCGCGCTCTCCCCGGCACCGGCCGGGCCCGCCCGACCCTTGCTCCCCGCCGTCGTCGTGGTGGACGCCTCGGCCTCCAGCGCTGTCCCGCCGCTGACCTCGACGTTGGCGGCCGCCTTGGCCTTGATCAGGTTGAAGACCTTGAAGAGCGCGGAGGCGGAGGCGAGCGGGGTCGAGGACAGGGGGCTGGGAGCGAAGAGGGAGCCGGCGCCGCCCAATCCCGCCCCTCCACTGGCCGGGCCGGAGCCGAACAAGGCCAGATCTCCGGGGTTGCTCGGCGCGAACAGGCCGCCGCCGGGAATCTGGCCGCCGGACCCGCCGGTCCCGCCGGACCCGCCGGGCAGGGCACCGCCCGGGACCGGACCGGACCCACCGGGGGCCGCGCCGCTTCGAGGCACGATGGCGATCATGTTCACTGCGGTCCGCTCGAACCGGCCCGGGGCGTACTCGTGGGGGGCGACGGGCCCGTCGTACTCCGACGCCGGGCTGCCCGGCCCGTCGCTGGGCCGGTTGGCGACGGCGCCCTGCACGACGAAGGTGGACCCACCACCGCCGTCGAGGTTTCCGCCCTCGACCACACCCAGCGCCAGCAGAAGCTCCGCCGCCTCGACGATGTCGGCGCCCTTCGACTCGGTGGACCGCGCATCGATGGCGACCAGGAGCAGGCTCCCATCGGCGGTCCGGCCCATGAGGGTGCGGCTGTGCCTGCCGGTCATCAGATCGTCTCCGGCGACGAGGCGGGCCACCGACCGGCCGCCGGTGACGAGGACCGGGTGGATGCCGACGGTCTCGACGACGTCGGCGTCGAGGCGCAACGCGATGGGACCGGCCTGCGTCCGGCGGTTCCACAGATCGCGCAGGGCGTCGGCCCCCGCCCCGTCGCCGGCCAGGATCGCCTGCCCGGCGAGCAGGGGGGTGTAGCCGTCGCCCATGCGCAACAGCTCGACCGACACCGACTGCCCGAAGGCGGGCGCGCCACCCAGGCGCACGACCAGCTCGGTCGCCCGGGCCTCGGTCTTCGGCCCGTATTCGGGTGTGTAGAGCACCACCCCGCCGGGGACCAGGTTGACGTTGACGCCGTTGACCGCGATCGCTCCACCCTGAGCCCGATTGACACTGCCGGACCAGGGGAGCATGCCGACGTTGAAGCTCCGGTTCCGGCTTTGCCAGCCCTGACCCCGACCCGGGGCGGGTGAGCGCAACAGGCGCCCACCGGTGGCCACCCCGCCGAAGGGTTCCTCCGTGTCGGGGTGATAGAAGTCGCCGTTGACGCCCACCACGCATCCGACCCGGGCACACATGGCCGTCGGGTGCTCGAGGGACTCCTCGTTCTCGCGGGGTCCGACCCTGTCGAAGGCCGCCACCACCTTCAGGTCGACGGGCGCCGACGGCGCGATCCGGGCCACGTTCATCACCAGAGGGGCCAGCCGCCGCGTCAGGGTGAGGTGCTCCACGCCGGGGCTTACGTCCCGACGGACGGAAACCTCGAAACCAGAAGGCACGGGCAGGGCTGCCGCCCCGGCCGCCACGCCCCAGCTGGGCACGACGATCGACAAGGCAACTACGACCGCGACAAGGACGCGCGACGGGGAGGTGTTCACGGGGGGGTGGGTTCCTTCCACTCGACCCAGACACGAGCGGGACAGTGAGAAGGGTTCGGCGGAAACCGAGGCAATCCTGCGCGGCGGGCCCTTTGACGCGAAACGTGCGGACCGGCCAAAAACGGTCGTCTGAGCACGGCGCGGCGGGGCTGTAAAACAGCAATTCCGGCCTACGACAGATGGATGGCAGAGCGTTTTCGAACAGGTGACGCGGCCGCCATTCCAGGAATTTCCGGGTCACCGAAAACCGCCGGAAACGCTCAAGAGGCGGCCGCAAAAGGCCGAAGCCCTTGGTGGGGCGAGTAAAACCGGCACGGTGGCGCGCTGCATTTCGGCGTCACGCCGGGGACCGAACGCCGTTTCAATCCTGGGAATACCCAAAGGGGAGCAGCGCCATGCCTCGTCCCGCCCTCCGTCTCAAGCCGACGCTCATGCTGGCCGCGGCAGTGGCCCTGCTGGTGGCCGGCAGCGCCGCAGCCCTGGGAGGCCAGGCGGCCCCGGCCGCCGCCCCGTCGCCTCCGCCGGTGCGGCCCTCCGACGACCCGCCTGACGCCGCCATCACGGCGACCGCGACGGCTTCTCCGCCCACCACCGAGGCGACCGCGCCCCTGCCGGCCGTTCCGCCGCCGACCTCCGAGCCCGTCCGGGAAGCGGCGGCGGCCGATCCCGTGCCCGTCCCGACGCCCGAGGCCACACCGGCGCCGCCCCCGCCTCCCCCTCCGGCGGCGCGCCTGGGTCTCCCCCTGGGCAAGGGCATGTGGCTCCACCACCTCGACCAGGCCGGGAGCGCGGCCGCGGTGGTGAAGAAGGCCAAGGAGGTGGGCCTGACCCACCTGTACCTGAGGGTCGGCTCGTCCAAGAAGGGCTTCTACAACCAGTACGGGCTCGACCACCTGCTGCCGGTGGCCCATGCCGCCGGGATCAAGGTGGTGGGCTGGGACTTCCCCTACCTCTTCGATCCGGCCGCCGACGCCGACCGCGCCGTCGCCGCCATCGGCTACACCACCCCGGACGGCCATCGCATGGACGCCTTCTCGGCCGACATCGAGACCGCCGCCGAAGGCGTCAACCTCACCGCCGAGGGGGCGCTGGCCTATGGCGCCCGGCTCCGGGAGCTGGTGGGGCCCGATTACCCCCTGATCGCCACCGTCCCCCGGCCGAGCCCGAAGCGGCCGTTCCCCTTCGCCGAGGCCACCGCCTCCTTCGATGCCATCGCCCCCATGGTGTACTGGCAGAACCGGGACCCGGCCGCCGACGCCGCCCAGGCCATGGCCGACCTCGCCCCCTTCGGCAAGCCGGTCCTGCTCATCGGCCAGGCGTATGACGGCGGCCCCGAGGGCGGCCCCGCCGGCCCACCGCCGCGCGACCACCTCGACCGGTTCATGGCCACTGCCCTCTCCCACGGTGCGGCCGGGGTCTCGTTCTGGGTCTGGCATCACGCCACCGCCGAGCATTGGGCGGCCATCAACGACGCCGGGGCGTGGGAGCTGGCACCCGGAGAGCCCTCCGGGGCGGGCCGGGTGACCTACCTCCAGCGGGTCCTCACCGTGCTCGGTCAGCCGGTCACGGTCGACGGCGTCCTCGGCCCCCAGACCCGCACCGCCCTGGCCACCGTGCAGCAGTCGTTGGGCCTGCCCGGCACCGGCTCCCTCGACCAGCCCACCCTCACCTCGTTGTTCGGTCCCCGCTAGTGGGTCCACGTGTGGGCAGGAGCCACTCGGCCCAGCCGCGCAGGCCCTCTGACCGACACAGGACGCGTTCCAGGCGGGTCTGCACCCCACCCGTCCCGGTGACCAGGACGGGGGCGGTACCGAGCACCTCGACTCCGTCGCGAGGCACCTCGTCCAGCACCCGGAGCTCTCCGCCTCCGCCCACCAGGCCGGCCCAGCTTCGAGCCGTCCCTCCCCACCAGTCGGCCCTCCCCCACCGCCGGGCCCGCAGTCCCGTCCCCCGGAACGGGAAGCGCCCCGCCCCGACGAGAAGCTCGCCCCCCACGGTGCCGGGCTGGAGGTACCCGCCGTCGGGCGCTCCGGGCGGTCCGGGAAGGGATGCCTCGACCGGGGGACCGAGGACCTCCCACTCGAGGTCGAGGCCCACCGCCACGCGCTCGCCCCACTCCGACCCCCAGGCCTCGGCCGGATCGTCGTATCCGACACCGAAGGCCTCGAGGCCCAGGCTCCAGTGCTCCAGAGGCGTCTCGCACACCAACTCCCCCCACAGTCCCTCGGCCCGCACTTCGAGCCCGCTGCGGGGCAGAGCCACCTCGTGGTCCCGTACCGCCACCAGACCGCCGGGGGTGAGGAGATGAGTCCACCACCAGGCCACTTTCAGGTTCGGGTACAGGCAAAGCCCGACGAACCCGCCCAAACCGGCCTCGTCGGCGAAGTCGAGCTGCCAGGACTCTGCCCACAGCTCGTCGAAACCGGGAGGGTGGGAACGTTCGTCGACGGTACCGACCATGGGGACAGCCTGTCCCGAACCGCGCCGTCACGTGAAAATCGCGCCCCCGGCCCCTAGAGACTTGGACTCCACCCCCGAGCTCACGCGGCGCCGGGCGCTGCGCCTCCTGCTGGCGGCCGTCGCCGCCGGCGCCGGCGCCTGCACGTCCCGCCCCGCCCGGCGGGCGGCACCGGCCACGTCGTCGTCGTCGTCCACGACGACGACCACCGAGCCTCCTCCGGCCACGACCACGACCACCGAGCCGCCCACCACGACCACGACTGTGCCGCCCACCACCACGACGACGGCGCCGGTCTCCCCCTCCACCACCACGACCACCGGGCCGCCCCCGCCCCCACCGCCGCGGCCCGAGCCCCAGACTCCGGGGGCGGTGGCCGGATTCGTGGCCTTCGGCGACTTCGGGGGTGGCCTCGATCAGGGCGCCGTGGCCGAGGCGATGACCCGCTGGGCCGCGGCCCACCGGGTCGACGCTCTGGTGACCACGGGCGACAACGTCTACGACTACGGCGAGCCCCACTTCTTCACGGCCTACCTGGACGAGCCGTACCGGACGCTGCGCGCCACCCGGCCGATGTGGGTCACCCTCGGCAACCACGACGTGGCCCGGGGCCATGGCGATGCCCAACTGGCCCACCTCGGGCTGCCGGCCCTCCCGTACGCCACCTTCCTCAACGGCGTCCGCCTGTTCTTCCTCGACTCCAACCGGCCCGACGCCGCCCAGGCGGCCTGGCTCGACGCCCAGCTGGCCCAGCCCGGACCGGCGTGTTCGGTGGTCGTCTTCCACGCCCCCATCCACTCGTGCGGCCTCCACGGCTCGGAGGCCTCGGTGGCGACCACCTGGGGGCCGGTGCTGGAGAGCCGCAAGGTCACCCTGGTGCTCAACGGCCACGACCACCTGTACCACCGCTTCGTCTCTGCCGCCGGCGTCACCTACGTGGTGACGGGCGGTGGGGGACGCAACCTGTATCCCCACACCCAGGGCTGCAATCCGCCCGAGCTGCAGGCCTCCGCCGTCCGGCACCATTTCACTGCCGTCGAGGTCTTCGCCGACCGCCTGGTGATCAGCGCCGTGGGGGTCGACGACTCCGTCTTCGACCGGGTCGAGATCCCCCTGCCCGTGCTCGTCGGCGCAGGCGGTTAGGAACCGGCGACGAACTGGGCCACGTCGGCCTGCTTGGACCGCACCGCGTCGGCTGCGGTCCTCAGGGCGGCCACCTCGTCGTCGCTCAGCGGCAGCTCCACGATCTCCTGGATGCCGCCGGCGCCCAGCCGGGCCGGCACGCCGAGGTAGACGTCGGAGATCCCGAACTGGCCGGTGACCCAGGCGCACACGGGCATGAGCGCGCCGGTGTCGCCCACCACCGCCTTGACCATGGCGGCGGCGGCCGAAGCGGGGGCGTAGTAGGCCGAGCCGGTCTTCAACAAGCCGACGATCTCCGCCCCCCCATCGCGGGTGCGGGTCACCAGCTCGTCGATGGTCTGGGCGTCGGCCACCTCGGTGAGGGGCTTGCCCGCCACTTTCACCAGGGACGGGACGGGCACCATGGTGTCGCCGTGACTGCCGAGGGTGATGGCCTCCACCTCCAGGGGGGAGACACCGAGGCGCTCGGCCACGAAGTGCTGGAAGCGGGCGGTGTCGAGCATGCCCGCCTGGCCGATGACCCGCTCCTTGGGAAACCGGCTCACCGTGGCGGTGAGGGCCGTCATCTCGTCGAGCGGATTGGACACCACGATGAGGACGGCGTCGGGGGAGCCGGCCACCAGCTGGCGGGTGACGTCTCCGACGATCCCGGCGTTGACCTCGAGAAGATCCATCCGGCTCATGCCCGGTTTGCGGGGCAGCCCGGCTGTGATCACACACACGTCGGAACCGGCGGTGGCGTCGTAGTCGTTCGAGCCGGTGATACGCGTCTCGAACCCCTCGATGGGGCGGCTCTGCATCATGTCGAGGGCGAGACCCTGAGGCCGGCCGTCGATGATGTCGACCATGACGACCTCGTCGACGATGTCGGCCTCGGCGATGCGCTGGGCGGTGGTGGAGCCGTAGAAGCCGGCCCCGACGATGGTGACCTTCATGCGGAAACCCTACCGCCTCAGTTTCCGGCGCTCTCACCCAGGAGCACGCGCCGGGCCTCGCCCAGTTCGACGATGCGTTCGGCGGCGAAATGGCGGGCGCCGCCGTGGTCGGGGTGGGCCAGACGCACCAGGCGCCGAAAGCGCCGCAGCACCTCGTCGCGCGCCGGCTCGGTCTCGGGGCCGAACCCCAGGACCTCCATGGCCCACCGGCGTTCGGGGGGCACTCCCCACCAGATGTCACCACCGACGACCCGGATTCCCGTCGGAGGCCGGGGACGGGCCCGCGCCTCGGTCAGATAACGGACCACCATCCCCTCGGGCAGCACCCCGGGTCGCTTGACCGCCTGCTCGATGGCCTGGAGAGCCAGGGCCCGGGGGTAGGCGGCCATGGCCGCCGCGGCCATCACCGCGCCCAGCAGCTGGGGGACGGGGTACTGGCCGTGGGCATCGAACTCCAGGACCAGATCACCGCTCTCTCCCAACAGCCGGTGGCGGGACAGGGCGAGGCCCTCGGTGTCGGTCTGGAGGCGGAAGCGTAAAGCCCGGCGGGGGACGGAGAGGCCGCTGCGGGCCTGGCGCAGGAAAGGGCCGAGGGCTTCGGCCTGCTCCTCGTCGAGCCCGGGAGCGTGGGCGGCGACCACCGCCGCCAGCAGGATCGGCCCGTAGCCGGGCTGCCCGGCGGGCAGTATCCGGTCGCCGAGCGCCACCCGCCGCGTGGGCATGTGGCGCCGGGTGTGACGGACGTTGAGCTCGGCGAGCAGCACTCCTACCAGCTTGCCTGTTCCCGGTGGCGCGAAAAAGCCGCAGGCCGCCGAAGCGGCCTGCGGCTTTCGTTGGTGCGGCTACTACAGACGGCCGGCGAGACCGCCGGTGATGAACTCCAGGTCGAGCAGGCCCGAGAGCAGGCCCTCGCCGTTGCCGCCCACCAGGGGCAGACCGGAGAGAAGACTCCCGCCGGCCATGTCACCCACCACGGGCAGACCCGAAAGCAGGCCACCCTCAGTCAGGCCGCCGACCACGGGCAGGCCGCCCGAAAGCAGGCCGTCGGTCAGGCCACCGACCACGGGCAGACCCGAGAGCAGGTCACCCTCGGTCAGGCCACCGACCACCGGCAGGCCCGAAAGCACACCGTCGGCCAGGCCGCCGACGACGGGCACGCCCGAGAGCATGCCGCCCTCGCTGGCTGCGGTCAGGTTGCCCACGATGGGCAGCCCGGACAAGAGGCCGCCTTCGGTCAGGCCACCGACGAGAGGCAGCTGCGAGAGCAACCCGCCGCCACCGCCGCCCAGCAGGCCCGAGAGCAGGCCACCTTCGGTCAGGCCACCGACGAGAGGCAGCTGCGAGAGCAACCCCCCACCACCGCCGCCGAGGAGGCCACCCAAAAGGCCACCGGCGCCGGAGTCGTCGAGGACGTCGTCAACGAACGGTTCGTCGACTTGGAAACTGTCGTCGTCGACCAGGGCATTGGAGCCCGGATCTACGTGAGTCGCTAGAGCGGGAACCGATACGACCACGACGAGGCCGAGGCCGAGGGCGGTTGCCGCCATACGGTGGATGGTCTTGGTCAAGTCTCTTCCTTCCCTGCCGCCACCGGTCGCCCCGGCGACGCTTTGAAAGTCGGACTACCACCGCGCCCCGCAATGCGGGAGATTCGACCCTTTGAGCCGGAATCCTGCCCTCGGGGGACGCTTAGTGCTCCTTGTCCCTGCAACCCATGTGCGCACGCCGTCCGCAACGGCACGCATTGGAGGATTTCGCCGCAAAACGGAACGATTCCTCTGTTTCCGGCCACGGGCCGGCCGGCTACAGGCGTTCGACGATGGCTTCCGCGAAGGCCGAGGTCTTGACCTCGTGGGCCCCTTCGGTGAGCCGGGCGAAGTCGTAGGTGACGATCTTCTCGGCGATGGTCCGCTCCAGGGCTGCGTTGATCAGCTCCGCCGACTCGTCCCAGCCCAGGTGCTCGAGCATCATCACGCCCGACAGCAGCAGCGAGCCGGGGTTGACCTTGTCCTGGCCGGCGTACTTGGGGGCCGTGCCGTGGGTCGCCTCGAAGATCCCGTGCCCGGTGACGAAGTTGATGTTGCCGCCGGGAGCGATGCCGATGCCGCCCACCTGGGCGGCGAGGGCGTCGGAGAGGTAGTCGCCGTTCAGGTTGGTGGTGGCGATGACGTCGAATTCCTTGGCCCGGGTCATGATCTGCTGCAGGAAGGCGTCAGCGATGGCGTCCTGGACGAGGACCTTGCCGTCGGGCTGGCCACCGGAGTCCTCCCAGCTCACGGCCACATCGGCGAATTCCTCCTTGACCAGCTCGTAGCCCCAGGACCGGAAGGCCCCCTCGGTGAACTTCATGATGTTCCCCTTGTGGACCAGCGTCACCGAGCGCCGGCCCTTGCGCACGGCGAAGTCGATCGCCGCCCGGATGAGGCGCTTGGAGCCCGTCTCGGAGATGGGCTTGAGGCCGAGGCCTGAGTCGGGCCGGATGTCCCAGCCGAACTCCTCCTTGCAGAACTCGATGAGCTTCTTGGCCTCCGGGGTGCCTTCCTGAAGCTCCTTGCCGGCGTAGACGTCCTCCGTGTTCTCCCGGAAGATGACCATGTCCACGTCCTGGGGGTTCTTCACCGGGGAGGGGACGCCGGTGAACCAGCGCACCGGCCGCAGGCAGACGTAGAGGTCGAGGATCTGGCGCAGGGCCACGTTGAGGGAGCGGATG
>Ga0299907_10001071_pt1:7500-15028 | contig 15028 bp, 9 predicted proteins | sample RVTome_16_FD_198680 | JGI IMG/M metagenome (GOLD analysis project Ga0299907, IMG submission 198680) | Soil microbial communities from uranium-contaminated site in the Upper Colorado River Basin, Wyoming, United States - RVT152D67 (version 2) ... | reverse complement strand
GCCGGGGTGTGGCACGTGAGCGCGCCGGGCGCGGCGCGCGCCAGCCCGAGGTCTTCGGGCGCCAGCCGGTAACTGCGGATCTCGCCGTCACGGAGCTCGGCGATCCGGGTCGGGGCACCGATGCTGATTTCGTCCAGCCCATCTTCCCCGTGTACCACCAGGGCGTGCTCGCTCTGGAGGTTTTGCAGGACCGTGGCGATGCGCGGCACCCATTCCGGGCCGTACACGCCGAGGAGCTGGCGCGCGGCGCGGGCCGGATTCGCCAGGGGCCCGAGCAGGTTGAACACGGTGCGCACGCCGAGCTCGCGCCGTACCGCGCCGACGTGCTGCATGGCCAGGTGGTGGCGGGGCGCGAACAAGAATCCGATGCCGAGCTTGTCGATGCACCACCCGACCTGCTCGGGGCTGAGATCGAGGTTCACGCCCGCTGCCTCCAGGACATCGGCGCTCCCGGAGCGGCTGGAGACCGAACGGTTGCCATGCTTGGCGACGCGTCCGCCCGCGGCCGCCACGACGAAGGCCGCGGTCGTCGAGATGTTGAAGGTGGCGGCGCCGTCACCGCCCGTCCCGCAGGTGTCCACGAGGTGTTGCGAGGTGACCTCCACCGGAACGGACAAACCCCGCATGACCTGGGCGGCCGCGGTGATCTCGGTGGCGGTCTCGCCCTTGGCGCTCAAGCCCATGAGGAATCCAGCCAGCTGCGCCGCTGCAACCTGACCGCCCATGATCGCCTCCATGGCCCGGGTCATCTCCTCGTGGCAGAGGGACTGTCCCTGCGAGAGGCGAGAGAGCGCGAAACGGATATCCATCGAGCTTGCCTTGCGGGCCACACGCGCGGCGCGGCACGTGTCAGGCGTGTATGAGAAAGTTGCGCAGGAGTGCGTGACCGTGCTCGGTCAGGATCGACTCGGGGTGGAACTGCACGCCGGCGACCCGCAGGTGGCGGTGCCGGACGCCCATGATCGCGTCGATCCCGCCCTGCGGCGTCTCGGTCCACGCGGTGATCTCCAGGCAATCCGGGAGGCCCTCCCGGTCGATGACCAGCGAATGATAGCGGGTCGCCGGGAAGGGATCGGCAAGGCCGTGAAACACACCCGCGCCGCGATGATGGATGGGGGAGGTCTTGCCGTGCATGACGGCGCCGGCGTGGACGACGCGACCGCCGAAGGCCTGGCCGATGGCCTGATGCCCGAGGCATACGCCCAGGATCGGGACCCTCCCGCTGAAATGCTCGATGACCTGCACCGATATCCCGGCCTCGTTCGGGGTGCACGGCCCGGGCGAGATGACGATGTGCTCGGGGCCGAGCGCCGCGATCTCCGCAACCCCGATCCGATCATTGCGGAACACCCGCACATCCGCGCCGAGTTCGCCCAAGTACTGCACCAGGTTGTAGGTGAACGAGTCGTAATTGTCGATCATCAGCAGCATGGGCGGCATCCTACCATCTTGCGGGGCGGAGGTTGGAGAGGCCGAAGAGGGCCGAAAATGGCTTTGTTTTGATAGTGGGCGGCCCTCCCGCCGACCGCTGACAGCGGATAGCCGACACCTGCTGATGGACCGATACACGGCTCCAAGGCCGTGCAGCCATTGATTCTGTTAATCTGCTTCGCGCGGCGGCGCTTCGTCAGCGTGCCGGGCGCGGGCTTTGCGTCGCGGGCTGGCTGGGTGTCTTGCCGAAGAACTGTACGGGTTTACGTCCCGCCAGGTGGTCGGGCGTGATGATGTAGGTGCCGTACACGCTCGGCACCCACACGGCGTTCGCGGCCGCCTTGCTGCCTCCCGAGAACAGGTAGCCTAGGCCGCCTACGACACCGCCGCCGATCGCCGTGACCGCTTTGAAGGGGAAGTAGGCGATGGTCGCCAGTGCGCTCCCCGCCTGCATGCCGATCCCCGACGGGGTGTGCTCCGAATCGATAGGCGGCCGCGGGGCCTGTGCCTCTGCCGCCGTGCCCGCGAGCATGACGACTGTCACGATGGTTCGGAGAGCGATGGTCCGGAAACGCGCGCGCCGAGCCCGGCTCGCCATTCGGCCGACGTGGGGCGTTGCTGAGATTGGCATGACGCTGTATTTCCTCCGATCGGATGGCCGGTAGCTTACCCCAGATTGCGCTCGACGATCCACGGTGCGCGAGGCGCCTTGGACCGGTACGGCCTGCGATCCAAGGCGATGCTGCCCATCCAGCGATTGTTGCCGTTGGCGGCGTGGGTGCCCTGTTGAAACAGCGTCCAGGGGCCGGGGGCGGTCTTACGAAGCTCGAACCACCGGATCCCCCGTGGTCCGTGTTGTCGACGCCAGTCAGGAAGTTGCCGACCAGCGTCCCCCAACCGTGTCCGGCGGAAACACGCCGGTACACCCTATCGCGATGTTGAGGTCAGGCTGGGGTAACGGCGCGAGGGGACTTACCCGCGTCTGTCCGGCTCTGGGGTTCCAACAGTGGATCGGCCGGAGAGGGTTCGGGCGGGGTGGCCGGTTCAGGGCGCGGGTACACGCGCTTCGGGATCTCGCGGATCGGTTGGCCTTTTTCCCATCGCGGCGCGGGTGTTAATTCTCGCACATCCCCCTCGTAGACGCCTGGTGCGACCGGATCACCCTGGATCACATCCCCTGTCGCCTCGGGTGTCTTCGGTACTTCGGGACTCGCGTGAGCCACAAGGCCCCATAGCAAAACGGATAACGAGACCGTAAGCACGGGCATCTCGTTCCGGATTTTCATACGCCCTCCTTTGTTGATTCTGAGCACCACGTTAATCTCGCGACGGCAGCGGTCGCTGCGCGTTTGCGAGTGGATGGAATGGCGCAAACCGGCAGGCCGGCCGCGGGAGATGAGCTGCCGCAAGAGCCCTCTTGGAGGTGCATCGACGCCGGGTGATCGCGCTTCCGGCGATCACCCGGCGCTATGGACCCGGGTCGTAGTACGTTGATTACGTGGGTCCAGGAAGTCATGGACCTGCACGCAACGCCCTCATCACGCCTTATTTTGGTTGCGGTACGACCCGTATATAGGGCTTCTTCGCTGTCCATCCTTGCGGGAATTTCTGCTTTGCTTCCTCGTCAGAGACCGCAGGCACGATGATCACATCTTCGCCCGGCTTCCAATTCACGGGCGTGGCCACTTTGTGCTTCGCGGTCAACTGAACCGAGTCGAGCAGGCGCAACACCTCGTCGAAATTGCGTCCCGTGCTCATCGGATAGATAAGCATCGCCTTGACCTTCTTGTCTGGCCCGACTACGAACACCGAGCGCACGGTTGCGTTATCCGCCGCGGTCCGCCCGGTCGCGCCTCCCGCCGTCTCGGCGGGGAGCATATCGTAGAGCTTCGCGACCTCGAGATTGGTATCGCCGATCAAGGGGTAATTCGGAGCGTGCCCCTGGATCTCCTCGATATCCTTTGCCCATCTCTCGTGATCGCCTACCGGGTCAACGCTCAAGCCGAGGATCTTGCAGTTGCGCCTCTCAAATTCCGGCTTGAGTCCAGCCATGTAACCCAGCTCGGTCGAGCACACCGGGGTGAAATCCTTTGGGTGCGAAAATAAAATCGCCCAACCGTCTCCAATCCATTGATGAAAGCGAATCGTTCCCTGTGTAGTCTCGGCTGTGAAATCGGGGGCGGTATCGTTGATACGTAGCGACATGATTTGACCTCCGTAGTTTTTACGGCTTCTCCGCTATGGCATGGAAAGCGGAAGCGTCACGATAATGGGCACGGTGGACTCGACAGCCATGGCATTCGAGTACGCGCGGTGAAAAACAGACCTAACCTCCAGACCGTTTGCCCTCGTGCCGCAAAAAACCCCTGCATGCACCATCATGCAGGGGCTCCTATAGGCGCCTGGCGGTGTCCTACTTTCGCATGGGATCTCCCACACTATCATCGGCGCTGAACGGTTTCACTTCCGAGTTCGAGATGGTATCGGGTGGTCCCCGCTCGCCATGGCCGCCAGGCAAAACCGAGTTGGATACCTCTTGACGGCGTATCTCAGTTAGCCGCGGGAAGGTTGTCCAAATGAGGGGTTATTGCGTCCGCGCGCTGGGCTCATACCACGGAACCCAACGTGTTCACAAATCGCTTGAGTGTTATATGGTCAAGTCTCACGGCCAATTAGTACTGGTTAGCTCCGCACATTGCTGCGCTTCCACACCCAGCCTATCAACGTCGTAGTCTACGACGAGCCTTCAGGGACCTCGAAGGTCCAGGGAGACCTCATCTCAGGGTGGACTTCCCGCTTAGATGCTTTCAGCGGTTATTCCGTCCGTACATAGCTACCCGGCTGTGCCACTGACGTGACAACCGGAACACCAGAGGTACGTCCACTCCGGTCCTCTCGTACTAGGAGCAGCCCCCTTCAAGTCTCCAACGCCCACGGTAGATAGGGACCGAACTGTCTCACGACGTTCTAAACCCAGCTCGCGTACCACTTTAAATGGCGAACAGCCATACCCTTGGGACCGGCTTCAGCCCCAGGATGTGATGAGCCGACATCGAGGTGCCAAACACCGCCGTCGATATGAACTCTTGGGCGGTATCAGCCTGTTATCCCCGGAGTACCTTTTATCCGTTGAGCGATGGCCCTTCCATACAGAACCACCGGATCACTAAGACCTACTTTCGTACCTGCTCGACATGTCCGTCTCGCAGTTAAGCACCCTTATGCCTTTGCACTCTACGCGCGATTTCCGACCGCGCTGAGGGTACCTTTGTGCTCCTCCGTTACACTTTGGGAGGAGACCGCCCCAGTCAAACTACCCACCATACACTGTCCCCGACCCGGATAACGGTTTCAGGTTAGAACCTCGAATAGGCCAGGGTGGTATTTCAAGGTTGGCTCCACCGGGACTGGCGTCCCGGCTTCACAGCCTCCCACCTATCCTACACAGGCATATTCAAAGTCCAGTGTAAAGCTGTAGTAAAGGTTCACGGGGTCTTTCCGTCTAGCCGCGGGTACACTGCATCTTCACAGCGACTTCAATTTCGCTGAGTCTCGGATGGAGACAGTGTGGCCATCGTTACGCCATTCGTGCAGGTCGGAACTTACCCGACAAGGAATTTCGCTACCTTAGGACCGTTATAGTTACGGCCGCCGTTTACCGGGGCTTCGATCAAGGGCTTCGCCTTGCGGCTAACCCCATCAATTAACCTTCCGGCACCGGGCAGGCGTCACACCCTATACGTCCACTTTCGTGTTTGCAGAGTGCTGTGTTTTTACTAAACAGTCGCGGCCACCTGGTTACTGCGACCCCTCTCCGCTCAGGCCGCGAGGGCCTTCACGTACCAGGGGCACACCTTCTCCCGAAGTTACGGTGCTATTTTGCCTAGTTCCTTCACCCGAGTTCTCTCAAGCGCCTTGGGATTCTCACCCTGCCCACCTGTGTCGGTTTAAGGTACGGTCTGGAACCACCTGAAGCTTAGGGGCTTTTCTCGGAAGCTTGGCATCAACCACTTCGGCCAAAAGAGGCCTCGTCGTCACGCCTCAGGATTGCCACCCCGGATTTTCCTGGGATGACTCCCTACACGCTTAAACCGGGTCGCCTTGCGGACATCGTCACCCGGCCGGTCTAGCCTTCTCCGTCCCCCCATCGCAGTGGCCCTAGGTACAGGAATATTAACCTGTTTCCCATCGACTACGCATTTCTGCCTCGCCTTAGGGGCCGACTCACCCTGCGCCGATTAGCGTTGCGCAGGAAACCTTGGGCTTTCGGCGTGCGGGTTTTTCACCCGCATTATCGCTACTCATGTCAGCATTCGCACTTCCGATACCTCCAGCATGCCTTACGACACGCCTTCGCAGGCCTACGGAACGCTCCCCTACCACGCATAGGGATCCGAGGATCTCTACGCATCCGCAGCTTCGGTACACAGCTTGAGCCCCGTTACATCTTCCGCGCAGGCCGACTCGACCAGTGAGCTGTTACGCTTTCTTTAAAGGATGGCTGCTTCTAAGCCAACCTCCTGGCTGTCTGTGCCTTCCCACATCGTTAACCACTGAGCTGTGATTTTGGGACCTTAGCTGGCGGTCTGGGCTGTTTCCCTCTCCACGACGGACCTTATCACCCGCCGTGTGGCTCCCGTGCTGACGCTTCCCGGTATTCGGAGTTTGCAATGGTTTGGTAAGGCACGAATGCCCCCCTAGCCATAACAGTGCTCTACCCCCGGGAGCGATACACGAGGCACTACCTAAATAGCTTTCGGGGAGAACCAGCTATCTCCGGGCTTGATTAGCCTTTCACTCCTATCCACAGCTCATCCCCTACCTTTTCAACGGGAGTGGGTTCGGGCCTCCAGTGGGTATTACCCCACCTTCACCCTGGCCATGGATAGATCGCCCGGCTTCGGGTCTACTCCCAGCGACTTAGCGCCCTGTTAAGACTCGGTTTCCCTTCGCCTCCCCTAGACGGTTAAGCTTGCCACTGAGAAGTAACTCGCTGACCCATTATACAAAAGGTACGCAGTCACCCGCCTTGCGACGGGCTCCCACTGCTTGTACGCACACGGTTTCAGGTTCTATTTCACTCCCCTCACCGGGGTTCTTTTCGCCTTTCCCTCACGGTACTGGTTCACTATCGGTCGGCAAGGAGTATTTAGCCTTGGAGGATGGTCCCCCCATCTTCAAACAGGGTTTCTCGTGCCCCGTCCTACTCATCGTCACCCACACACCGGCCATTTCGCCTACGGGGCTATCACCCCCTATGGCCAGACTTTCCAGACTGTTCGGCTATAACCGACGTGCTTGTTGTGACTGGGCTCATCCGCGTTCGTTCGCCACTACTGACGGAATCTCGGTTGATTTCTTTTCCTCCGGGTACTTAGATGTTTCAGTTCCCCGGGTTTCGCCTCCGTACCCTATGTATTCAGATACGGATGCCGCTTGCGCGGCGGGTTTCCCCATTCGGAAATCCTCGGATCAAAGCCTGTTTGCCGGCTCCCCGGGGCTTATCGCAGGCTACCACGCCCTTCATCGCCTCTTGCCGCCTAGGCATCCACCGTATGCGCTTAGTCGCTTGACCATATAACCCCAAGCGATCTGGGGCTACACGACTCGTTTACATCGCGAATGCAATATACCTTTCCGTGCTCGTTCTCGAGCACGGTTCGCAGTTGGAACAGGCTTGCGCCCGTTCCTAACCTTGGACAACTTCCCGCATTGTTAAAGAGCCGCTTTCGCTGTACGCGAAAACGAGTGATTCTGTTGGCCACACCGCTGGCGCTGCCGCGCCGGTGGCTGGGCTTTTCCTCGGTCCGTGCTTGAGGCCAACTGGTGGAGCCAGGCGGGATCGAACCGCCGACCCCCTGCTTGCAAAGCAGGTGCTCTCCCAGCTGAGCTATGGCCCCCGCGGCGACACACCCATTCAGACATTCACACTGCCCCGGCACCGCTGGGCAGTGTACATTACCGATCCGACCTGTCTCTTGACGACCTGCTTTTGGTGGGTCTGGGTGGACTCGAACCACCGACCTCACCCTTATCAGGGGTGCGCTCTAACCGCCTGAGCTACAGACCCGAGGTAACGCACCCACCCGGTCGAGGC
>Ga0299907_10001071_pt1:0-5000 | contig 15028 bp, 9 predicted proteins | sample RVTome_16_FD_198680 | JGI IMG/M metagenome (GOLD analysis project Ga0299907, IMG submission 198680) | Soil microbial communities from uranium-contaminated site in the Upper Colorado River Basin, Wyoming, United States - RVT152D67 (version 2) ... | reverse complement strand
CTTCCCTCTTCCAGCCATCGATGTCTCCGGCCGGACGCAGGCTCAGGAGGTCCAGGTACCGCCACATGAGCGGATCGGACAGCGACATGAGCTTGCCGAACATCTCTCCCGGAGGGTCCGCGATCCCAATCACGTTGCCGAGGGACTTGGACATCTTCTGCACGCCGTCCGTGCCTTCCAGGATGGGCATCATCATGATGATCTGGGGCTCCAGCCCGTATGCGGTCTGGAGGTGCCTCCCCACGAGCAGGTTGAATCGCTGATCCGTCCCGCCCAACTCCACGTCCGCCCGCAGCGCGACCGAATCGTAGCCCTGCACCAGGGGATACAGGAATTCATGGATCGCGATCGGGTGGCCCGCGGAACTGCGTTGCCGGAAATCATCGCGCTCCAGCATGCGCGCCACCGTATAGTGCGAGGCGATCCGGACGAGATCGGCGGCGCTCATCTTGTCCATCCAAGTGGAGTTGAATGCTACCTCCGTGCGATCCGGGTCCAGGATCTTATATATCTGATCAGTATAACTGCGCGCGTTCCGCGCCACCTCCTCGCGATCCAGGGCCCTGCGGGTCGTGTGCTTCCCGCTCGGGTCACCGATCATCCCTGTAAAATCACCGATCAAGAAGATGACCTGGTGACCGAGGTCCTGAAACTGCCTGAGCTTGGTCAGCACCACGGTGTGGCCGAGATGCAGATCCGGTGCGGTGGGATCGAACCCGGCCTTGACCCGCAACGGCCGCCCGACACGCAGCCTGGCCTCGAGGTCTTCCTCCGGCAGGATCTCGACGGCGCCCCGCTGGATCTCTTGGAGCGCGGCTTCGATGGGCACTACGCTGCTCACGGTAGTGACTAGCTTAGCACACGGACGGGTCATCGCAGGCAGTGCCTGATGCATTGACCGGCGCGGACTTAGCGGTTATCTTTAATGGAACCTAACAGAAAAAAACCGTGTCTGACAGACGGGTCATTCTCAACCATGAGCCCCGGCTGCAGTGGCAAGGGAGATCGGGACCCTCCTCCAGGGTCGGCACTGCACACCGGTTGGACTGGGGGCTATCGGACCAACGGGAAAGGCAGCCGCATCGCTGGCTGTTCATCTCGTCGCTGACGCTCGTCACCCTGTTGCTCGCGGGCATGGGGTCCCACGAAGTGTCGAACCTTGATCGGCTGCTCCGCGCCGCGCCCCGAGGTCCCGATCTCCGCGTCGCAAACCGGAAGGCGCCGATCCCGCTCAAGTGGCCTGTAGCACTCGATGGGACCGAGCGTCTCCGCAGCCACCCCATGCAGGTGGCGGCTCTCATCTCACCTCGGCGATCCAAACGCGAAAGCGTGTGGCAGGAGGTCAAAGTACGCCGCGGTGACAGCCTGTCTCTCATCTTCGATCGCCTGCGACTCGGTAAGGATCAGCTCGATCAGGTCTTGTCCCTGGGACGGGAGACGGCAAGCCTCAAACGCCTCCGACCGGGGCAAACCCTGCGCGTCCTGATCCGCGATGGCGAGCTCGCCGAAATGCGCTGCGAGCAGGACGCGACGCGGACCTTACACGTCTCCCGGGGCCCACACGGCCGATTCAGGGTCGAAACGGTCGTTCAGAAACCGCAGGTCCGGGTAGCGATGACCACGGGCTCCATCGGGAGCTCGCTGTTCCAGGCCGGCCAATCGGCCGGCTTGTCCGACCCTCTCATCATGCGTTTGATGCAGATCTTTCGCTGGGACATCGATTTCGCTCTGGACATCCACAAAGGCGATCGCTTCGCCGTGATCTACGAGAAATTGTCGAGAAACGGCAAGACCATCAAGCAGGGAGAGATCCTGGCGGCCGAGTTCAAGAGCCGCGGCAAGTCCTACCGGGCCGTGCGCTTCGTCGACGCGCAGGGCCGCGCCGGCTACTATAGTCACAAGGGCGACGCGCTCGACAAGGCCTTCATCCGCACGCCGGTGCAATTCAGCCGCATCAGCTCGCGTTTCAGCCTGCGCCGCCGGCACCCGATCCTCCACACCCTGCGCGCCCACAAAGGGGTGGACTATGCGGCACCCCATGGCACCCCGGTCAAGGCCACGGGCAACGGCAAGATCCAGTTCGCCGGTACGCAGAACGGCTATGGCAAGACCATCATTCTGCAGCATGGGGACCGCTACGGCACGCTGTACGCCCATTTATGTCGGTTCGCCCCCCGGATCAAGGCCGGGCAATCGGTTCGCCAGGGTCAGATCATCGGCTATGTCGGCAGCACCGGGTTCGCCACCGGGCCTCATCTGCACTACGAGTTACGCGTAGACGGGGTCCACCGCGATCCGCTGACCGTGGGTCTTCCGCGCGCCCTGCCATTGAGCCGGATCGACCAGCGTAGATTCCGCATCAAAGCCCGGTTACTGCTCGCACAGCTCGACTCCCTGACTTCGACCCCCTCGGATCGCCGCGCGTCCCGCCGCAAAGGGATCACCACCCTGGCGAGGTACATGTCCGTGATCCCGACCCCCCATTAGGCACACCCGTTCGTGCTCGGGGACCGCCGATGCGTGACGCCGCGGAGCGCGCCCCGACCGGACAGATAGCCGAGTGGAGAGCGGCCACGCGGCCCAGGCGCTTCGCCGCAAAGCGCCTGGGTCGACCGCTTTCTTCGGGACCGGCCGGGCCGTGACACTCTTTATCGGGCTCATGTCGGGCACCAGCATGGACGCGGTCGATGCGGTGGTGGCCGATATCGACGCCACCCGGGTGCGCGTGATCGCCCATCACTCCGAGCCGATGCCGGCGGATCTGCGGGCCGAGCTGTTGCCGCTCAGTCAGGGCGCCACCACCCTGTCTCTGGAGGGCCTCGGCCGCATGCACATCCAAGTCGGCCGCACGTTCGCGAACGCGGCACTGGCCTCGATGGCCAAGGCCTCGGTGCCTTCATCCCGCATCGTCGCGATCGGCAGCCATGGGCAGACCCTCTTGCATAGCCCCCAGGGCCCGAACCCCTTCTCCCTCCAGATCGGCGACCCCGATGTCATCGCCGAGGAGACCGGCATCACGACGGTCGCGAACTTCCGAGGGGCGGACATCGCCGCCGGCGGTCAGGGCGCACCCCTGACCCCGGCCTTTCATGAAGTCCAGTTCCGACAGGATGGCGTCGACCGCGTGGTGTTGAACCTCGGCGGGATCGCCAACATCACGGTGCTCCCCGGGGAACCCGATGCCCCCGTGCGCGGTTTCGACACCGGGCCCGGGAATGCGTTGATGGACGAATGGGCGCTCTTGCACCTCGGGAGCCCGATGGACCGGGACGGGCTTTGGGCAGCGGCCGGTACCCCCGTGCCAACGCTGCTGACGGCGCTCAAATCCGACCCGTATTTCGCGCTAGGGCCCCCGAAGAGCACCGGGCGGGATCACTTCAATGGCGCGTGGCTCGCGGGGATGCTTGCGCGCACCGTGCCGATCGATCGTCACGAGGATGTCCAGGCGACGCTTCTGCGCCTCACCGCGGACACCGTCGCCGAGGGGATCCACCGCCATGCACCCGCCACCCGCGAGGTCTTGATTTGCGGCGGAGGGGCCTACAACCGGATGCTCGTGCGGGCGCTCGAAGGGTCCCTGCCCGGCATGCGCGTGCACACGAGCGATCAGCATGGCCTGGACCCCAGGTGTGTCGAGGCCACGGCCTTCGCTTGGCTGGCCCACTGCCGCCTGGAAGGCCGGCCGGCCAACCTGCCCTCGGTGACGGGTGCGAGACGGCGCGTCGTGCTCGGCGCGGTCTACGGCCCGGGACGCGTGCTACGCTATTGATCTCCCGATCTCCTGATCTGGGATTGCCCGCATCCGGCAGTGTCCCCGCCATGCCCCTGAGGACTGCACCCGATGACCGGCGCTGGCGTCCGGCTCCCCTGATCAAGGCGTCCGTCCTATTGCACGCCGGCGCGATGGCGGCGACGGCCCTCGGCCCGGAGATCTGGCCTTGGACCGCGGGCGCCGTGGTCGCCGACCAGGCGCTGTTGACCCTGGCCGGGCTGTGGCCACGCTGTGCTCTATTGGGAGCGAACCTGAAGCGCTTGCCACTCGAAGCCGCGGCACGAAACGAGATCGCCATCACCATCGATGATGGCCCGGCGCCGGCGGTCACACCCGCCGTCCTGGACCTCCTCGACCGCTACGGTGCGAAAGCCACCTTCTTCTGCGTCGGCGAGCGGGCGAGACACCACCCCGATCTGTGCAGAGAGATCGTCGCGCGCGGCCACGCCGTGGAAAACCATAGCCTGCGTCACCGCCGCGACTTCGCACTGCTCGGACTCCGCGGCTTTTCGCGCGAGCTCGAAGCCGCCCAGGAAACGTTGGCCGCGATCACCGGGATCCGCCCCCAGTTCTTCCGTGCCCCCGCGGGACTGCGCAACCCCTTGCTCGATCCGGTCTTGAGTCGCCTCGACCTGCGCCTGGTGAGCTGGACCCGCCGCGGCTTCGACACCCGCAACCGCGATCCCGGATCGGTGTCCGCCAGGCTGTTGCAGGGGCTGAACGGGGGCGACATCCTGCTGCTCCATGACGGCAACGCGGCCCGCACCACCGGCGGCGATGCGGTCATCCTCATCGTGTTGCCACGCTTGCTGGACGCCATCGGCGCCGCCAGGCTGCGTGCGGTCACCCTGCGTTCGGCCATCCTTCGCTCGGCCGACCTTGGTTCCGGGATCGCATGAGCACTACGGGCCAGCGTCGCGTGCCCCGACGTGTCGGCATCCCCTACCGGGAGTTCCGCCCGGCAGAAAGCACAGCCATCGCTACCGCCACGAACCGCTGACACATCTGCATCCGCACGTTCCGGATGCGCGCCACAGGCACCGCCACTGATGGGTTGGGTTTTGCTGAAAACCGCGCTCCTCTTCATCGCCACCGCGCTCGCGGAGATCCTCGGCTGCTTTCTCCCCTACCTGTGGCTGCGCCGGAATGGCCCGATCTGGCTCTTGCTGCCCGCCGCAGCGAGCCTTGCGCTTTTCGTCTGGCTCTTGACCTTGCACCCGGCCGCGAG
>Ga0299907_10001070_pt1 | contig 15032 bp, 13 predicted proteins | sample RVTome_16_FD_198680 | JGI IMG/M metagenome (GOLD analysis project Ga0299907, IMG submission 198680) | Soil microbial communities from uranium-contaminated site in the Upper Colorado River Basin, Wyoming, United States - RVT152D67 (version 2) ... | reverse complement strand
GCTTGCCGTCCTCGCGCTTCGACTCCCGCCACACTGCGTCGTGCAGGACGCCGGGCTCGCTGTTGGTCCCGGCCGTGTCGAACAGCCAACGGACCGGCCGGGGAATCGACGCGAAATCGGTCTTGAAGCCCTTGCGCATGACGAAGTAGTCGTCGCGGCCCTCGAACACGAGGGGCTCGAGCAGACGCCACTCCTCACCGACATCGTGGCGAACGCTGAGCGGGGTGCGGAACGGCACGGCGGAACTCTACGGCGCCCGCTGCTTGCCGGGCGAGGAGGCTGGCTAGGAGAGAGTGTCCCCTCCGGTGGCCATCGACATGCGTCGCTTGTCCGGCAATCAGGGGCAGGCTGGGCTCCGTGTCCATGGACGATGAACGCCAGCGTCTGGCGGCGACGTTCGATCGAGCGGCGGATCTGTACCAGCGGGCTCGGCCGGAGTACCCGAGCGAGCTGTACGGCGAGATCCGCCGACGCCTCGGAAGCAGACCCGACGGCCGCCTGCACCGGCACTCGGGTGGTGTCCTCCATATCGCCCGACGCCGCACGGCATAACGTCCGCCCGACCACATCCCGGCGGGTAGGGATGCCGCCTTTCGCGAACTCGTCAGGGTGGATGGCACGTGTGATTCGAGGTTTCTCGGCGGTCAGGCACGCCTTCGAGGCCAACTTCGAGTCGGGTCTGGAGGCCGGCACGGCGTGCGCGGTCGTCGTTGATGGCGACGTGCCTGTACCACCTCGACGATCCGCGCATGGGTTCCCGAAGCTGGGCAGCGCCTTCGCCGCTTCGTCACTCGGCGTTGCCGAGGTAGGGACCGGTCAGCTTGCCCGCATCGTCGACCGTGAAACTTCGCCGCCATTAGCAACATAGCGCGAGGCAGGGGGCTTGCCGCAAGCGACCCAAACGTGCTGAGCATGACTCGTTCGCTGAGCCGATCACGGCCAGAACCTATGGAGCCAGGAGTGTGGAATGGGTGCGTTGCTTTCGGCAGTTGGGTCGACCGGGAGCACTGAATCGGTCGAGGAGTTGGCGGGGAGGGTGCGGGCGACCGGCGCTGGCGCGCGGTCGCTCCGCGCGAGGTGGCTGTCCCTGTCCGGTGCAGCGTTCGCCGGGGAGCGGCGATGACCGAGCATGCGGTGGTGATCGCAGGCGGCGGTCCGGCCGGACTGATGTTGGCGGGCGAGCTGGCATTGGCGGCGGTCGACGTCGTCATCGTCGAGCGCCGCGTCAGTCAGGATGTCGATGGATCGCGAGCCGGGGGTCTTCACTCCCGCACCATCGAGGTGCTCGATCAGCGTGGCATCGCCGATCGGTTCCTCGTGGAGGGGCAGGCGATGCAGGTCCAGGGGTTCGCGGGGATCCCGTTGGACATCAGCGACTTCCCCACCCGCCACAACTACGGGCTCGCGCTGTGGCAGAGCCACTTCGAGCGCATCCTGGCTGACTGGGTCGGTGAGCTCGGGGTTCCGATCCTTCGTGGCTGCGAGGTGGTGGGCTTCGCCCAAGACGACATCGGCATCGATGTCGAGCTGTCCGGGGACACGTCGCTCCGAGCGGAGTACCTCGTCGGCTGCGACGGAGGACGCAGCCTGATCCGCAAGGCAGCCGGTATCGACTTCGTCGGGTTGGATCCCTCGACCAGCTGGATGATCGCCGAGGTCGAGATGGACGAGCAGCCGGAGCTCGGCATGCGTCCCGAGGGCGGCGGCATCGGTCCCGTCAACCGGGTGGAAGGCGGTGGGCCATTCCGGGTCGTGCTGAAGGAACAGCAGGTCGAACACACCAGCGAACCCACCTTGCATGACCTCCGCGAGGCACTCGTCGTCGCCTACGGGACGGACTACGGAGTGCACAGCCCCAACTGGATCTCCAGGTTCACGGACATGGCACGGCAGGCGGCCACCTACCGCCACGGTCGTGTGCTGCTGGCCGGGGACGCCGCACACGTGCATCCCCCGCAGGGCGGCCAGGGTCTCAACACCGGCGTACAGGATGCCGTGAACCTGGGATGGAAGCTGGCCCAGGTGGTCAACCGGACGTCACCCGAGAGCCTCCTGGACACCTACGACGCCGAACGGCATCCGGTCGGTGCCCGGGTGTTGCACAACACCATGGCGCAAGTCGCGCTCAGCAGCCCCGACGACCGTCACCAGGCCCTTCGCGACACCATGACCGAACTGCTAAGCATGGACGAGCCGCGCCGGCGCATCGCCGCGATGCTCTCCGGTCTCGACATCCACTACGACCTCGGAGCGGGCCACCCGCTGGTCGGGCGGCGCATGCCCGACCTCGACCTGCACACCGCCGACGGTCCCACGCGCGTGTTCACCCTGCTGCACGACGCCCGGCCCGTGCTCCTTAGCCTCGGTGCACCCTGCGGTTTCGACATTTCTCCTTGGGCGAACCGAGTCCGCTTGGTCGACGCCAAGCACGATGGCGTGTGGGAGCTCCCGGTCCTCGGCGAGATCGCTGCGCCCCCGGCCCTGCTGATCCGACCCGACGGGCATGTCGCCTGGGCAGGAGACCTCACCGACCCAGAGCTGCCTCAAGCACTCGCGACCTGGTTCGGAGCGGCCACTCCGGCTCATTAGAACCCTGCATCCGAGCGTCGTCGCGCCCATCACGTATGCCGATCGGGGACGGAACACCGCGACAGATCTGCCTGATTGCACAGATCTGCCGACCTCGCGCCTTGGCGATCTGTGCCGCCTGCCTCGCTGGCAGCCCGAGCGCGGTTCAGGCATTCGGGACGGTTCGGGAGGGGCGGTTGGCGTGGTGCGCGAAGCTCCTTGGACGGCTAGTGAGGGAGGAGGGTGACGTGATGGCAAGCGACGATTTGAACGAACGAGCGCTCCACCGGCGGGCAGTCGAGGCTGCGGTGTGGGGTATGCCGGCGGTCAACTACCAGTCGCAACTGTTCCTGTCCGACGAAGACCGAATCCGCGACGCTGTCGAGGCCGCGTCACGTGTCACCGACGTGTCACGGGCCGGCGACGCGGCGCTCTGACCAGAGCATTTGCCACTCGGAGCACTGGCATGACAGGTACTGACGACTCCCGCTCGCCCGGCCCGACGATGGCCGGCACGGAGCTCGACGAGGCCGTCGGCCTGCTGCCGTTCTTCGACCACCACGCCCATCTGCTCGCCCAGCCGACCGCCGGCTACAGCCTCGAGGAGGTGCTGACCGAATCCCCCGGTTCGGTCCCCCAGACCCCGTACAACCTGACGTGGGTGCGGGCGCAACGCGACCTCGTCAACGGACCGGCCACCGCTCGAAACCTCCTCGACCACTGCCGCTTCGAAGCGATGCTCGTCGACGACGGCTATCGGTTTGCCGGGGCGATGACCATCGCCGAGCATGCCGCAACCGTTGGCTGCCCGGTCGAGCGGGTCCTGCGCATCGAGACGGTGGCCGAGGACGCCGCCGCCGACTGGCCGACCTGGCGTGACCTGCGCGAGCGATTCCGGGACTCGGTGGCCGCGGGCCTGTCGGCCGGCGCCGCCGCGCTGAAGACGATCGCCGCCTACCGTTCCGGGCTCGACCTTCCACCGCCCGACGACCGGGAGGCGGCCGCCGCATATCGGCAATGGCGGCGGACCGGGGGACGGCTCGATGCGCCCGAGCTGGTCTCGTGGTTCCTGGCCGAGGCCCTCGACGTGCTGCGAACCGACCCGCGCCCGCTCCAGGTGCACACCGGCATCGGCGACGCCGACCTCTCGCTGCACAGGGCCGACCCCGCGCTGCTGGGCCCGCTGCTGAGCGATCCCCGCAACGGATCGATCCCGGTGGTGGTGCTCCACTGCTACCCGTTCGTCCGCCAGGCATCGTGGCTCGCCAGCGTCCACGCCAACGCCTTCGTCGACCTGTCGCTCGCGCTGACGCTGGCCCCCCATCGGGGCGCCGACCTCGTCCTCGAAGCGCTGGACCTGGCGCCGGTGTCGAAGGTCCTCGTGGCGACCGACGCGACGAAGCTGCCCGAGGCGTTCTACCTCGCCACCCGGTGGTGCCGCGACGCGGTTGCCGGTGCGCTCGGTCGTCTGGTGGCCGCCACCGCCATCGACGAAGCCACGGCCGTCGAGTGGGCCGGCATGCTGCTCGGCGGGAACGCCCGCCGGATCTACGGCACCCGATCCTGACCCACCGCCGGCTACGCCACGACCTGCCCGATCGTCGAGACGATGACGTCGCAGGTAATCGTCGCGGCGACGGAGGCCCGTCATCGTGTGGCAACGACCAATCCCTCCTGACGAAGCGAGCGACAGATGCCTGCCTACGCCCTCGCCCACCTGCGCACTCCCCGCATCAACGACGAGGTGCTCGAGTACATCGAGCGCATCCAGGCGACGCTCGACCCCTTCGGCGGCCGGTTCCTGGTGCACGGCGCCGAGGTCGACGTGAAGGAGGGCCCCTGGCCCGGCACCGTCGTCGCAGTCGAGTTTCCCGACGTCGACGCCGCCCAGGCCTGGTACGAATCGCCCGCCTACCAGATGATCCTGCCCCTGCGTACCCACAACATCGACGGGTCGACGGTGATCGTCGAGGGCGTCGCTTCCGGGTACGACGCCGCCCACACGGCGGCGGTGCTCCGGGAACGGGCGGGCTGACGCCGTCGGCCCGCCCGGCGCCTCGTCGTCCGACGTTGCCCGGGTGGGCTCGGTTACGGTCACGTCCGACCCCAGCGACCGCCCTCGAACGACGGGAGCGAAGCCGATGGCAGAGTTCTTCACCGACGTCACCGAACGCATCCCGTACGTGGGCCCCGAGAGCGACGAGCCGCTCGCCTTCCATTGGTACGACGCCGACCGCGTCGTCGCGGGCCGCCGGATGGAGGACCACCTCCGCTTTGCCGCGTGCTACTGGCACTCGTTCAACTGGGACGGTTTCGACATCTTCGGCTCGGGCACGCTCGACCGGCCCTGGCACCCCACGTTTGCCACGGGGCTGGAGCCGCTGGAGGCGGCGCGCCGGAAGATGGAGGCCGCGTTCGAGTTCTTCGCCAAGCTGGGCGTGCCCTTCTACTGCTTCCACGACCGCGACATCGCTCCCGAGGGCGCCTCGTTCAAGGAGTCGGCGGCGCTGCTGGATGAGATGGTGGATGTGGCCGCCGGGCACCAGGAGCGCACGGGCGTCACGCCGTTGTGGGGCACGGCGAACCTGTTCACCAACCCGCGCTACCAGGCGGGGGCGGCGACGAACCCCGACCCCGAGGTCTTCGCGTACGCCGCCGCCCAGGTGACGCACTGCCTCGATGCGACCCATCGCCTGGGGGGCCACAACTACGTGCTTTGGGGCGGGCGCGAGGGCTACGACACGCTGCTGAACACCGACCTGCGTCGCGAGCTCGACCAGCTCGGTCGGTTCTTGACCATGGTCGTCGAACACAAGCACCACATCGGGTTCGGTGGCACGATCCTCATCGAGCCCAAGCCGTTCGAGCCCACCAAGCACCAGTACGACTATGACATCGCCGCGGTCCACGCCTTCCTGCAGCGCTACGACCTCGACGACGAGGTCAAGGTCAACATCGAGGTCAACCACGCCACGCTGGCGGGCCACGACTTCGCCCATGAGGTCGCCGTCGCCGCCGACGCCGGGATCTTCGGCTCGGTCGACGCCAACGCGGGCGACGACCGGCTCGGCTGGGACGTCGATCGGTTCCCGGTCTCGGTCGAGCAGATGACCCTCGGGATGCTCGAGATCCTCCGCGCCGGCGGATTCAGCACCGGTGGGTTCAACTTCGACGCCAAGCTGCGCCGCCAGTCGATCGACCGCACCGACCTCTTCCACGGCCACATCGGCGGGATGGACACGCTGGCGCGGGCGCTGCTCGTCGCCGCCGCCATCCTCGACGACGGCGAGCTCGACGCCAACCGTGCCGCCCGCTACGCCCACTGGGACGGCGACCTCGGGCGATCGATACTCGGCGGCGACAGCAGCCTGGCGTCGCTCCACCAACGCGCCCTCGACCACGGCGAGCCCACCCGGGTGTCGGGCGGCCAGGAGAGGTTGGAGAACCTCGTCGGCCGCTACGTCGCCCGGGTGCGCTGAACCTGCGCCAGGCGCGGCACGGCTGTGCCCCTCGTCGCCGGCGTCGACTCGTCCACCACCGCCACCAAGGTCGAGGTGCGCGACCTGGACACCGGGCAGGTCGTCGGGGGCGGCTCCTCGCCCCACCCACCGACCCAGCCGCCGCGGTCCGAGCAGCAGCCGGACGCATGGTGGGCGGCCTTCGAGGCCGCCTGGGCCCAGGCCGGCGATCCCCGCGTGGCCGCCATCAGCGTCGCCGGCCAGCAGCACGGGATGGTGGCTCTCGACGACGACCGGCGCGTCATCCGCCCGGCCAAGCTCTGGAACGACACCGAGTCGGCACCGGAGGCGGCGTGGCTGATCGACCGGCTTCCCGGCGGCCGCCAGGCGTGGGCCGACGCGTGCGGGCTGGTCCCCGTGGCGAGCTTCACCATCACCAAGCTCGCGTGGCTGCACCGCCACGAGCCCAACGCGTGGAAGCGGCTGGTCCATGTGGTCCTCCCCCACGACTGGCTGACGCTCAAGCTGACCGGCCGTCTCGTCACCGACCGGGGCGACGCCTCGGGCACCGGCTACTGGTCGGCGGCGAGCGGCATGTACCGCCACGACCTGCTCGCGCTCGTCGACCCCGAGCGGGACTGGTCGGGGGTCGTTCCCTCGGTGCTCGGGCCGCTCGACGCGGCGGGTGAGTGGAACGGCGCGCTGGTCGGTGCCGGAACCGGCGACAACATGGCGGGCGCGTTGGGCGTGGGGCTGCGGCCCGGAGACGTGGTGGTGTCGATCGGCACCTCGGGCACCGTCTACGGCGTCAGCGACGAACCGACGGCGGACGCCTCGGGCATCGTCGCCGGGTTCGCGGACGCCACCGGCCGCCACCTCCCGCTTGTCTGCACGCTCAACGCCACGAAGGTGACGGACGCCATGCGGCGGCTGCTCGGGGTCGACCACGAGGAGCTCGATCGTCTCGCGCTCGCGGGCGCGCCCGGGGCCGGCGGGCTCACCCTGCTCCCCTACCTCGACGGCGAGCGGACCCCCGACCGGCCGAACGCCGCAGGTGTCCTGGCCGGGCTGCGGAGCGACGTCGGGCGCGAGCAGCTCGCCCGCGCCGCGGTGGAAGGCGTCGTCTGCGGGCTCCTGGACGGCCTCGACGCGCTGGCGGCGTTCGCCCCGACCGGCGGGCAGCTCATCGTCGTGGGCGGCGGCGCCCGCTCGCGTGCCTTCCGCCAGGTGCTCGCCGAGCTGAGCGGACGGGAGGTGCTGGTTCCTCACGTCCGCGAGCAGGTCGCGACCGGTGCCTGCGTGCAGGCCGCCGCCGCGGCGACGAGCGGCGAGCCGGCCGATGTCGCGGACGCCTGGAAGCTCGGCGCCGGCGACGTCGTGGAGCCCGGCGCGGGCATGACGACGGCGGGCGACGTCCGCGCCGCCTACGCCGCCCTGCGCGAGGCCACCGCCGACACACCGGGGCGGTGACGCCGCCAGGCTTCCTGGCGCCGCATTGGTTGCTCACCAACCAGCTGGGCGCCAGGAGTGACCCCGAGCGAGGCGGCGACGCACATCAGCGTCGCTCGGAGGCGTGCTGGATTACGGACCGAGTGGTGGGTCGGCGTTGGCCGCCAACTGCAGGGCCTGTTGAGGGAACCAGTCGCCGGCACCGGGATCGATCAGCCCCCACTCCGGGTCGACCGTCTCACCGGCCGGCCCGAGACCGCGGGTGCACTCGCCGTCGGACTCGCCAGGGGTCTTCACCCACAGGTACGCGTCCAGCAGCGGCTGGCCGGTGGCGAGCGTGGGCGCCAGGCCCAGGCCGCGATCGGGCGGGTTGCACCAATCCTGGGGATCGGGATACGCGGGAGGTGCCCACGGCCCCTGCCCGTTGCGGCTGGTGTCGATCACGTAGCGGGCCGTGGGCTCGACGTCGCCCAGCATGTTGCTGTAGCGGAGGTTGACCCCCGACGTGTTGAGCGCGGGGTCGTCGGCGTCGTCGCTCCACACGCCGAATCGATCGAGCGCCACGCCGGTCCACTCGCCCAGCAGCTCGGCGATCTTGGCCGGGAGCGGCCCGCCGTTCCAGTACTGGTTCGGGCAGTTGAAGAAGTCGCCGGCGACCACCTCGGTGGCGTAGGCGATGCACTGCGAGATCCAGCGGCCGTACTGCGCGTTGTTGGCGGTGAGCTGATAGTTGGAGACGTTGAGGAAGAACCCGTCGGCATCGGCCACGCCCGCGCGGACCAGGCGATCGGCGATGTCGCCCGACCCCAGCCAGGCGCTGTGGGTGCCGTCGAGGTAGGTGGTCACGTTGGGCAGACCCGCCAGGGCGTCCACGGCATGGTTGAGCATGGCGAACCGCTCCGACGCCGCCGTGGCCGGGTCGGCCTCCGCCGGCTGGCACCACTCCAGCGCGTTGGACCCGTCGGCGCTGCCGTAGGGGTCGTACCAGGGGATGATGCCCAGCCCGTCGGGCTCGAGGACCACGATTGCCGGGTAGTCGCCGATCCCGGCCGCGAACCCGTCGATCCACGCCTCGTACTCGCCCTGCGTGGTGGCCCCGCCGGCAGAGAACTGGGCGCAGTCGCGGAACGGGATGTTGTACGTCACCAGCACCGGCACGGAACGCTTGGCGGCGGCCCGCTTGACGGTCAGCAGCACGTCCTGCTTCACCGACTTGGGCGTCCCGGCCTCGAACCAAACGGCTTGTGGCGTGTCGGTGATGGCCCGGATCCGGGCAGCCGCCGCCTTGTCCCCCTGTGAGGTCAGTTCCGCGATCTGCTCCTTCGCCCCCTTCTGCGCGGGTGGCACGTAAAGCTGATCACCCGGAGCCGGGGGCTTCGCCGATGCGGGCGTTGCGATGAACGCTCCGATCATCAGTCCTGCCACCAGGCCGACGACACATCGCGACAAAGCCGGCGTCCTGCTCTGCATGGCCCCTCCTCCATTAGAGCGCTTGGGAGCGCTCCCAGCGTACGCCGTCGCGGAGGGCCTCCCGGCGAGCGGGGGCCGCCGTTCACGTGTGGCCCAGAGGGCCCCTGCCCCCAGGGTCACACCGCCTCGAACAGGCCGGTTAGCCGCAAGGCGTCGGGATGGTCGAGGCGGCGCCGGCCGTAGGGGAATCCGAGCGTGAACGTGACGGGGTCGGCGACCTCGAGCACGTGGACCGTACCTCCGTCATCGGCCAGCGCTCTTCGTCGGTCACGCGCAGGCGACCGCCGTCGATCTCCAGGACCGCGGGACCGGCCCATCCCGCCATCCGCACCACCCACACCTCGTGGAGCGACGTGGCCTCGCCCCGCAGCCAGCCCTGCAAGGCGGGCAGGGGCCAGGCGCCACGGGCTCGATGTCAGCGGACGTGACCGGCCAAGGCGCACCAACGGCTCGGGCGATGTCGTCGCCGTGGACGGTCAGCTCGCCACAGACGATGGCCGCCCCCTGCGCATAGGTGACGTGTTGGCCGGCGTGGAACGGGAATCGTTCGTCGGGCTCGACCCGGGGCAGCGAGCTGCGGGACCTGGTGGTGGCGCTCGGCGATCTCCCCTGCTATGGCGACCAGGTTGACGCCGATCTCGCGGTTGCAGGCCTCGTTGAGCCGAGCGACGTCGGCGGGGTCGCTGGCCCGTCGGAAGTCGTCGGTCATCCGTCGGTACAGCGACAGCACGTGCGCCGCGCATGCGCCGACCGTCCACGCCAGGCCGGGAACGGGGGTGGCGGCACTGTCCGCCGGTTCCACGCACGACCTCACACGGCCGGGATGCCGACCCCTTATGGTTCGCGGCATGGCGCAACTCGGCTCGGCAGAGCGAGCGAGGCTCCCCGATAGCGCCTTCGCCTACGTCGACTCCCGCGGTCGCCGGCGGCTACCGATCCATGACGCCGGCCATGTCCGCAACGCGCTCGCGCGCTTCAATCAGGTCGCGTTCGAGGACGACGCCGCCCGCGACCGGGCGCGCAAGCGGCTCCTCAACGCGGCCAAGAAGTTCAAGATCGTGCCCGTCGGGTTCATCACCAACCAGCTGCAGTCCGAGCGGGAGCTCGGGCGCCGGGGCGACCAACCGGTCCGGCTGCCTTCTGGCTTCGTGACGATGCTCCTCACCGACATCGAGGGATCGACTGCGCTGGTCCACCGGCTCGGCGACCACTACGGCGACCTGCTCGAGCGAGTCAGAGCCCTGTTGCGCGACACCGCAGTCGGCTCGGACGGCCATGTCGTCGAGACGCGCGCCGACGAGTTCTTCGCGGTGTTCGAACAACCGGGGGCTGCTCTCTCGACCGCGCTGACCGTGCAACGCCAGCTACGCGCGTGGACATCGGCCGGTGACGAGGACGTGCGCGTCCGGGTGGGGATCCACAGTGGCTACCCCCGGCTGGCCAAGGCCAACTACATCGGGATGGCGGTGCACGCCGCGGCACGCATCTGCAACGCATCGCACGGCGGGCAGATCGTCGTGTCCGGCGACTTCCGTACCGCGGTCGGTGTGCCGCTGCCGAGCGGCGTGCGCCTGCGGAAGCTCGGCACGTACGCGTTGCGCGGCCTACCGGACGAGGTGGAGCTGTACCAGGTGACGGCCAAGGGGCTCCTGAGCCGCTTTCCGCCGCTCAGGATCTCGCTCTAGTGGGCGCTCGCGGAGGTTCCGTGGACGTATCGCCGAGGCAGACTTGTCGCCGGCGAGGAGCAGGAGGAAGGCGCAGCCAACGGCTGCGGCGACGACGAGGACGATGTCCAGCGGCGGATCTGGCCGGCGAGACGCCGCGAGGACTTCCGCGAGGGTCCACTAGATTTCGATGCCGACCTGCGACCGGATCTGGTCGAGCACCCGGGCCACGACCACCGACTCGTCCAGCGGCATCACCTTGCTCTCGAGCCGGCCGGCGGCGAGGCAAGCGTGGACCTCCATCACCTGGAAGCGGAGGCCCTCGCCTTCGTAGCCGGCCTCGATTCGCTCGGTGCCGGCAGTGCCGCCCACCTCGAGCCATTGGGGGCGGTGCATGAACGCAGGCAAGTCGATCCAGCCCTGCGTGCCGGTGACGCGACCGCGGCACCCCAACGTCGCGCGGATCGCCGCCTTCATCACGCCGAGCCGACCCCCTGGGTGGTGGAGGACCGCAGCGACGACCTCGTCGACGGCGGTCGAGCCGACCACGCCGTCGGCGACGACGCGCTCGGGAGCGCCGAGCACGAGTGTGCACAGCTGTACGGGGTACACCCCGAGGTCGAGCGTTGCGCCGCCGCCGAGCGCGGGGGCGAAGAGCCGGTGGTCGGGCTCGATCGGGGCCCGGAACCCGAAGTCGCCCTCCACCAGGAGCGGTTCCCCGATCCGCCCCTCGCCGAGGAGGTCGACGAGGACCCGGTAGGCCGGCAGGAAGCGGCTCCACATCGCCTCCATGAGGAACACGCCGTTGGCCCGCGCCGCCTGCACCATCGTCTCGGCTTCGTGCGCGCTCACTGCCAGCGGCTTCTCGCACAGCACGTGCTTGTGCGCCCCGAGGAACAGGATCGAGTCCGCGGCATGCCGGGAATGGGGGGTTGCCACGTAGACCGCGTCCACGTCCGCGGCCGCCAGGCTCTCGTAGTCGCCGTAGCGGCTGGCGATGCCGAAGCGGTCGGCGAACGCGTCTGCCCGTTCGATGGCTCGGGAGGCGACCGCCACGATGCTGCCGTCCGGCACCATCGTCATACCCTCGGCGAACTGTGCCGCGATCTTGCCCGGCCCGACGACGCCCCAGCGGATCACGGGGCGATCTTCGCGCGCGTGGGCTCAGCGGTGGAGGTCCAACGCCACGCTGACCACGCCGAGCTCCAGGGTGCGGACGCCTCTCATGCCGCAGCCGACCGCGGCTCCCAGCGGAAGCCGCGGGCGGCGACGATCACGGCCCCAGGGCCCATGCGACGAGCACCGCCACGTCGCCCCGCGCAGCGACGTGTCGCCGGCGGCGCCCGATGCGGGACTTCGGCCAGGTGTGGTCCTGGGCTTGGACTGCGGCCCCTTGTCAGCTTGGCTGGTGTCATGCGGATGGAGCTCGGACTGCCGGTCGAGTGCTCGGACGGACACGGCGGCAAGGTCCGCGACCTCGTCATCGACCCCGGTCGCCGGCGGTTGACGCACATCGTCGTCGAACGCCACGCTCGCCTCGCCCACCTCGTTCCGATCGAGGACGTGGAGCGGACGAGTGCCGACGACGGCGACGCGCTCCGGCTCACCTGCACGGTCGCCGAGATCGAGCGGCGCTATCCGGAGGTCGAGGAGACCGCCCTCGTGCGCATCGGTGAGTGGCCGACGCTCGACGAGGACGACTGGGAGGTCGGCGTGTCGACCGTCCTGTCGGCCCCGTTCTTCGACAGCGACGGCTTCGAGCTGACCACCACCGCCGCGCCCGCCGCCGACGATCGCCTGCTGATGGCCTACGACCGCATCCCGGCCCATGAGGTGGAGATGCGCCGGGGTTCGGCGGTCGAGGCGGCGGATGGCACCTTTCTCGGCCACGTGGACAGCTTCCTCGTCGACGACGAGGGACGCATCACGCACCTGGTCCTCGAGCGCGGCCACCTGTGGCGCCGCCGCGACATCACGATCCCGATGACGGCGGTGGCACAACTCAGCACGGACAAGGTCCGGCTGTCGCTGAGCCGGGACGACGTCGCCGCGCTTCCCGCAGTCCGCGGCCACAGCCACCGCCGAGTGCGCCACCCGGGAACGAGCACCTAGCCGGCGCCACCGAGGGACGGCCGACGCTCAGGAGCAGTCAGGGTGAACGCCGCGGTGGCCGAACTCGATCGATGTTCCTGGAGCAGGAATGGTTGGCCAGCAACCATTCCTGCTCCAGGAAAGCCCGGTGGAGCCCAACGGGTGGGAGCCTGACGCTGAGCCCTCAACAGGACCGCCCGTCCCGGTCAGGTCACCTCCAGCTCGTCGTAGAGGGTGACGTGCTGCAGGGCCGTGGTGTCCCAGCTGAACCTCGCCGCCACCTCGGGCCCGCTGTGGCGCAGCTTCTCCCGTACGCCGTCGTCGTGCGCCACGGTGTCCAGTGCGTCGGCGAGCCCCTCGTCGTCGCCCGGCGACACCGCGAGGGCATCGACGCCGAAGCGCACGTATTCGGCGAACACCGGCAGGCGAGTGAGGACGACCGGGAGCCCGGCGGCCATCGCCTCGAGCACGGCCAGACCGAAGCCCTCGTTGACCGAGGGGAATGCGAAGGCGTCGGCGGCGCGGTACCACGCCGCCACCTCGTCGTCCGGGACCGTGCCCAGGAGCGCCACGTCACGGCCGAACTCGAGGTCGAGGTCGGCCATCGACGCGATCACGCGGTCGCGATAGGGCGTGTGGTCCTGAAACGAATGGCCGCCGATGATGGCGAGCACCGGCGGACGAACCCAGCGTCGGCGCAGGAGCGACAGGGCCCTGAACAGGTGGTCGGTGCCCTTGCGGGGCTCTATGCCGCCGACGGTCAGGACGAGGAACCGATCCGCCGCCCCCGCGCGAGCGCGCAGCGCGGTGGTTGCGCCCGGGGGTGGGTCGGCCGTGAATCGGTCGATGTCGACGCCGTTGGTCACCACGTCGGCCTCGACGCCGTACTCGTCGGCGAGGCGATGTCGCCAGATCGGGCTGACCACCAGCACGCGGTCGGGATCGACGATCGAACGCCGTTGGCACTCGACCAGGGCGGGCGTGGTGAAGTCGTCGACGTGATGCACGGTCCGCACGACACGGACCGGCGCACCCGCATCCCGGACGCGCAGGGCGGCGCGGGCAGCGATGCAGTCCTGCACGTGCAGCACGGGAGGCAGCGTCCCCGCCCGCGCCATCAGCCCCGCCTCGAGGGCGTCGATCGCATCGAACACCCGCGCCTCGAGTTCGGGGGCGGGCTCGGGGGACGCAACGAAGGAGCACGGCACCGCGACGGGGCGGTAGAACCCGGCCTTCTCGTCGCCGAGGGCGATGATCTCGACCGGGAACGATCGCCTCGCCAGTGCCTCGGCCAAGGCCAGCATGTGCACGACCCCGCCGCGGGGTTTGGTGGAGTAGGTGACCATCCCGACCGGTGTCACGACAGGGCCCCGACGACGATGGGCGGCTGTCGTCCCGCGATCGCGGCGGCGGCGAGTGCGGCTCGGGCGGCCGTGGGCGCAACCAGGCAGCCGGCCTCCTCGAACGCCCGGCGCTGGCGCGCCAGGTCCTGCGGGTCCTTGTCGGTGCCGAGGACGTAGACCACGACCCGCGGGCCGTCGGGCCTGGCCAGCGCCGCGCACGCGGGCGCCAGGGCCGACGCCGGGTCGTCGTGCCCGCCGTAGCCCAACACCACGTCGAGCAGCACCACCGCCACGTCGTCGTCCTCGCCCGCCTCGGCCAGCAGCCCGAGCCGGGCCTCGGCGTCGATCATCGGATGCGGCCGTCCCTTCGTGTACTCCTCCTCGCCCAGGTCGAGGCACACGTGCGCGCCCGTGGGCGCGGGCACCCGGTGGCGGTCGTCCAACGGCGCGTTCGACCACACGTCGCCGAGCCAGCGCCGCAGCAGCGTCTGCGCCTCGTAGCAGAGTGTTCCGCCCGAGAAGAGTCCGCGGACGGTGTGCCGCGCCGGATCCAGGTCGACCAGGCTGAGCGCCACGTGCGACCGCCATTCCGACCAGTCGGAGGGCGGGGACCCCCCGCGCCGCCTCACCGCGTCTGCCGCGGCCGCCTCGAGGGTGGTCACCACCGTCGTGGCGCCGGGCACCGACGTGCCCGGCGCAAGGCCGATCAGCGCGGCGATCACCGGCTTCCCACCACCGGCCGCCACCACCTCGCGTGCGACGTCGGGTGACGGCGGCTTCGACACCAGCACGATCACGTCGGTGCCCGGGTCACGGGCGAGGGCCTGCATCGCCAGCCGCGCGCAGCGGCCGGCCACCTGCCGTGACAGGTCGCGGCCGCCCACGCCGATCACGTGCGAGACCCCCTCGCCCCAACGGTCGAGCAGCGCCATGACCTCCTGCGCTCCGGTCCCGGCCGCGGCGACCACGCCGACGCGCCCCGGCGAGAC
>Ga0299907_10001069_pt1 | contig 15034 bp, 15 predicted proteins | sample RVTome_16_FD_198680 | JGI IMG/M metagenome (GOLD analysis project Ga0299907, IMG submission 198680) | Soil microbial communities from uranium-contaminated site in the Upper Colorado River Basin, Wyoming, United States - RVT152D67 (version 2) ... | reverse complement strand
CCCCCATCGCCTCGACGTTCGCTCGCAGGTAGCCATCGAGCTCGTCGCCGGTGAGCTCGACGAACGGCCGAACGATCTCGAACCCCTCGTAATGGTCGACGACGAAGACCGGGAGCGTCGTGCCGATGTCCGGACGGAGCAGCACGCACCGCCCGGAGGCGCTCGCGACGTCCGTGTTCGGCTCGAGCTCGGAGGGGCCGTCTCGATCGATCGTGCCGTGGGCGTCGATCCATCGGTATCGCTCGGGATGGCGCTCCTGGCAGAGCAGGAGCACGTCGTGCCCCGCCGCTCGCCAGACCTCGACGATCCGGGCGGTGGCCACGTTGGACCCCGATCCCTCCAGCAGCCATCCGTGCCACACCAAGATCCGCACGCTCCGCATGCTATGTGCGGAGCGGCTGCGAGCGGGAAGGCGGTGCGGAACGCTATCGTGCCGGGCCGAACGAAGGGAGCAGAGGCAGATGCGCGCGTTCAACCCAGCGGGGGTCCCCGGCCCGTTCGGCAGCTACTCGCACGGGATCGAGGTCGAGAGCCCGATGCGGCTCGTCTTCGGGGCGGGGCAGACCGGCGTCGATACCGACGGCCGGATCGGCGAGGACATCGAGGAGCAGTCGCGCCTGCTGTGGCGCAACATCGAGGGGGTGCTCGCCGGTGCCGGCATGGGGATCTCGGACATCGTGCAGCTCACCATGCTGCTCGTGGATCGCAACGACCTGTCGACCGCTCGCTCGGTCCGGGAAGAGTTCCTCGGCGGCCACCGCCCGGCCTCCACCCTCATGTTCGTCGCCGGGCTCGCGCACGCCGACTGGCGGATCGAGGTCGACTTCGTCGCAGCCAGAGCCTCTGGATGAGGGATGACGCGTCACGGGACGAGCGCGGGAGCTTCCCGCTGGAGGCGTTCGCCGAGGAGCTCGCCGGGGCGCGGTTGAATCGCGAGATCGGCACGTCACTGTGGTTCGCGAACGATCACATCCGCGTGTTCGAGGCCTCCAGCGATCCGATGACGGCACGTTCGTCGTCCGCGACTATCCACTCGGTGAGACTCGCTACCTCGAGCCCACCGACATCTCTCCGCTCGTACACGACCTGGAGAACGTCGGAGACACGCTTCTCCGCTTCGTCACCGTCGAGCTCGGTCGTTGAGGCGATCAGATGGCGGGCCCGAACGGTGGTGACAGCAGCGGGGTGGTGATCGACATCCACTCTCACGTCATGACGCCCGAGGCACAGGAGCTCGTCCGACCGTTCTTCTCCCCCGAGAAGGACCCGTTCTTCGGATATGCCAGTCCGTCCACGAGGGCGTACAACAAGGAGCACATCCCGGAGATCGTGCCCGCTCTCACCCTGCCCGACGTTCGTTTGCGTGACATGGATCGCATGGGCGTCGACATCCAAGCGATCTCGGTGATGCCGCCCCAGTACTTCTACTGGACGGAGCCGGACCTCGGCGGTCGTCTCGCTCGGATGGTGAACGACCGTCTCTTCGAGATCGTGCAGGGCCATCCGGATCGCTTCGTGGGCCTCGGCACGTTGCCGCTGCAGGACGTGGACCACGCCCTCGCCGAGCTGGAACGTGTCGTCGGTGAGTTGCGATTCACCGGTCTGGAGATCTGCACAAACGTGAACGGTCTCGACTTCGACGACCCTCGGTTCGTTCCGTTCTTCGAGAAGGTCGTCGAACACGACCTGTTGCTGGTCGTCCATCCCCACGGCTTCTCCGACGGCCGTCGACTCGCCGACTATTACCTGATCAACACCGTCGGGATGCCGATGGACTCGACCGTCTTCATCGCGAGGGTCATCTTCGGAGGCGTCTTGGAGCGCTTCCCCGGTCTCAAGATCTGTGTGACGCACGGGGGTGGGTACCTGCCGTTCTACTCGGCGCGCTTCGACCATGCCTACCAGGCCAGAGACGACTGCCGCGAGCATATCCGGCGGCCGCCGAGCACCTATCTGGCGCAGATGTACTTCGACACGATGGTCTTCGAGCCGGAGGGGGTCGCTTCGCTGGTAGGTCGGTGGGGGGCGGACCATGTGTTGCTCGGCACGGACTACCCCTTCGACATGGGGGAGACCGACCCCCTCGGACTCCTCGCGAGGGTAGAGAACGTCGATGAGAAGGGCCGCGGCCTGATCGCCGGTGGGAACGCGGCGCGGCTGCTGGGCCTCGACCGCTGACGCTCAGACGACACCGGAGGTGTCGGGGCCGATCTGCAGGACGGCCCTCCCCATCACGGAACCCTCTTCGAGTGCGCGGAACACATCGTTGATCCCTTCGAGCGGTCGCACGAGGCCCACCACCATCCCGACGAGGCCACGTTCGACGAGCGAGACGGCCTTCGCGAGGTCGTCTCTCCGTGCGAACCGGGAGCCGACGTAGTCCACCTCGTCGAGGACCAGTGAGGAGGTGGGGACGCTCAGCGAGGAGGTGGGGGAGTATCCGACCGTCACCACACGCCCCCCTTTCCGCACCAGGCGTCGTGCCGTCTCGAGGGTGTCGTCGTGGCCGACGGTGTCGACCACGACGTCGATCCCCTCGCCGTTCGTCAGGGCGAGATCCGCGATCGCCTCGGCATCGTCCGATCGCCTGACATCGAGATCCAGCGACTGAGCGGTCGCCAGCGCCGGTTCACGCACGTCGAGTCCGACGACGATGGCACCCGCGGCACGTGCCACTTGCGCGGCGTGGATCCCGACGCCGCCGAGCCCGACGATGACGCAGGTCGATCCCGAGTCGACACCGCCTCGAGTCACGATCGATCGATACGCGGTTCCGAGCGCGCACGACATCGGGGCGGCGTGCACCGGGTCGATCGCATCGGGGACGGAGACGAGGCGATCGATCGGCACGGCGATCCGTTCCGCGAAGCCGCCTTGATGCGTGAACCCCGCCCATCCCACCAGGCGGGCGCAGAGGGTCTCGTCGCCACGTCGGCACGCCCGGCAGCGCCCGCACGGCCAATAGTGGTAGACGATGGCCCGCACTCCTTCCTCGACGAGCCCCGGCGGCTCGGTCCTGAGGACGCGACCGAAGATCTCGTGTCCCGGGATGTGCGGGAGCACGAGCTCCTCGCTGAACGGCATGTGTCCACGGGACGTCTTCACGTCGCTGAAACACACGCCGCATGTGAGGATCTCGATGAGGGCATGACGGTCGGCGAGGACCGGCTCGGGGGCGTCGATCGGTTCCAGCGGGTCCTCGTAGCTCGTCACGGCCATCGCGCGCATCGTCCGACCCTACGCGCTCGCTCGGATCACACGCCTAGGAGACGGAGAGCAGAGGCTCCCCCCGTCGGCGGTCCGAGAGCACCCCGAGCCCGACGCCCATCAGGATGAGCACCAGGCTCGCGGCCACGGCCGGAGTCAGACGCTCGTCTGCGATCCCGATCGACGAGAGGAGCCCGACGACCGGGACCGCCATCAAGGTCAGGTTCGTGGTGATCGCGGGGAGGCTGCGGCTGATCGTGAGCAGCCCCCAGAACCCGAACGCGGAGCCGAGCAGGATCTGATACGCGACGATCGCCACGGTCTCGGTCGTCCATCGGATGTCGGGCGAGCCCTCGATCGCGGCGGCGAGGATCGTGATCGGCACGGCAGCCACCGCGAGCTGCCAGGGCATCAACTCGAACGGGGTGCCCGCCCATCGGTGTGCTCGGATGTGAACGGTCGTCGCGGCGTTCGCGATCGCCGCGAACAAGAGCATGCCGAGTCCGACGAGGACGCTCGTCTCGCTCCAGTCGAGGGCCCACGGTTCGAGCAGCAGCACGACACCGGCCGACCCGAGCGCGAGACCCGCGATCCGGAAGGACGTGAGGCGCTCGTGGAGGAACGCCACCGCGAGAGGGACGGTCCACAAGCTCGCCGTGTACACCAAGATCGACGACCGCCCGGGGGGCACGAACTCGAGGGCGCTGAACACGAGCGCGGTCACGAGGGCAAGTCGAACGAGGCCGACGCTCCACAGGATCGGACGATCGGCGACCTGAGGACGCGGGATCCCGCGCGTGGACATCACCGCCGCGACCACGAGCGCGGCGCCCCCCATCCGGAACGCGGCGAGCCACAGCGCAGGTACGAGGTCGACGCCCGCCGACATGATGGGCCAGTTCAGGCCGAGGACGGTCACGGTCGCGGCGGCGAGAAGGTAGACGGCCGGACGGCGCATCACGGGCGCCTGGTCATCCGGATCCGACCAGAGGCGATCGCGCATGCCGGCGGAGGTTCGTGCGGGACGCTTGTCGTCCGTCAGTGCGTCGTGGTCTCGCGCCATCGTGGGGCGGATCGAGCTAGTCGAGCAGCCCGTCGTCGTACTCGACCCGGGACAAGATGCGTGGGTCGCCTTCGGTCACGAGGACCATGTCCTCGATCCGGACACCTCCGCCTCCCCGGACGTCGGGCACCCAGACGAGGGGCTCGACCGCGAATACCATCCCCGGCTTCAGGTCGAAGACCGTCGACCCAGGCATCGTCTCGCCGATGTAAGGGGGCTCGTTCGCACCCATGCCGATGCCGTGGCCGATGAACAGGCTGAACAGGTTGTCGCCGAACCCATGCTCTCGGACCTCCGCGATGATCGCGTCCGCGACGTCCTGGTTGGTTCGGCCGGGCCGCATCTGCTCGACCCCGGCCATCAGCCCGCGATACACCGAGGTGTACACGCGCTTCTGCATCGGCGTGGGCTTCCCGACCATCATGGTCCGGCCGATGTCGGCGAAGTAGCCGTTCCACATCGCCCCGATGTCGATGAAGCACAGGTCGCCGTTCCGGATGATCTTGTCCGTGCAGATCCGGTGCGGGGGCGACATGTGTTCGCCCGAGGCGACGAACGGCGTGATGACGTGGGCCATCTCCCCGCCCATGTAGTACAGCGTCTGCATCGCGTCGCCGGCGACCTCGTTCTCGCGGCGACCTGCGCGACTCGAGTCGATCGCGCGCTGGGTGACCGCGTCCCCGATCGCGCACGCCTCCTCGATGATCGCGATCTCGTCTTCGCTCTTGACCAACCGCACCTGCTGCATGAGATGGTCGCCATCGGTGGGCTGGAGGTCCGGAAGGTGCGAGGCCATCGACTCGACCAAGGAGTAGTTCACCTGGTCCACCCCGAGGCGCCCCGCGGCGACGCCGAACTCGTCCAGCAGTGGAGCCAGCGTCACCTTGACGAAGCCGTCGACCAGCTCGCGCTGCTCCATGATCGGGATCGGATGCGCGGCGGTCAGCCAGGACATCCCCATCGACGCCTTGTCGATCTCGCCTCCCGAGCACAGGAGGACCGGGCCCGCGTCGCGTGTCAGGAGCACGCCGTTGAGGGAAGTCATCTTCCCCGCGATCAGCTGCGCGCGGAGCGACGTGAGGTAGCGGACGTTCTCGTCCTTCCACAGGAGGAGGGCATCCATGTCCGAGCTGCGGAGGGCTTGCTGCGCGGCTTCGACGCGATGGGTCCGGAGCCGCGCGAAATCGATGCGGTCCTCCCAGTCGACCCCGAAGGGTCCGCGCGCGTAGCCGCTCATCACTCTCCTCGGGTCCGGGGGACCGCCCCTGCCGGTCTCGTCGGTGCGACGGGAAGGGCCGGTGGGAGTCCCAGATCCTTCCGCGGGAGATGTATCATACATGTTGTCGGAAGTGAAACCCCAGGTCTCGGGCGGGAGGGTCCCCCATGACCACGGAGAGATCGATGTCGGGCGACGTGAGCTGGGCGAACATCGCCAACACCGGAGGCAGGAGGACCGCCCACGAGTTCGTGAAGGATTCGCTGCGACGGGCGATCCTCCGTGGCGACCTGAGCGGTGGGGCTCGGCTGATCCAGGCGGATCTGGCTGCGATGCTGAACGTCAGCACGACCCCCGTCCGCGAGGCTCTCCGCGACCTGGCGACCGAGGGCCTCATCACGCTGGACCGACACCGAGGCGGCGTCGTCCGCGAGCTGAACTGGCAGGAGATGGAGGAGATCCGCCTGATCCGCCACCAACTGGAGCCGCTGGCCGTGCGCCTCGTGGTGGAGCACATCACCGACGCCGATCTCGAGGAGGCCGAACGTTTGCGAGAGCGCATGGCGAAGGAGCGGGACCTCGGCAACTGGGTCGAGCTCAACACGCAGTTCCATCTCGTGTTCCACGATTCGACCGGCGTGCATCGCCTCGCGGGGATCTTGAAGGGCTTCGAGGAGGTATCCGCCGTCTACGTGGCGCAGGCGCAGCGATGGCACCCGGAGATCCGACGGCGGGCCGACGACGAGCATCAGGCGCTGATCGACGCGTTCCGCGCCCGTGACGGAGAACGTGCGGCAGCCGTGATGCAGGGTCACGCGGCGATGCCGATCGAGATGACCAGGCCGGAGGAACGCGGAACGGCCTGAGCGGATGGGGTCACGGCCGGTGACCTCGCGGATGCACCCCTCGGAAAGGAGTGGCTGATATGGACACGGTTGGACTCGGCGTCATCGGTCTCGGGTGGTTCGGTGGAGTGCTGGCCGACAGCGCGCGGTCCTCAGGCGTCGCCGACGTGGTCGCCTGCTATTCGCGGACCGAGGACACGCGCGCCGCGTTCGCCGAGAAGCACGGCTGCCGAGCCGTTATCGACCTCGACCAGATGCTCGCGGATCCGGCGATCGACGGCGTGTTGGTGGCGACCCCCCACTCCACGCATGCGGACATCGCGGCACGGGTGGCGGAGGCCGGGAAGCACGTCTTCGTCGAGAAGCCGCTCACCCTGACGGTGGCCGACGCGAAGCGAGTCGCCGAGGCCGCGAGCCGCGCCGGAGTCGTGGTGCAGGTCGGGCACAACCGGCGGCGTCAGCCCGCCAATCGACGCATCAAGGCGATGATCGATGCCGGCGAGCTCGGGACCATCCTCCAGCTCGACGGCATGCATACCGCGGCGGGGGGGCACAAGCCCGACCTGCCCGCGTGGCGGAAGGATCCGAGCGAGTGTCCGTTCGGAGGCATGGCAGCGCTCGGGGTCCACACCGTCGACACGTTCCACTACTTCATCGGACCGGCGAAGAAGGTGACGTCGCTCAGCACGCGCATCAAGGGGTTCAACGATCTCGACGAGGCCACCACGGTGGTGCTCGAATACGAGTCCGGGCCGATCGCCTCGATCAACACGACCTACTTCGCGCCGCCCGTCGTCGAGCTGTCGGTGTTCGGGAGTGACGCCGCCGCCTGGAACGAGGAGGACGGCACACGGCTGTTCACTCAGTCGCGGAGCGACGCGGTGCGGAAGGAGCAGGAGGTCGAGACGATCGACACACTGGTCGACGAGATCGCCGAGTTCGCGCGCTGCATCAGAGGCGAGGGTGAGCCGGAGACCGGCGTTGCCGAGGCGATCGAGGTCGCGGCCGTTCTCGAGGGGATCGGCCGAAGCCTCGAGTCCGGATGCGCGGCGGACCTGTCGGATCTCCGCTAAACGACCACCCCGGCGGCCGCATCCCGATCCGCTCCGGCTCGCAGGGCGAGCGCGGAGTGGATCGTGACGGCACCGACGACGAGGACACCGCCGGCCAGGACCTGGGGCGACGGCGTCTCACCGAGCGCGAGCCATACCCAGAGCGGTCCGAGAAGGGTCTCGAGGAGCGCGATCAGGTTCACCTCGGGCGCCGGCAGATGATGGGTCGCTCGCGTGATGAGCGTGAGCGACACGGGCAGGATGACCATCCCCAGCAGCGCGAGCAGGAGCAGGTCGCCGACGCCGATCGTGAGATCGGCGCCTGCGACCAGACCGGCGAGTGCGGCCCCGGCGCCGCCGATCGCGATCGCCGGCGTCATGTCCGCCGGGCGAGCCGCGCGTGAGACGGTGAGATAGCCGGCGAAGCACGACGCGCCGGCCAAGGCGAGCAGATCGCCGTCGAAGCCTCCGCGTCCGAGGCTTCCCCCGAGGATCACCGCCAGGCCTCCCAGCACCGCGGCTCCGGTGAGCCAGGTGCGAACGTGCGCCGGCTCGTGGAGGAACACTCGGCCCAGGACGGAGGCGATCAGAGGCCCCGCGGCGATGATCACCAGCACGCTCGCCGCGTCCGTTCGATACAACGCGGAAACGAACGCCACGCTCGCCGCCGCGAACAACGCTCCCGCGAACACGTGGGGGCGTGTCGGTCGCCACCCGCGGGGTTCCCGGCCGGGCGCGAGGACGGCGAGCATCACCAGTGTTCCCACCACCGTGAAGATCCCTCGCCAGCAGACGGTCGACCACGCGTCGGTACGCACGGTTCGGATGATCAGGGCGTCGGGACTGATCACGATCACGCCCGTGGCGCACAGCAGCAACCCTCGCAGGTGGTCGCGGCGGCCCTCGAGGGCCGATCCGCGGGCGGTCACGGGGGCGGGCTCTGCTGTCTAGACAAGGATTCGCATATTCTATAGAGTGCGTCACTTGATCGAGCCTTACAGGGGAGGGCTTCGAAATGGGGCGTAGCAAGCTGTTCCGCAGTGCTGCACTTCTGGCAGTGGCCACACTCATGGCCGTCTCATGCGGGGACGACGGCGGCGGCGGCGGAGGTGGCGATGGCGAAGGCGAGGAGAGCAACATCATCCGGTTCACCTTCGCTCCTGATCCCGCCTGGGACTGGGTGAAGGACCAGGGGATCCTGGAGACCATGGAGCAGGAGTCCGGGTTCCGGATCATCCAGCTCGCCACGTGGGACGAGTTCGCGACGTTCGCCGGCGGTCACGCCGACGTGATCTCGACGGGGACCTACGAGACGCCCTTGCTCGAGGATCAGGGCATCGAGACCGTGACGTTCGGTCAGTTCAACATGAACAAGGACGTGCTGGTCACGGCACATCCCGAATACCGGACGGCCGCCGACCTGCCCGCAGGATGCAAGATCGCGTCGGAGTCGGTTTCCGGCAACACGATCATCTGGGCCTCCCTGATCAACCAGCTCGATGGCCGGGAGGTCGGCGAGGGATCCGACGACATCGGGATCGTGACGGCCGACTACCAGATCATCCCGTCGCTCCTGCGCGAGGACGAGGCGTGCGCGGGGATCCTCGACCCGACACAGGTGATCGCCGACATGGCGTCCGGGGACCTGACGGTGATGTACGACGGGAAGGCGGCGTCGCAGCTCTACGGCGAGGAGATCGTGCCGGGACACGAAGGGGTCCTGAGCAACGCGTTCGTCTCGCGGGCGGAGTGGTTCGACGCCAATCCCGATGCGGCGGCGTTCTTCCTCGAGGTGTGGGACTGCGCCATGGTGCAGTGGGCCGACCATCGGGAGGAGATCATCGACACGTATCCGCAGCACTTCGCGGTCGAAGACGCGTCCCAGGGCACGTTCATGAAGGACTACTTCAGCAACACGTTCGACTGGTTCGTGGAGAGCCCGTATCTGACGGACGAGTGGATCGAGGGCGAGCGCCCGGTGTTCGATCTTGTCCAGGAAGCGGGCATCATCCCGGAGGACGCCGCGTTCCCGCGCCACGAGGCACTCGAGCCACCCGACGACTCGCCCTGCCCGGAGGAGTCCTAGCAAGCGGCACGATGCCGGTGTCACGCGGATCCGCGTGACACCGGCATCGTCCCCTCCCCGTCATGGCGACGACCGAGAAGACCCTCGAGGAACTCGAGCAGGACGCGATCGACTCCCTCGCTTCGAGCGGGCGTCGGACGCGCTCCAAGTTCCTCTATTCCAGCCTGGGGGCGCTCTCCTTCCTCGCGGTCTGGACCTACTTCTCGACCGTGCTCGAGCCATACGTCCTGCCGTCACCGCTCGCCGTGGGGACGCGGATGTGGGAGCTGATCGTCTCGGGCGACGTGTTCATCAACTTCGGGAGCAGCTTCCTGAAGACGATGGCCGGCTGGGCGTTGGCCCTCGCGCTCGGGATCCCGATCGGCCTGCTGATGGGCCGCTACCGGTACGCGCGCGCGTTCTTCCACGACTTCGTGTACCTCTTCGCGAACGTCCCGCTCCTGGTCTACGCGGTCATCGCGATCATCGTCTTCGGCATCAGTCCGTGGGGTCCCGCCTTCGTGGTCATGCTGGAGGCGTTCACGGGCATCGCGATCAACGTGGCGGCCGGCGTGGAGTCGATCGATCGTGGGCTCCTGGCGATGAGCCGCTCGTTCCGGCGGAGCAGCGGGAGGACCGCCCGGAGCATCGTGATCCCCTCCGTCGTCCCGTTCCTGTTCGCGAGCGGCCGCGTCTCGTTCGCCAACTCGTGGAAGCTCGCCGCCCTGGCGGAGACCTTCGGCGGCTACCTCGGCATCGGCTTCCAGCTCGAGAAGGCGTTCCAGACCTTCTCGGTCGTCACCCTGCTCGCGTGGATGTTCTTCTTCGTGATCTTCGTGATCATGGTGGAGCGGCTCCTGATCGCGCCGGCCGAGCGGAAGGTGTTCGCATGGCGCGACCCCGCGGGCGCGAGGGAGCAGATGGCGTGAGCGAGGTCCAGGCTGCCGTCCGAGGGCATGGCGCGACCAACGACATCCCCGCGTCTCTCCTCGCGCCGCCCGCTCGTCCGTGGTGGTGGTGGCTGACGTCGGATCGAGCCGCCCGCTACACGGCTCGTCTCGCGTTCCTCGTCGTGTGGCAGTGGGCGGGATCGACGTTCCAGGACATCCCGACCCCGCTCGGGACGCTCGAGTTCCTGAGAGAGGAGTTCGCGCGCGGCGAGGTCTTCCGGAACGTCGGGATCAGCCTCTTCCGCGCGGTGATCGGTCTGTCCCTCGTCCTCGTGCTCGGCATCGCGATCGGGATCGCGATGGCGCGGTGGTGGCGCGTCCGCTTCTTCCTGACCGATCTCATCCTCGTGGGGATCACGCTTCCGGCGTTCATCTGGGCGCTGCTCGTGGTGATGTGGTGGGGGTTCAGCAACATCGGGCCGATCACGGTGTGCGTGGTGTCCGCGACCCCGCAGCTCGTGGTCAACACGTTCCAGGGCGCGACTGCGACGCCCGGGAAGTTGCTCGCGATGTCGGACGCCTACCGGGTGGGCACCCGGCGTCAGTTCCGTTGGCTCGTGATCCCCTCGATGATGGAGTACATCGCCGCCGGATTCCGATCGGCGGTGCTCGCGGGCTGGGGTGCGGTGCTCCTCGTCGAGTGGTTCGGCAACGACAAGGGCGTCGGGTTCCGCGCCCACTATTGGTACGACGCGCACAGCTTCGAGGGGATGATGGGGTGGGGCCTCGTGATGATGGTCATCATCCTCGCGTTCGACCGGATCGTGATGGACCGGGTGGTCCGTCACTTCCGGAGCTGGCGGATCGGGGGGCAGCAATGGTCGCGTTGATCGTGTGCGCCCGAGGCCGAGGACGACGAGCGAAAGGTGAGTCACCGTGGCCCGACTGGTAGCCCGCGACGTGAAGAAGGTCTTCCCGCCGACCCGGCAGGGTCAGGATCCCGTCTTCGCCCTACGCGACGTGAGCTTCCAAGCGGAGGGACACACCTTCGTCACCCTGGTCGGTCCGTCGGGCTGCGGGAAGAGCACCTTCCTCAACATGGTCTCGGGCATCGATACGCCGAGCGCGGGCACGCTCGAAGTCTTCGGCAGGACCGAGGGCGACGCGAAGATCGGCTACGTGTTCCAGGACCCCCGCCTGTTGCCCTGGAAGACCGTCCTCGACAACATGGTCTACGTCCTGGACGAGGGTTCGACCGACGAGCGAGAGGCTCGCGGCCGCCGGTTCCTCGATCTCGTCAACCTCGGGTCGACCGCGGACATGTACCCGGGACAGCTCTCGGGCGGGATGCAGCAACGTGTGGGGATCGCGCGGGCGCTCTCGATCGAGCCGGATCTGCTGCTGATGGACGAGCCTTTCAGCCACCTCGACGCGATCACGGCGCGCGACCTCCGAGTCGAGCTCCAGCGCCTCTGGCTCGACACGGCCTCGACCATCCTGTTCGTGACCCACGACGTGCTCGAGGCGGTGCTGCTCTCGAGCCGTGTGCTGATGATGAGCAGCCGGGGAGTCATCTTCCGCGACCTCACCATCGACCTCCCGTTCCCGCGCCGCCAGACGGACAAAGAGGTCGCGATCCATCAGGCGGAGATCCTCGAGCTGTTCGAGGAGATGGAACGCCCCAAGGTCGACGCGTAACCGACGAGGAGGACCACATGCTGAGACACACCGCCTTCTTCATGCTGAAGGAAGGGAACGGGCCCGAAGAGATGCAGTGGATGCAGAAAGGGTCCGCGTACATGCGATTCACCGCCGCCGGGCCCGTCGCGATCGACTTCGGGTCTGACCTGTTCGGCGGGTCGCTGCATCTCTCCGAGACGAAGCCGTGGGACCGGACGCCGAGGTGGCGTGCCGCCATCGAGGGCCCGCCGTGCGACTACGACGTCGCCCTCCACCTGGACTTCGAGGACGAAGCCGGACTCGAGGCATACAACAAGGACGACGTGCACCACGAGATCGCCGTCTACAACGCGGCGGTCTGCCAAGGAGAGCTGACCGCGAGGATCGACTGGCGGTACGAGGGCGCCCCGCTCATGGTGCCGGGCCACGTTCGGCACTCCGCGATGTTCATCTGGAAGGACGACCTGGACGAGGCCTCGAAGGAGCGGGCGCTCACGGAAGTCAAGCGGCTGGGCGATGAACCGGGCGTCGAGCGGCTCACCCTCGGTACCGGCGTCGGTGACCTGAAGACCGACTACGACTGGCTCCTCGATCTGGAGCTGCCCGATGCCGACACGGCCGAGAAGCTGATCAAGGGAGACGCGTATCGCGACACGATGCGGGCGCTCTCCGCGGCGACGAAGTACGAGTGGACTGCCCGCCTGACCCACGAGATGCACGGGCTTTGATCGCCGCGGCCTCGCGATCTCGGAGGGAAACGACATGACCGCCATGAAGCGGGCTCCGATCATCGACGTCCACTGTCATTGCACGCTGCAGCGGTTCCAGGAGGCGGTGCTGCAGGGTGGAGGCGACTGGTACGGCATGACGACCGCCGACGGCGAGCTGGGAAACATCAAGAACCGGTGGCAGGTGCCGAAGCGGCTCGAGACGATGGACGAGCTGCGGATCGACGTCCAGCTCGTGTCCCCGACGGACGTCTTCTACCAATACCACCAGTCTCCCGAGGTCACGGAGCGGATCTCCCAGGAGGCGAACGAGGAGATCGCGGGCATGGTGCGCGATCATCCCGACCGGTTCATGGGGCTGGGGACCCTTCCGATGCAGGATCCCCCCCGCGCGGTCGCCGAGATGGCACGGGGGATGAAGGAGCTCGGCTTGACGGGATTCATGATCGACGATCACGTGAACGGGCTCACGTACGACCACGACGTGTTCGAGCCGATCTGGGAAGCGGCGCAAGAACTCGGTGCCTTCCTGCTGATCCATCAGTTCCAGCACACGACGGTCACGTACCGCACCCGGAAGTACTTCCTGCTGAACTCGATCGGGAACCTCGTCGACCGCACGATCACGTTCGCGGCCTTCATCTACGGCGGGGTGCTCGACCGGTACCCGGACCTCACGATCTGCCTGTGCCACGGCGGCGGCTACGTCCCCTATGCCCTGGACCGCCTCGACAAGGGATGGGAGGTCTGGTCGGGCGAGCGGGGGAAGTCGCAGGATCGTCCGAGCACCTACGTGCGGCGGTTCTATTACGACACGGTCGTCTACACACCGCGGAACCTGCGGTTCCTGATCGACGTGGTGAGGGCCGATCGGGTCGTCTTCGGTACCGACTGGCCGGCTCCGATGACCTTCGACGACCCGGTCGGCCGCCTCGAGACGATGACCGAGCTCTCCGACGAGGAGCGTCACGCCCTCTTGCGCGGAACCGCCGCGAGCCTGTTCGGACGAGGGGGCGAGTGAGCGCGCCACCGAAGAAACCGAAGGTCTTCGCCGTCCAGCCGGTCATGGACGTCGGTCGCCAGGCCCTCGAGGAGGTCGCCGATGTCGAGGTGTTCGACTCGGAGCGGATGATCGAGCGCGCCGCGCTGCTGTCCGGCGTCGCGGACTGCGACTACCTGTGGATGCTGGGCGACACGCCGATCGACGAGGAGGTCATGGAGGCGGCGCCCTCGCTCAAAGGGATCGCCACGATGGCGTTGTTCCCCAACGTCGTGGACGTCGAGGCCGCGACCCGTCGAGGTCTGCCCGTCACCGTGGTGCCGCATGTCATCACCAAGACCACGTGCGACCTCACGTGCGCCCTCCTGCTCGGCCTCTCCTGGCGCCTCGTCGAGGCCGATCGATTCGTCCGCGAGGGACGGTTCCATCAGGAGCAGTCGACGACGTTCCTGACCCACGAGCTCGCCGGCAAGCTCGTGGGGATGATCGGCCTCGGTGACATCGGCGCCGAGATCGTGAAGCGCCTCCGGGCCTTCGAGATGGACGTGATCTATACGAAGCGGAACCGGCTCCCCGAGGAGCGAGAACGGGAGCTGGGTGTCACCTGGGAGCCCGAACGGGACGAGCTCCTCCGACGCGCCGACTTCGTGGTGCTGATGGCGACGTACAACGCCACGACGCACAAGATGATCGGTGCCCGCGAGTTCGACCTGATGAAGCCGTCGGCCTTCTTCGTGAACACCGCCCGAGGTCGGATCGTGGACGAGCCCGCGCTCATCCAGGCGCTTCGCGAGCGGAAGATCGCGGGCGCCGGTCTCGACGTGTACTGGCAGGAGCCGCCCGTCGGAGAGCCCGCGCCCAGCCCCGAGCTGTTCGAGCTCTCCAACGTGATCCTCACGCCCCACATCGGAAGCGCTACGGTCGAGGCACGGGTGGCGATGAGCCTGGCGGTTGTGGACAACCTGAAGGCGATGATCGCGGGCGAGCGGGCGCCCGGGGTGGTCAACCCCGAGGTGTACGGTGAGCCCGCCGGTGTCCTCCCGGACCGACTCGGCTGAGCCCGATCCGCGTACAAGGGAGGGAAGGGTGAAGGCACCCGATCGCGCCTAGACAGGCAGGTTATACAAGATATAGAGTGCGCGATGATCCGGGGTCGGTTCGGCAGAGGGGGTCGCGGATGGTTCGTCGGCTGGCGGTTGTTGGGGCGGTCCTGGCGCTCGTCACGCTCGGTGCGTGCGGCGGGGACGGAGACACGGGCGGCGAGGGCGGCACGATGCGCTTCGTCTTC
>Ga0299907_10001067_pt1 | contig 15037 bp, 15 predicted proteins | sample RVTome_16_FD_198680 | JGI IMG/M metagenome (GOLD analysis project Ga0299907, IMG submission 198680) | Soil microbial communities from uranium-contaminated site in the Upper Colorado River Basin, Wyoming, United States - RVT152D67 (version 2) ... | reverse complement strand
TCCTCAGCGAACAGGTCCAGGATGGACCCACCATTAGAGGTCACACCTCCATTGTCAAACGCCTTGAGATATTCAAGCACCACGGACTTGCGCTGCTCGTCAGTCATGGTCTCGGTTGTCACGGCCATGGCGTAACTCCTTTTGTCACTGTCTCCGCGTGGTCAGTCCGCTCGAAGTCGTAGACCATCGGTGTTGGCCGGCAGGTCGGCGACAGAAACGACCCATTCTTCCGAACCGTTGCCTCGTTCTAACCCCTTCCGGGAATGATCCATACCTCACCATACGCGGCGCACAGGTTGATTGAGTGAGCAGACCCTTTGACTACGCACTCCTCGAACCAGAGATGCTCAAGACGTAGATTGTCCCAGGTTCGTCCAACCGAAACCGGTCGTGGCGTTTGACCCGGCATGGGACTAGAAGGAGATCGATGCGGAAGTTCAAGGTACATCGCGACGCTCCCGCCGGGCTCGAGGCCTTCGCCTCGGAAGCCGGTTCGGAAGGGTTCAAGACCGATACGTTGGTGTCGCTGGAGGATGGCTCGACCCACGTCGAGATCTCGGTGTGCTGGCTCGACCCCGGAGGGTTCATCGGCGGGCACCTGCACCCCTTCGAAGAGTCCTTTTATGTCCTGTCGGGCGAGGCGTTGGTGAGCATCGACCGCACTTCACATCACCTCGTCACCGACGACTTTGGCTTCGCTCCGGTTTCGGCGCCGCACGCGTGGTCCAACCCGTTCGACGAGCCCGTGACCTGGTACCGGGTGAGGTCTCCACAGCCGCGTCCCGTCGGAGAGTTCAACGGAACCTATCCGGTCGAGGAGTATCCCGTCCCCACAGACGGACGAACCGTGCGGGAGCTACACCCGAGGAGCCGTCACCTGGGGCACTTCGACCTCACGGACATGACCCCGCCGGGCCCGTTGATGATGCCAGGCACCCACGGGCACAACATCCGCAATGTCTCGGTGCGGATGATGGTCGACGACGTGTTGGGCTCGATCCACCACCAGACCTTCATGGTCAAGTTCGAGGCAGCCGGGGGCAGCCAATTCTCGGGAAGCGCCCACTACCACGACTTCGAAGAGGCGTACTTTGTGGTCTCCGGGCAAGGCGAAACCGAGCTCGAGGGTGAGCGCTTCGTCATGCGACCGGGAGACCTCGTCTGGGTTGCGTCGGGGACGATGCATGCCTGGAGAGCACTTGGCGATCAGCCGCTTCGTTTCATCGAGCTCATGGCGCCGAGGCCGCCCTACATGAACCTGCTGTTCTCAGAGGCCACATGGCGGGAACCGGCTGAATGAGCTGAGGTCAGCCCATATGAGGACCCGGGATCTCGTTGTGGGTGCATGGCGTGGTTCGGTCCACGAGCGATTCCGAAGAGCCAGGTAACGGCCTAGTGCACCACCGGTGACCGACACGAGGATCGACTGCCCATCGCGGACGCTCTTCCTCCGCTCACAGACGTCGCGCCCTGACGATCCATGCGCGCGAGTCGAACCAGACTCCTCGTTGCGAGCTATGCGACGCCAGGATGGAACGCAGCCGTGCCATGACGGACGAGGCCCTCGCACCGGACTGTTGTAGCGTCTGGCTCACCGCGGAGAACTGGCTGACGAATTCGAGGGCGGCATCCACATCCCGGCCGTAGTAGACCAGCTCGCTGACATCGGCCAGAGTGACCGCCTCGAATCCAGCTGCAACAAGTAGACGCCGATTCGTTGCTGGCTCACTCAGGGAGAACGGGTCGGTGCGGGCGTCGGCGATCGGCCGGTACGGCCCTTTGCCCAGAGCCCAGTCGATAGCCACCGCCCAATCGTTCAGGTCGTGACTCTGCCAGACCATCATCACGAGGTGACCACCCGACCGAATCGCACGCGCAATGTTGCAGAAGGCCGCTTGAGGGTCGGCGAAGAACATCGTTCCGAACCGGCTGATGGCAACGTCGAACTCCCCCGTACGAAACGGGTGACGCTCGGCGTCGGCCACCTCGAAACGGACGTTGGCGATCCCATCGGTCGCCGCGAGCTCTCTGGCACCTGCCACCATCGCCTCGTCGATATCGACGCCCACCGCCACGCCGTCCAGTGCCAATCGCGCCGCCTCGCGGGTGGTCTGGCCGGTCCCGCAGCCGATGTCGAGAATGCGATCGGTGGCGGTGAACTCGTAGGCCTGTCGGAGCCGCTCGTTGTGGAGCTGCAACTCGGTGTCGTAGTCGATCACGAGCCCTGGTCAGCCGACGATGCCGCGAACTCGTGCTCTCCCTCGACAGCGCCGTGCTTCATCGGTCGGCACCCCGCGGTCGGTCTCGGGCTTCGAGGCGATATGCAACGAGGCGGCCGGCAAGTTCGACCGGGTTGCTCATCGCGACCATGTGGCCTCCGTCGATCTCATCGACCTCCAAGCCCAGTCGCCGGCGAGCGATCCGTCTTTGGAACTCGATCGGGAACATCCGGTCGTGGCGGCCACCAAGAACCCGGGTCGGCACGTCGGGCCATGAATGCAACGGCCAGGGCTCATCGAGCGGCGTCATCGACTGATCCTGCCATGCCCGGCTCATGGCTTCGCCACGGATTTCAGCCGGCAGATCGTGGTAGTAGATCACTGCGTCGTCATCGGCATCGCCTGGTGCCAGGCCGATGCTGGCGTGGTACTCGCGCCGCGCAGGTCCGGAGCCGGTATTCGACCACCACTCAGTGAAGGTCTCCCCCGGCAAAGGAATCATCGCATTCAGCATCACGAGCAACTCGACTTTGTAGCGAGTGCAGACGATCGGGGCAGTGAATGCACCCATGGATTCGGCCACGACGATGACCTCTTCGCGGCCATCTAGGGCCTCGACGACCGCGTCGGCGTACTGAGACCAGCCGGCCGTGTCGTCCTCAGCCGGAAGACGGACTGCGATTGCCTCGTGCCCCCGGGCGTTGAGTTCAGGGGCCAGCCGGTGCCACTCCCAAGGGTCGCCCCCGCCGCCAGGAATCAACGCAAAAGTCGCCAAAGCTCTCCTCACTGTGATCGTTCAACTGCCATCGGAGAGTATCCGAACACCCCCAAACGGAAGGAGGACCAGGTAGGCGATTTGTGGAGCTGACGGGATTCGAACCCGTGACCCCCTCGTTGCGAAAGATGCGGTCGAACCCCTCTCACCAGGGTAAATAGCCCGAAGGAACGGGTCAGTGGACCGGCTGTGGACGAGCGTCGTGAGACGTCGTGAGACATGGTGAGAGCTGGCGCTGTCTCAGCCAGAGTCAGGCCGGTCCTCGATTGGTTCCCGGCACCGATCCTCGGAGCCAACCAGCCGGCAAACCTTCGTCCCGGTCAGTTGACTACGCGGAGAACTTCGACCCGTACTTTCGCTGCGCTGCCTGCTTGGAGACACCGAGCACCGTGCCGATCTCGGACCAGCTGCGGTGGGCCTGGCGCGCCGAACGCACCGACTCGGTGAGTTCCTGTTCGACTTCGTCGCGCCGCTCCGCCAACTCGGCAATGGTCCGCAGAACCTCGGTGTCTGCCTCCTTTAGGTCCGAGGATTCAACACGCTCAGCCCACTCCTCCAACGCTCTGGCGCGCTCCGCCCTTGTCTTGCTCATTTGGTCCACCAACCCCTCAAGGACTTCTCACGACCTTTCATGGCGTGAATGACGGCCGTCCCGTCTTCGTCGGAGACAACACCCACCTCCAGCGGCTCGGCTGTGCGAGACGGCCCGATGAACATCGTCACACCGCGGGATCGTCAGTCTCGAAGGCTGCCAGTGATGTCGCAATGCGTGAACCATGTCTTCGTCCGTGACACCGTGCTTGCGTGCGCCCGCCTCGATGTCCACCACATAACGATGCCACAAGAAGGTGCGTGCGTCAACAAACGTTGACGCCATGACTTAGACCGACTCATCCGATACCGGCTCGGATCCACGCTTCGCAGGTCGCCTACGTCCAAGTGTTCGCCTTTCCTGGGACCGGGGGGCCCACGGCGAGCATTCGAGTTTGCCGAAATCGCTCTGACCAGGGCGTTTGGTGGAGCTGACGGGATTAGCGGACCTCACGGCCCAGGACGAGATCGAGCCGCCGGGGGAGAGTTTCCAGTCAGAACCCTCTTGCGGTGGCGGAGGCTACGTCGGCTGCCTCATCGTTGGTCATCCAGCTGAAGTGACCGTGTTGTGGCCACAGGCTGTAGTCCGAGCGGGGTATGCGGTCGGCGAGCCACCGTCCCGTCGACGCCGGCACCGTCTCGTCGGCGGCGCCGTACCACAACCGGGTCTTGGCGCTGATTTGTTGCGGGTCGAATCCCCACCGACGCCTGTAGAGACCTGCTTCGTGTGCTGCTGCCCGGCCTCCTTGTTGGAAGGACTCGCGCATCACTCTGGTGAACCAGTCTCGTACCTGTGGACGCATCATGACCTCCTGGTCCGCGGCGCCCATGGTGGCGACCGACTGCTCGACGAAGCGGGCCTCCTGGCCTTTCCTGAACGCCACCGCTGCCATCCCGAACTGGAGCCTGCGGATCACTCCAAACGCGGACGGTCCTGAGATCCCCGTTGCCTGTTCCATACCTTCCGCTTCGAGAGGTCCCATTCCTACAACGATGCCGATACGGGCCACCCGATCCCCCAGCAGGTGACCGCAGGCCAGGGCATAGGGACAGCCCCCGGAAACACCCAGCGCCGCGAAACGGCCGATCCCCAGCCTATCCGCCGCCTCACCGACATCAGACGGCCAATCCAAGAACCCACGATTGGGCTGGAAAGTCGACAGCCCATAGCCGGGTCGGTCCAGCACCACCACCCGGGCGTCAACCTGCCGGCGCTCCAAGACCGGTTGGATCAGATCCAGTTCAAGGCGGTTACCCGGAAACCCGTGGCAATAGAGGAGCGGCGGCGCATCCGCCGGACCCCATTCCGCGTAGCCAAGCCTCCGCCCATCTGCCAGATCCACAACTCCGTCGACCACTAACGGTTTCCTTTCAAGAAGCGTTGACCTTCTCTAGATCTGCACGAAGGTCTGCGTCTGCCTGTCACCGAGAGACAGACGAACCCAAGCCGCGCTCTAGAACGAACTCAGCGCCTTTGCAGGCGGGCTTCCTCACGTCGGATATCGTCTTCGGTGAAGGCTCGTCGGCCGTAGGCATCCCGGGCGTGGAAGGCCAGCCCGATCCCCCAGCCGAACAGTGCGAACAGTGGCCATGGGAACCAGGCTCCTGTGTTTGCGAAGGCGACTCCCCAGATCGCCCAGAGAAGAGCGTTAACGAGGAGATAGGCGAGGAGATGACCCCGAAAGTCTCGCTTCTTCTCCAATCGTCGCAATGCTTCGGCTCGCAGATCGGTCTCCGGTTCTGAGACCGGAGTCGTCACTTCGGTTTGCATCATTACCTCCTGTGTATTCGGTCGGTCGGGCGGTCAGCAATCCCCGTATGCCGGCCTTTCGATGTCATGTCATCAGAGATGAAGGAGCCCTTTCTGGTGTTGTCTCGGGCGGTAGATATTCGGGAGGCAGCTCCACGCCACGGCGCAGCATCGCGACATGGCTTGAGGTCTCAGCGGCCGAGTAGGAGAGGCGCGAAGCTCGGGCCCATGGCGTTGGCCAAGAGGTGGGCCGGAGGTGCCACGCTCTGGACTTGTTGGTGGTTCGGCTCGTCATGGCTTCCCGGGTGTCATGCGATGTCCCGGCGTCGGGTGACCTGGATGCCAACCGCGACGATTACGAAGAGATACGCGAGAAATAGGCCAATCCCTGCTACCGCCCCGATCTCCGGATTCAGGCCGGTGATGGCGGCGCCGGCACCGCGGAAGGGCAGCCATTGCGCCAGGTCGGGGACGAGCCCACCCACGAGTTGCTCTGCGAGCATCACCCAACCGAAGCCGGCCAGCACCGCGGCCAGCTGGTTGGGTATGGCGGCGCCGATACCCACTCCGAATCCGGCGGCGAGCCCGGTGGCGACAGGAGTCAGCGCCAGTCCGGCGATAACTGTCGAGCCGAACGGAATGGCATTGCCAGTGGCCGTCAGCCATCCGACGGCGACGACGACCGCGGCAGCTTCGACCACCACTCCGAATACCGCACCGGCCACCGTGTAGCCGGCGACCTTCGCCACCACGACCCGGCTCCTGGTGGGCGTGACCAGAAACGTGGTGGCGATGGTGCGGTGTCGGTGCTCGCCCGCCAGCGCGGTAGCCCCCAGAATCAGGGTGAACAGCACGGCGACTCCCGACACGTCGAGGACCGAGCGCAAGTCGGCCTCGGTTTCGATGACGGAAGCGGCCCCTTCGATGGTCAGCGAAGAGTCCTCCCCAAGGGCAAACTGCAGGCCCGATACCAACACCACCACCCCCGTCGCCGCGACGAGAAGACCAAGATACATGCGGGTAGTGCGGAGCTTGAACAGCTCGGCTCTGATGAGGCGAATCACGACTCCCCCTCTTGTTCGGTGAGGGCGAGGAAGGTCTCTTCGAGGGAAAGCCCCTGTTCTCGGAGCTCGTACAGGACCACATTGTTGGCGGCAGCCAGACGACCGACCTCTTCTATCTCGATACCAGACACCACAAGCCGGTCATCGTCTGGTTGCGTCACGGTCACCTCCTGGCCTTCGAGAAGTTTGGCCACATGCGCTGCGTCGGGGCTTCGCACCATCACCGTCCGACCCATGTGAGCGACCACCGTGTCTGTTGGTCCTTGGGTGATGAGGCGACCACGGTTGATGATCACCACCTCGTCGACCATCTGAGCGACCTCAGCGAGGACATGACTGGAGACGAACACTGTCTTCCCGTTCTCGTGCGCCAACCACCTAAGGAACCCTCTCAGCCAACGGATGCCTTTGGGGTCGAGACCGTTGGCCGGTTCGTCAAGCAGCAGGAGTCCCGGATCGCCGAGCAGGGCGGCGGCAAGCCCGAGGCGTTGACGCATCCCAGAGGAGAACCCTCCAACCGCCCGGTCGGCGGCTTCCTCGAGTTCGACCAGATCCAACATCTCGTTCACACGCTCGCCAGGGATGCCAGCGGTGCGGGCTAGGAGCAGTAGATGGTTGCGGGCGGTCCGGGCCGGGTGATGGCCGGACACCTCAAGCATCGCCCCGACGCTGTGGATCGGGTCGCTCAGCGACGAGTACGGCTCTCCGAGGACATGGGCGGTGCCGCTGGTCGGCGCTGCGAGCCCGACCAGCATCCGGAACGTCGTGGTCTTCCCGGCTCCGTTGGGTCCGAGGAACCCGGCGATGGTCCCATGTGGGATCGAGAAGCTGAGATCGTCAACCGCCAGCGTCGCCCCGTACCGTTTGGTCAGGTGCTCTACCTCCACCGCGGGTGGCTCCGTCTCAAGAATCGAAGTCGACGCCGTTGCAGACACGGTCCTTTCCCTCTCGGCGGGTCTTGAATGCCATTGGGCTGGGTGTGGCATGCTCACCTTCGTTCGTGGCTGTCGGAGAGGGTCTTGCTGATCGTCGAGTGGGGCTCGGCCGTCCCGCTTGCTGCGGCTGCGGCTGCGCACGATGGCTTCTCCGCCATCAGGTCTCGTCGTCGCTCGGAGGCCGACGCCGAGGGCACCGGCAGGCCTCCCCAGATCCGTGATGGCACCGATGATCAGCCCGGCCGCGACGCCAACCATGGGACCAATCCACCAGCCATCGAACAGCAACTGTCCGAACAGGAGCCCTAACGCGGCACCGAAGACGATGCCGACGCCTGTGCGGGCCCCCTTCATCTTGCATCACTTCGCATTACCGGGAGGTACACGATCACTGCCATGACAACGGCAACGGCGGCGAAGCCACTGAAGGCGACGGTGTTGGCCAAGGTTGCGGCCGGATCGCCCGTGGCCTGCATCACGATGGCCATACCGGCAACCGAGGCGCCCAGCAACGCAGCCCAGCCGACTCCGGCGTAACCGATCTTGGCGACCCAGGGCCTGTTTCGGAGAATGCCCATCCCTGCAAGCACTAGGGCGGGGACGACGATGCCGAGATCCATGAATTTGACCAGCCAGAACACGGCCGGGTCGGCGAGGTATTCGATGCTGGTCGGCTTGTCTGCCCAGGCGTCGATCAGACCGGGGACGTGGAGACCAAAGACCAGAAATGCCGCCACGATGAGAAAGAAGATGCCGAGGGTACGGGCCTCCCACCGTCTGGTCACGGGCAGCCTGTCGATCATCGTCCAGGCACGGATGGCTATGGCGCCAGCCAGCATGAACAGCCCTAGGTACAGAGGGAAGAACCGTTCGCTGTTACCCGCGTACCGGGAGATGTCGGTGCCGAGGGCGAGTTGGCTGTACATGTAGAGGGCGTACACCGCAGGACACAGCGCCAGGATCGGACCCGCCAAGTGGCCGCGCCACACCAGGATGCCGGCGAGGATGCTCACCGGAGCGACCAGAAACAACCCCGCCACGTCACCGCCGATGATCTGATTTACCGCCCCCTCCGAGGCGTGATAACGGATGACATCGCCCACCAGCGGTCCGAGCAGAGCGACAAGAGCGGCGCCGGCGCCCAGGATCATCAGTCCCAGAGCGAGCCAAGACCGTCCAGTCTCCTCACGTCCAACCTTCGACACCACCTCTCTGGTTTGGCGGCTCTTGGTTTGTGTCACGAGATTCCTTTCAGTGAATGCTCCTGTCCACCATGCCCGCTGGGTGGGTGGAGTGCCAGAGACGAAAGTCCCTCCAACCAAAGTGCCGAAGTCACAATGGGATGAGCCGCGGACGCGGTGCCGACAGTGCCGCCGGCACTTCGCCGGCACGGCTCCATACCTAAACCAACCCCCGGAAGTGAGCGCCGGCCTAACCACCCCTTCCCCCTCATCTGCCAGGGTCTCTATGCCGGCGTGGGAGATGCTCAATACGACGCCACTCTTGAGATGCCTGAAGGCCCTCAGTGCAGCTAGCCGAACTCCGCTCGGTACTCATGGTCAGCGACTGTTCCGGCTGCGATCAAGGCTAGACCCGTCGCCCAGGCGCCAAGCACTGCCAAGTCTGCAAACCACAGGCCGATCACCAAACCTGCGGCCCACATGCCGGCTCCGAGTGCCAGGAAGATCCTCATTCCGTAAAGATGCGAGAACGGAAGGTAGTGGGCACCCATGATGACCATGAAAGCCGGGTAGAACAGTTCGACGTCATGCAATGCCGCCACACCAGCCACCGGCATCCCCAAAGCCCCGACGATCGGGATGGTGAAACCAGCCTCACGGAGAGGGTTATCAGCCGGAATAGAGGCGGCATGTCCAAGTGATCTCGAAACCAAGACCGTAACCGGGTAGATGAAGAAACCCCCGACCAGGAGTACCAGGACGCCCAACGTCGTGCCGACGAGCGACCAGGCGACCGCGGAGAGAATCCATATCGTCCCTGAGTAGATCTGGCCTACAGACGCCGAGCGATAGCTGGAGCGCACCTGGGCTTGGGCACTAGACAATTCGCTCAAGATTCCTCCAAATCGTTGGGATTACCGCATGGCCCGGATGGACGTGGTGTCCCCGCTTCGCCCACTTGTCCCATTGGGCCGGTGCCGAGGTCCCAGCGTGGGATCAGTCGGGTAAGACGGCGGGTCGGAATCGGGTGACGTCATAGTAGGTGACGATCACTGCTCCTAGCCGGGTGAGAGCAACTGCGATCAAATCCTCTTCTAGTGGCCGAGTCCACTCAGACGATCCGGCCAATCCTCGCCGTGGTCGCAAACCGTTGGGAGCATATGTCCTCTCCGAGTTGGGACCTCTGGCACTTACCCCGCTGGTCCATGGTGGGTGACCATGGAGCGTTAGCCACTACTGAACGGACTGGAGGCCCGTGATGGGCATCAGGCAGTTGGAGCATGCCCGCCGAACACCGGATCAGAGCATCCGCCCCGCAGGCGAACAGAGAACAAGGGTAAGGGCAGTGTTAACCCTGTTGTGGTCGGACTGGCGTATCGGGTTGGTCATCGTCTTTGCGTTGGCGACCGGTTTCGGACTGATCAGTGCCTGGCTGACCCCACGAGGACCGATCACCACCTTCGAGGCGCTGATCTCAATGGGGGCAGCCCTGGTGATCGGGGTAGCCGCAGGGCTTGTGTTGGCAAATCGTTGGAGCATCCTCGTCACACCGGTGGTGTTCGCACTCGTGTTCGAGCTGGCCCGGCTTGGTGTTCAGGGCCCCACCGTCGATGCCATCAACCTGAGCGGTATGTACGGGATCTTCGCTCTTGTCCTAGGGCGGGTGGTCCACGGGCTGTTGGTCCTAGCGCCATTGGCGCTGGGCGGCGGTTACGGAGTCTGGCTGGCCGGCCGTCTTGGCAACACGACCTCGGTGACGATGGGTGGATTTGGCTGGACCCTCTCCGGAGTAGTGACCGTGGCGATTGCGGCGATGGCTTTCTTCATTGCCATTCCGGCCTCCACGGCACCGATCGTCGGTGCCGACGGAGAGCCCTTGGCGGGCAGCGTCGCCGAGTTGACCACCGTCACCATCGGAGGACACGACCAGACGATGATGATCCGCGGCAGGAGCGTCGACAACCCGGTGCTCCTGTACCTCACCGGCGGACCCGGAGGCACCGACATCGGTGCGATACGTGCCGACGTCACCTTGGAACAGGACTTCACGGTGGTCGCCTGGGATCAAAGAGGTGCCGGTAAATCCTATGCGGCGCTAGATCCGACCAACACCTTCACGACCAACCAGCTCGTCTCAGACACAGTTGAGGTGACGAACTATCTGAGAGACCGTTTCGATCAGGAGAAGATCTATCTGGTCGGCCAGTCCTGGGGCTCCACCCTCGGTGTGCTCGCCGCCCGAGACCACCCCGAGCTGTACCACGCCTTCGTCGGAGTTGGACAGATGGTCAGCCAACGGGAGACCGACATCATGTTCTGGGAGGACACCCTGGCATGGGCGGAAGAGACAGGGAACACAGGTCTCGCCGAAAGACTGCAACTAAGCGGGCCGCCGCCATACGAGAACCTGATTCACTACGACGCCTTCATCGCCAGTGAGCACGACTGGAACCCCTACCCGGAGTTCGATCCAAACAACGAGATGCCGGCGATCCTCTTCGTGCCCGAATACAGCTGGATGGATCGGATCAACGCCTTCAAGGGTTTTCTCGACACTGCCGGAGCGCTCTACCCCCAACTGCAGGGCATCGACTTTCGACAGGACATAACAACTCTCGACGTCCCCTTCTACATGGTCCTCGGCGAGCATGAGGCTCGAGGTCGTGCGGTGCTTGCCAATGAGTGGTTCGACATGCTCGAGGCGCCCTCGAAGGAAGCACTCGTCTTCGAGGGTTCGGGTCATCGGGCACACTTCGACCGACCGGGCGAATTCGCGGAGGTCATGGCCCATGTCGTCGAACAGTCCTCTGCCTCGTCCGCGTCAACGACACCATGACCGCCTGAAAGCACAAACCAGATACGTTGAGCGGTGGGACGGCCAGTCCTCCCGCATCCAAGAGAGGAAGAGGCCATGACCACCACAAAGACACGAGAACAAGTCACCAGAATCGACGACGACCCTCCACGCATGAGCCTGCGAACGGTCTGGTGGTTCATGGCCCTCGCCTTCGGGCTGGGATGGGGGGTGGCCGCTCTGATGATGGTGTTCATCGATCAGGTCGAGGCGATCTTTGGCGAGATGAGCGGTACCAACCCGGTGTTCATCCTGGTTGTCTGGTCACCCGCAATCGCCGCCATCGGCTTGGTATGGAAGCACTATGGCCGCAACGGGGTCGGACGGTACCTTCGGAGACTGACTCTTTGGAAGATGCCATCTCCATGGTGGGTGTTGTTGTTGCTGGGCATACCGGCGGTGAAGTATGTAGGCGCCGCCTTCAACGGCACAGCCGGTGACTTCCCCTTCTCCCCCTGGTACGGGCTCCTTCCCGCCCTGGGCATCGCTCTCTTCATCGGCCCGATCGAGGAGTTGGGCTGGCGAGGTCTGGCACTGCCCCTGTTACAACGCCGGTTCGCTCCGCTGTGGTCGAGCCTGACACTGGGCGCCTTCTGGGGGCTGTGGCATGCCCCGGCGTTCCTTCTTTCGGACACGCCTCAAAGCGCCTGGTCCTTTGCACCATTTGTGCTCGGAGTCTTGTCGCTGTCGGTGATCATCACTCCGCTGTTCAACGCCGCCCGGGGCAGCATCCTGATGGCTGCTCTGTTCCACTTCCAGATCAATGGTCCGGCGTGGCCCGATGCCCAACCATGGGAGAACTACCTGTTCGCCGTCGTGGCGATCGTGGTGGTGATCCTGAACCGCAAGGCCATGCTGACCCGCACCAACGCCGTCACCGATGTCCTAATGCCCGACACACCGACGTTGACGTGACAGAACCAACAAGAGAAGGGATCCCCGCATGAGAACCGACACCCAACCCAACATTGCCACCTTGGCGCCGCCGCCAAGCACTCGCGGCCGACGCTCGAGATCCTGGTTCTGGCCGGGAATCGGCGTGGCCGTTGTCGGCCTGGCCGCCGGACTGGTATTAGGCATCACCAGCTATCAGGATTCACAACAAGAGATCGACACCTTCGCCCGGGTAGCGGTGCCGGGAACCGTGACCATCCAGGTGGACGAACCGGGTCAACAGGTCGTTTACCACGAAGGCGACCAACGTGTGGGGCTCGACGACCTGGTGGTGAGCGTCGCCGACCCGGCCGGCGCCACCGTGGCCGTCGCACCGTACGAAGGTGAGCTGATCTACGAGACGACCGACCTCACCCTGGGACGAGCAATCGCCTCCTTCGACGCCACCCGGATCGGGGCTTACCAGCTCGAAGTGCGCGGCATCGACACCGGTCAGGTCACGGTCGGCGAGAGCTTTGCACTGCTGGCCCTCCCCGGCGTCCTCGCCGGTCTGGCCATCGCCGGCCTCTCTCTGGTGGCCGGCTTCGTACTCTGGCTGTACTCGATCTTGAGACGCTGACAAGGGTCTCGTCCCGCATGCAGACGTCTGCTCCTCAGACCGAACTACCCGGGCGTCCTCGGCACAGTCCGCCAGGCGAAGTGAGCCGACAAACCCTGGCGACCAACAACTTCACCCATCCCCTGGGCCGAGGGGTATCGAGGCCAGCCTCGATACCCGGGGTCCTCACCGGCCTCCTTATGTTCGTGTTGTCGCTGTGGCCATCCTTGTTGCCGAAGCTCTCAGTCACCCAGGGCATCGTCTCGGGGATCTCGTTCATGGTGGGCTACGGGTTGGGCGCCGGTTGGCAGTGGGCCTGGAACTACCTAGGGATGTCGCGGCCCCACGGACGGGTGTGGGCCGCGTTCCGCTGGCTCTGGTTCGCAGTCCTCACGTATCTCCTCCTGATGGCGATGTGGCGCTTCGTCGGCTGGCAGAACGACGTGCGGGACACGTTCGGGATGGAACGCATCTCGGCGATGATCTGGCTGACGATCATCCCGGTCGCCTTCGCGTCCTCGGCTCTGATCCTGATCATCGTCAGATCCGTGCGGAAACTCTTCGGGTTCCTGACTAGATGGCTCGGCCAGGTTTTCCCCCGGAGACTCGCAGTGTTGCTCGGTGGCGTCGGCCTCGTTCTCATGCTCTGGGGCCTTTGGAGTGGCGTCCTGGTCAACACGTTCTTTGCTGTTGCCAATCAGGTCTTTGCGCCCCGCGATACCGCCACTGCCGAAGGGATCACACAGCCGACATCGGAGCTCAGGTCGGGGAGTCCGGAGTCGCTCGTCCCTTGGGAGACCCTCGGCGAGAACGGGCGCACCTTCGTCGCCACCGGCCCTTCGGTCGATGAGCTCAACGCATTCCACAACGGCGGTGCGATGGAGCCGATTCGGGTATATGTCGGCCTCAGGTCGGCCGATACCGTCGAGGCGCGCGCCCGACTCCTCCTCGACGAGCTCATCCGGACCAGAGCTTTCGATCGCGAGGTCCTCGTCGTTGCCACGACTACCGGAACCGGTTTCCTCCAACCCAATGCGATGACAGCTCTGGAATACGTCCACAAGGGCGACGTGGCGGTGGCTGGGGCTCAATACTCCTACCTCCCCAGTTGGATCTCACTGCTCGCCGACCAAGACGAAGTCAAGGAAACCTCGCAGACGGTGTTCGCCACCATCCACGCCCACGTCTCGACGCTTCCTGAGGGCGAGCGACCCGAGCTCTACCTGTATGGCCTGTCGCTCGGCGCCTACGGAGTCGAAGCCATCCTGACCTCGATCAACATCATCAACGAGCCCATCGACGGAGCCCTCATGGTCGGTCCCCCCTTCGTGAACGAGCTGTGGAATCACCTCGTGGCGAATCGAGATCCGGGCAGCTCCCCGTCGACACCTGTCTACCAGGGAGGACGCACCGTCCGGTTCACCAACGAAGAGAACGCACTCGACCTGCCAGGCAACGAAGACGAATGGGGAGAGACGAGGGTTGTCTACCTCCAACATGCGTCCGACCCCGTGGTCTTCTTCTCGCCTTCGCTCTTCATCAACCAGCCCGACTGGCTCCTCGACGGCCAACGCGCGGCCGAGATCAGCGAAGACTTCCACTACGCCCGATTGATCACCGGGTGGCAAGTGATGATGGATCTCCCCGCCGCTGGCTCCATCCCGGAAGGCTATGGGCATCTATACACCAGGCAGGCCAATGCTCGAGCCTGGATCGCCGTTACACGCCCCGAGGGTTGGACCGCCGCCGATACAGAGGGATTGACGGACTTCCTCGCCGGTCTAGACCCGGAGGGCTAGGACCGATCGTCTTCATCCATCGGCGATTTCGTCAACTGGTTATCGGCTGGATGTGGAGCTGACGGGATTTGAACCCGTGACCCCCTCGTTGCGAAAGATGTGGGGTTTGTGGAGCGGCTGTGGGGCGAACGACGTGAGGTGTTGTGAGGCGAGGTGAACACCCGGCCCCAGCGGCGTGGCCCTAGGACACGGCTTCACGCCGAGGATGAGGACGAATCCGGCGGACCTCATCGCCCTCATTCTGCTGCGTGTGGTACAGGTCCCATCGCATCTGACCGTTCATCCAGAAGCCACTCGACGTGCCGAAGTACCGCGAGAGCCTCAGGGCAGTGCTCGGCGTCATCCCGCGGCGTCCGTTGACGATCTCATTGACCCTC
>Ga0299907_10001066_pt1 | contig 15039 bp, 17 predicted proteins | sample RVTome_16_FD_198680 | JGI IMG/M metagenome (GOLD analysis project Ga0299907, IMG submission 198680) | Soil microbial communities from uranium-contaminated site in the Upper Colorado River Basin, Wyoming, United States - RVT152D67 (version 2) ... | reverse complement strand
GTCGCCGCCTGGTCGTCGTCGTCATCGTCGCCGCAGGCGGCGAGGACGAAAACGCTCACCAGGAGCGTCACGAGGAGGAGCGGCCAGCGTGAGCGTCGCATCTGCATGGGTTCCTTTCGCAGGGTTCTAGGCGCGCGGACGGACCGCGCACACGTTGGTGTTGGCGGCGTCGTAGCCGCGCTTGAAGGCCGCCTCGCGCTCGGCGGACGAGCCGTGCGCGTCGGGGTGGTCGGGCGGCGTGCCGGGCCCGTCGCCGATCGAGGCGAGGGCGTTGTAGAACTCGGTCAGGTCGCCCTCGTCGAGCTGCCCGCGCGCGTAGACGGAGGACGCCCACACGCCGGCCAGGCAGTCGGCCTGGAGCTCGGTGTCGCGGGTGTAGAGCTTGCCCTGGGCGCGCAGCGCGAGGGTCCCGGTGACGTGCTGGACGCGGTGCGCGAACTCGTGCGCGACCACGAAGCCCACCGGCGCGTCGCCGAGGATCGCGTAGCGGCGCTCGACGTAGGCGACGGGCAGGAACAGCGTCTCGTCGGCGGGGCAGTAGAAGGCGAAGGGGTTGTCGGCCCGTACCGGCTTCTCGATGCAGCGCGAGCGCGCGCTGCGGCTGACCACGACCATCCGGGTGGGCGGGAAGCGCCGGCCGTCGCCGTTGTACTGGCCCTGCCAGAACTCCGACACGTCGTTGCCCAGCGTGTCGAGGAACTGCGCCAGGGGGACGTCGGAGCCCTTGATCTTGGGCGTCACGGCGCCGGGCCGCGGGCGCCGGACCGGGCCCAGCGAGCGCAGGGTGTCGGCGCCTCCGCGCGGCGAGGCCTTGGCCGCCGGGTCCCCGGCGAAGCGCGGGACCTGCGTGCCCCCGTCGGTCACCACGGCGTCGTTGCGGGCGTTCTGCTCGGGCTCGCCCGAGTCGTCGTCGCCGCAGCCGGCGGCCACGAGGCCGCAGACGGCGAGGACGATGGCGGTGGCGCGTTGCATAGACGGCGGAAAGATAGGCGCGCGCCCGGCGGCGCGCCCCAGGGGGACCACCCCAGGGTTTCCTACCCGGGTCCGGCGCCGCGGCGCTGCGCCGTGCGGCGGTCCACCCACTCGCCGACCGTGCCCCCGAGGCTGGCCAGCCGGTGCCCGGCCCGGCCCAGCGGCCCGTGGTCGACCGGCTCGATCGCCGCGTCGGGCTCGGCGCCGCAGCCCACGGCGGCCTTGCGCACCCGGCCCTCCAGGCGCCTGAGCTTGCGCTCCCAGCGCCCGCAGAACTCGGCCAGCGGCTCGTCGCCGCGCGCCACGGCGAGCTCGCGCAGGTAGCCGCACAGCGTCACCACGTGCTGCACGTCGAGCACCGCCATCCGCAGCGCCTGGTTGCGCTCCAGCGTCCGGTCGGCGACCGCGTTGCGCAGCCCGGCCACCCGCGCGCCCACCGTCTGCGCCGCCGGGAACCCGTACAGCCCGTACCCGGCGGTCACGTCGGCGAGCTCGACGAGCAGCTCGCGCGCGGTGTCCGCGCCCGCCCGCAGGTCCTCGACGCCCTCGCCGGCCGCCAGCCGCGCGGCCAGCGCGCGCCAGTGCTCCTCGAGCTGGCGCGCCCCCGCGTAGAGCTCGCGCAGCCCGCGGTTCTGCGCGGGATGCAGCCCGGGCGTGGACCCGGTCACTCGGCGCGCTCGGGCGCCAGCGCGCCCGCCGCGACCTGGTCGTGCCACACGTACAGGACCGGCACCTGGTACCAGCCGTGGTGCTGGGCGCGAAAGCGGCTGAACTCCTCGCCGTACCAGTAGCGCTCCCAGTCGTCGTGGTCGTCGAAGGTCGCGGTCTGCGTGAACCTGTAGCGGTCGTCGCGCGAGCGGTAGAGGCCGTAGGAGGTCGCGTCGTAGCGCATGGCCATGGGCGCGATCTCGGCCAGCGCCTCGGCCAGCCCGTCGCCGCGGAAGCCCGTCGCGTACCAGGGGATGAAGACCACGCCGCCGGCCACGGCTACACGCCGACCTCGGCGTAGATGGCGCCCGGCCCCTCCTCGGTCCTGCCCAGGCCCTCCTTCTCGGCGCCCACGAGGATGGCGATCTTGCCCAGGTGCTTGTTCTCGCGCATGAGCTGGTGGGCCTCGGCGACGCCGTCGAAGCCCATCGTGCGCCACAGCACCGGCCGGATGCGCCCCTGCTCGATCAGCTGGTTGGCCTTGGTGCACTCCCAGGCGTTGGCGAAGTGCGAGCCGATGATCTGCTTCTGGCGCATCCACAGGTAGCGGACGTCGAAGTCCAGGTTGTAGCCGGTGGTCCCGGCGCAGATGACGACCTTGCCGAACGGCCGCACGGTGAGCACGGAGGTGGGGAAGGTCGCCATTCCCACGTGCTCGAAGACGATGTCGGGCGGCTCGCCCAGGATCTCCTTGACCGCCTTGGAGAAGCGCCGGGACTCCTTGAAGCGCGCCTTCTCCTCCTCCGGCGACTCGCCGCCCTTGCGCATCATCCCCGCGAACTCGTTGCGGTCGATGAAGTCGACGGCGCCGAGCTGCTTGACCAGCTCCCCCTTCTCGGCGGAGTTGACCACCCCGACCGACTGCGCGCCGGTCATCGCGCATAGCTGGGTGGCGAACACCCCGAGCCCGCCGGCCGCGCCCCAGATCAGGACGCGGTGGCCCGCCTGGAGCTCGCACTGGTCGATCAGCATGCGGTAGGCGGTGAAGTAGGTCAGCCCGTAGGAGGCCGACTCCTCCCAGGTGAGGTTGCTCGGCTTGGGCAGCAGCTGCTGGGCCTGGACCTTGGTGAACTGGGCGAACGACCCCCAGCTCGTCTCGTAGCCCCAGATCTTCTGGGACGGCGCGGCCAGCGGGTCGAGGCCGTGGACCTCGGGGTCCTCGTAGGAGGCCTGGTTGCAGTGGATGACCACCTCGTCGCCGGGCTTCCAGCGGGTCACGCCCGGGCCGACCTTCCACACGACCCCCGAGCCGTCGGAGCCGCCGATGTGGTGGTCCTCCTGCGGGTGGGAGTCGAACACCGAGACGGGGACGCCGCGCGCCGCCCACACGTTGTTGAAGTTCACGCCCGCGGCCATGACGCGGACGATGACCTCAAAGGCGCCCGGCTGCGGGACCTCGATCTCCTCGACCTGGAAGGCGTCGCGGGGCTCGCCCTCGCGCTCGCGCCGGATGACCCAGGCGGCCATCGCCTGCGGCAGCTCGCCGGGCTCCGTATCGACCTCTGAGACTCGGGAAACGTCAACCGCCACGTCGCTGGCACCTCGCTGTCGGATCTGAGGAAGGGAAGGCGGGAAACCCTACCCGCCGCCGGCCGTCGCGGGAGCGCTTGCGCGCGTGCAATACTTGCGGACGTGCAAGCAACTTCCGCATCGGTGGCCCCGCGCGAGCTGGCCCGCGACATGCTGGCCCTGGTCGGCCACCTCATGCGCAGCTCGACGCCGGACCTCTTCCGCGCGCTGAGCGAGCACGAGCTGTCGCTCACCCAGGTCAAGATGCTCCACGAGCTCGACCGCCCGGACTGCGACCTCCCGCTCACCGAGCTCGCCGAGCTGCTCTCGCTCTCGCTGCCCGCGGTGAGCCGGGGCATCGACGCGCTGGAGGGCCGCGGCTACGTCCAGCGGCGCGAGGACGCGAGCGACCGCCGCGTGAAGCGGGTGCGGATCACCGGCGCGGGCCGCCGGGTGCTGCGGCAGCTCATGGAGATCCGGCTGAACATGCTCGAGCGCTTCGCCGCCACGCTGTCCGAGGACGAGCGCCGTGACCTGGCCGCCGCCCTCGTCCCCGTCGTCGAGCGGGTGCGGCGGTGACCGACCGCCTGCGGCTCAACGAGGGCAACCGGCGCTGGTGGACGCTGGTCGCCATGTGCTTCGCCCTGTTCATGATCATGCTCGACAACACGGTCGTGAACGTCGCGCTGCCCTCGATCCAGCGCGACCTCGGCGCCGACCTGGCGTCGCTGGAGTGGACGATCAACGCCTACACGCTGTCCTTCGCCGTGCTGCTGGTGACGGGCGGGCGGCTGGGCGACATCTTCGGGCGCCGGCGGATGTTCCTGGCCGGCGTCGTGGTCTTCTCGCTGTCCAGCGCGGCGATCGGCCTGGCGCCCACCGACACGGCGCTGATCGTCGGCCGCGCGATCCAGGGTGTGGGCGCGGCGCTGATGATGCCGGCCACGCTTTCGATCATCACCAACGCCTTCCCGCCGCACGAGCGCGGCAAGGCGATCGGGACGTGGGCCGGGGTGTCGGCGCTCGCCCTGGCCATCGGGCCGGTGTTCGGCGGCTTCCTGACCCAGGAGGTCAGCTGGCGGGCGATCTTCTTCCTCAACCTGCCGGTCGCCGCGGGCGCGGTGGCGGTGACGCTGTTCGCGGCGCGCGAGTCGCGCGACGAGACCGTCGCGCGCAGCGTGGACGTGCCGGGCATCGCCACGCTGACCGCCGGGCTGACCGCGCTCGTCCTCGCCCTGGTCGAGGGCAACCAGTGGGGCTGGGGCTCGCCGATCATCGTCGGGCTCCTCGCCCTCGCCGCGGTGTCGCTGGCCGCCTTCGTCGCCGTCGAGCTGCGCACGCGGGTGCCGATGGTCGACTTCTCCTTCTTCCGCTCGCGCTCGTTCCTGGGCGCCAACGTGGTCGCGTTCATCGTCTCCTTCGCCATGCTGGCGATGTTCTTCTTCATCGCGCTCTACATGCAGAACATCCTCGGCTACTCGCCGCTGGAGGCCGGGGTGCGGTTCCTGCCCTCGACGGTGATGGTGATGGTGGTGGGCCCGATCTCGGGCCGGCTGTCGGACCGCATCGGGCCCCGGCCGCTGATGGTCGCGGGGCTGCTGATCGTGGCCGCCTCCATGCTGTGGCAGGCGCGCATCCAGGTCGACACCGGGTTCGGTTACCTGCTGCCCGCCTTCGTCGCCATGGGGATCGGGATCGCCATGGTCATGTCCCCGATGAGCACGGCGGCCATGAACGCCGTGCACGTGTCCAAGGCCGGGGTGGCCTCCGGCGTGCTCTCGATGAGCCGCATGGTGGGCGGGACGTTCGGCGTCGCCGCGCTCGGCGCGCTGGTCGCCGCCCTGGGCGGGTCGCGGCTGCACGAGCTGCTCCCGGCGCTGTCGGAGCCCGAGCGCGAGCGGCTCACCCATGCGCTGGGCTCCGGCACCGGGTCGGCCGCCGGCAACGGCGCCGTGGCCGACGCCATGCGCGAGGCCTACGTGCACGCCCTCCAGTACGGGCTGCTGATCGCGGCGCTGCTGGCGCTGGCCGGCGCCGGCCTGGCCGCGTGGCTGGTCGGCGACCGCGCCGAGCGCGCGCCCGAGCCGGGGCTGGCGGAGATGGAGGCCGCCGCGGCGGCGACGCCCGCCGCCGAGCACGCCCGGGCGATGGAGACCGCCGGTTAGGGCTGGAGCAGCTCGTTCTGGGCGCTCTCGCGCTTGGGCCCGACGGTGACCGGGGCCGGGCGGATCGCCTCGTCGCCCGTGCGCACCACGTAGGAGCCCTGGGCGACGTCGAGCTTGAGCTGGCCGGTGGCGCCGGGGTCGACCAGCGTGGACTGCGTGACGTCGTCGCGCCCGCTGGTCCCCAGGCTCTCGCTGGCGAAGGTGATCTCCTGCGAGGAGTTGCTCTGGTTGGTGACGATGACGACGATCGGCCCGGCGCCGAAGCTCGCGGGCGAGACCGAGACGCGCTTGGGCGAGACGTAGGCCGTGACGTTGATCGGCGCGGGCGGGCGCAGCTCGTTGCGGTAGTCGTCCTCCGCGCCGCAGCCGGAGGCCGCGAGGGCCAGGCCCGCGAGCGCGAGCACCGGCAGCAGGCGTTTGCTGTGCGTTCTCTCCATCCCTGTCAGCCCGGGCCCGGCGGGTCCCTCACAGCCCCCGGGAACGGCGCGAACCCTAACCGACCGGAGCCCGGCGCGTCGAGCTCGCGGCGATGGAGCTCAACTCGCGCTGGAGCGCCTCCCAGGCGTCGTGCTCGGCGTCGTCGTAGTCGCGACCGGTGAGGTCGCGCAGGGAGTCGCGGTAGACCGACCAGGCCGCGCGCGTGCGCTCGTCCGTGCCCGGTGCGTCCTGTCTCGGCGCGGCGGTCGTCATGAGCGCTCCCTTCGGTCGGTGGTGGGCCGATGGTACTCCTCCGTCCCGGCGTACCCGCACGGTACTTCCCGCAAGCGCGACGGAATCGTGATGCAACCGGCGCTGCGCGACGTCCGGGGCGCGCGGTAGGCCATCGGGATGGAGCTGCTGGAGTCCTCCCTGCGCACGTCGGAGTTCCTGGCCGTGGACGTGGAGACCAACGGGTGCGGCGGCGAGGACTGCGAGCTCACCGAGGTGGGCGCGGTGCTGGTCGGCGGCGGCGAGCTGCACGACCGCTGGCACTCGCTGGTGGCGGCGCGCGCCCCGCTGTCCGCGGGCATCCAGCGCTTCACCGGGATCTCGCAGTCCATGCTCGACGCGGCGCCCGAGCCCGCCGACGTGCTGCCCGAGCTGGAGTCGCGGCTGCGCGGCCGCGTGCTCGTCGCCCACAGCGCGCGCTTCGACCGCGGGGTCCTGGCCGCCGCGTTCGCGCGCGCCGGCCTGCGCTGGCCCGACCCGCCGGTGCTGTGCACGGTGGCCCTGGCGCGCCGCCTCGCGCCCCTGGTGCGCCGGCGGGCGCTGGGCCCGCTGGCGGCGGCGCTCGGCGTCGAGCGCGAGGGGGCCCACCGGGCGCTGGTGGACGCCGAGACCTGCGCGCGCGTGTTCTGCGCGCTGTTCCCGAAGCTGTGCGCCAACGCCCCCACGGTCGCCGACGCGGTGGCGCTGCTGGCCCCGCGCCGCCGGCGCCGCGCGCGCCGCCGCCCGCCCGGGCGCCTGGGCGGGGCGCGCCCCGCGCCCGCCGCGCCGCTGGACTTCTCCTCGCTGCCCAACCAGCCCGGCGTCTACCTGTTCCGCGACGGCGGCGGCCGCGTGCTCTACGTCGGCAAGTCCAAGCGGGTCCGCACGCGCGCGCGCTCGCACTTCGCGCCCGGCGCCGAGCCCGCGGGCTGGACGGCGCACGCCGCGCTCGTCGACCATCGCGAGACGGCGTCCGAGCTGGGCGCCCTGGTGCTCGAGAACCGGCTGATCAAGGAGCTGCGCCCGCCGGGCAACGTCGCGCTCAAGCGCTCGGACGCCTACGTGTACCTGCGCGCGCGCCTGGACATCGCCTACCCGATCCTCGAGGTGGCGCCCGAGCCGGCGGCGGGCCAGGCCGTGAACGTCGGGCCGCTGCGCGGCCACCACGCGGCGCGCGAGCTGGCCGACCACCTCAGCTCGCTGTTCTCGCTGCGCCACTGCGGGCGCAGGCTGCCGCGCCGCGACCACCCCTCCGCCTACGGGCAGATGGGGCGCTGCCTGTCGCCGTGCCTGCGCGACCTCGACCCCAACCTCTACCGCGCGCGGCTGGACGCGGCGCTGGCCCCGTTCACCGGCGCCGCCGACGGGCGCGAGGCGGTCCTGGCCCTGGTCGAGGAGCGCATGCGCGAGGCCTCGCGCCGGCAGGCCTACGAGCGCGCGGCCACGCTGCGCCGGCGCCGCGACCGCCTGGCGGCCATCCTCGACCGCCTCGGCGGCGACGCGCGGGCCACCCACGCGCGGCCCCGGCTCGTGCTGGCGCCGCACCCGGCGGCGGGCGACCGCGGCGACCTGTTCTGGGTGGTGGGCGGGCGCGTGGCCGAGTGGGGGCCGCTCCCCGGTCGCGAGGAGCTGGTGCGGCGCACGGCGCTCGCGCTCGCCACGCGCCCCGCCACGGGTCCCGCGTGCGTGCCGCCGGACGCCGTGCACGAGCTGCGGATCGTCGCCACGTGGCTCCAGGCCCACCCCGACACGCCGGTCCTGGAGCTCGATCCGTTCCCCGGCGAGGCGGCTCTCATCAGCTTCGCGCGACGACTTTGACTTTCGTTCAAACCGCGTTAGCCTGCGGGCGCATGAGCACGCCCGAGACCCGCATCGCCCCCGCCGCCGCCTCGATCTCCTACACCGACCTCTACGCCCGCTGGGAGCAGGGCAACTGGAGCGCCACCGAGATCGACCTCACCGAGGACGCCCGCCAGTGGCGCGAGGAGTTCACCGAGCACGAGCGCCGGGCCGCGCTGTGGAACTACAACCTGTTCTTCTGGGGCGAGGACGCCGTCGCCGACAACCTCTCCCCCTACATCGACGCGGCGCCGCTGGAGGAGCAGAAGTACTTCCTGGCCACCCAGCAGGTCGACGAGGCGCGCCACGCCGTCCTCTTCAAGCGCTTCATGCACGAGGTGGCGGGCGTCGGCGACGGGACGATGCGCGGCGGCCTCCAGCAGATCAAGCCCGAGCTGACGTGGGGCTTTCGCAAGGTCTTCGACCGCCTCGACACCATGGCCGACGAGCTGCGCAAGGACCGCTCGCGGCCCAAGCTCGCCGCCGCGATCACGCTCTACCACGTGATCATCGAGGCCTCGCTGGCCCAGCCCGGCCAGCACTTCATCACCTCCTACCTCCAGGAGCGCGACCTGCTGCCCGGCTTCCGCGCGGGCATGGAGAACGTGGCGCGCGACGAGCAGCGCCACATCGCCTTCGGCGTCAAGCTCCTGCATGACCTGGCGGTCGAGGACCCGCGCTGCCGGCAGTCGGTCGCCGAGCTGCTGCGCGAGGTCATCCCCTGGACCGCGTCGGTGCTGATCCCGCCCGACTGGGACGAGAGCTACGTGACCTGCTTCGGCATGGGGCTCGACGAGCTGGGCGCCGAGGGCTCGATGTCGCTGGAGACCAAGCTGCGCAGCGCCGGCCTGCCGCTCGAGGAGCTGCCCGGCCCGCCGCCGATCCCCATCGACATCCCGCACTTGGACCGCGCGCGCCGGGGCCGCGAGCTGGTCAGGGCGGGCCTGCTCGGCGAGAAGAACGGGCCGCCCTCCCACGACCCCGGCGACCAGGCCCTGCTGTTCGACACGATCCGCCGCTCGATCAACCCCGACCACGGGCTGGAGCGGCCGACGACCTTCCAGTGGGACTTCCCCGACGCGCAGCCCTGGTACGTGGTCGTGGACAACGGCTCCGCCCGGGCCGAGTCGGGCCACGCCCCCGACGCCGACGTCACCATCAGCGCGCGCTGGGAGGACTTCGTCGACGTGACCGCGGGGCGCGTGGACCCGCTGCGCGCCGTGCTCACGCGGCGGATGAAGCCGCGCGGCGGGCTGCGCTCGCTGGCCGCGGTGCCGCGCGTCTTCGGGCGCTAGAACGGCAGCTCGACGACCTCGGCGGCGGTCCCGCCGCCGCCGACCGCGAGCGTGTCGCCCGGCTGCGCCTCGCGGCGCACGAGCGCCAGCGCGATGTGGCCGTGGCGCGGGGAGCGCGCGACCGTCCCCAGCCGCCCGACGGGCCGCCCGTCGCGGGCCAGCTCGTCGCCCGGGGCCGCCGGGCCGGAGAGCCGCAGGCCGCGCAGGTGGCGGTTCGGCTTGCCCCTGTAGTAGAGGCGGGCCACGGTCTCCTGGCCGACGTAGCAGCCCTTCGTGAACGAGACCGCGCGCTCGTTGAGCCCCGCCTCCTGGGGGATGGTCGAGTCGTCGATGTCGACCCCGTAGCGCGGGCGCCCCCGCTCGACGCGCAGCGTCTCCAGCGCGTCGGGCGAGACGTCGGCGGCGCCGCGCTCGCGCAGGGCGGCGGCGACGGCCTCGACGTCCCCGGCGGCGCAGAGCACGTCCACGCCGGCGTCCGTGACGACGAGCCGGACCGCGACGCCGCCGATCTCCGAGCCGGCGTGCGCGTGCTCCTCGGACGGCAGGCCCGGCGATCCGTCGCCGGACGCCCCGCGCTCGGCGGCCGGGACCGTGTCCGCTCCGGTCACCTCTCGTGCCCGCGGGCCGGCCACGGACAGCAGGCCCGTCTCCAGGGTGCGCTTGTGGATCTCGACGTCGTAGCCGACGCGCCCGCGCCACAGGACGTTGAAGACCTCCTGGAGGGCGGAGCGCTCGGTGTCGAGCAGCAGCTCGTCGCCGGCGTGCAGGACGCGCAGGTCGCCGAGCATCTTGCCCTTGGGGGTCAGCACCGCGGCGTAGGCGCCGGCGCCGGGCGCCAGCGCCTCGATCTCGTTGGTGACCAGGCCGTTGAGGAACTCGGCCGCGCCGGCGCCGGTCAGGGCGAGCTTCCCGCGCTCGGAGCAGTCGACGATCCCCGCCCCGGTGGCGAGGACGTCGAGGTCGCGATCGAGCTGCGCGGTGGCCATGGCCCAAGCATGGCACCACGCGAGGTTTAGCTGTGCCATAATCTCGGTTGTGGCATCGCTGACACGCCGACGGCTGCTCGGCGGCCTCGCCCCGCTGGTGGGCGTGGCCGCCGCCGCGCGCCTGGCCGGGACGGCCGGCGCCGCGCAGCACGAGCACGGGGCGACCGCCGGCGCCGCGCCCGGTCACGCGACGAAGGGGCACCCCGACCACGCCGCCTTCCGGCGCGGCGGGCGGGTCGACCACCGGGCCAACGGCTTTCACCCGCACGCGGTCCTGCGCGACTTCGACGAGGGCACCGTCCGGCGCGAGGGCGGGCGCGACGTGCGCGAGTGGACGCTGATCGCGCAGGACAAGGAGCTCGAGGTCGCGCCCGGCGTCAAGTACGCGGCCTGGACGTTCAACGGTCGCGTACCGGGGCCGACGCTGCGCGCCCGCGAGGGCGAGCGCCTGCGCGTGCGCTTCGTCAACGGGTCCGAGCATCCGCACACCATCCACTTCCACGGGATCCACGCGCCCGCCATGGACGGGGTGCCCGGCGTGGGCGCCGGCCTGCTCCAGCCCGGCGAGCGCACGGTGTACGAGTTCGACGCCGAGCCCTACGGCGTCCACGTCTACCACTGCCACGCGCCGCCGCTGGCCTCGCACATCGCCAAGGGGCTGCACGGCATGTTCATCGTGGACCCCAAGGAGGGCCGGCCGGCGGCCGACGAGATGGTGATGGTGATGAACGGCTTCGACACCAACTTCGACAAGGGCAACGAGGTCTACGCCGCCAACTCGATCCCCTTCGCCTACATGGACGAGCCGATCCGCGTCAAGCGCGGTGACCTGGTCCGGATCTACCTGGCGAACATGCTCGAGTTCGACCTCCTGAACTCCTTCCACCTGCACGCCAACTTCTTCCAGTACATCCCCACCGGGACGTCCCTGAAGCCCAGCGAGTTCACCGACACGGTCATGCAGTGCCAGGGCCAGCGCGGGATCCTCGAGTGGCGCTTCCACGACACCGGGAAGTTCATGTTCCACGCCCACCAGTCGGAGTTCACCGAGCTGGGCTGGGTCGGCTTCTTCGAGGTCGTGTGATGGAGGCGCGCAGCGCGACCCGTCCGCGGGGCCTGCGCGCCGGGCGGGCGCCGGCGTGGCTTCTCGGGTTGCTGCCGCTGCTGCTGGCGGCGCTGGCCGTCGGGGGGTTCGCGGCGCTCGGGGGGCCGGGGCTGGGCGAGCGGGCCGGCCCGCCCGTGGAGGAGCTGGCCTTCGAGCGCACGGTGCTCGAGCCCGGCCGGATCGTCCTGCACGTCCGCAACGACGGCCCCGACGCGGTGACCGTCGCCCAGGTCATGGTCAACGACGGCTTCGCGCAGTTCACGGTGGACGGCGAGCGGATCGGGCGCCTGGGCTCGCGCGAGATCGCGGTCGAGTACCCGTGGGTGGAGGGCGAGGCCTACGAGGTGGCGCTGCTGACCTCGACCGGGGCCACGATCGCCCACGAGATCCCGGTCGCCGTGGAGACGCCGGACACCGACGTCGGGTTCCTGGGCCTGCTCGCCCTGCTGGGGGTCTACGTGGGCGTGATCCCGGTGGCGCTGGGCATGCTGTGGCTGCCGTTCGTGACCCGCGTGGGCGAGGGCTGGGTGCGCGTGCTGATGGCGGTGACGGTCGGCCTGCTGGGCTTCCTGGCGCTGGACGCGACGATCGAGGCGGTGGAGATCGCCGGCGCGGGCGCGGCGGTGCTGGGCGGGGTGGCGCTGCCCTTCGTGGGCGCGGCGCTGGCCTACCTGGCGCTCACCGGCGTGGACGCCCACCTGCGCGAGCGCCGCGGCGCCGCCGGCCGGGCCGGCGCCCCGGGCGCCACGCTGGCCCTGCTGGTCGCGGTGGGCATCGGGCTGCACAACCTGGGCGAGGGGCTGGCCATCGGCTCGGCCTACGCGGTCGGCGCGCTGGCCCTCGGCGCCTTCCTCGTCGTCGGCTTCGCGATCCACAACACGACCGAGGGCCTGGCCATCGTGGCGCCGCTGTCGGGCGGGCGGCGCCCGCGGCTGCGGCGCCTGGTGGCGCTGGGGCTGATCGCCGGCGCGCCGGCGATCCTCGGAGCCTGGATCGGGGCGATCGCCTTCAACCCGGCCATCGCCGCCTTCCTGCTCGGCGCCGGGGCGGGCGCCATCGCCCAGGTGATCGTCCAGATCACCCCCTCGCTGCGCGACCGCGCGGGCCGGGCGCTGACCCCCGCCACCGTGGCCGGCATCGCCGCGGGCGCCGCCGTGCTCTACGTCACCGGCCTGCTCATCAGCGTGTGATGCGCCGATCTCGAGCTCACCGGCCCCTCGCCCGCGGAGCGACGTCCTGATGGCGATCTCCCGGCTCGTCGCCACCGAGGCGATGGAGAACTACGTCAAGGCCATCTACGGCCTCCAGCTCCGCGGCGAGGGCACGCCCGTGTCCACGAACGCGCTCGCCGACCGCCTCTCGGTCACGCCGGCCTCGGCGTCGGGGATGGTCAAGAAGCTCGCCGAGCGCGGGCTCGTGCGCCACGTCCCCTACCGCGGCGTCGAGCTGAGCGCCGACGGCGAGGCGCTGGCGCTGGAGGTGCTGCGCCACCACCGGCTGCTGGAGCTGTACCTGTCGGAGTCGCTCGGCGTGCCCTGGGACCGCGTGCACGACGAGGCCGAGGTGCTCGAGCACGTGCTCTCCGAGGAGCTCGAGGAGCTGATCGCGGCCAAGCTCGGCGACCCGACCCACGACCCGCACGGCGACCCGATCCCCACGCGCGACGGCCAGATCGACGAGGGCCGGACCCAGCCGCTCGACGAGCTCGACGCCGGGGCGCGGGGGACCTTCGTGCGCGTGTCGGACTCCGATCCCGGGATGCTGCGCTGGCTGGCCGAGCGGGGCATCTCGCCCGGCGACGCCTTCGAGGTCACCGAGCGCCAGCCCTTCGGCGGCCCGCTGTTCGTCCGCTTCGGCGGCGACGTGCACGTCCTGGGCGGCGGGCTGGCGCGCGCCATGCGGGTGCAGGCGGCGTGATCGAGGTCGCGCGGACCACGGAGATCCCCGCGCCGGCGGAGGCGGTGTGGGCGCGCGTGACCTCGATCGCCGGCGTCAACCACGAGCTGGGCCCCTGGGTGCGCATGACCGTCCCGCGCCACCTGCGCGACGCCACGCTGGAGGACCTCCCGCTCGGGGAGCGCGCGGGGCGCTCGTGGATCCTCGCCCTCGGCGTCGTGCCGTTCGACTACGACGACCTGACGCTGGTCGAGCGCGGCCCGGGGATGCGGTTCCTGGAGCGCTCGCCGATGGGCTCGATGCGCCTCTGGCAGCACGAGCGCCTGGTCGAGGCGCGCGGCGACGGCGCCTGCGCGGTCACCGACCGGCTGACCTTCGAGCCGCGAGCCCGGGCTGCCGGGCGCCTGGTGCGCGGGGTGGTGGAGCGGATCTTCCGCCATCGCCACCGGCGCCTGCGGGCGCATTTCGCCCGGTAGGCTCCGGCGCGTGCGCCTCGCCGAGAACTGGGACGAGATCCTCGCGGCCCTGCCCGAGGACTGGACCGACCTCGAGCTCGACCTGCGCATCGAGGACGAGTCGCGCTACGTCGACGCCGCGACCTGCCTGGTCGCCTGCAACGCGCAGCCCTACTCGCACCACGACTGGCACTGGCGCCTGCTGGTCGCCCACCGCTTCGGGCACGCGGCGGCGCCGGAGGTCGTGCACTCCTCGCTGCGGCTGCTCGACGACGCGGGCATCCGCGGCGAGCTGGCGCTGCGCGAGGTGCGCGAGGGCCGGGTCGAGGTCGAGCCGATGTGGGGGCGCCCGGAGTCGGTGCGCCGACAGATGCGGCGCGTCCGCGCCCAGTAGCCGTCGGCGATGGCGCGCGTGGTGGCCCTGGTGCCCGACCTGATGTTCGGCTCTCGCGTGGTCTCGCTGCTGGAGGGCGCGGGCCACGAGGTGACGCTCACCGGCCACGAGGACGAGGCCCGGGCGGAGATCGAGTTCGCCGACGTGCTGGTCGTCGACCTGACCACCGACGCGATCGACGGCGTCATGCTGGTCGACTCCATGACCGCCGGGGGCGAGCTGACCGGCAAGCGCACCCTCGGCGTCTACTCCCACGTGGAGGGCGACGTCCGCCGCCGCGCCGAGGAGGCGGGCTTCGACCGCGTCGTCCCGCGGTCGCGCTTCGTGCGCGAGGGAGCGGCGCTGCTGTGATCGCCGTGGTCACCGGGGCCTCGAGCGGGATCGGGGAGGCGACCGCGCGTCGCGTCGCGTGCGAGCCCGGGTGGGAGGTTGTGCTGGTGGCGCGGCGCGAGGACCGCCTGCGCCGGCTGGCCGGCGAGCTGGGCGGCGCGACGGTGGTGGCCGCCGACCTCCTGGAGGAGGGCGCCCCGGCCGCGGTGCGCGAGGCGCTGGAACGCGAGCACGGCGGGGCGCTGCACCTCCTGGTCAACAACGCCGGCGGCGCCTGGCGCGGGCGCTTTGGCGAGGCGGGCTGGGACAACGTGAAGCGCCACATGGAGCTGAACTTCGACGCCGTCTGCCGGCTGACCGAGGCCCTGCTGCCCGCGCTGCGCGCCAGCGCGCCGTCGTCGATCGTCAACGTGTCGAGCACCGCGGGCCGGGTGGGGCGCGGGAACTCCGGGGCCTACTCGGCCAGCAAGTTCGCGCTCGCCGGGTGGAGCGACGCCCTGCATCTCGAGGAGCGCGAGCACGGCGTGCACGTGGGGCTCGTGCTGCCCGGGTTCGTGGCCACCGAGGGCTTCCCGCAGCGCGAGCTGGTCGGGCGCCGGGCCACGCGCTGGATGGTCACCTCGCCCGAGCGGGTGGCCGAGGCGATCTGGCAGGCCGGGCCCGGCGGCAGGGCGGAGCGTTACGTCCCGCGTCCGTAC
>Ga0299907_10001065_pt1 | contig 15044 bp, 10 predicted proteins | sample RVTome_16_FD_198680 | JGI IMG/M metagenome (GOLD analysis project Ga0299907, IMG submission 198680) | Soil microbial communities from uranium-contaminated site in the Upper Colorado River Basin, Wyoming, United States - RVT152D67 (version 2) ... | reverse complement strand
CGTTCCTGTACGAGGACCCGCTCGTCGCGAACGGCATCCATCAGTTCCGAACGTTCAAGAGCGCGATCGGCATCGCGCCGTCGACGAAGGTTCCGATCTTCTGGGTGCAGGGGTTCACCGACCCGCTCTTCACCGCGTTCGAGTCGGTCCAGATGGCGAACCGGCTCCGCGCGTTCGATCCCGCATATCCCATCAAGCTCTTCTTCGGCGACCTCGGACACGACTACGCGGCCGAGCGCGTCGACGAGTGGGACGCGGCCCACGAGCTGATGAACGCGTTCCTCGATCACTACCTGGTGGATGCAGGCCCCGAGCCGTCGTTCGACGTGACGGCGGCCGTGACGCGCTGCCTGAACTCCGAAGCACCCATGGAGCTCGTCTCTGCGCCCGACTGGGCGTCGCTGCACGGCGATCTGATGGTGTTCGCGGCAGAAGCGAGCGGCGTCAGCGCGAGCGCCATCCCCAGCGAAGCCGGATTCGCGACCGACCCCGTCACGACCGCGACGCTTCCGGGGCCACAGGCTTACAAGGGCTGCAGGATCATGAAGCCCACGCTTCCCGACATCAACAGCGTGGCGTACGAGTTCCCCGTCGCCGAAGCGCTGACGTTGCTGGGCGGGCCGGTCGTCGAGATCACCTACGCGACGACCGCTCCCGACACCGAGCTCAACGTCCGGTTGTGGGACGTCACGCCCGACGGGACTCAGGCGCTCGTGACCAGAGGCACGTATCGGAGCCTCGACGGTCCGGGAACCGATCTCATCGCGCGCTTCCAGATCGCGCCGACCGGCTACCGGTTCACATCGGGCCACACGATCAAGCTGGAAGTGACCGCGAACGACGCTCCGTACCGGCAGCCGAGCAACATCCCGGCCCTGTTGTTCCCAAGCCACGTCACCATGACGCTGCCGACCGCGTAACGAAGGCGCTATCCGGCGGGGCGAGGGAACAATCGTCGCGCCCCGCGCGGCGGCGTGAACGGGCGCCACGATCCCTCGGGTTGCGCCAGCCGGTCGGCGATCACCCACAGCGCCGCGGGGTTGTGGCCCAGACCGACGTGACTCCCGATGACGGCGACGTTCTCGCTGAGCGGACCCACGTCGTCGAGGCAGGCGCGCCACGACACGATGCCGTCGAGCTTCGAGTAGATCGAGGTCGCCGGGACGGAGAGGGTTCGGTGGGGTCCCTCGGTGACCCGCCGGCCCAGACCCTCCACATGCCGCCGCGAGAAACGCTGATACGTGCGGGTCGCCCGGCTCTGGCTCTGGTGCTGCATGCGGATCGGGCTCCCGAGCGTGATCACCTGTCGAACATCGTCGGGCCGGCGGTGCGCGATCTCTCGTGCGTAGATCCCGCCGAGACTCCATCCGATGACGCTGATCTTGCGGCCGTGGCGTTGGAGCAGATCGTCGAGCCTGGCGCCCATCCCCTCGACCGCCTCGGGCGTTGGTCCGATGTTGCGACCCAGGCGCCAGCCGTGAACGTGGTAACCCAGGGATCGGAGGTAGCGGCGCAGCGGGCGCGTCGACGTATCGGCGGCCATCAAGCCGGGGAGCACGAGAACGGGGTGCCCGTCACCGCGAGGCGCTCGGCGCAGCAACGGACCCGCCGCGACGAACATGCCGAAGTCGCCGACGCCGCGGGGAAAGTCGGAGAGGAACAGACCGAGGTTCGGCGGCGCATCGTCTCGTGTCCGTGCCATGTATGCAGGGTAGGCGAGGGCCCGGCTGCGCGCACAGGCGCCCTTACTCCAGGAAGTCTTTGAGCCGCACCATGCTCGACGGATGACGGAGCTTCGAGAGAGCCTTCGACTCGATCTGCCGGATCCGCTCTCGTGTCAGATCGAGCTCTCTCCCGATCTCTTCAAGGGTGCGGGGTTGCTGGCCCGTCAGGCCGAAGCGGAGCTGGATGATCCGGCTCTCTCGCGTGGTCAGCACTCCAAGGGCGGTCTCGACGTCCTTCTTGAGGAGGACGGCAACCGCAGCGTTGGCCGGCACGACGGCGTCGTTGTCTTCGATCAGCTCTTCGAATCGGGAGCCGTCACGGTGATCGATCGGCGCCTCGAGTGAGATCGGCACCGATCGCAGCTTGCGTATCTCGCGAACCCGTTCGGCCGGGATCCCCATCTCGAGGCCGATCTCCTTGGAGAGCGGTTCGCGTCCGAGGTCCTGAACGAGCCGGCCCTGGGTCCGCCAAACGGCATCGGACAGCTCCGCGATGTGCACGGGCATCCGGATGGTCCGCCCCTGATCGGCGATCCCTCTGGTCACGCCCTGACGGATCCACCATGTCGCGTAGGTCGAAAACTTGAAGCCCTTCGAATGATCGAACTTCTCGGTTGCTCGGATGAGTCCGAGGTTGCCTTCCTGAACCAGGTCGAGGAAGTGCATCCCCCGGCCGACGTAATGCTTGGCGATCGACACGACGAGCCGCAGGTTCGCCTCGATCAGTTGCATCTGTGCCTTGCGAGCGTCGCGCTCAACACGGCGAAGGAACGTGGTCGCTTGCGCTCGGGTCTTCGCTCGGTAGGTCTTGGTCACGATGGCGCCGCCGATATTGATCAGCCGCAAGCCGTTCGACGGATCGAGCTGCCGGCCCCTTATCGCAACGACGTCGAGGACGATCTCGCGGAACCGTTTCGCATCGACACGGCCTGCGGAATCGATCGACGCGAGCAGCTCGGTCGCCTTCGTCCCACCCTCCATGCGCATGGCGAGATCGACTTCTTGCGGGCCGGTCAACAAGGGGGTCCTGGCGATCTCGTTCAAGTACATCCGGATCGGATCGCCAATACCCGATCCGTTCCTTGCGTCTGGAAGCATCGAACCGGCGCCGGCCGTCGCCTTCGGCGTCGGCGTACGATCCGTCGGCTCGAGGACTGTCAGGGAAAGCCTGTCGCCCATCGCAACCTCCTCATCGCTCCTCGATCCGTCGGGGGCGAGGGCGGGTGGCTAAGCCACGGTCGCTCGAGCGAACCACAAATGGAATCCTAGTAACGCTGATCATATCAGCTATCGAGCAACGCCGATCGTTGTGTAATGCGGAAATGCATTGCTTTCCACCCCTCGCGGCCATACAATTCATGTCGTACGTCTCCTCTTTCCTCGCTGCGGGAACATTCCGCCCACTCGTTCGTGGGGTACTCGACCCAAGAGGTCAGAACCGCCGTCTTTTTCGAACGGGAGGCACGCGTGGGAACCACCGTCGACATGCTCGATGAAGTCGAAGAAGACCTGATGGCTCGATCGTTCCTCTTCGCGAATCCGATCTCATATCGGGACGGCGTCGGGGCCGCGACTCAAGCGATCCGTGCGATGCTCGCGAAGGTTGACCCAACCATCGGAGCCAAGCGAACACGAGAGGAAGCGTCATGACCCAGACCACTTCGCGCGCACCGGTGATCATCGAGGGAACGACCAAGCCCGACCGGATGGTGACGACCGTGTGCAAGTCCTGCCGGATGGCGCTCTACATGTCGGACAAGAAACTCCACATGCCTAGCTGGGTATGTCCTTCCTGCGGTGCGGTCACGCACACCTAGCCCGGCACCCGCTGGCGGGCATGACCGTGTCGCCGGCCGAGCCGGCGTTCACGTGGTCGTTGTGATGACGGTTTACGACTTGCCGTCGTACTTGAACGAGATGTTGATACGAGCGCGATACGCGGTGACCTTTCCCTTCTCGATGGTGAGGTCCAGCTTCACGACCTCGCCGACGCGAAGATCACGCAGCGTCTTGGCGGCGGTCTCGACCGCGTTCTTCGAGGCCTCTTCCCACGACTTCGTGCTCGTGCCGATCACTTCCGTGACGCGATAGATGCTTTCCGCCATGTTCCCTCCCTCGGTCTGGGAGACGCAGGATACCTCCAGGGTGCGCTGTGGCTCGAACTCGGCGACATCCAGAGCAGATCAGGATGGGACGATCCTGCTCGCTTGACGTTGTCTCCCGTGCGGGCGCACGCTGAGTGCGCCGAGTCCGAAGCAGGAGAATACAGACAGCCGTCGAAGCATCCCTGACGCTTCTATCGAGGGGGATGCATGCAACTTCGGCGACTGCTCGCGACCGTGGCCATCCTCATCGCAACCGCGACGGCGGGATTCGCGATGAGCGACGGCAACTACGACCCGGACGACCTGGGGTGCACGCCTGAGGGCAATGCCTACGATCCCGCCGGCAGCGATCCGGACCCGACCCACGATCCCGACGCCGGCGAGGACCACTGCCAGGCGGCCCGAGTGGGCGTCGGCACGGACGCGAACCCGAAGTTCGTTCGCGTCGGCCTCGATCATGAGGAGCCCGGCCCCGACGGCTTCGCCGGCGGCCACAATCCGCACCACGGGACGGCGTACGTAGGGTCTCCCGGGGAGGAGATCCTCCAGGTCCATTACGGCACCGGCATCACCCAGCCGATCCCGATCAACATCTTGTTCTTCGGGCCCGGCGAGGACGGCGAGCTCGCCGACGATCACGACCAGCCGGAGCTCGAGGTGCAGCAGTTCAACCCCGACAACGCCGAGCAGATCGATCAGAACCCGCCGAAGGAATTCCACGCGTTCTTCGCCGCCGACGACAACCTCGAGAGCGGCGAGCACGACGGCGTGCCGGAGACGAACTGCGAGCCGGACGGCAACGGCGGTGAGGTCTGCTACGACAACGTCGACCTCGCCAACGGCCCCTCCGACGGCGGCGCGATCCGCCTCGACGTGGCACCGAACTGGGACGATCCCGCTTCGAACATCTCCACCGACCCGAACGGCATCCTGGTGGGCATCTACGCCGGCTCGGGCGCCTGCGTCGACGGCATCTGCTTCAACGCCGGAACATCAGAGCGTCAGATCTACGATGGCGGCCAGGAAGGTCGCGTCTACGCCGACGACGCGACGGCCGACGACTACAAGGACACCGACGACTACTGCAGCTACGACAACGAAGGGAACTGCGTCCGCGAGGTCCACGATCAACAGCAGGACTTCTACACGCGGCCCGGCGTGAACGTGTACGCCGATCCGGATCCGCAAGACTCGTCGCTCGGGCCGTTCGACGGGAGCACTAACACGCACGTTGGAACCGGCGGGGTCAAGGTATTCGGGCAGAGCGTGATCGACCTGCAGGAGTCGCCGGTAGGCCTCTAGCTCTACCTAGCCGTGCGTTGATACGCCTCCGTCGACGGCGACGACACCGCCGGTGACGTAGGCACCCGCGCGCGAAGCGAGATAGATCGCGATCCCGGCGATGTCGTCGGGGCGGCCGGCGCGTCCACGGGGGACCAGCGGGAGGTCCTCGGGGTCCTCGATGTTGTCGAAGAGGAACTTCGTCATCTTGGACGGGAACAGCCCGGGAGCGATCGCGTTAACGTTGATGTTGTCCTTCGTCAGGTGATGCGCCATGTGTCGCGTGAGCATGTGCACCCCGGCCTTCGCCGCCGAGTACGGGTAGTTCTGCAGGTCCGGGACCCGGATCCCGTCGATCGACCCGACGTTGATCACGCGCGCGGGATCATCCGCGGACGCGGCGTTCCGGAGCTGGGGCATGAGACGTGCCGTGAGGAAGAACACGGCCCGGACGTTGAGCATCCATACCTTGTCGAATCCTTCTTCGGGGAACTCCTCGATCGGAGCTCCCCAAGCAGCTCCGGCGTTATTGACCAGGATGTGCACCGCCGGCTCACGCGCTGCGATCTCGCCCGCAAGGTTTTCGACTCCGGCCGTCGTGGACAGATCGGCCGGGACGGCGAAGCATTCGCCTCGCTGCGACAGCTCATTTGCGACACGTTCGCACGCCTCCGCCTTCCGTGAGGAGATGTAGACGCGTGCACCCGCGTCCACGTACGCGCCGGCGATCATCTCGCCTATCCCGCGCGAGCCGCCGCTCACGAGAGCCACCTTGCCTTCGATGGAGAAGAGCCGTTCGAGGATCGTCATCGCGCCCACTCCCTTTTGTCGAGTCCGTCAACGTACCCTCATCCGGGATGCGAGGGTAGCCGTCGGCGAGCCTATGCGGATGCCGTCCTGTGGCGTGGCATCTAGACTTTGCTCAGCCATGGCGAGCGGACTCACACGCGAGCAACTCCTCGAACGAGCGGGCGTATCGGTCCAGTTCCTCTTCTTCGATGCTTCTTACTTCGCACGGTTCGGGGGACTGACCTCCAAGACCCTTCGAGAGCGAGCGCGGAAACCGGCGAGAGCTTCGAAATGCTGGCTGCCGATATCGGGTTTACGCGCCCGCGCCGGCCATGTAGCGCTCGAGGTTGGCCGGATCGTAGAAGTCCTGGACCGGCATCGTGCCGGCGAGGACGCTCATGAAATCATCCGTCGCCTCCTGATTACCGGAGAGCACGGCGAACAGCTCCTGCTCCTCGGGGGGCGGCGGCTCAGGGGATGCGAACTGGCATGTCATCTCGAACATGGGCCCCGTCAGCTCGTCCCGGGTCTGCTGATAGGACGAGAGCGCATCGTCGTACGGACGCCTGCCGCTGAAGACGTCGTCTAGCGCGTCGGCCAGTGCCTCGGAATCGCGAAAGGCGTCGCTGATCCCCTGAGCCGTGCCCGCGTCTTTGTGATATCCCGCGTCGCCCACGAGCGCCCAGCCTGCGCCATGGGATTGACGGTAGAAGTTATCCATATGCGTTCCGATGAGCCTGCTTTCCCGTGTGGCCCGGCTGATGCGCTCGGCGAACGCCGGATCGACCTCGAAGGACTTCAGATACGTCGCGTCGAGATCGTGCTTGTTTGCCTCGAACTCCGCCATCGGCCAGGCGACGAGCACGACAGAGAGCCCGTCGTTGGTCGGGACCGTGACGAGCGCCCGGTTCTCTCGCACGTAGGTCTGGAACTCGCCGTCGGTCGGCATGTCACTCCAGTAGCTGAAGTACATCGCTTGGATGGCGGGGACTTCGTTGTATCGCGCGGCCGCAACGCCGCGGGCCACGATCGAGTTCACACCGTCGGCGCCGATGACGATCCGCGCTCGCTCCTCGATCGATCTCCCGTTCTGCACATGACGGATCCCGCGCACGACTCCGTCCTCCACGACGAGCGACTCCACGGAGAACCTCTCGCGCACCTCCGCACCGGCCTGTGCCGCCGCCTCGACCAGGATCTGGTCGAGCATCGTGCGGCGCGGCGCGTGCGCAACCGGGGCGCCCGGCAGGCCGCGAGGCTCGCCGGCGAGCGCGAAGGGACCGAAGTCGAGACGGTACCGCGGCACCGGCGGGCAGCCGCTCGCGATCACCCGATCGGCCAGCCCCCATCGCCGAAGGGCTGCCATCCCCGGCGCGTGGATGAGATGCGTCGACATGGTGTCGCTCGGGAACGTCGCCCGGTCGACGAGAAGCACTCGATACCCCTTGCGCGCGAGCAACATCGCCGTCGGCGACCCGGCGACGCGAGCCCCCACTACGATCGCGTCATATTCGGTCATGGCCGTCCCCCTATTGTCCACGAGTTCCAAGGATGCCCTTAGGCCTCGGGCATCAGGCCGAGCTGAGTAAGGAATTGAACCTGGTCGAAGTACGTGTGGTGACGAGCTACGCCGCCGTTCCGATGGGTCTGGATGTCGACGCCCCGCACCGAAACCCGAGCGCCGGTCGGTGGGATGGTTTCGCCCGTCGGCGTCGGCAGGGGACCCGTGTGGGTCCCGTGAAAGACCCATTCATCGATGGTGGTGGCGCCTGCGTCGTGCCGGGACACGACCTCGGCGTTCCCGTCCGGGAATGCCTCGAGGAAAGCGCGGAAGTACTCCGCGACCTGCTCCCGGCCCTTCAACTCGGCGTCGGGAGCGACGAAGAGGGCTTCGGGGAGGTAAAAGCCCGCCAGCAGTGTCAGATCGCCCGCGTTGTAAGCGGCCGTGGACGAGTCGGCCCTCTCACGCGGTGAGGGCCTCGGTGTTGAACCGATGCGTGCGCACATGGTCTCCTCCTTGTATCGCGGGCCCGCCGCCCGCTTCTCCCCGGAGGATGGCGCATGAGGTGGTCGGGAACATTCCCCGAACGGTCTATTTCGCGGCCGAGGAAGGCTACAAGGTGCGGCGCGTCGCCTGTGCTGCGAGCTCAGCTCTCGTCGTTACCCCGAGCTTCGCGAAGATGTGTGAGAGGTGAACCTTGACCGTGCTGGGAGACACGAAGAGCCGCTCGGCGATCTGAGCGTTCTTGAGCCCCTCCGCGACGTGACGGACGACTTCGATCTCGGTCGGCGTCAGGCTGGCCCAGCCGGTGGCGGGTCGCCTCCGCTCGCCGCGACCCCGTGAGGCGTACGTGATCGCCTCATCGAGCGACATCGCGCGACCCTGCTCCCACACGGCCCGGAACTCCTCCTCGGGAAGAACGTTCCGGACACGCTCGACGTCGGTCTGGTACTCCTCACGATCGACCTCGTAGCGGACGAGCCCGTGGGCATCCCGCGCGGCCTCGGCGGCGCCGAAGAGCCGAGTGGCCTCCGAGAAGCTCTCCGCGAGAGCGGCGAGGCCGCCGAGGGCCTCAAGCTGGGCCGGTACTAGAAGGACGCTCTCTGCTTTGACCGCGGCAGCGAGGGCTTCATGATGGAGCGATTCCGCCCGCTCCGGCTCTCCCGTCGCGCGAGCGAGCCTGGCGTCGGCGTCGATCGGCACGTCGACGCGCATGCCTCCCGATCGTGCGATGGCAAGAGATTCCGCGACGTGGGCCCTCGCGCCGCCGAGGTCACCGCGTATGCGTGCGATGTTCCCCAGTAGAGCCAGGGCCCAGGCCCTCAACCACGGCACCGGCATGTCACGCGACAGTTCGAGTGTCTCCTCCAGACTGGACACCGCTCCCTCGAGATCCGCGCGAATGTAGCGGGTGAATCCTTCGGTTAGGAGAGCGAACGCCAGGATCCCGGGGCTGACCTCGCGTGTGATTTCGACGCTCTCATCGAGAGCCGCCTGCGCCTTTTCGTGCTCGCCCCGATGAGCGTCGATGAATCCAAGGCTGTAGAGCGACTGCGCCGTGAACACTCGGTCTTGCAGTCGGCGGGAGGTTGCAAGTGATTCTCGCAGGCACGTTCGCGCCCTGGCGAGGCCGCCTTGCAGTGCGAGCGTATAGCCGAGAACACCGAGGCCGATGGTCAACATCTGCGGGCTGCCGATCTCGCGCGAGCGCGAGACGCCTTTCTCGAGGGCTTCCCGTGCGCGCACGTAATCGCCGGCGAAGTAATAAGCGATCCCGAGGCCATTGAACGAATCAGCCAGAAACAAGCCGTCGCCCTCTTGCTGCAGAAGAGCTGCGGCTTCCTCATAGAGCTTCGGCGCGGAGGGTGGATCGAGAAAGGTCACCGACCAGGCGAGGGTATCGAGTGCCCGGCCCTGCAGTCCCCCGTCCCTTATCCTCCGCGCGATCCCAAGGGCCTCCTCGGCGAACACTCCCGTTGCGGCGTAGTCGCCCTGATACAAGATGAGCTGACCGACCCCCACGAGTGCGTTCGCGCGCAGCCGCCGATCGGTAACGGTCGCTCCCAGCGCGATCTCGAACCGACGCCTTCCCTCTGTCAGGTGGCCTCGAACCATCCAGAAGTGCCAGAGGGCCGAACACAGACGCAGGCACGCTTCGCCGGCATTCGACTGGACGCTCGAGTCGAACGCGGCTCGAATATTGTCATTCTCGGCATCGAGTGCCTGCAGCCAGCGCAAGAGTCCGTCGCTTCCCATCTCGGACTCCGCACGCTCCGCGAGTTCCACGAAATAGCGGAGATGTCGTGCTCGAACGAGATCCCGCTCACCCGACTCAGCGAGTCGCTCCCACGCGTACTGCCGGATCGTTTCGAGCAGCCGGTACCGGGCGGCAGACGCTTCCTCTCCCACCTGCACGAGCGAGCGATCGACGAGCCGGGTAACGATGTCGAGGACGTTGACACGCGCGATCCCGCCTTCCGAGCAGACTTCTTCAGCCGCGTCGAGGGTGAAGCCACCGGCGAACACGGCCAGCCTACGCAGTACGACGCGTTCCTCTTCGCCGAGGAGGTTGTAGCTCCAGTCCACGGACGCTCGCAGGGTTTGATGCCTAGGTACGGCGGTTCGCGTGCTCCCATGGAGCAGACGGAATCGATCTTCGAGCGCGGCCACGATCTGCTCGGGCGTCATCATGCGGACACGAGCCGCTGCCAGCTCGATCGCGAGGGGGATCCCGTCGAGTCGGCGGACGATCTCGGCCACGGAAGCCGCATTCTCGTTGGTCAAGCGGAACGCCGGGTTGACACTCATCGCACGGTCGAGGAAGAGAGGTACTGCCTCGTTCGGTAGCTGAAGCGACGGCACGCGCCACGACACCTCACCCTCCACGCCGAGGGGCTCTCTGCTCGTTGTCAGGATCGATAGCGACGGGCACGTGCGAAGGAGCTCGTGGACGAGATGCGCACACGCCTCAACGAGGTGCTCGCAGTTGTCGAGAGCGAGTAGCAGTCGCTTGTCGAGGAGGCGACCCTTCAAGGTGTCGAGCAGGGGCTGACCTGGAACCTCTTTGATCGCCAGCGCCGCAGCCACCGCGTTCGCGAGCAGCGCCTCGTCGGAGAGCCGGGCCAGATCCACCCACCAGACACCATCCGCGAACGTATCGCCGACGTCGGCTACAACCTCGAGAGACAACCGCGTCTTCCCGCATCCGCCGGCACCCGTCAGCGTAACGAGTTTGTTGGTAGCGGCGAGTGCCGCGACGGCGGCGGCTTCGGTCCGTCGCCCGATGAAGCTGGTGAGCGGTATCGGCAGGTTGTTTGGGACTTTTTCGAGGGATCGCATCGGCAGTTCTCCGATGGGCGAGACTAGTGGCCTTCGAGCACGGCTCTGGCCTCGACGAGGTCCATCGTCTCCATCTTCCCGGCGAAGTTCTCGTAAACCGATCGCAGCATCTCGATGCCGTCGGATCGCTTGCCCGTTTCCCGCCACAGGCGCGCGAGGCGTGTAGCGGCCCGCAGCTCCGTGGTTCGCGCGCCCGCCTCTCGCGCCGCGCCGAGCGCAAGCTGGAACCATGGCTCGGCCTCGTCCGGGCCTGAGATCGCGAGCAGGAGATCACCCTTCAGCACCGGGAACTCGCAGCTGAGCATGTTGAGCCGCCCCCCGAGCATCTCGAGCGCCAGGTCGACGAGCTCGAGCCCGTCCGCCGGGCGGCCCGCGAGCCCGAACCCTCTGGCACGGATCGAGAGCACAAACGGCCAGAACACCGGGGGGGTCGAGAGCTGCTGATACAGCCTGATGCCCTCATCGCTCTGCCGCAGTCCCTGCTCCGGCGAGCCGAGCGCGATCAAGGCGGTCCCTTGCAGCACGAGCGATACCGCTCGCCACACCTGATAGCCGTGCTCCTCGGATGTCCGTATCGCGTCCGCGGTGCGCTCATGGATGCTCTGGTAATCCCGTTTCCATAGGTCGAGGAACGCGGCGTGGTAAAGCGTGTAGGCGAGCGTGTAGGGATGGTTCAGTTGCCTCGCGATCTCCACCGCGCGCGTCATGAGCTCGACGGATCGATCCGGCTCGCCGAAGAGCCACAGCCCGAACGCCGACGTCGTGTGCGCGGTGACGCCTGGGTTCGGTCCCAGGGGAAGCGGCGCGGAACCGTACGAGACCGGGTCGAAGAGCTCGATGGCGCGCTCGAGATGAGCCACACCCTCAGCGGTCTCTCCGAGCGACGTGAGGCTCGCTCCGAGGACGAGGCGAGCGTCGACTTCGAGCCTCACGTCTTTCGACTGCTCGGCCAGCTCGAGCAGCTGCCGGCCGACGACCATCCCCTTATCGAACTCGGCGCGGTACTGATAGAAGGAGGCGAGGCCGCGCAGCACGGGGTACAGCTGCGGAAGCCCACCGGCTTCTTCCACAAGCGCCAACGTTCGTTCGTAGGCCTCCTCCGTTTGCTTCGTGGAGCCGCCGATCGCCAAGAGTCCTCGTGCCAGACTTGTCGCCAGGGTGATCTTCTGCTGGATGCGTTCGGTCGTCGACGGTACAGCGGACAGCACCTCGAGGAGATCCTGCGCCAGCTCGACGGCCGAGTCGTACCAACCGCGTGCGCCGTGGAGCTCCCAGAGTCCGTCGAAGAGTTCCTCGAGCTTTGGGAGCTCGCCCGCGTCGACCCAATATCGCCACGCGGTTCGAAGGTTCCCGATCTCCGCTTCCAGCTCGTCCAGGGCGTCCCGCCGTGCGCGGGCGAACTCCGAGAAGTATTCCCCGTGTGAGCGGCGCGCCGCCGCCGCGAGAGCCGCGTCCTCGTCGAGCCGCTCGGCTGCGTATTCGTGGATCGCGGCGAGCATCGACAGGCGTCGCGGTCCGGTCCCGTTCACGCTGCGGACGAGACTCTTGTCGACCAACGACCCAAGTCGATCGATCACCGCGATATTTCGGAAGCTTTCGATCCCGAGCGCGACCTCCTCGACCGCCATGATCGGGGCGGTCGAGAATACTGACAGAACACGGAAGAGATCTCGTTCGTCGGCGTCGAGCAGGTCGTAGCTCCATTCGATCGTGGTACGGAGAGTCTGCTGTCGAGCGGGAAGATCGCGCGCTCCGCCACCAACCAGCTGAAGGCTGCTCCGCAAGCGGTCGCGGAGATCCTGCGGCGAGAACAGCGTGAGCCGAGCGGCGGCGAGCTCGATCGCGAGCGGTAATCCGTCCAGGCGCGTGCATATCTCCGCGACCGCGGCGGCGTTGTCGTCCGTCAGCTCGAACGTGCCCAGCGCCGCGGCGGCGCGCTCCACGAAGAGCCGCACGGCTTCGGATCCACCGATCTCCTCCGCCGACACATGCGCGGAGCCGGCCGGAGGCAGAGACATGGGAGGGACCGGGAAGACCCGCTCGCCGCGGACCCGGAGCGCCTCCCGGCTCGTCACGAGAACGACGAGGCTTGGGCAACTCTGGAGCAGCTCGGCCAGGCCGTCGGCCGCCTCCATGACCTGTTCGAGGTTGTCCATGATCAACAGCATGTGTTTGGACTCGAGCTGTTGTTTCAGCACGTCCAACGGCCTCTGATCACCTGCACCCTGCAGACCGATGGCCGCTACGGTTGCCTCGAACGCCTTGTCCGGCTGACGGATCGGCGCAAGATCTACGAAGTACAGACCATCTTTGAACGAGTCCATCCGCGCGGCCGCGACCTGGAGCGAGACCCTCGTCTTCCCCATGCCGCCGGGACCGGTCAGCGTGACGAGGTGCACGCCGCCGTCGAGCAGCTCACATATGGTCGCCAGCTCCTGTTCACGGCCGAGGAACTCGGAGGTCTGGGTCGGCAGATTGTTCGGCCGGCTGCTCAGCGTCGCGAGCGCAGGGAACTCGCGCGCGAGTTCGGGATGCACTACCTGGAAGATGCGCTCGGGCTGGAGAAGATCCTTCAGGCGATGCGCGCCGAGGTCGAGCAGGCTCATGCCTTCCTCGAGAGCGTGCTCGACCAGCGAACGCGTGCTCTCGGAGATCAGCACCTGGCCGCCATACGCGACGCCCGCGATGCGCGCGGCGCGATTCACGTCCAAGCCGACATAGTTGTCTCCACCCAACGTGCCCTCTCCGGTGTGTAGGCCCATCCGGATGCGCACCGTTGCGTCCTCGGGCCACGCAAACGTCGCGACCGCCCGCTGCGCGTCGACGGCAGCGGCGAGGGCTTGAGGAGCCGTCGGGAATACGACGAAGAACGAGTCTCCCTCCGTCCCGATTTCGACGCCCCCATGAGCTCCAAACGCCTCACGGAGCAGTCGCTGCTGGGTTTCCAAGATAGGCGTGTAACGGTCGCCTATCCGCTGGACGAGCCGGGTGCTTCCTTCGATGTCGCTGAAGAGGAAGGTCACCGTGCCCGTCGGCAGAGCGTCCCTGTCTCGCATCGCTGTTGTCATGCTACCGCCGGACACGAACGCCCTCCCGCTCGGGACGGTCATGCCATTTCTGAAGGGCGGTGCGAGAATGTGTACCCACTGCCCCCAGAGCGAAAGTTTCTTGAGTGAGATGGCCGACAACCCCTTAGCCGAAGGACGAGCGGCGATCCTGCGTCATGAATGGACGCTCGGTTTTCGATTGCTGAAGCAGGCCGACGAAAGCGGCGCCATCCCTGCGGACGATCTTGAGGCGATGGGCCAAGCGGCCTGGTGGGTGGCTCGGCCCGACGAGGGGATCGAAGCGCTGGAGCGCGCCTTCGCTGCGCACATGCAAGGAGGCAATCGGGCTCGAGCCGCCCGCGTAGCGCTCAATCTTGCTCGCGAGTACGGCTACAAGCTTGCCGGTTCAGTTGCTGCCGGGTGGTTCAACCGGGCGGTTCGCCTGCTGGAAGAGGAGCCGGAGGGAATCGAGCACGGTTACCTCTACTTGCGCCAGGCGGTCGCGGCAATCGGCCGAAACGATTTCGATGAGGCCATCGCGTTATCCCGGCACGCACTCGAGATCGGTACGAAATTCGGGGACGCCGATCTTCAGGCACACGGGCTGCTCTACCAGGGGATGGCGCTCGTCTACAAAGGAGAAGCGGGTTCAGGGATGGCACTCATGGATGAGGCCACGGTCGCAGCGGTGAACGGCGAGCTCGGGCCCTATGCCACGGGAGTCGTCTACTGCAACATGGTGTCGACCTGTCGCAGCTTGGTCGACCTACGCCGTGCCGGGGAATGGTCGGCGGCGGCGCGCCGCTGGTGCGAGCGCCAGTCGATAACCGGCTGGCCCGGCGACTGTCGTGTGCATCAAGCCGAGATATGGGCGTTGCGAGGGGCGTGGGCCGAGGCCGAGGAAGCGGCGCGCTTGGCCACCGATGAGCTCGTGCAGTTCAACAGACTGAGCCACGCGGGGGAAGGCTTCTATCAGATCGGTGAGATACGGCTTCGAATGGGAGATCTCCCCGCGGCCGAAGACGCGCTCCGGCAGGCGAACGAACTAGGTCGAGATCCCCAGCCGGGCTTGTCGCTTCTTCTCCTCGCTCAAGGGAAAGGAGAAGCCGCCGCCGCATCGATCAAACGAGCTTTGGAAGAAGGGCTGGCCGGACTGGACCGCGCGCGGCTTCTTCCGGCTGCGGTCGAGATCGCACTGGAGGCGGGGGATGTCGACGGTGCAGGGTCGGCGGCCGGCGAACTCGAGTCGATCGCTGCC
>Ga0299907_10001064_pt1 | contig 15049 bp, 13 predicted proteins | sample RVTome_16_FD_198680 | JGI IMG/M metagenome (GOLD analysis project Ga0299907, IMG submission 198680) | Soil microbial communities from uranium-contaminated site in the Upper Colorado River Basin, Wyoming, United States - RVT152D67 (version 2) ... | reverse complement strand
GGCGGCCGCCGGCGAGATCGTGGTATGGACCGACGTCGACATGACCTACCCCAACGACGAGATACCGGAATTGGTGGCGGCCATCGAGGGCTACGACCAGGTGGTGGGGGCCCGGCGCACCGAGGAGGGGACGGTCAAGATGCTGCGCCGCCCGGCGAAGTGGTTGATCCGACGTCTCGCCTCCTACCTCTCCCGGACCAAGATCCCCGATCTCAACTCGGGGTTCCGCGCCTTTCGCAAGGATGTCGCCGACCAGTTCCTCTACCTCCTGCCCCGTGGGTTCTCCTGTGTGACCACCATCACCATGGCCTTTTTGTCCAACGGCTACTCGGTGAACTATGTGCCCATCGAGTACAAGCCCCGGGCCGGGGACTCCAAGTTCCATTGGTGGAGCGACACCCAGCGTTACATGCTCCAGGTGATCCGGATGATCCTGATGCATGAGCCGATCCGGTTCTTCGGGCCACCGGCCGCGATCCTCGGTGTCGTCGGAACCGGAAAACTGATCTACGACCTCTTCGACAAGGACTTCCGGGTAGGCACCAACACCATCGTCATCCTCGGCGTGGCCTTCGCCCTTTCGATGCTGGCTCTCATCGCCGACCTGATGGTGCAGCTCAACAAGAGGCGCCACGACGTCATGCCGGCCATTCTCGACTGATCCGGAGTCGGAGGTACCTCATAGCCGGAGAGACCCCTCCGCATCGAAGCTCCCACGCCGACCTCGACATCGAGGCGAGGCGAGCCAAAGCCATCAAGATCGAGAAGCTCTTGGCCTTACCCCCGATCGGAAGGCCCCGGCGATTTCTCGAGATCGGGACCGGTTCGGGGGTGATGGCCGGCCATTTCGGGTCCGATCCGCTGCTCGAGGTGGTCTCGGTCGATGTGGTCGACGAGCGAGTCGTCGAGGATGGATACGAGTTTCAACTCGTCGACGACGTGCTCCTCCCGTTCGACGACGCCTCGTTCGATGTTGTCGTCAGCAACCATGTCATCGAACATGTCGGAGCGCGTGACAGCCAGCTGACCCATCTAAAGGAGATCCACCGGGTGATCGCGCCTTCGGGCGTCGGCTATCTGGCGCTCCCCAACCGGTGGGCCCTTATCGAGCCCCACTTCCGTCTTCCCTTCCTGAGCTGGGTCCCCGAGTCCTGGCGAAGCGGGTATCTCGGGGCGTTCCGGAAAGGTGACCACTACGACTGTCGTCCCCTCGGCTACCGGGAGCTGAACCGGATGCTGCGTGAGGCCGGGCTTGGATTCGAACATCTCGAGGTGGAGGCACTCCGGTTGGTGGGGGAGACCGAGGACGCCGGCATCCTGGCTACCGCGGCCAGTCGCGTTCCCGATTCTCTCCTGGCGGCGATCAAGCCGATCTCGCCCACCCTGGTCTGCAGGCTGTTTCCAGATAGCGGTCATTCATCATGAAGATCTGGTTGCCGTTCATCGTCGGTGGTAGTGGGACCGACACCTTCACCCGCACCTTTGCCCGGTTCCTGGAGAAGGCGGGTCATAAACCTGTCGTACAGCCGTTTCCTCACTGGTTTCAATACGCTCCGGATGCCCTGTCGTTGGTTCGACCCCCGGCCGGAACCGACCTTGTGTTCACCAACAGTTGGAATGGGTTTGCGTTCAGCAAACGCGGGCTGCCCATGGTCACCATGGAGCAACTCTGTATCCACGATCCTGCCTTTGCCGAGTTTCGCTCTATCCCGCAGGCGTTATTCCACAACACGTTCGTCCGCTGGTTCGAGGGGAGGACTTTCAAGTCCGCAAGCATCGTTGTTGCCGTCAGCGAGGCGACCAAGACCGCCGTCGAGGGAGCGTTTCCGGGTACGCATCCCGTAGTGATCCCGAACGGAGTCGACACCGACTTTTTCAGGCCTGCAGAGGATCCGGTTCCGTCAAGAGACGGGTTTCGTCTGCTGTTCGTCGGAAACCTCACCCGACGAAAGGGTGCCGATCTGCTCGCTCCGATCATGGACGAGCTCGGCGACGGCTACGAGTTGCACTACACGTCGGGGCTCCGGGTCCGTTCTCGCCCCAATATCCGAAATGGACATCCGCTAGGATCACTGGGCCCGGAGGAAGTGAGGACGGCTTACCAGTCCGCCGATGCGTTGCTCTTCCCTACCCGTCTGGAAGGCCTGCCTCTCTCTGTGCTGGAGGCCATGGCGTGTGGCTTACCGGTGGTCGGGTCGAACCTCAGCTCTATGCCCGAGGCTGTTGCTGACGGTGTCACCGGGTACCTGCGTCCGCTCGATCCCACTGCTCTAGCCCAGGCCGTTCGCGACTTGGCCCTGAATCCTCGGTCTCGCGAAGAGATGTCGACAAACGCCCGTCGTCACGCCACGAACACCTTCGACATGGTCTCGGTCGCGAAACGGTACTTACGAGTCTTCTCCGAATTGGTGGTGTAGTCGCTCCAGCCGACATGACACCACTGCATGGGGTGATCCATCCGGTGGAGACCCCGAGATAGAGCTAAGAACTCCAACTGGCGGCGGTACCGTATCTTGCCTGATGGCCGTTCTCAGAAAATTGGCGCGCCGAGTGGCATCTCATCCTCGGGTGCGACAGATGATCCTCGGCCAACCTGATCGTTTCTCCCTTGACGCGGCCGACAAGTATCACGCGCCAAACGGTGAGCAGTTTCAAAGGTACGAGAATTACCGAGATGCCATCGTTCCTCATTGGCGAGGCATGACGCAGCCGACGGACCGTTGGAGTGTGGCCCCTGAATCTCTGAACCAGGCCCGCAACGATGTTCGGGAAATGCTCGACCTCATTAGGGCATATGGCGGGACGCTCGGCGATGTGCTCGACGTTGGCTGTGACGTGGGCCTGCATGTCCATGCCTTGGGAGAGGCGGGAGCGAGGAGTGTTACAGGCATCGACATTCCCGCATACGGGGCACGCCAGGCCGAAAACCGGACTGCCGCCGCTCAATCGCAGATCCTGTCCGAGCGACGGAAAGAAGTAGGTAAGGCGTTTGGGCTAACAAGCGGCGACATCTCCTTTCGAGACGTCGATGTAGCCGAGCTCGACGACGAGGAAAGCTATGACCTCATCACGAGTTGGGAAACTCTCGAGCATGTCTCCGACCCGAGCAAGGCCTTCGACCGCATGCATGCGGCTCTGAAGCCGGGCGGGTTGGCATTCCACAAGTACAACCCGTTCTTCGCCATTGACGGGGGTCACAGTCTGTGCACGCTCGATTTCGATTGGGGCCATCTACGGTTGGACGAGTCGGGGTTCAGAGATTATCTGCAGCGATACCGTCCCTCGGAAGCGGGATTGGCACTCGAGTTCTACAAGAGAAGCCTCAATCGCATGGCGCTCTCCGACCTCGAGCACCACGTGGATTCCTCAGGCATGGACCTCCTGGCCCTCGTCCCATGGGCGGACCGAGTGTTGCTACAGGCGATCGACCGAGAGGTGGTCCACCAGGTGAGCCACAACTATCCGGCGGCGACTGTCGTCGACCTGATCTCAGCGCGCGTTTGGCTCATTCTTCGTCGACCGGCCTAGTCCGGCGCGCCTTCGGGTCCCAACCTGCCTGGGTTGTTTCCAATCAGATGGCCGTTGCACTACTACCGCTCGACCGCCGCAAGATCGCGTGGCCGTAAACTGTCTCAAGTTCTTCGGCCACTCGCGACCAGTCCCCCATTCGATCAAAGGTTGCTCTCGCCGCGACTTGCATTTCCGGACCTCTCTTGAGCGTCCGGTCGATGGCTCGCGACAGGTCCTGGGGTGCCCCCGCCTCTACCAGGTATCCGTTGACTCCGTCCTCGATGACGTCCGCTGCCATTCCCACTCGCGTGCTTACCACTGGCCGACCTGCCGCCATCCCCTCCATCAGCACGACCGGTCCACTGTCGAGATCGCCCCGCAGCGGCGTGCTTGGTATGACGACCGCATCGCTGGCCGACATCCACTTGGCAACCGCAACGCGCGACTGTTCGCCAAGAAAGGTGACGCGTCCTGGCGTTGTTGTCGCCGCCTGCTCCTCTAGCCCCGACCGCCCGGGACCGTCTCCGATGATGACCAATCGGGCCTCGGAACCGTCTAGCAGGGCAATCGCATCGATCAGGTCGTTGAATCCTTTCTTAGGTACAAGACGGCCGACCGAGACAAGTAGCCGTTCATTTCCCTGAATCCCCAAAGTCTCCCGCGCCTCTTCTTGGGTGGCGTTTCCAAACAAGGCTCCATCTGCCCCGTGCGGGATCACATGAGATTTGTCGACGGCACCGGGTAGGTCCCTGATGGTTTCGAGGATCGTGGATGATGCAGCCACGACGGCGTCGGCTCGACGGACTATTCGACGGACGAGCGGTCGCAGGGCGCCTTGGGCGTATTTTGCGTCTGCCCCATGCATCGAAACGACGACGGGGATCTTCGAGGGAACCAAAAATGCCAGGAATCCCTGCGGAAGGATCCAATGAAGGTGTACGAGGTCGTAGTCGATCCGATTCAGCTCGCGGCGCAGTTGCCAACCCATTGACGTCATGGCGAACGGGGTCATTGCGATGGCGGATCGCCGCAGGCGGCCGTTCTCGTCGAGGCTCATCCCGTGCCCCCAGATCTCCAGGGTTTGGAAGGGTGTGTAATGCGCGGACATGACGTTTACGCCGTCCCGCATTCCCTCTTCAAATCCCTCAGCATGAGGAGCGATGACGGTTAACTCGTGGTCCCTTCCGGCCAGGGCGGTGACCATCTCCTCCATGAAAGGCGCCGTGGTCTCCCCAGAGGAGAGTGGGTAAGAGCTTGCGACGTGGAGGATTCTCATGGTGTGAGCCGATCGGCCCAGCCAGCCTATTGCGACCAGGAATGCGAGTAGGGAATCGGTCACGAGGGATTACGACGTCGGGTGCCATAGTGAACCGGACAACACGCGAACCCGTTGATCGGCTCGGATGTGGTCCGGTCGTCTGGGTTCCCTCGGCAAAGGCGTGTGGATGGTCGCCCTAATTGGAAGACATAGAGGAATCCGGATTCGAGCAACGAGGCTCGAGAGACTATTTCCTGCAGACGAGGATTTGGAGCGTCCGTTGGTGGACCACATGTGCCGAGTGCTTCAGGAGTCGGATTGGTACCGTGCCGGTGAGATCGCCCATGCGTCTGGGAGTCTCGCTCTGGCAGAGCGACTCACGGAAGTCGAGCATGTCTGGCTGGTCGGCTCGTCACTATTGCGGAGCATCACCGACGAGTTGGATGTCCGCTCAACCTGGTTATGGGCTCCCATCGACATTGCTGCCATCGTGGCAAGGATCCTCATGAGATTGGTTGCACGGGATTCATTGAAGGACCTCGACGACCGCCCCGTACTGTTCGTCACAGGACCTCGGCAGGTCTCGCAGGTAGAGGAGGCTCTCGAGGTTGAGTCACCAAGGGTCATCGATCTCCGCCGGGAAACCAGACCTCAAGGTTTGAAGGTCCAGCTCCGTGCTTTGCGGGATAGTTGGAAGTCCTCGCGGGAGTCCACCTTTGACGCCCGAATAAGACTGGCACGGCTCAAGTTCGAGGCCAATCCCCTCGTGGCTCTGGTTGCCGATCTGAAAGCCAGAGGCGTCCGCAACGTCTACTTCGGCGACATCACGGGGCACCGGCCACGAATCTGTGCCGATTTGTGCGTCCAGACGGGCATCGAGACAACGGTTGTCCAGCACGGTCGCATCGGGAATCCGTGCCCTTACATCCCCCCACCTGGCGTCACCTTCGTGGGGTGGTCTGTCGAGGATGTCGCACGGCTCAAAACGCTTCTGGGAGCGGAAGACAGAGTCCGTTGGCTGGTGGCCCGGCGACAGCAATCATCTCAACGAACGGGTCTCGGAATCCTGGTCTGCCCAAGCGTCGTGGGGTCGTCGGAGCGTTTCAAAGAACTCAAGTCATCGATCGAGATTGCCAAGTCGCTCAGTCCAGATGTCGCAGTGCGTTTCCACCCGAGTGAGCGTTTTCAGCGCTTGAAGGCTTGGAGGTTGGGCGTAGAACGCTTGAGCGCCGCGGTACCTCTCGCCGAGGTCGATCGTCGGTGGGGTCGAGCGATCGTGCCGTTCATGTCATCGGTCCATGATGACCTGTCTCGCCACGGGTTTACGGTTCTCGATCTACCCGTTGGCCCGAATCGATGATGTGTCGCGGATTCGGACCACGTACCTGATGACTAAGGCAAGTAACCCAATCGTGATCAAAGACCGGACGACGATGCCGGCCCCGCTCGATGGCAGGTAGGCGCCGGTCGCAACGAGGGCAGTGCCAAGGACCGTTGATGTCCCCACCGCTCGATAGACCCATGGCACGCTTTCGATACGGCGGATTCGCAGATGGAGGCCGGTCGCCAACAACAGATAGCTGGCAAGCGTGGTGAAGGCCGCGCCCGCCAAGCCAAATCTGGGCACCAGAACGAGATTCAGGATCACGTTCGTGGCTGCCACCAGGGGAGTCAGCCACGCGAAAACGGACGTCTTGCCGTGTTGGAATGCGACGTGTGCGGAAGCGAGGTAGCCGACATAGGGGATCACGCCGACCGCGACGATGGCGGTGATCGGAACCAGGTCCTCCGGCGCGTACCCGGAAGGCGCGGCGATCGACAGTCCAATCGGCGACATCATCGCGATGGCCCCTGCAGCCAGCGCCGATACCAGAAATGCGGCTCGAGTGGTCTCGCTCAGGACCCGAGGCCGCGCCTCATCGCCGGAGCTGTAGACCAAAGGCGCCCACGCATTGTTGAAGGCGACCGCGAGCCCGATGCCCAACGCACCCACGAGGTATGCCACCTGATAGCGCGCCACTTCAGTCAGCCCCATTTCGCGCTCCACGACGAAGCGATCGCCCGCGGCGACGAGAAAGAGGGCGAGGCTGTGGGGGACGGTTGGGCCTCCATATCGAAGCGCCCTCTTGAGTAGTCGAAGGGTGGCCGTTTTGACCGGTGGTCGAACCAAGGAGATCGCGACGACGGCCGCCGCGAGCGTTCCCACGAGAAATCCAAGCAGATACTGACTGGGAGACTCGTCGATCAGGACAACGGCGGCGAGTCCGGTCAGTTGCGCGCCTACGCCGGATATGGCGCCCACAAACACGAATTCACGGGCGCGGTCTTCTGCTTGCAACGAGGCCTGAGCCGATAGCGTCACTGCAAGCGGGACAATGGTCCACGTCGCGACCCTCAGAAGGGTCCCGTACTCGAGGTCTTCTATCAGATTGGACCACCAGGGTCCTGTGGCTGTCGCCACCGTGGCAACGACCAAGGCAACGACGAATGTGATGGGCACCAGGGCGCGTGCCTCTGTCGAACCGCCGTCACCAAAATGGAATCGAGTAACGGCAGCCGGGATTCCGGCGGCGGCCACAACGACCAATACCTGGACAACGACGAGTGCGACGGTGAGTGCTCCATACTCGGAGGGGTTGAGGACTCGAGTGAGCAGAGGTACAACGAGGATGCCGGCCGACAGTTGTATTCCGAGGGTTATCGAATAGACGGAGCCACGTCTGAACAATCTGCCAGTGGCGGCGAGACCCGCGGCCGCTTCTCCGAAGGATTTGTCAGGCGAGGGCAGAGTCCAACTCCGCTACGACACGGTCCTGCATCTCCTCCGTCAGGTCCGGATAAAGGGGGAGGGACAAGACCTCCTCGTAGGCCTGCTCGGCGACAGGACACATACCTCGTTGGTATCCCTGGTCTGCGAACGCAGGGTGCAGGTGCACCGGCAGATAGTGAACCTGCACACCGATGCCGTTCGCTCGCATCTTGTCGAACACTTCGCGTCGCCTACCTTCCTTGACCCGGATCACGTAGAGGTGCCATCCATGGTCAGAGCCGGCGAGGGTTATCGGCAGTTCGATTCCTTCGACCGAAGAGAGCAGCTGGGTGTATCGGCCGGCTAGATGACTCCGACGCTCCTGAAAGCTGCCGAGACGGTTGAGCTGGGATTCTCCCAGGGCGGCCAATGGGTCGGGCAGTCGGTAGTTCAAACCGAGTAGATGAACTTCTTGATGCCATTCGCCTTGGTCCGGGATCAGGTGCTCAGCGGTGTCTCTCACCAGCCCGTGGTTGCGAAAACGTCGTGCGTGGTCGAGCAGTCCGGCGTCGGTCGAGGCGATGGCACCGCCTTCACCGGTAGTGATCAGCTTGACCGGATGGAATGAGAAAACGGTCAGGTCGGCGATCGAGCCCACTTTTCGCCCTCGGTAGGTCGCCCCCAAAGAGTGGGACGCATCTTCCATCACCATGGCGCCGATCTCAGATGCAATGGCCATGATCTCGTCCAGATCGGCCGGGTGCCCGGCGTAATCGACCGGGGAGATGACCTTGGTGGCCGCGGTGGCCATTTCTGTAACGGCTTCGGGATCCAGGTTCAGCGTATCGGAGCGGACATCGGCAAATCGAATCGTGGCGCCGAGATGTACGGCAGCCGCGGCAGTGGCAACGAAGGTCAATGGAGGAACGATGACTTCGGTGCCCGGACCTACGCCGGCGGCGAAGTACGCCGCATGAAGCGCGGCAGTTCCCGAGGAGACGGCGATCGTAGGACTGCCCGTCACGCCCGCGAGAGCGGTCTCAAAGGACTCGACGGCCGGCCCGGTGGTCAACCATTCGCTTTTGAGGGTTGCACCGACTGCGGCGATGTCGTCGTCGTTGATTGACTGTCGTCCGTAGGGGATCCAGTCTTGTGTCACAGGTCCTCTATGAGCTGACGGAGATCATCCGGCGAGAGCCATTCGCTGTTGGTGTCGCTTCGGTATGTGAAACCGTCAGGGAGTGGCTGTCCTGATGGCAATTCAGCGCCCCAGTCGGCGTGAACGGGCAGGATCACATAGCTGTCACCCGTGTCGATGCCCCGCCGAGCATCGTCCTCGGAGATCATTTCCTCATGAAGCTTCTCACCCGGTCTGATGCCAGTCTCCTCTAGGACCGCATCGGGAGCCAGAGCCGCGGCGAGATCCGTGATTCGCATGCTCGGGATTTTTGGTACGAATAACTCGCCGCCGTGCATGGTCGCCAGCTTGTCGCAGACGAATTCCACCGCCTGCTGGAGGGTGATCCAGAATCTGGTCATCCGCTTATCCGTGATGGGCAAGACCCCGGTCTCGGCGAGCTGCCGGAACAGTGGGATCACCGAGCCGCGGCTGCCGACGACGTTTCCATACCGAACCACCGCGAACCTGGTCTTGGAGTGAGCGGCGTAATGATTTGCGGCCACGAATAGCTTGTCGGATACGAGCTTGCTTGCTCCATACAGATTGATCGGGCTCGAGGCCTTGTCAGTCGAAAGAGCGATGACTTTCTTCACGCCGGACGAAATCGCCGCGTCGATCACGTTCTGCGCTCCCATGACATTGGTCTGAATGCACTCCGATGGGTTGTATTCGGCAGTGACTATTTGTTTCATCGCCGCGGCGTGGACCACTACGTCCACTCCGTCAAAGGCACGCTCCAAGCGTTTCTCGTCGCGCACATCACCAATGAAGAAGCGCACCCTGGCGTCGTCTCCAAGTTGCTGGCGCAATTCCCATTGCTTGAGCTCGTCGCGGGAATAGATGATGAGCCGGCGTGGGTCGAGATCGGCGAGGGCATGTTGACTGAACGCCTTGCCGAACGAACCTGTGCCGCCCGTAACCAGGATCGACTTTTGTTTCAGATCACTCATTCGATATCACTGCACCATGAATGCTACGAGGAGAACCCCATATTGCTGCTGATCGTCGCTCAAGTTGGTATCGGTCGTGGCACGATGATCCCTGAGTATGAGGAATCGTCGTATCCATGGGTCGATCAGGCAGCGGGTTCGATCAGCCGGGTCGGCCCGAGGTACGTAAGTGGGTAGCCCGGCCGACGTAGCTTTCATGTGTGCCGCCTCAGATCGAATCGGGTATGGACATCTGAGTCGGTCACTCAGCCTCGCCGACGCTCTTGCCGACAATGGCATGACTTGCAGATTCATCGTGAGATCTGAGGAGTGTTCATCGAGAGAATCAGTAGACACTCGGGGCTATCGCGCGACCTGGGTTCAGTCGCACCACGAAGGCGATGCTGGACTGCTGGAACTCGCATCAGAAGTCAATCTCAGGTGGATCGTCGTCGATGACTATGAAGTCTCCGCGTCTCGTCTGAAGCACCTAGCGACGATCGCTCCGATCGCGATTGTCGACGATCTCGGTGAGCGCGATTTCTCACCGGCCTCGCTGATTGTGATTCCTACGGGCGGCGCTGAGTCGTGGGATCTGAGAACAGGTCGAGCCTCCATTCTCGCGGGCGCAGAGTTTGCACTCGTAGCCCCGGTCTTCTTGGAGCGCCGAAGCCAGCGTTCACTCGATCCAGCCTGGCCCGTCAGTCGGGTAGGCGTTGCTCTCGGAGGGTCAGATACTGAGGGTTGGATGTCCGATGTGATTTCCGGCCTTGCGCGTTTCGTAGATGCCGAGATACATATAGCCGGCCGGACACCGATAGAGACACCGCCGCCGAACACGCGGCACCTAGGGTTTCTCGATCCCGAAGGTATGGCAGACCTCATGGAGTGGTCGGACCTCTTCGTGGCAACGGCGAGCACACTGACGTGGGAACTTGCGACGCTGGGAATCGCCAGTGCGTTTGTAGTGACAGTTGAGAACCAACGGCCGATTGGAGATTTTCTGGTGCAACAAGGGGTGCCCGCGGCTTTTCGACGGCGTGACGTAACAGCAATGCTTGACCCGGCTCGTTGGTCGGTGGGGGCTCTTGAGGAGGTTTCGCACAGAATGAAAGCGCTGACGGACGGCCTGGGCGCTTATCGAGTCGCGCAGGAGATGGCGAAATGACGACGGGTTCAGACGTGCATTGGGTATTGCTCGGTTACGGGCCTTTGGCTCGTCGGGTGCTAGAGGTGTCGTTGGCTGAAGACTGGCCGCCGTCAGCAATTGTCACTCACGCCGAGGCGTCTGACCTTGACACGGTTTCGGTAACTGATGTAGCGAAGGCGTCCTCGATCGAGTGCGCAACTACGAATCCAAACGAGGAGGGTCTCTCGTGGCTAAAGGCTCTAGGCCCAGAAGCCATCTTCACCGTGAACTACCGTCGAATTCTGAAGCCGCAAATGTTGGATATCCCGCGTGCGGATGGATTCAACGTTCACGGCTCACTACTTCCGATTCTCCGTGGACGCTCGCCACTGACCTGGTCGATCATTCTCGGCCACGAGCAAACGGGCGTCACCGTTCACAGACTCGAGGCGGAGGTTGACACTGGTGACATAGTCGCACAAGAGTCGATCCCTATCGGCCCCCAGGACACGAGTCTCACGATTCAACAAAAGATGCTGGAGATGTATCCGGTTCTCGTCTATCGGACGCTGGATGGTCTGGCAAGGGAAACTCTTACCTATCGCCCACAGGTGGGCCAAGCCACCTATGGCGAGCGGCGTACTCCCGACGATGGCGAGATCGATTGGACGTGGTCGGCTTCGCGAATCTACGACTGGGTTCGGGCGCTCACCGATCCCTACCCGGGAGCCTTCACGACATTGGGGGGCGACCGACTGTATATCTGGCAAGTATCCGTTGTTGAATCCTGTCAGTCAGAGGCAAGACCAGGCTCCGTCATCGGCCGGTATCGGTCGCTATCGGTTGGAGACTCGTGGGGGGTAGCTTGCGGCGATGGGTTGGTGTGCATCGAAGCGACCGACCCGCCCGTTAGCGAGTTGAGACAGGGCGTGATCCTAGGTGATTGACCCCTTGTCAAGACCGGAACGGAATACCTTGGGGATTACATGGAATCCGTCGATGAAACCAGGGTGACGGTTGATTTCTTCTGGCCCGACGATCTCTCTCGATTCCTGGTTCTAGCCTCCCGGCCCTGGAGTCGGCAGGCGTTCGCGCGTCTCAAGAGCTGCCTGGAATCGAGGAGATGCTCGATCTCCAAATTGGTCTCAGTCCCGAGACCATTCCAGACTTTGATCTTGACTCCGCAGAATCTCTCGTTTGGTGGCGGAGTATTTGCAGGACCTGTGATCCTCTGTGACTGAGCGCTTCGAGATCGCTGGTCGTCTCATAGGGGTCGACGAGCCCGTCTACGTAATTGCAGAAATGTCGGCCAACCACGCCGGCTCATTCGAAGAAGCTGCCCAGCTGGTCCGTGTGGCTGCCGATGCAGGTGCGGACGCCGTGAAGCTTCAGACGTATCGGGCTGACACGATGACGATCGACATCGAGAATCCCTGGATGACCGTTGAAAGCGGTCTTTGGGAGGGTCGGAATCTCTTCGATCTCTATCGGGAGGCCCACACACCTTGGGAATGGCAGCCGGACCTTCGAGGCATAGCTCTTGAGTCAGGAATCGAGCTTTTCTCCACGGCCTTTGACATCACATCGATCGAATTTCTCGAAGAAATGGGTGTACCCGTCCACAAGGTCGCCTCATTCGAAATCGTGGACCTCGAATTGGTCGGTGCCATGGCCGCCACGGGGAAGCCCCTGATCATCTCCACGGGCATGGCAACCCTCGAAGAGATCGAGGACGCTGTTGACACGGCCCGGTCGAACGGTGCCACCCAAATCGCCCTTCTCAAATGCACGAGTGCCTATCCGGCGGCTCCACAAGACATGAATCTCCGAGCTATCCCCGCCCTGCGAAACCAATTTGGAGTCGAGGTGGGATTGTCCGATCACACCATGGGGATCGAGATTCCCGTCGCAGCCGTGAGTCTTGGTGCTTCCCTCGTGGAGAAGCATTTCACCCGAACCCGTGAGAACGCGAGCGCTGACAGCGAATTCTCGCTGAATGCCACCGAGCTTGGAATGATGGTCTCTGCCATTCGGAACGCCGAGCAGGCGCTCGGGTACGTCAAATTCGGACCCTCGGAGGATGAGAAGAAGAGCATTGTGTTTCGCAGAAGTCTCTTCGTGGTTCAAGACATCGAGGAGGGTGAGGATTTCAGTCGGGAGAATGTCAGAGCCATTCGACCCGGGCACGGGATCGCTCCCAAACACTTGCCTGATGTCCTGGGGCGATCCGCTACGAGGTCCATCAAGAGGGGAACCCCACTCACCTGGGATTTGGTCGAGTGATAGCTAGCCCTCGGCGAGATCCTTCTGGACGATGTGGGCATTGATCGATGCAAGGTCAGGGCGGTCGCGCAAGAGTTCGACTAGGTCTTTCCAGCGTGGGGGCGAATCGCCGAGGATCTCGACAATCTGAGTGACAGCCTCTAGGTCATCCTCGGTATCGACCGTCACGCGCAAGTCGCTGGCAGGGGGCTCAAAGAAGATTCCTGCAAGAGAGAACCTCTGCGGATTCTCGTAAATAGCCGGCGTCACATGAGCGCGTTGGTAGCCGGTGGCGAAAGAGTCGATTTCCCTGAGGGCCCGCACCGTGGATACCTCGACATCGAGTCCGCGAGGAAGAGATCGGGAGAGGATCGTGCTCACGTAATCCACCGATGCCTTCTCGAACGACCGTACGCACATCGCGATCAGGTCCGGGTCAAGAAGCGGGCAGTCGGCCGTCAGGCGCACGAAGACCGCTTCATCAGGTTGCACGGAGAGCGCACCAAGGAAACGCGACAACACGTCGTCCATTTCGCCCCGGGAGACGTTCACATCCAACCTCTCGGCTTCTCCGACGATTGGATCATCGGATTTGTCTGTTGAGGTGGCGACCACGATGTCTTTACAGACCCCTGATTGTTTTGCGGCGCGAACGACCCACTCCAGAAGCGACCGGCCCTCAAGTTGCTCGAGCACTTTTCCTGGGAGGCGAGTCGAAGACATCCTCGCCTGGATCACCGCTATCGCCATTCGGAAACGTTAACGGTCGTTCGACGACCTACGAATCGAACAACCGTTCGCTTCTGATCTGATTACACTGGCGTAGTTCTCAAGCCAGGCAGCATCTTGTCGACCGACACCATCCTCATCAGAGGCGCCCGTGAGCACAACCTGAAGAACCTGACGGTGGAGCTGCCGCGGGAGAAGCTGATCGTGTTCACCGGGCTCTCCGGCTCCGGCAAGTCCTCGTTGGCGTTCGACACCATCTACGCCGAAGGGCAGCGCCGTTATGTCGAGTCGCTCTCCGCCTACGCCCGGCAGTTCCTCGGGCAGATGGACAAGCCCGACGTCGACTTTATCGACGGGCTGTCGCCGGCGATCTCCATCGACCAGAAGACGGCGTCACGCAACCCTCGCTCCACGGTGGGGACGGTTACCGAGGTCCACGACTATCTCCGTCTCCTCTACGCCCGGATCGGAATACCGCATTGTCCCAACGACGGGACCCCGGTATCCCGCCAGACCCCACAGCAGATCGTCGACAAGATCCTGGAGCTGCCCGAGGACACCCGCTTCATGGTGCTCGCCCCGGTGGTCCGGGGCCGCAAGGGCGAGTACGAGGGTCTCATCGAGGATCTGGCCAAGCAGGGGTTCTCCCGGGCCCGGATCGACGGCGAGATCCGCGAGCTCACCGAAGAGATCAAGCTCGACCGCTACTACCAGCACACCATCGAAGTGGTAGTCGACCGGCTGGTCCGCAAGGAGGGGATGGAACAGCGGCTCACCCAATCCCTCGAGACGGCACTTTCGCTGACCGACGGCGTCGCCGACATCGAGATCATCGACGGGGAGACCCTCACATTCTCCCAACATCTCGCCTGTTCGGTTTGCGGCCTTTCTTTCGAGGACCTCCAGCCCCGCAACTTCAGCTTCAACAGCCCCTACGGGGCATGCCCGGAATGCTCGGGGATCGGCACCCGCTTCCAGGTCGACTCCGAGCTGGTCATCTCCGACCCCGGGCTCTCGCTCAACGAAGGCGCCATCGGGATGTGGTCGTCGAATCGGATGCGTTACTACCACCGGCTCCTCAGCGCACTGGGCGAGGTCTTCGGCTTCTCGATGGACACCCCGTGGGAGGACCTCGACGAGGACATCAGAGAGAAGATCCTCTACGGGACCGGCGAAGAGCGGATCACCGTCTCCTACACCAACCGTTTCGGCAGGAAGCGGAAGTGGGACGCCACCTTCGAAGGCGCCATCCCGTTCCTGACCCGCCGCCACGAGAACGCCGAGTCCGACGGGGCCCGGGAGT